>Ga0164242_10009516_pt1 | contig 10471 bp, 8 predicted proteins | sample OricomgcompostMG_FD_108783 | JGI IMG/M metagenome (GOLD analysis project Ga0164242, IMG submission 108783) | Miracle-Growth compost microbial communities from Emeryville, California, USA - Original compost - Miracle growth compost (MG) ... | reverse complement strand
TGACGATCTCGAAACCCGTTTCGATCTCGCGCCTGACCTGATCCAGAAACTCAGGTCGGGCAGTATCCTCTATGACCGCGACGAGAAGGGTGAGTTCTTTCAGCTCTACAGCCGCAATTTCGGGGAAGGCTTCTTCTTCGAGATCGTCGAGCGCCGGAACGGCTATGCCGGTTATGGGGGCGCCAACGCACCTTTCCGCATCGCTGCCCAGAAGAGGGCGATGCCTCCGAAGGGGATGCCGAAAGCACTGTAGAGCCTTTTCATGGTTGGCTGGAAGGCTCTAGCTGAACCGCCGCTTTCCAGCGCAGGCCAGACCTGTCGCCATAGGCCTGAACCGCTGCGAAACTCAGCTCCGGTTTGCCAGCCAATCCGCCAGCGATGGGCGGTGCATGCCTGATCGCCCATGGAACGACTCAGCCGCGCACATCGAATTGAGAACGGCTTCCGCCGTTGCTTCCGCCGCCGCCTGGAAAAGCAGGTCAATCCATTTTTCATCGAGGATGCGCTGCAACAGAAACGGATGCTCGCCGTCATGAGGAAGAATGGTTTTCGGATTGAAACCGATGGCGATATCGCCGCTGCCGTTTCCCCAAAAGGAGCCGAGCCTGGCAAGGCCTGCCGCGCATCGTTTCGTCACCCGCGCCAATTGACGATGCTCAAGATCGACATCGGTGGCGAGGACGATGATGACGGAGCCGTTTTCGCTTGTGGCGTAACATTCCGCGGGCGCCGGTCGTCTTCCATCGGGCAATATGAGATCGCCCGCACGGCCGAAATTGGAGAGCACGAGAACGCCGAGATGATGATCTTCCCCGCCGAAGGTCAGGCGGCGGGAGGCCGTACCGATACCGCCCTTGAAGCCGAAGCAACTCATGCCCGTGCCGGCCCCGACGCTGCCTTGCGCGAATGTCCGGCCCGCATCCGCGATGGCGGCGCGTGCGTCGTCTTCGGTCACGGCAAGCGCCTGGATGTCGCTCAGCGCGCCGTCATTGCACTCGCATACGACCGGATTGACCGTTGCCGTCTCGCGGCCGATATCCGGATTCGACCCGATCGCGGATCGGATCAGCGCCGTGGCGCAGGCGCTGACGGCAAAGGTGTTGGTCAGCAAGATGGGCGTCTCGATCGTGCCGAGCTCATCGATCTGAACAAGGCCCGTACTCTTGCCGAAGCCGTTGACGATATCCGTCGCGGCGCGCACCTTTTCGCGATAAAGGTTACGGCCGTGCGGCAGGACCGCCGTAACACCGGTATTGACGTCGCCGGACCGCAAGGTCCGATGCCCGACCAGCACACCGGAAACATCGGTGATCGCGTTGAGCGCGCCCGTCGGCAGCGTTCCGCAAACGATCCCGAAATCCCTCGCAATTCCAGGCACGGCCTTACGCCCGCCGCAGGCGGTCGCTTGCAACGCCGAAATGGCAGATGCCTTCGCCGATTTTCGCTTTTCTGTTTGGAAAGATGACGAAGCCGGGCGTTGCCGCCGTCACGATCTCGCCATTGGCGCGACGGGCGATCGGGCTGCCGGCCGCTACGGCGTCGCCAGTCTTCCAGTCGCCTTCCAGCCGGTCTCCTTCCGCTTCACAAATGATGACCTCCTTCATATGGATAACCGATCGCGCCTGTGATTGCGGCCGTTCGCCGTTGACCAGCGAAAGTGCGGCGAGCGCATGATCGATCGCGCGATAAGCGATTTCGGCGGAGGCAGGGTCGTCGTGCGAGCCGCATTCGATGGTGGCGCCATAGCCGCCGGAAAACCGCATATATTCCGTCGTGCCATAGCCTTCCGTCGCCGACAGGGGCGGAAGGCCGAGCCGGTCGCGGGCGGCGATCAGCTGCGCATAATTCTCAAGCCAGCCATAGATGATCGTAGGCACTCCGAGACGTGCAGCGAAGTCGGCTTCGGCCACTGCCGACCGGAAGGGCTCCAGCGGACCGGCATTGTTTTCCGGCCCGAAGAAGACGAAGGGTTCGCCATCGCCGCTGAAGGAATGGATGTCCAGAAGCACGTCATGCGCGCGCAAAAGAGCGCAAAGACGATTACCGACGCGATCCTCGTGATCGCGCGGCACCGGCTTGTCATGCAGATCACGGTTCAGATTGCGGTCACCCTCGCGCGTACGCCGGCGATAGGCCTTGGGGTTCGCCACCGGAACGAAGGTGACCGACCCGCGGCGGATATTCAGCTTTCCCGCGCGGCAATCCTCGATGGCGCGGCGGATCGCATTCGGCCCGCACGTCTCGTTGCCATGGACGGCCCCGAGAATCAGGAGGCGCGGACCGGGCTGAAGCCCGGCAAAAGTCGTGCTCTCCAGCGGGGCATCGTCCGTTGCCACCGGGTGATATGGATCGGTCATGCTCAATCAGTCTCCCTAAACGAAGTCGCGAGCTCGCCGACAGCGCACGAAATGGCCGCCGTCGATCTCCTCCAGGTCCGGCGTCGGCGGCTGTCGACAGATGTCGATGGCGTGCGGACAGCGCGGATGGAAGCTGCAACCCGCCGGCGGATCGATCGGATTGGGAACTTCTCCAGGTATCTTCGCGCCGATGCCGGTGCCGAAAGGATCCGGGATCGCCGCGATGAGCGCGCGCGTATAGGGGTGGCGCGGCCTGGTGAAGATCGTCTCCCAATCGGCCGTTTCGACGATGCGGCCGAGATACATCACCGCGACGCGGTCGCTCATATGCTCCACCACGCCGAGGTCATGACTGATCATGACATAGGCGAGCCCGAGCGAATCCTTCATTTCGAGCAGGAGATTGATGATCTGCGCCCGGATGGACACGTCGAGCGCCGACACCGGCTCGTCGAGCACGATGATCTTGGGCTTCAGGATCAGCGCGCGAGCGATGCCGACACGCTGGCGCTGGCCGCCGGAAAATTCATGCGGATAGCGGCGCCCCTGTTCGGGCCTGAGCCCGACCCTGGCGAGCACTTCGGCAATCCGGTCGTCGATTTCGCTCCTGGCCTTTATTCCATGGAGACGCAGTGGCGCCTCCAGCGTCTTGCGCACGGTCTGGCGCGGATTGAGCGAGGAATAGGGGTCCTGAAAAACGATCTGGGCGACGCGTGCGCGCTCGCGACGATCGATACCCGGCGCCGCGATGTCTTGGCCGTCGAGGATAATGCGCCCGCCTGTCGGCGATTGCAGTCCCATGATCGAGAGCGCAACGGTCGATTTTCCGCACCCCGATTCACCGACGAGCCCCAGGCACTCGCCGGAGCGAAGTTCGAGATCGACGCCGTTCACGGCATGGACGATGCGGCGGTTGCCGAAGACGCCGCCGCCCAGCGGAAACTCGACCTTGAGATCCTCCACCTTGAGGATGCAGGAAGAAACCGCATCAGCCATGGTGGTGGCACCTCACGAAGCCGCCATTGTCGAGTGGCGACGCCTCGGGATCACCTTCCACGCAGATATTCGTGCTGAGCGAGCAGCGCGGATTGAAGCGACAGCCCCGAGGAAAGTCCACGACAGAGGGAACGACGCCGCTGATTTCCTGCAAGGCTCTGCGTCCGTATTTAGCGCGCGCGCCAAGCAGGGGCAGCGAAGCGATCAACCCTTTTGTATAGGGGTGCTGCGGCCGGCGGAAAATCGAGGATGCGTCCTGTTGCTCCACCAGCCGCCCGGCATACATCACGCCGACGCGCGAACACATATTGGCGATAAGGCCGAGATCATGGCTGATCATCATGACGGCGGTGCCCCGTTCCGATGAGAGGTCGCGGATCAATTCAAGTATCTCTGCCTGTACCGTCACGTCGAGCGCCGTCGTCGGCTCGTCCGCCAGAAGCAGGTCAGGATCGCAGGCAAGCGCAATGGCGATCATCACACGCTGGCGCATGCCTCCCGAAAGCTGATGCGGATAGTCCCTGGCGCGGCGTTCCGGTGCCGGTACGCGCACGCTGCCGAGCGCCTTGACGGCGAGGCGTTCGGCTTCGTGCCATGTCGCTCCCTTGTGCAGGACGAACATTTCCGCGATCTGGCGCCCGACCGGCGAAAGCGGATTGAGCGCCGTCATCGGCTCCTGGAAAACCATCGCGATCCGATCGCCGCGGAGACTTCGCATACGCGCGGAGGAAACCGTGGCCAGATCCTCGCCGTCGAACAGGATACGTCCGCCGCCGAGGCCGAGCGGCGGCTTCAAAAGGCCAATGATCGCGAGCGCCGTGACGCTCTTGCCGCAGCCCGATTCTCCAACCAGTCCGAAGGTTTCGCCGCGCCTTATCGAAAACGAGACGTCCTTGACCGCGGAATAGGAAGCGCCGTCGAGACGAAGCTCAATATACAGGTTCTCGATGCTGAGCAGGGTCTCGTCGCTCATGTCCTGCGGGTCCTGGATTGCGGATCGAGGATATCGCGGAGTCCATCGCCGAGGAGATTGAGGCTTAGCACGGTCAGGAAGATGGCAAGACCCGGAAAAATCGATATCCATGGCGCCGTGGTCATCTGGTCGCGGGCGTCGGAAAGCATGCTGCCCCAGCTTGGAAACGGCGGCTTGATGCCGAGGCCGAGAAAAGACAGCGCCGCCTCCGACAGCACGGCGCTTCCCATCCCGAGGGTGCCGATAACGATAATCGGCCCGAGGATATTCGGCAGGATCTGGGTCAGCATAATGCGGATATCGCCATAGCCGAGCACTTTTGCGGCCTGAATATAGCCTTGCGATTTGAGCGACAATGTCGAGGCCCGCGACAGGCGACAGGTGAACGACCAATTGGTCAGGCCGAGCGCGATCAGCAGGCTCGTCAGCCCGGGGCTGAGGATTGCCATGATGGCAAGCGCGAAGATAAGCGACGGGATGGCCAGCATCATGTTCGTGAGGCCGTTGATCAAATCATCCCACCAGCCGCCCCAATAGCCGGCTGAAAGGCCGAGGCAGACCCCGATGATCGAGTTGATGATCTGCGAGCCAATGCCGACCGTCAACGACACGCGTGCGCCGTAAAGCACGCGACTGTAGATGTCGCGCCCCTGGTCGTCCGTGCCGAACCAGAACTGGTGATCGGGCGGCAGGCTGGAATTCATCAGGTCAGCGCCCATGATCGGATCGCTATGGGCGAGCAAAGGCGCGAAAACGCCGCCCGCGACGATGAGCGCGAAGAGCGCCCCGCCGATCCACAGGTTGGCGCGAAAATTGAGAGATCGCCTAATCGTATTTAATCCTCGGATCGATAATCGCGCAAAGAATGTCGACGATCATGTTGATTAGAAGAAAGAACAGGACGACGAACAGAATGCAGCCCTGGACGACCGGAATGTCCCTCAACGCCACGCTATCGACCATCAGCGAGCCGATGCCTGGCCAGGCGAACAGCTTTTCGATCACCACCGCCTCGCCGATCACGGCGCCGAACTGAAGGCCAACCGTCGTCAGAATTATGACGAGCGCGTTGCGTGCCAGATGCCATCTGACGACCTTCATCTCGCTCATGCCCTTGGCGCGCGCCGTCCTGACAAAATCCGCGTTGAGAATGTCGAGAACAGCGGCGCGGGTGGTGCGCGCCAGAAGCGCCATCGGGGCCACGCCGAGCGCAATCGACGGCAGGATCAGATGTTTCAGACCGCCATTGCCGTACCCAAAGCTCGGCAGCCAGCGCAAGGTGAGCGCGAAGAGATACATCATCAGAAGGCCAAGCCAAAATTTAGGTACGGAAAGACCCGATACGGCAGCCACCATGGAGCCGCTGTCGAGAATGCTTCCGGGCTTGAGCGCGGCCAGGAACCCAAGCGGGACTCCCAGAACGACAGCAAAGAGCATTGCGCCGCAGATCAATTTCAACGTCGGCCAGGAGCGAGCGCCCAATTCCTCGATAACCGGACGCCGGGTGCGGAAGGACGTGCCGAGATCAAGACGCACCAGATCGCCGATATATTTGCCGAAGCGGACATACACCGGTTCGTCGAAGCCGAACTCCTTGTTCATCCGCTCGATGACCTTCGAGTCCAGCATGCCACGCCCATCAGACCCGACGCTGGAGGCGAACGTGCCCGGAATCACGCTGAACAGAATGAAGATCAGGAGCGCGACCGCCAGCAAGATCGGCACCATCTGTATAGAGCGTCGAACCAGAAACGACAGCATTCGCGTTCCCCGAGGCGACCGCCCGCCAAAGGCGACGGGCGGTCAGACCCGTTCTACTTGGCCGCGGGGGAGGACTTGTCCACCCACAGATTTTCGTAGTTCTGCACGGCCAGATCGACGGGGTCCGGCTGCAAGCCATGCAGCCAGGGCTGGTAAGCCATCACAGCCTTATTGCAATCGAAGAACCAATATGGCGCGTCGTCGCGGACGATCGCGTTGATCTTCTTCAACTCGTCGAGGCGCTTGCCGGCATCTCCTTCGTTGCTGGCTTGCTTCAGCAGCTTGTCGACCTCGGGATTGCTGTATTTGGTGTAGTTGCAGGCCGATTGCGGCGTCGCGGAATCGAAGCATTTCAGGGCCGCGAGCGGATCAGGCCCCGTCGACAGCGACCATATGAAGGCCTGGAACTTTCCATCGCGCACCATTTGCGACAGGATCGATCCGTCGACCGGCTTGATGCTCACCTTGATGCCTACTTTCGCGAGCATCGGCACGATCGCCTCAATGATCGGAACACCCCAGCTTTCGTTGGAGGTCGCGATGACTTCAAAAGAGAAGCCGTCGGGATAGCCTGCTTCGGCAAGAAGCTTCTTCGCCTTGGCGGGATCATAGGGATAGGGCTTCAGATTCTTGTCATAGGCAGCGGATGATGGCGGCAGCCAGCCTGTGGCCGGATAGGCCTTCCCCTTGGCGAGGCGCTTGATGATCAGTTCCGAGTTGATCGCGTAGTTGATGGCCTGGCGGACGCGCTTGTCGGAAAACGGCTTGTAGTCGGGGTTGAGGCCCATGACGCGGGTATAAAGCTCCGCCACCTCCAGCATATGCTTCGACAGGTCGGGATCCGCTCCATAGGCCTGGTATTGCGCCGGCCCAAGGATGGAGGTGTCGATCTCCTGGTTGCGGAAAGCCACATTGCGTGCGGAATCCTCGCCCATCGGCGTGATCACGATCTTGTCGGCGTGCGGGAGACCCGGCTTGTAGTATTTGTCGAAGCGCTCGAAGACCATGCGCGAGCCGGGGACGTATTCGACGAATTTGAACGGGCCGAGACCTATCGGGTGACTCGCAAAGCCCTTTTCCTCCGCCTCCTTCGCCGGGTAGATCGACGTCGTTATCTGGTCCAGGGAAAAGCCCGGTTGAATCTTGTCAGTCAGAGTGATCTGCAAGGTGAAGTCGTCGATCTTCTTCAGCCCCGAAATGGTCTTGGCCTTGCCCTGTTCGACATCCGCAGCGCCCTTGATGATGCGGATATAGCGGGCGCCGGGATAGGCCTTCGAGCCGTCCATGATGTGATTGTAGGTCCAGATGATGTCGTCCGCCGTCATCTTCCGGCCGTTGTGGAAATAGGCGTCCTTGCGCAGGCTGTAGGTATAGACGAGCCCGTCATCGGAAACCTTTACCGCAGTCGCGAGCTCCAGCACCGGCTTGTTTTGCGCGACATCCCAGCTGTAAAGAGCACGGTGCATCGCCTGAGCCCATATCTCGTCCTGAGTCCGGTTCGACGCCAGGATATCGAGGCCGGCAAAGCTCGAGCCGTAAGGCGCGGTGTAGCGGATCGTGCCGCCATTTCGCGGCGACTGCGCATAGGCCGCGCCCGTCAGCGAAAGAGCGAGCGCCGCGGTTGCGATCATAAGTTTGTTGAACATTGAATGTCTCCCATCGGCAATTGTTGTTCTTCAAGTAGCCTTGAGCGAGTCCTCCCGCCCTCGTTCCGTTGTTCTAAAACGGCTTCCTATCCCCCATTTTTACTGACTCCCTCCCGCGGGTCTCGCCCGCATTTTCTATTGCGCGGTTCGGTCAAAGGCGATCCTGCCGCCGAGAATCGTCAGATCGCAGCGTGTGTCGTTGAGAATCTCGTCCGGCGTCGCCGTCAGAAGATCGCGTGAAAAGACCGCGACATCCGCGAGAAAGCCGGGCGTGAGCTTGCCCTTTACGTTCTCCAGCTTCTGTGAGAATGCGCCGAATTCGGTATAGGCCTGCAGAGCCTCTTCGATCGAAACGCATTCGCGCTCGTCCATCACGGTGCCGCGCCAGGTCTGACGCGTCACCATCGCGTGAAGGTTGGGGAATGGGTTGGGCTCGCAAACCGGCGCATCGCTGCCCGTTGGCGGTTTCAGCCCAAGCTTCATCCAGGTGCCCAGGGGATAGCTCGAAAGCGACCGTTCCGGCCCGAGAACGGAAATATAGGCGTCGCCGAAATCGTGGATGAACGCCTGTTGCGGCGAAGGATAGATGCCGGCCTTGACCATGCGATCGTTGTGCTCGGCCGTCGCGAAGCCGCAATGCTCTACGCGATGGCGGCGATCAGGGTCGGGATGGGCGGCAAGCGCCTTTTCATAAGCGGTGATCAGTTGCTCGATCGCCGCGTCGCCGATTGCATGGCACGCAAGCTGATACCCTTTCTCGTGGAGATCCATGACCATCCATTCGAGCTCCTGGGTCGGGATCATCCGCACGCCGGTGACGTCGTCATCGCCGAGATAGGGCTTCGTCATCCATGCCGTCCGACCGCCGGCCGAGCCGTCAAGGAACAGCTTCACCGCGCCGATCATCAGCATGTCGTCGCCTGTGCCCGAGATGAGGCCGGCGTCGAAACATTGCGGCACGATGCTGCGGTCCGAACTGCCAAGCAGCGTCAGCCAAGTCCTGACCGGCAGGCGGCCCTCCCTCTTCGCCCTGTGATAGGCGGATATCTCGCCGAAGCCGGCGCGCTGGCCAACGGCGGCATCCATGCAACTGGTGATGCCGAGTGAGAGAAGATGCTTGCCGGCGCGCTCGATTGCTTCGACGACGCTATCCTCGTCAGGCGCCGGAATGGCGGCCCAGACCGGAGCGCTGGCGTCCTCCGCGAGCAATCCCGTCAAGCGTCCGTCCCGCCGCTCTATCACTCCCCCCGCAGGGGCTTGCGATGTCTCGTCGATCCCGGCGCGCTGCAGCGCGAGCGAGTTGCAGATTTGGACGTGGCCGCAGGTGCGAATCAGAAAAACCGGATTGTTGGGAGCGGCCCGGTCGAGTTCGTCCCGGCGGGGATGACGACCGACATCAAGCTTCGTCTGGTCGTAGCCGCGCGCGAGGATCCATTGACCTGGCGCGCTCTCGGCCGCGCGACGGGCAATCGCGTCGAGCAGGCCGTCGAGAGTGGGCACGGTCGTCGGCTTCGCATCGACCCAATCCATGACCATGCCAAGCGAAATCAGATGAAGATGCGCGTCGTTCAGTCCCGGGGTGGCGAGCCGCCCCTCAAGATCGATGATCCGGGTCTTCGACCCGGCTAGCGCCGCTATTTCCGCGTCCTTTCCCGCCGCCAGAACGCGTCCCTGCCAGATGGCGAGCGCTTCGGCGATCCCTTCCTCCCGGCCGCACCAGATCGGCCCGTTACGCAAGATGATGTCGGCTTCAATCTTGGGAAAAGGGGTTGCCGTCATGTGCTGCTTCCGTCCTCCGTCACCGCACCCATTACCGTCGTTCAAATGTCGTCCAGCGGCCAGATTGGCCGCCTCACCGCACGGTAGGGCCGCTCCTTGAAATTGCGCGTCGACAGCGCGCCGGTATCCACTTCCACCACCTCCCGCGCAATCGGCTCGAAGGCGGCACGGAAATGCTGCATCGACTTGACGACCAACGTCGCCTTCCGCGTCGGCTCGACACCGAGCGACGTGAACTGCGCGAGGTCCGTAGCCTGCCCATTATAGGTGATAATGACGATCTCCACGCCGCCAACGCGCAGCAGCGCGCTCAGCCCGTAATTGCGCACCGCTCCGCCGCCCATCGGGCCATAGGCAATGAAACGGCCGTCGGTCAGCGATACGACCCGGCCTGTCACCTCGATCGGACCGCCCCCGATCGAAGGATCAACCTTGCCGCCGAGCTTGAGCGTGACGTTGTTGCCGACACCTGCTGCCTGCGCGGCAAGCGCCGCCTCGGGATCGCAGATTGCGTGGAAGCCGACATTCGTCAGGCCGGCTTCGAGAATCGCCGCGAGAAGGCGCGTCGCGTCGCCATAGGCGCCCGAGCCGGGATTGTCGGAATAATCGGCGATGACGAGCGGTTTCCGTGCCTCTTTCTCGCCGGCCTTGGCCTTGGCAATCGCCTCGTGGAGCGGCGTGAAATGGATCGTGGAGACTTTCCGCTGTTCCCACGCATAGTCGATGAGGGAATCGGCGATTGCCTGCGCGCGTTCGAAATCGGTGCTTGTCACCGCGACCGACGGGCCGATGTCGTGGACGTCCGCCGAGGAAAAGCCGGCTTGTATGCTTACGACGAGGGCTTCTCCCGACGTTTCGATCGCGTCGCCCCGGCGAAGCAGTTCGCCGAAGACGGGCGACGTCGTACGGCCGCCGTCGAGTGCATAGAGGATTGGCCTGCGGGCGAGCGCGACGCGCGG
>Ga0164242_10009515_pt1 | contig 10471 bp, 8 predicted proteins | sample OricomgcompostMG_FD_108783 | JGI IMG/M metagenome (GOLD analysis project Ga0164242, IMG submission 108783) | Miracle-Growth compost microbial communities from Emeryville, California, USA - Original compost - Miracle growth compost (MG) ... | reverse complement strand
TGATTAAAAATTACCAGATGCGACTTTATTTTCAGAGACTATTTAGCCCAAGGGGCATACTATTGATACTATGTTTAATGGGAGTGGGCTTTACTCAGAGGCAGGTATATGGACAGGATTTTGCTGCAATTAAAGACTTAGCTATAAGGCGGGTGCCTTGGCTGGCGCCTCATCTCGTATTTAAGTATTTGCCTGGCAATCAGTCATCCAATGATGCTTCTGACGCAAAAGTAAAAGACCGGTTTGAGCTTTGCTCTTCAGAGGATAAGGTTGTTGTCAGCGCCAGCTCCTCTAGTGCAGCTGCTGTAGGTTTGAATTGGTATCTTAAATACTATTGCCATAGATCCATGTCTCATCTGGGAGATAATCTATCGGTCGTTCAAAGGCTTCCAAAAATCAAGGGGACAGTAAGCGTAAATTGTCCCTACAATATCCGGTATGCTTTAAATTATTGTACACTGAACTATACCATGAGTTTTTACGGTTGGAAGGATTGGGAACGGGAGCTGGATTGGATGGCGCTTAATGGCTTTAATGTGATGCTGATGCCTGTTGGTATGGAGTCCGTCTGGCAAAAGACATTAATTAAGATGGGCTTTAGCGAGAAGGAAATTCAAAATTTTATACCTGGCCCTGCCTTTACGGCCTGGTGGCTGATGGGAAATCTCCAGGGGTGGGGTGGACCTGTGTCGCAAACAATTATTGATGATCAGGCGGCTTTGGCCAGAAAAATTATACAAAGGATGCATATGCTGGGTATTCAGCCGGTCGTTCAGGGATTTTACGGTATGGTGCCTACCAGTCTTAAGCAGAAAATACCAACCGCCAAAATTAAAGTACAGGGAGGTTGGTCCGGTGGATTTACAAGGCCGGATATCTTATTGCCGCAGGATAGTCTATTTGGGCAGATGGCTGCTATTTATTATCAGCAATTGAAAGCGTTATATGGCAAAGACATTCGTTATTTTGCTGGGGATCTTTTTCATGAAGGAGGTTCGGCTGAAGGGTTAGATCTTGCTAGGACGGCTGGTCTGGTACAAAAGACGCTGGATAAGTACTTTTTTGGAGCTACCTGGGTATTGCAAGCCTGGCAATCTAATCCCAAAAAGGAATTATTAAAAGGGCTCGATAAAAGCCATGTATTGATTGTGGAATTACTGGGCGAGCATGCAACGCGTTGGGATGAACGTGAAGGTTTTGAGGGAACTCCTTTCGTTCTGTGTCCGGTAAGTAATTTTGGTGAGAAAGTAGGTATTTTCGGACGCCTGCGTTATTTTACGGATCAGATTTATAAAGCCACGCATAGCGCTTATAGTAATTTAATGCGAGGCATTGGTATTATGCCAGAAGGCATTGATAATAATCCGGTAGTATATGACTTGGTAGCGGAGACAGCATGGCGGAAGAAGCCGGTGGATTTAGAAAAGTGGATGGAAGGATACATTCAATACCGGTATGGTATTAAGAATAAAGACTTAACAAGAGCGTGGGCGATTTTCCTTAAAACTTGTTATGATAGTACAAGGGTGAGTCCTGACGGTCCGCCAGAGTCTATATTCTGTTCCAGGCCGGACACGAGTATGCAGATCGCTTCGACTTACGGAACACTTAAAAGGATATATGACACGGCACTGTTTCGTAAAGGGGTGGCCTTATTTGTGAAGGCGGAAAGAGAGTCTTCTTTGTTAAGTTCATCCCAGACCTATCAGACTGATAAAATTGATTTTATCCGGCAGGTAAATGCCAATGAAGGTCTTTTGTTATATAAAAATGTACTGGAAGCTTTGAATAACAAAAACGTGGAAGCATTTAAGTTGAACTACGCAATATTTAGAAAGGCGCTACTTAGACAAGATAGCTTGTTAAGTACCTGTAATTATTTTAGTTTATCCAAATGGCTTAATCAGGCAAGCGCCTCAGGGAAGACTGCTGGGGATAAGCTGTTGGCCATAAAAAATGCTAAACAGCAGATTAGTTATTGGGGACCTGATAATAACCCCAAGACAGATTTGCATGATTATGCCAATAAAGAATGGGGCGGGTTATTGTCGAGTTTATATTTGGATAGATGGGACGCTTTTTACCAGTATCAGCTACAAATACTGGAAGGCAGAAGGGAAGTAGCCTTTCCTGATTATTATGCTATGGAAGTAAATTGGGCGAATGGGACAGGTGTAAATACTAAATGGGAAGAACCTTAAAGTATATGACTTTTAAGATCTCTATCAATCTTTTTTTAATCACTTATTTATAATTTTAATTGTTCTTATATGCGGAAGTTCACGATGCTGTTTTTATTAGGTATTGGTCTTTTGATCTGCACATTCCAGCCTATTCTGGCACAGGAAAAGCATATCTTTAAGGAGACTGCCCAGCAAAAACAAGCCAGACTGAGTTGGTGGAAAGATGCCAGATTTGGTATGTTTATTCATTACGGCCTTTATTCCTTGCCAGCCAGACATGAGTGGGTGCAGAACTATGAGCGGGTTACAAGTGGTGAATATCAAAAGTACTTTGACCAATTTGATCCAGATGAATTTGATCCGGTTAAATGGGCTAAAGAGGCTAAAGCTGCCGGAATGAAATATGCGGTTTTAACAGTTAAACATCATGAAGGTTTTTGCCTTTTCGATTCGAAATTCACTGACTATAAAGCGACCAAGACGCGGGCACATCGGGATCTTGTTAGAGCATTTGTGGATGCTTTTCGGGCAGAAGGGATTAAGGTGGGATTTTATTATTCTCTGCTGGATTGGCATCATCCAGATTATACCGTTGACGATGCGCACCCGCTAAGAGCAGCGGACTCGCTAAATGCCAGTGAAAGAGCTGACTATTACGCCCATATTAATAAAGACCGCGATATGAATAAGTATCGGGCGTACATGAAAAACCAGATTAAAGAATTATTGACCAATTATGGTAAAATAGATATTCTATGGTTTGACTGGACGTGGCCGGAAGGGAGAATTTATGGCAAACATGCTGATGACTGGGATGCAATGGGATTAATTAAGATGGTAAGGGAATTGCAACCTGGTATCGTTGTTAATAATAGATTGGGCCTGGATCAGCAAGGGTATGTGGATGGCGGTGATTTTGTTACACCAGAGCAGGCAAGTCCGAGTGACCTTTTAAAATATAAAGGGCAGGACTGGGAAACCTGTCAGACCTTTTCAGGCTCCTGGGGCTATTATAGAGATGAAAATACTTGGAAAACCCAGCGCCAATTACTGGATCTTTTAATTACATCTACCGCAAACGGCGGCAATCTTATATTAAATGTGGGACCTACTGGCAGAGGTGAGTTTGATTATAGAGCACAAAGGGCACTGGACAGTATGGCTTACTGGATGCATGCGAATAGCCGGTCTATCTATGGCTGTACTACTGCTCCAGAAAACCTTCAATTGCCTAAAGGCTCAGCCAATAAACTGACCTATAATCCCAAAACAAAAAAACTCTACATCCACCTGTTTGATTATCCAAAAGACAGCAAGTTAATACTCCCCGGTTATCAGGGTAAGATCAGCTATGCCCAGTTTCTGGATGATGATTCTGAGCTGCCTGTTATGAGTATGGACAATCAAAAGGATATTCAATTAAAATTACCGCTACAACCTCCACCTTATGTAATACCTGTTGTGGAGTTGAGTTTAAAATAATGGTTTGCTATATGAATTGTTTATAGTTGGAATAACCTATTAAAGAAAGACACCTTTATTTTTGAATGTGGTCGTTTGTGTACAGACTTGGTTCACTTTTATTTTAAAGGGGAAAGCAGCCCCATTTCTCTTAGCCACGCCTCACAGAGTACTGTCCACAAATTGGTCGATCCCGGGTTGTTTCTAAGAGCAATACTATGGCCGCCCTGCGGAAAAGCGTGGAAGCTTACAGGAATATGATGCTTTAATAAGGCTTCATAATATAACAGGCTGTTCATGGGATTAACCGTCTTGTCGTTTGTGGCATCTGCAATAAAACAGGGTGGGGTTTGATCTGTCACCTGCATTTCTGCAGAAAACAACCGTTTTAGGCTGTCAGCAGGGTTGTTTCCAAGGAGATTCATTATGCTACCTTTATGGGCATATTTGGTAACCATATCAATGACAGGAGAAACTAATATGGTGAAATTAGGTTTATAAGAAAATTGGTCTAGGGAATCTTTCATTTCTGATTTATCCAAGTCTAAGACGCTGGCTGACGCGGCCAGATGACCGCCTGAAGAACAACCCATTATTCCTATTTTTTCTGGATTGATATCCCACTTGGTTGCATGGGCTCTTATAAAACGGATGGCTCTCTGGGCATCCATAAGGGGAACGAATTCCCGGTGAATCAGGTCAGCAGAATTAGGTAATCTGTAATTCAGGACAAATGCAGAAATGCCCATGGTATTCAACCATTTTGCCAGTTGCAGTCCACTGCTAACATAGGCTAAATGGTGGTAACCACCTCCCGGACAAATCACAATGGCAGTATGCTGATTTTCCTGGCTCCCTGGGAAAAAGCTGAAAACACCGGGTAGCATAACTCTGTAATAGCGTTCGTTGCTCAGACTATCTTTTAATGGCAGGTGTTTAGAATTTGGAATTTGGCCATCTGGCCATATGGGCAGAAAATTCTGCGCCGTGACCGGTAGACTGGAAAAGACCAGTGCAAGTGCACTAATGTAAAAATACAGACAGTATATCCTTTTGAATAATTTCATGATAGATTTTTGTGACTAAGATGATGGTTAATGATTCGGGTATAATTCATCAAGAAAGTTGTCAATAGCCACTACAACCTTTGGAAACCAAGGCCTGTAAAGGCAAAAGGAGTGTGGTGTGTCGGGAAATTCTATAATCTTTACCAAAATTCCTTTTTGATCCATTATTTTTTTAAAATCGTCCCTACCGGCGTGCATTCTGGCCAGGGAACTGTTTAAAAAAAGGAAAGGAACCGTATTGTTATGGGCATAGGTGAGGGGTGACGCTGCAGTCCATAGGTCTAACCTTTCCGTTCTGGGATAGCCTAACCACCAGGCAGAGGCGCCAATTTTATCAGGATGCTGCGTTTCAGATGCATCTGGATGTATAAAAGATAAGGTGCCGTCTATATCGATGACACTATTAACTTTACTGGAATATTGATTATTCCCGTCCGTACCTTCAAATTTTTGGATACCATTGGTCATGGCAAGAAATGCCGCGAGTTCACCCCCCGCAGAAAAACCCAGGGCATTGATTTTATTGGTATCGATGTTAAATTGTTGATTATTTGCTCTAAGCCACCTGATGGCTGTTTTCAGGTCATAAATTGCTGCCGGGAAAAATGCTTCTGTAGACAGTCTATATTGGACAGTAAAACAGGCATATCCATTGGCTGCCAGCTGTTGGGCTAAGGAAAAATGCTGGGAACGGTCTCCGGATCGCCATCCGCCTCCATGGATAATTAAAATCGCAGGGTACCTTTTTTTCTTTAAATCGCTTTTTTGCACGGGCAAAAAGGCGTCTATATATAAATTGTGGCCGTTTATGTGACGATAAACCAGGTTTCGCTCTTCTTTTACATTATTGAAGCTGGAATCCGGTACAAGTTGAATAAATGGATAATATTTTACATTCTTTTTATAATCGGATAAACTATTGTAAGAAGTGTCTTTAATACCTGTTAGCCATTCTTTGTGTTGTTTGGGGAGGCTGGTATCCCTTTGTGGTAAAACTTGCCCCCAGCCGGCACTGACGGCAAATAGGATAATTATTAATATAAGAACGCCAGCATTTAATTGGATGGAAGTTACTTTGCCGCTTCTATATAAATAGTATAAATATTTTTTTTGATTTCTCCCTTGACTCATTCTTATTACCCTTTGACTCTTTTTTGACATTTCAAGAAATTGCGCTGCTTTTAAATAGTTTGATTGTAAAGCCGATGGTGAACTAATTTAAACATTTTTACGCATGCAAATAGCTGAATCTGGCAATGTCTGTGTATTTGGACGAGAAATGGATAATTTTTGAGAATAAAAATGGTAATTTCTTCCTTTTTCAGAGAAGTCCTGGGTCGTCATTATTTAATGTTGATAATGGGCTATCAGGATTTTTGCTCCTTTAATGTGACCGATTTTTCACCGATTTTTAAAGTATACAGTACACCACATTTTAATGTGATATTCTGGGGCTGGTGTCCAATTGGGATATTGAAGGCAACGGGAAGATCTGACGGTATAACGTCTTTGACGATTTCTTCTATAGATTTGCCGAAGGGGAGGGTGGTATCTTTTGTCGTGGAAAAATCGCCCACCAACAGTCCGGCGATTTTATTCATCCAACCTGCTCTTTTGAGTTGCCATAAAAAGCGGTCGATCGTGTAAAAATGCTCACCGACATCTTCTATAAAAAGAATTTTCCCTTTAACATCGGGTTCAGAAGAAGTGCCTATGGCGTGCGCCAGCAGGCATAAATTACCACCGATTAGCTCACCCGTAACATGACCTGTATGGTTGTCCGGATGGGCGGGGAACTTATATTGGCTGACCCCACCTTTTAAGGCTTTTTGTATAAAGGGTAGGTAGCTGGTGTCTTCCGTGGCCATAAATGCAGCTGCCATAGGGGCGTGTAATGAAGCTACTTTTACCCGCCTGTTTAAATGAAGGTGTAATAAGGTAATATCGCTAAATCCTATAATCCATTTTGGGTGTTTTTTGAATTTTTTAAAGTCTAACTGATCAATAATCCGGCTCATGCCATATCCGCCCCGGGCACAGATAATGGCTTTTACCTCCGGGTTGTCCAGCGCCTGCTGCAAGGCTTGGATTCGCTCTTTGTCTGATCCCGCAAAATAATTGCCTTTGTAGAGGCCCACCGTATTTGGGTCGACCATCACTTGATATCCCCAACGCTGTAGTGTTTGAACGCAATCTGTGGTCTTTTTCGCATCAATAAAGCCTGAAGGCCCTACCATGGCAATCAGGTTGTTTTTTTTGAGTGCTGGTGGCTGTAAGGGCTTGACTGACATAAAATCGGGTTTATTGAGTGATTTATTTAAAACAAGGTTCGTATGACATTCGATTTAAGATTCAACTAGTGTAGTGCCAACAGTAGTGACTTCCAGACGGTGTTGAACGCCACATTTTAATGCATAGTTTTCTACAATATGGCCTACCGGGAAGTCAAAAGTGACCGGATAATCATAATCCCTGACTTTTTCCATGACCAGTTCATAAATGGATCTATTCATTTCGTCGTTAGGGTCTTTTTGAGGCGTACGGATCATGGCGCCAATAATTAATCCCTTTAGATGTCTGAGCTGGCCTGTCCGGCTCAAATTCCAAAGCATTCTGTCCATATTATAGAGATACTCATGGGTTTCCTCTAAAAAAAGAATCTTGCCGGCAGCTTCCAGGGAAGAACGGGTGCCAGACAGATTTTCTATGGTGCGCATGTTGCCGCCGATAAGTTCTCCCTGAGCTCTGCCGGTTCTATTCATAGGATTCACCAGGCTTTGATAGCTCATTTTTTTTGTATTCATAAGCGCATCGCGGATGGAGTTAATAGTTGCTTGTTGCTGGGCAGTAGCGCTGGCCCAGTTGTCCGGAAAACTATTACACATTTTGGAATGAAGAGTAGCCAGATGGTAGTTATGGGCGATATGGGTATGAAAAACGGTGGCGTCACTGAATCCGATTATCCATTTGGGATTATGATTCAGGCTGGAGAAGTCTATTTGGTCAATGATTCTTATGGCGCCATATCCTCCGCGGGCACAAAGAATGGCTCTAATGGAAGGGTCATCAAGCATTTGCTGGAAATCGGCAGCCCGCTGCTGGTCAGTTCCTCCAAAGGTACCGTCCTTTAATCCAATCGTTTGTCCGGTTTTAAAGGTTAATCCCCAGGATTTTATCTGTTGAATGGCTGGTAATAGCTCCTTATATTGAATGTGGCCAGAAGGACTGGTAATGCCAATGCAATCTCCTTTCTGCAGATAGGGTGGTATTTTTGAGTCAGCTCTGAGGACGCTGTCCATCTCGTCCACAGTGCTGCTGCTACCTTTAGCAGCCAATAATGCCTTTTTATGGAATAAAGAAAGCGGGAGCAGAGCCCCGGCTGTCTTTAAAAATTTTATTCTGTTCATTATCAATTGCTTAAAAACATATAACTACGTTTTCCGGTTCTTAATCGGTGAAGACGGTTAGAAGGGTGAAGGTAGTGAAAAAATGTATTGCGTTGGATGATTGATTATCTAAGATTCTGGTTCTCAATGGAAGAATATGATTTTGCATACAATCATACAAATGTTCGTTTTAATTTAAAATGGAATTACGCAAATTTGCGTATCTTTCGGCATCCAACTGAAAACTCCAAATTTTCTAGTATATATAATGAGTAAACAAGCCACTATTAAAGAAATCGCCAAGAAACTTGGTGTCTCCATATCTACGGTTTCCAGAGCCTTGCATGATCACCCAAGTATTGGACTGAGAACCAAAATGCGGGTTCAGGAAGTCGCCAAAGAATTAAATTATGAACCCAATCAGGCGGCGATTCAATTTAAAATGGGTAAAACCTTTACCCTGGGTGTTATCCTTCCTGAACTGACCGAGAATTTTTTCTCCAAGGCAATAAGTGGTATTGAAGACGTCGCATTTGAAAATAACTATAATGTCCTTTTTGGTCAGAGCCATGATGATGTTGAAAAGGAAAAACAGATTGTCGCAACCTTTATCAAAAACAGAATTGACGGGTTATTAGTCTCCTTATCAAAATCAACCCGAAATATTGAGCATTTTCAGAAATTAGCTAATTTTAATATCCCGGTTGTGTTTTTTGATAGGGTACCTAAGGAAGCGGACAGTTATACCGTTTCTTGTGACCTTTTTAAAAGTTCGGTTAAGATAGTGGATTTCTTGTGGGAACAGGGACACCGGCATATCGCTTTATTGAAAGGACCTCAAACGCTAACAGCTACCAATGAGCGCATGCGGGGCTTTATGGAAGGATTAAGTCGTAAAAGAGCTAAAACAGATCCTTCTTTATTCTCTTCCTCGGATTTAACAAAGGAGAGTAGCTGGAATGCAATGAAAGATATATTAAGTCAAAAGAACAGACCTACGGCGGTTATTGCATTTAATGATTATGTCGCTTTGGATGCCATGCAATATGTAAAACGACATACCGATCTGGTTATCAATAAGGATATTTGCTTTGTAAGTTATTCCAATCTACCCATGCGTACATATCTGGATACGCCTCCATTGGTATCCATTGAGCAATTTCCATATGAGCAAGGTCGTAAGGCTACAGAAATGCTAATGGCTATTATGAATGGAGAGCAACTTGAGACCAAGCAAATTGTTTTGGATGGAGAGTTAATTGCCCTCACGGAAGAATAAATACCAGCTTCTTGCTCCAATGTAATCGTGGCGCAGTTTAGGTCAGTGGCCGGTTTTGTAATGGGATGCCTGCAGCAGATAAGGAACGCTTCGTGGCCGCCATAACAGTTGAACGGACAGCTCCTGCCTGGCTCAGATCCCCGATCCAGAACTGGATTTTAATAATGATTGAATAATCTCCGAACTGTTCAATGGAAATAGACGGTTTGGGTTGTTGTTGGACTTTTTTATTCTCTGCCAACACATCTTCGATGATTTTAAATACGTCGTCTAAATCTGACTGATAAGCGACACCAATGGAAAATTCTGCACGTTTTCGCCTGTCTTGCAAGGTCCAGTTGATAAGTTGCTCGCTTAAAAGGTCCCCATTGGGAATGATAATATCTGCACCTTCAGAATTGCTTAGTTTACTGGAACGGACACCAATTTCTTTTACCGTACCTGAGCGGCCGCTTATTTCAATCTGGTCGCCAACCTGAATCGGTCGTTCAAATGCCAGGATGATGCCTGATACCAGGTTATTGGCAATATTTTGAAGGCCAAAACCAATACCGACACCTAATGCTCCGAGCATCACGGAGAGTTTATCCAATGGAATGCCGGCAATGGCCACAGCGATTAAAAAGCCAAACACCCAAATAATTAACCTAAACAGCAACACCATGGAGTTAACTGAACTCCGTTCGCCGCTGGATAACACTTTCTCACTGTCAAAAAAGAATTTAATAGCTCTGGAAATGATGGAGGAAATAAAGATGATAAAGAAAAAGACAATGACACTGCCAATGGTAAAGCTGTATTGACCGATGACCCGGTGATGGTTAAGAAAATGTCCCAGGCTTCCAAAAAGCAGGTCATTAATCATAAAATTACGGGATAAGCCTATAATCCAAATGAGGACAGCAATAAATAGAAAATTACGTTTATAACGACTCTTCTGTTTTTCAAAATTAATAAAAGCGGAAAATCGGCTTTCTTGATAGGCTTCTGATTGCAAATAAATACACTGTAGAAAAATGACACAGAGGATAATGAGAGATAACCCTAAATACAGACTTTGAAGGGCAGCGCCACCAAATATTTTGGTGATATTCA
>Ga0164242_10009514_pt1 | contig 10472 bp, 9 predicted proteins | sample OricomgcompostMG_FD_108783 | JGI IMG/M metagenome (GOLD analysis project Ga0164242, IMG submission 108783) | Miracle-Growth compost microbial communities from Emeryville, California, USA - Original compost - Miracle growth compost (MG) ... | reverse complement strand
GATGTCGTCCTGGGTGAGCCGGTAGCGGCCGACGATGTGGTAGGTCTCGCGCACGCCCGTCTGGATGCCGGACTTGGCGAGCCACGCATTCCGGAACTCCGGGAACTCGCGGCGCAGCACGTCGATGACGAGCTGCAGGTTCTCGCGCATGCTGCACTCGGTCCGGGTGAACCACTCCGGATCGCTCGCGTCGGTCGGCTCCCGCAGCAGGTTGATGCTCACCATGCCGTCATGGAAGAAGCGGTTGATCCACGGACCGCCGAAGATCGGGATCTCGCCCTGCGCATTCAGCTCGCTCAGCCGGCCGCGGATCGTCTCGGAGACGGGCAGCACGCCGTCGACGGCGTCCCCGAAGAGGTCGGACAGCGCGTCCGTGTCGACGCCCCCGAGCTGGAACCAGAGCGACGCGGGCTGCAGGACGTCGCCCTTGACGACGGGAAGGCCCGCGGCGCGCACGAGGTCGGCGTCCCCCGTGCTGTCGATGAAGACCGCGCCCTCATAGGCGACGCGGCCCGCCTTGTTCTGCACGACGACGTGGGTCACGCGCCCGTCGTCCACGACGCAGTCCGAGAGCCATGAGTGGTAGAGCAGCGTCACGCCGCTCTCGAGCAGGAGGCGCTGTGCCGCGAGCTTGAGCAGCTCATCGTTCACGGGATAGTTGCCGCTCTCGCGCTCGAGGTCGGCACCGCCCAGCTCGGAGGCGCGTCGCATGAGCTCGTACGGGATGCCGCCGATGTGCTGGACCCCGCCCACGCGGAACTCGCTGATCGGCGTCACGAGCGCGCTCGTCGCCATGCCGCCGACGAAGCCGTAGCGCTCGATCAGGAGCGTGCGCGCGCCGCCGCGGGCGGCGGCCACCGCGGCGATCACGCCGGCGGGGCCGCCGCCGCACACGATGACGTCGTAGCTGCCGACGACGGGCACGTCCCGGCTCCGCTCCGTGATGAACACGCGGGTCACTCCTCTTGAAGGTTCGGATGCCCGGGAGCAGGAGCGGGGACGGCGATCGGCGCCATCCCCGCTCTGCTCATCCGGACTCAGTCGGTCAGGTAGACCGTGCTCCAGTCGATGAACTCCGACGGCGGGATGTGCAGGCCCTGCACCGTGTTCAGCGCGGCGACGTTCGCCTTGATCTGGAACAGCGGGATGGCCGGGACGTCCTTCGCCATGATGTTCACGGCCTGCTGGTACAGCGACTTGCGCTGGTCCTGATCGGTCGACTGCTGGGCCTGGCTCAGGATCTTGTCGAGATCCGGGTTGCAGTAGTCGAGCCGCTTCGCCGCGCACTGGTAGAGGCGGTTCAGGGTGTAGTCGGCGTCGCCCGTGATCGTCTGGTTCGGCTGCGTGTCCATGTCCCACTTGTGGGCGTTGAAGTCGGCGAGCCACGTCGCGCCGTCCTCGGCGCGCGGCGTCACGGTGATGCCGACCTCCTTCCACGCGGAGACGAACGCCGAGACGAGCTGGTCGAGCCCCGAGTTCGCGGTGCTGAAGATGACGTCGACGCTGACACCGTTCGCGTAGCCCGCGTCGGCCAGCAGCTTCTTGGCGTCATCCGGGTCGTACTTCGGCAGGCCCTCCGCCGGCACGCAGCCGAACGCGGTGGACGGGCAGAACGAGTCCATCGGCGTCGCGGTGTCGCCCCAGAGGCTGCTCACGATCGTCGGCAGGTCGAGCGCCTCCCACATGGCCTTGCGCACGCGAACGTCGTCGAGCGGCGAGTGCGAGTTCTCGAACCACAGGAAGTAGTAGTTGAGACTGTCGGCCTGCGTGAGCGTCACGTTCGAGATGCCCTGGACGGTCGGGATCTGGTCGTTCGTCACATCGTTGACGACCTGGGCCGAGCCATTCGACAGTGCCGTCACCTTGGCGTTGACGTCCGTCGTGAGCTTGAAGGTGAGCGTCTTCAGCTTCGCCTTGTCGCCCCAGTAGGTGTCGTTCCGGGTGAGCGTCACGTGGTCGTTCGCCACGTAGTCGGTGAGGACGAACGGGCCGGTGCCGACCGGCTTGCTCCACCACGCGTCGTCGCTCGCGTGCGATCCCTCGCCGACGTAGACCAGCGAGAGGACGCCGACGAGCGGGCCGTCGGGGTAGCTCGTCTTGATCGTGACGGTCTCGTCGTCGGTCGCCTCGTACGAGACGATCGGCGCGAGCACCGCCGCGAGCGCCTGCTTCTCCGCGATGTACCGCTGCAGGCTGCCGACGAAGTCGTCGGCGGTGAACGGCTGGCCGTCGCTGAACGTGACGCCGGTGCGGAGCTTGAAGACGAGCGTGGTCGAGTCGGTCCACGACCACGAGGTCGCGAGCTGCGGCTGCGGGATCGAGTTGTCGTCGAGCTTGACGAGCGCCTGCATGACGTTCGACATGACCTGGTTCGTCCCGATCTCCAGCGGCGCCTTCGTCACATCGACATTCGGCACGGCGTAGTTCGGGATGAACGTGAGGTTCTGCTCAGCGTCGGGCAGCGGGGTCGCGGACGCCTGGCCCGTGCCGCCGCCGCCGGAGCTGCAGCCCGTGAGCGCGAGGGCGGCGACGGCGACGGCCGCTGCAGCCACCCCCAGCGCCTTGCGGAAGGATGCCATAGCTATCTCCTTTGATTCATTGACATGTGTTGCAGGGTCCGCCGGCGGTGAGGACCGCCTGGCGAACGTTCATGGGGCGCGCTCGAGCCACGGCCGGACGACCGGCACGGCGGCGAGGAGCGCGCGGGTGTACTCATCGCGCGGATGCTCGAAGAGCTCGCGCGCGGTTCCCTCCTCGACGACGACCCCCTTGTCGAGCACGAGGACGCGGTCGCAGATGTGCTCGATGACGGACAGGTCGTGCGAGATGAAGAGGTAGGCGAGGCCGAGGTCGCGCTGCAGATCGTCGAGCAGGTTCAGCACCTGCGCCTGCACCGACACGTCGAGCGCCGACACGGCCTCGTCGCAGATGATGAGCTTCGGCTTCAGCGCGAGCGCCCGGGCGATCCCGATGCGCTGGCGCTGGCCGCCGGAGAACTGATGCGGATAGCGGTCCGCGTAGTCCGGATTCAGTCCGACCCGGTCCATGAGATCCCGGACGGCGCTCGTCCAGTCCTTCCGAGGCGTCACCCCTGGGTGCACGCGCCAGCCCTCGGCGATGAGATCCCGGACGGTCAGACGCGGGTTCAGCGAGGCGTAGGGGTCCTGGAAGACCATCTGCATGTCGCCGCGCACCGACTTGAGCTGCGCCGGGGAGAGCCGCGTGATGTCGCGGCCCTCGAACTCGATGAGGCCGGCGTCGGGCTTGATCAGGCCGATCACGGTGCGAGCGACCGTCGACTTGCCGGAGCCGGACTCGCCGACGAGGCCGACGGTCTCGCCGGGCGAGATCTCGAAGCTCACGTCGCTGACGGCGACCTTCTCCCCGGTCTTCCGGAGCAGGATCGACGATCGGGTCGGGTACGCGACCTTCAGATGCTCCACGCGCAGCAGCGGCGGCGACGTCTCAGCCATGAGGCAGCACCTCCTCGCTGCGATGACAGGCGGCGAGGTGACCGGGCTCCCAGCCGTCGGGGGTGCGCAGCGGCGGCACCGCAGCGCGGCACACCTCGATCGCGAAGGGGCAGCGCGGGTGGAACGGGCAGCCGCTCGGCAGGGCGAGGAGGTTCGGCGGCGAGCCGTCGATCGGGGTGAGCCGCTCGCCCATCGACGCCTCGCTCGGAATGGAGTCGAGGAGCCCGCGCGTGTACGGGTGCGCCGGGAAGTCGTAGACGTCGCGCGTCGCGCCCGTCTCCACGATCCGCCCGGCATACATGATGGCGACGCGCTCGGCGACCTCCGCGACGACGCCGAGATCGTGGCTGATGAGGACCATGGCCATGCCGGTCTCGGCCTGGAGATCCGCGAGCAGCCCCATGATCTGCTTCTGCACCGTGACGTCGAGCGCCGTGGTGGGCTCGTCGGCGATGAGGAGCCTCGGATCGAGGGCGATCGCCATCGCGATCATGATCCGCTGGCGCTGGCCCCCGGAGAACTGATGCGGGTAGTCCCGGATCCGGTGCTCCGCGTCGGGGATGCCGACGCGCTTGAGGAGCTCGAGGGCCTTCGCCCAGGCCTCCTTCTTGCTCATGCCGAGACGGCGGCGGAACGGCTCCGCGACCTGGTAGCCGATGCGGAACACCGGGTTCAGGGAGCTCAGCGGGTCCTGGAAGATCATGGCGATCTCGGTCGCGCACAGCTCGCGCACGCGCCTGACCGGCTCCCAGGCGAGGTCGCGCCCGCCGTAGAGGATCTCGCCGCTCACGATCGAGCCCGTCGGCTTCGGCAGCAGCGCCATGATCGCCTGCGCCGTGACGGACTTGCCGGAGCCGGACTCGCCGAGGATCGCGAGGGTCTCGCCCTCGTGCACGTCGAAGCTCACGCCGTCGAGCGCCCGCACGACGCCCGCCGAGGTGGAGAACTCGACCTTGAGGTCCCGGACGCTCAGCAGCGCCGCGCTGTCCGAGGCAGGGGCCGTGGCGGCCGCGCGCGTCATCGTCATCAGGCGCTCCTCAGCTTCGGGTCGAAGCGATCGCGGAGGGCGTCGCCGAGGACGCCGGTCGCGAGCACGAGGATCAGCAGGGCGATGCCGGGCAGGGTCGAGATCCACCAGGCGGTCGCGAGGTACTGCGTGCCGTTCGAGATGGTGCTGCCGAGGCTCGGCGTGCCGAGCGGCATGCCGACGCCGAGGAACGACAGCGCGGCCTCCGCGAGGATCACCTGCCCGAACTCGACCGTGGCGATCACGAGGATCGGGGCGATGCAGCCCGGCAGCAGGGTGCGGAAGATGAGATGCGCATGGCCGGCCCCGAGCGTCCGGGCGGCCTCCACGTACTCCCGGTTCTTGAGCGTCAGCACCTGGCTGCGGGCGACGCGGGCGAAGACGACCCAGTTCGCGATCGAGAGGACGATCACGACGTTGAGGACGCCCTGGCCGAGCACCGAGGCGATCAGGATCGCGAGGAGGATCGAGGGGAAGGCGAGCTGGATGTCCGCGATCCGCATGAGGACCATGTCGAGCCAGCCGCCGAAGTAGCCGGCGAGCATGCCGAGGAGCACCCCGATCACGCCGGCCACGACGATCGTCGCCGCGCCGACGAGCAGCGAGATCCGCGCCCCGTCCATCATCTCGGCGAAGAGGTCCGAGCCGATCTGATCCGTGCCGAGGAATGCGGTGGAGCCGTCGGGCATCGCCGTCCCCGGGGGCTTCAGGCGCACCAGGAGCTCGGCGTGGAGCGGGTCGTAGTGGTACACGATCGGCACGACGATCGCGGCGACGACGAAGATCCCGATGACGACCAGCGGCACGACGATGCGCGCCGCGACGCCGCCGCGGGCGCGGCGGGCCCGCTGCATGGTCTGCAGTGCGATGGTGGGGGGAGCGGCAGTCATTTGGCGAGCCTCACGCGCGGATCGAGGTAGGCGTACAGCAGGTCGACGACGAGGTTGATGACCACGAAGCACGCGGCGATGACGACGACGCAGGCCTGCGCGACGCTGTAGTCCCGGGTCTGGATGGACGACACGAGCAGCTTGCCGATCCCGGGGAACGAGAACACCGTCTCGGTGACGACGGCGCCGCCGAGCAGCGTGCCGAACTCGAGGCCGACGACGGTGACGATCGGGATGAGGGCGTTCCGGACCGCGTGCGGGAAGATCACGGTGCGCTCCGGCAGGCCCTTCGCCCGCGCCGTGTTGACATAGCCCTCGCCCACGACCTCGAGCAGGCCGCTGCGGGTCATGCGGGTGAGGATCGCGATGAACGGCAGGGCGAGCGTGATCACCGGCAGGACGAGGTTCGACGGCTCGCTCAGCCCGATGCTCGGCAGCCACTTCAGGGTGCGGGAGAAGATGAGCAGCAGCACGACGCCGATCCAGAAGCCCGGCAGCGCCTGCGCGACCAGGGAGCCGGTCGTGACCGCGCGATCGCCGAAGCGGTTCACGCGCAGCGCCGCGAGCAGGCCCAGCGGGAAGCTCACGACGAGGGCGAGCGCGCAGGCGAGCACGGCGAGCAGCGCCGTGTTCGGCAGGACCTGCCCGATGAGCTGCATCGCGGGCACGCCCTGCGTGTAGGACACGCCGAAGTTCCCCGTCAGCGCCTGTCCGAGGTACTGCCCGTACTGCACGATGAGCGGCTGGTCGAGCCCCATGAGATGCCGGAGGGCGGCGAGCTGCTCGGGCGTCGCCGTGTCCCCGGCGATGAGCAGGGCGGGATCCGCCGGGACCATGCGGACGATCACGAAGACGACCGTCGCGACGCCCCAGAGGACGAACACGGCAAGCAGCACACGCCGAATCACGTAGCCGAGCACCGCTTGCTTACCTCCGCTGGATCTGCACTGATCCCGTGTCGTCCCGGTCGGCGGCGACCAGGACGAGGACCTGGGAGCGCCGTTCCGGGTCAAGGAACGTTATCGTTCATGAACGATCGCTCATCCGGCGACGAAAGTCAACTTCGGAGTATTAGTTCCGCTTGATCAGCATTTTATCTTCGCTTTCGCGGATTGGGCGCCGAAGAGCGGACCGAATCGGTCTGCCGCTGTCCTGTTTTGACAGAACGCTTCGATAACGTTAACTTTGCAAAATCCGCGAGCGCGCGGATGCCCGTCGCAACCAAGGAGTCATCGGTGACCACCCCTGAAGCCGCGACCGTCGCTGCCGATCTGCGGGACGCGATCCGCAGCTCGGATCTGCGGCTGTCGAAGTACAACCCGCTCCCCCGGATCCTCACCTTCGACGACTTCAACCAGGGAGCGCACGGGTGGGTGGAGCTCGGCGGCAACTACGACGGCCGCGGGACGCTCGAGTCGATGGACGAGCACTTCCGCGACTTCCGTCCCCCGCAGCTGTCGAACGCGAACTTCTTCGACGTCGGGACCCATGGCGGGATGACCGGCACGTACTCGATGAAGCTCGCCACCCGCAAGGCGCCGGGGCACACCGCCACCGCGATCCGCCGGCTCACGATGAGCGGACGGGGACTGCTCCAGATCGAGGCCTACCTCGCCTGGAAGGTCGAGGCGAACCTCGGCGGCGGCGAGGAGGCGAACACCTACGGCGACATCAGCTGGGACGCGAACTCGCACCCGTCGGAGGCCCAGTTCGGCGCATTCACCGTCGCGACGGACCTCAGCCACGACGGGATCCGCTACCACAACGTGATGCGCTTCCAGAACTCCGACTGGGACGGGCACATCGTCCAGAAGTGGATGTACCCGACGGTCGCCGAGCCGACGCCGCACGAGCGCTTCCGGGGGGAGCACGACTACGGCCGGTACACCGACTTCACCGCGCCGAACCCGGACGACTGGCGCTTCCTCGGCGACACCCGCCAGGAGGCCTGCTACAACGAGGTGCCGACGAAGATCAACTGGCACTACCTGCGATTCCTCATCGACACGCGCACCCGCAGCAACGTCGAGCTGCAGTTCAACAACGATGTGTACGACCTGCGCGACGTCCCCGTGCCGCCCTACGGCGAGAAGTACGAGTCGCTCGAGAGCCTGCTCAACTTCTACTTCTCGGTCCGGACCCTCGGCCCGCACCGCAACTTCCTCTTCCTCGACTCCGTCGTCATCTCGGCAGATTGGTGAGCCCCATGCGTCAGTCGCAGAGCGCCGTGATGGAGCGCGGCGTCGAACTGGAAACGGTCCACGAGACCGAGCCCTTCGAGGCGGCCTGGGCGGGCGAGGCCCGCTGGTTCGTACAGTTCTACCGGGAGGCCCCCGGCAGCACGATAGAGTTCCGCGTGCAGATCAGCCCGGACGGGATCAACTGGCTCGATCACGAGGGCGTCGCGCCCATGACCTCCGAGGCCGTCGGCTTCCTCTCCATCCCGGTGTCGCACTTCGGCCACTGGCTCCGCTTGCGATCGGAGCAGAAGTCCGGCGACACTGCTCCGATGCTGCGGATCTATCTCGAGCTCAAGGAGTAGTCGGAGCCGCGAGATGGTGAAGCGAATGGACGGGCCGCGGCGTCGCACGCTGCAGGACGTCGCCGACGTCGTCGGCCTCTCCGCGAACACCGTCTCGCGCGCGCTCAACGACATGCCCGGCGTCAATCCGGCGACGCGGGCGCTCATCAAGGCGGAGGCGGAGCGGATCGGCTACGTGCCGAATGCGCATGCGCGCTCGCTCGTCCTCGGCTCGCGGAAGACCATCGGCGTCGTCGTCACCGACCTCGCCAACCCGTTCTTCAACGACCTCGTCAGCGAGATCGAGGAGCAGGCGATCGGCGCGGGCTACACGCTGCTGCTCCTGCTCTCCGACGAGGACCCCGAGCGGGAGCAGGTGGCGGTCGAGACCGCGCTCCGCTCGGGCGTCGACGGGATCATCGGCGTCCCGGTCCAGGGCCGCGCGAACCCTTGGGCCGCGGTGACCCGCGCCGGCATCCCGCTCGTCCTCGCGGCCCGCGAGATCCCCGAGCTGGGCGTCGACTTCTACTCGAACGACAACGAGGCCGGGCGGCGGATGACCACCGAGGCGGTCATCGAGCGGGGGGCGAGGGACATCGTCATCATCGAGGAGGATCTGCGGATCTCCACGGTCGCGCACCGCGTCACCGGATTCCGTCAGGCCCTCGAGTCGCACGGCATCCCGTTCGACTCGCGCAGCACCGTCCTCGTCCCCTCGCGCCGCACCGTGCGGGGCGCGTCGCTCTGGCGCGGCGAGGACGCCTACCGTGTGGTGAGCGACCTGCTCGACGGCGGCCGGCGCCCCGACGCCTTCATCGTCGGCAACGACTACTTCGCGCTCGGACTGTACACGGCGCTCCGCGAGCGCGGCATCCGCATCCCCGAGGACGTCCTCGTCGTCGGCTGGGGCGACTACCCGTTCTCCCGATTCCTCGACCCGCCCCTCTCGACGCTGCGGCTGCCGTCCGTCGAGGTCGCCCGGCGGGCCTCGACGCGCCTGCTCACGCTGCTCGACGGCACGGCGGGTCCGGGTCCGGTGGCCGAGTACGTCCAGCCCGAGCTCGTGCTCCGGGCCTCCACGAACCGCTGAAGGAGTCGCCATGCCCAACTACGCCGCCGTGATGCCCGAACTCGGCCGGATCGAGATCCAGGACGTCGGCGACCCGGCTCCGGGCCCCCGCGACGCCGTCGTCCGGATCGAGGCGGTCGGAGTCTGCGGCTCCGACACGGCCTATTACACGATCGGCCGCATCGGCGACTACGTCGTCGACGGCCCGATCATCCTGGGCCATGAATGCGCCGGCGAGGTCATCGCCGTCGGTCCCGAGGTGACCGGGGTGCGGGTCGGCGACCGGGTCGCGATCGAGCCCGGCAAGCCGTGCCGCGACTGCCGCGAATGCATGGCCGGCCGCTATCACCTGTGCCCCGACCTCGTCTTCTTCGCGACGCCCCCCTACGACGGCTCGCTCGTCCAGCGCATGGCCATCGACGAGCGGCAGCTCTTCCCCATTCCCGACACGATGACCTACGAGGAGGCGGCGCTCTGCGAGCCGCTCTCGGTCGGCATCTGGGCCTGTCACCGCGCCGGCCTGCGGCCCGGCGACGACGTGCTCGTCACCGGCGCGGGTCCCGTGGGACTCCTCGCGGCGCAGGCGGCCCGCGCATTCGGCGCCGCTTCCGTGACCCTCACCGACGTCGCCGACTTCCGACTCGACATGGCGCGGGAGTTCGGCTTCGAGGCGGAGAGGGCCGGCGAGGGCGTCCGCAAGGACTTCGACGTGCTGCTCGAGTGCTCCGGCGCACCGACGGCGCTCGCGGACGGCCTCTGGCGGCTCCGGGCGGACGGGCGCGCGGCGATGGTCGGCCTGCCGAAGCAGGATGTGACGCTCGCCCTCAGCAAGCTGAACTGGAACGAGTTGACGATCGGTCTCGTCAACCGCTACGCGCACACCTGGCCGACCGCCATCGCGCTCGTCTCGAGCGGTCGCGTGGACGTCGCGTCCCTCGTCACGCACCGCTTCCGGCTCGACGAGACGGCCGACGCGCTCATGCTCGGCAAGCACGTGCCCGACTCGGTTAAGGCGGTCATCGCCCCGCAGTCCGTCAGCGCCTAGGGACCGTCCGCGGATGCGGACCAGTACTCTCTTGCGCTAGTGTCTCCCGCGTTCCCCACTCGATGACGATCGGAACGCATGAGGACCTACCTGCCCGCCGAGAAGGCCGCCGCCGGCCTCGTGGGACAGCCGCCTATCCGCGAGGTCGTCCCGCGCGCGCCCGGCGCCTCCGTCCGGTGGCACGTGCACGACTACCCCGGGCCATGGGCCAGGTGGAACTACCACCCCGAGTACGAGCTCCATCTGATCACGAGGACGCACGGCCGATTCCTCATCGGCGACACGATCGGGCCGTTCTCCCCCGGACAGCTCGTGCTCGTCGGGCCGAACCTGCCGCACCACTGGATCAGCGACATCGAGGACGGCGAGCCGATCGAGGGGCGTGACGTCGTGCTCCACTTCCACGACGACTGGATCAGCCGCGGCATCGGCGCCATCCCCGAGCTG
>Ga0164242_10009513_pt1 | contig 10472 bp, 7 predicted proteins | sample OricomgcompostMG_FD_108783 | JGI IMG/M metagenome (GOLD analysis project Ga0164242, IMG submission 108783) | Miracle-Growth compost microbial communities from Emeryville, California, USA - Original compost - Miracle growth compost (MG) ... | reverse complement strand
CGCACGGTATCCCTAGCGAATCGGGTGGAATTCCAGGAACCAGTACCAGCACCCGCGGAGCTGAATCAAGGTTTTGTCGCCGTGTAGAAGGATGCGCTTTCATTCTCCGTGCTTTCTTATGCTCTTCTTAGCCCCAGCAGAAGAGTAACTATCAATAAGCGGAAGAGAGGGGGGAGGGGGGGAGGTACGTACAGCACGGATTATAAGAGGGCGTGACTAAAGGGCTGAAGGTGGCCGTTATAATTGAACGTGGGTGGCCCTCCAAGCTTCTAGAAGCTTACGCCTATCAAGCTTGCACGTGGCTTTCAATGCTTGGAAATCTTTAAGCTGGGATAGGGTATTATCTTTCAGTGGGTGGAGGAGGCAGGCTAATTTCTCGGGTCAGCATGCGTTAGCGCTGCTAGGGGCTCATAAAGCTTCGCCTCCATCGCACGTGGGCAACCGCGGGATGGCTGTCTTGGAAGTCTTGGAAAGCTTGTGTTGCATGGACAAGAAATCGGCCAAAGTCTTGGAAAGCTTGTGCCTTCTTGGGAAATGCTTAATCTATTGTCCTAGGTGATCGTGTGAGGAGGACAGGGTTTTCGCCTGGTTCCCTGAAGCAACTGACGGCACAGCATCTCTGGGGGCAAAGGTATTGCATTATCTCGGACTTCTAGTAATAATATTACCACTGACATCTGATGTTACCCATACCGAAGCCTAGACTGACCCCGATTACATTACGCAATTTCCCTTTCTCAGGACGGCTTGGGAAACCGCCGGGACCGCAACCCACGTGCTTACACCTAGGGAGTATACCCCTTCGGTGGGTTAAGGCCGTCGGGAACTTCAATGACATCCTTGTAGTAGGTGGGGTTGTTGCTCCCTTTCCAGGTCTCCTTTATACTGCTGAGGATCTCGCGGCCAGAGAAGGACTTGTCCAGCTTGAGATTGGGCGCCGGGAACTGCTTGTTTCCGCCAGCCGTGTTGAAGGTCCCGCCGTAGGACTGGTTGTAGTAATAGGTGTCAAAGTCTTTCCCGCATTTGCTCCAGTCGCGCAGCCGGTCGCCCGTTTTGTTGGCCACCATTTCGTACACGTTGGCACCGACGTCCCACCGACCAAGCGTGGGCAGGTCCCAGTTGGCCTCGACGGTTGAGATCTCGGAGTAATGGTTGTAAAAGTTGTTGTCGGTGGTGCCCTTCAGAGCCTCCGGAACAGCGTCGCCAAGAAGGATGGATAGAACGCGGTTCTTTTCTGCGTACGTCTCGTTCTCGTCCCAGGTGATAAGCACAAGCGTATCATCCATGAAGTTCTTGTCCTCGAGCAGCGGAGTCAGGAAGGCATCTAGCCACGCGCCTCCGACAGTAGCGGAGGTGTCGTGGCCATCCGAGCTCATGTTTGGTGTGATGAACATCCACTGGGGAAGCTTGTTCGCCTTGAGGTCCTTGTGGAACTGCGAGTTTGCCGTGTCGTACATGGAGAGATTCTTGATCTGGCTGAGCTTCTGCTCATAGTGGGTGATGGAGTTGTGGATTATGGCCGGGTTATGCTTTCGGACGTAATCGTTGGCTCCCGTTCGCTGATTTACCCAACCCATACCTTCAAAGCCAGAGTAGGGCATGTCTTCCTGGTACAGGCCCCAGCTGATGTCCTTGGTCTCGAGCAGATCAATGACGGTGGAGACATTGAAGTCGATCAAATAGAACGAATCATCGTTCATCCCGAAGTAATCACCGGCCAAAGCCGAGACATAATTGGGTTCCGAGGGGTGACAGACGGCGTGGTAGTTGGTGAGAGTTATACCCTTCGAGGCAAACGAGGCAAAATTGGCTGGTCGCACTGTTAGCGTCGCATATCGGCTGGATAGAACACGACGAGCGCTACTCACGGTCCCCGAAGGCCTTATCGAAGTTTTCGTTTTCGAACCAGATCGTGACAAACCTCTGGAAGGCCTTGCCCTTGACCTTGCTGGTCGGGCTGCTGGTCTTGGCCGTGGCGGCCGCGGCAGCCACCTCGGCGGTACCCGTAGCCGTATATGCGGTTTCCCAACCTGTGGCAGCGGTTGTCGTAGTATCCGGCTCGCATGGGCTAGCGGCGGCAACACCAGCAGCAGCGACGACGAGGGCAGCAGCCTGGAGCAACATCTTGCTTCAGAGGCGCCGTCTAGGACGGAGACGAGGTGACAAGAGGGGATAGAGAAGCACAGGGCTTAGGGGAGAGAAGATCGACGGCGAAACCCGAGTGTTTGGAGAGACGAACCAGAAGATCGGCGTTGTTTGCTTGGGGATGTCACCCTGATATGTACGATACAATAATCACCACCCGCAACGTCGAGGGAGGACCCAGGAAGAAACGTGCTCGACGCTCGACCCACAGCTCGTGCTTCAACCCTGCTCGCCCACCTACACAAGCCACTCATACCATGCTATCAGAAATATGTGCAGGAGTTCTGCGAAGCAGTAGTATGTCGTATCATTCCGCCGAACTGGTCCCGCTCTCCACAGCCGACGCATACGCACCTAAGGTAAGCTAGTAGGCGATATTTCGGCGCTGTCGTGCGTCGTCCATGTATGGGTGGCATTCAGCGCTAGAATGCGTCGGGCAGGTACTAGTGTGCGGAGCTAAACACTGTCGCCTGAGGAGCTGAGACTCAGGCACGTGGACGTGCCGACCAGCCGGAAGCCCCAAAGGAATGCAGGGAATGCAGGGAATGTGGGAGCGGTTCGGTCGCAGTTGGCCAATCGAGCAAAGGGCAATTGTCACACTCCCTTCCCCTTCTCGAGCATTCTTCGTCTCAACCGCAATGAGGATCTAACAAAAAAGAAAGTCTGGACAAATATTGGAAAATCCCTTTCAGCCTTGCTTGGAATTACCAATTCTGCTTTTGGTGGAGATGCCCGAAAATGGAACGGCCGGGGGTGGAGATATCAGGGTCGAAGTTGGGCGACCCTGAGCGCATGTGTTTCCCTCCTCGTTCCAAGAGCGCGAGCGATTGGGTGGCACGAGATTTGCGGCGCGAGAGGATGGATTGCGACTCGGAGGAGCAACCTTTTCTCAGTGAGGTGGTGGATGGCAATGAAACCGAGCCACCCCGGAAGACTACGACGAGATGGGCCTGCGGTTGGGGTCCCTCGTTAGGCATGCTCCTGCTCGGATTCATTCTGGCCATGGTCTTTGCGCTTACGGCGCTGAGCTTCGGCCTTGCGAATACCGCACCGATAGAGCAAAATGACCAAGATGGCGAAATTGCGGCGGATTATGACTCCTCTGCCGACGGCCAAACAACACAGACGGACCATATACTCTACAAGGAAAACATCCCCATTACACCGGCACTACGCTCCGCGAGCGAGTACATACTGTCGCCGACATGGGATTATCAATCCCCTCCCACCGTGCGCGAGTACGACTGGGTGATAACCAACGCTGTCCTCAACCCCGATGGTGTCTTCCGCCCCATGGTCCTCATCAACAACCAGTTCCCCGGACCCCTCGTCGAGATCAACGAAGGCGATACTCTTATCTTCCACATCTCCAACCAGGGCGTCAACGCGACGTCAATGCACTTCCATGGCATGTTCCAAAACGGGACGAACGCCATGGATGGGACTGTAGGAGTAACGCAGTGTCCCATCGCTCCAGGCTCGAATTATACCTACAAGTTCGAGGTGAAGGGTCAGAGCGGGACCTATTGGTATCATGCGCATCACAGTGCGCAGGCCAGCGATGGCCTACTGGGGCCCATGGTGGTGCATGCCAGGAACGAGAAGACCGTATTGCAGAGGTTGTCGTATGCGACCGACCGCGTGGTCATGGTGCAAGACCACTATCACAACACGACGGCCGAGCTCTTGATGGACTACCTCCAACCTGGGCGTGAAAACGATGAACCTGTACCCGACAGTGCACTGATCAATGGCCAAGGTACGCGAGACTGCAAAGATTTTCCCGGGCGGAGCTGCAACTCGACCCTTCTTGGCACCCAGTCCTTTGCGATTCTAAGGGGTAGCAGGCATCGTTTACGATTCATTAACGTTGGGGCCTTTGCCGAGTTCCAGATCGAGGTCGACGAGCACCCATTTTATGTTACCGAGGTCGACGGCACGGACGTGAGTCCAGAACCTTTCCACCGGCTGAACATCCTGCCAGCGCAGCGATACAGCATCGTTTTGGAGGCAAATAGTACGAGCAACGACGCCTTTTGGTTGAGGGCGAGGATGGTGACGCACTGCTTCAGGAGAGAAAACAGTCATATGAAAGAAGACATTCGTGCAATAGTACGGTACACGGATCATGGAGATCAGACGACCAACTCCCTGTCTCCCGAACCGACGAGTAGCAGCTGGGATGAGACGATCGAAGTTATCTGCCGCGACCTGAACACCTCGACCTTACACCCCGTGGTTAAACAGGACGCGGTCCCATCAGATGGCTTTGTACCGCTACGCGCGAATTTCATGACAGGGGCTTGGCGATTGACGCGGGGATTCTTCAACGGGTCTAATTGGCATATGAACGTAACCTCGCCGACCCTACACCGCTTCCTGGACGCGCGGTCCAAACTCACCTCTCTGGACAACGCGGATTCTTCGTTCGGCATCAATACACAGTTGTTTGACCCTACCCAAGACTTCGTTCTCCAAACCAGGGGTATCCGAACCCTTGACCTCGCTATCAACAACTTCGATGACGGGGCACATCCGTTTCACCTCCATGGCCATAAGTTCTTCGTCTTAACCCCGTCGCTGAAGGGTTACCCCCCGAAGCCGGAGGACCTTCCTCAGTACCTAGACGAGACTGGTGCGCTAGAGAACCCCCTCCGCCGAGATACTGTCACTGTAGGAGGGTACCAATGGGTGATCATTAGAGTCGTGCTGGATAACCCGGGCATGTGGGCTTTCCACTGCCATAATTCCTGGCATGCGGAGGCTGGGATGGTGATGCAGATGCTAGTCAGAGGCGAGGACGTTGGAAGGAGCCAGGTCGGCCAGGTGGAGAGAGAATTGTGTACAAGAGAACATGTGACAAGAGGCGGGAAGCCTGATGATAGCATTTGGTTTGGCCAGTTTGGAAGGCCCCGCGAATAGAATTTTATCTATAATTAAGAATGGTATAGGCTGGACATACATGTCGGGATAGCCGATCTCCACTGTCTCTCCCGCGAAGGGTCCTCCAAAGGTATATTTGGGTACCTCTGATGAACAAGGGGGATCACCGCCCAAATCCGATTTGTAAAAGTACCTTACAGTACCCCACAGTACCACCAACTTCCCCCACCCGGCATAAAGCCTTTGCAGGTGGTCGGTTAATTGGCGCTGAAGTCCTAGAGTCCTGAAGGGTTAATGGGCCCTTCCAGCTCAATCGATCCTAAGGCAATGATGGTATATGCCCGGGAGGTCCTCTCCAAGCCAAGTTCTTAATTACAACGTAGGACTAATTGAGTTCTCAGGACCAACTGGACGTTTAGGACTTTAGGTTGGATTGAGGTTTCAATACAATAAGTACCTAGTGAGTCCAGTGCCACTAGATACGATCACTCGCACTCACCCTTCCAATAGCAAACAGATACCCGAATACCATCTTCTCGATGTGCGACTTTTCGTGTTACGGAGGTCCTAGCGATGAGTGGATCAACTTGGCGGCAACCCTGCCTGAGCCCCCGCCAGCAGACGTCCCATTACCTGAGCAGCAGCGGAGGGTGAATGAAGACCGGGAGGCCACAGCGGCCGAGGAGATGAAATCTCTCAGACACCATGTCCATCTTCGAGATTACTCAATTCCCACCAAGGACGGGAGTTCCATCGATGCTCGTAGCTATAGAACAACTTCCCTTGCCAAAGACGTACTCCTTCCGGTCTACATTCATTTGCACGGCGGTGGCTTTCTATTTGGAACCCTCTCATCCGAGGACGCTGTTTGCACACGAATCGCTCTCGAGGCCCAGGTTGTCGTGGTCAACGTCAATTATAGACATACCCCAGATTACACTTATCCTACCGCCTGGGACGACGTGCGGGATGCCTTCGAGTGGATCCATGCCAACATAGATAGCCTTAAAGGCCAGAGCCAGAAGGTGGTCATCGGTGGTATCTCCGCAGGCGGCCACCTGGCGGCCTCGCTTACGTTGGAAAAGCACCTTGGGAGATCGGCGGTGTCATGTCCACCCATAGCAGGACAGGTCCTGATGATCCCATGCCTTGTCAATGTCAACTGTTATGGGCCCCAACTAGAGAAACTAAGGGACCCTTCAGTGTCTTCATACGTGGAGAATAAGGACGCGCCGATCTTATCTCTAGCCCGTTCGAGGTTCATTACGGATCTCCTCAAGATCGGGGATCTGGAGGTGGGAGATACCAGACTCAACATCGGTAACGCTACAACTACGCAGGTCAAAGGACTTCCGCCGACAGTTTTTGGCATTGCGGGCCTCGATCCGTTGAGGGACGAGGCCTTGCTGTACGCAAAACTGCTTACCGAAGCTAGGTACGTGCTGCTTGAGCCTCAAACCTCGCGCGACAAGTTATGCTAATTAAGCACTAAGGGTACCTACGGATATCAACTTGTTTCAGGGCTTACCACACGACTTCAGGAGGTTCGGAGACAAGCTCTCAGCTTCAGCGCGTTGGGATAAGGTTATGGTGGACGGAATATCCTGGGTCTTAACAAACCCTGCCCCCAGCGGCGAGTTCCATGTAAAGGTTTAACCGGGCAAACCCAACTGTTGCACGTACAAGATATCCGAGACAGCGTCCAGAAAATGCCAAATGTGAGTGAGGTACGGGAATAATATACCGAATTGAACCGATCAAGATATCGTCGCGTGCATTGCTGTAATACTTACTATACGCTTCGTTCCCATTCCAAGCCTTGCGAGTACAGGGTAAAGGAGGCCCACTTGCAGATGAGTCAATATCCCCGGCTTACAAATACCACCCAAATGTGTTTTGGGATTATGAACGCGGGTTAACCAAGCGACTATCTACGAGGAAATGCCCCAGGAAAAGAATATAACCTCTAGCACCGCCTGTGATGATTAACAGGGGTGAGGTCTCTACTCCACTGCGCCCCCTGGTGTGTCTGCCTTATCCACGTACCAAGCAAGGTCGCTGTCCGGGTCCATCTCGAACTTCGTGAAACCATGGCCTATGAATCGGAAGGGATTTGCGGTATTGTAGATGATGTCGAAGTCTTCCCCACGAATTTCGCCAAGCATACGGCTGAACAGGTGAGCATCACCTACGAATAACGCCGTTACCCTCCCGTCGACTCGGTTTCTCTTATACCAGCTCTTACACGCGCCTGTCCAGACGAGAGTCTTGTGGATTTCGTCGCTGTACTTTAGGAAAGCGTCTACCTTTTCTTTCTTTGGCGCGGCGTACTTGATGTCCTCGGTTGCCAGCTTACGTATCCAGCGCACAATGTAGTCACCCGTCCAGTTTAGAGACTCCACCAGTGACACATGGCCACACAGGCAGGTAGGGCCCATCATCATGAAGTAATTCGGGATTTCAGGAACGGCCACTGAGATATATGCTTCGGGATCCTCGGCCCATCTCTCCCGGAGATCGACGTTGTTAAGCCCGACAAGGGGGAAGCAGGGGCGGTGACTGACGTCGAAGCCAGTGGCACAAACGACTGGTCAAGTTAGCTGGGCTAAGTGGCAGAAGAAAGGACGCTGGCCACGGATCGTGACGAAGAATCCGGGAAGAATCATTACGTACTGACGTCGCACTCGTACACCTTCCCATCCGCTGTGTGGACTGCATTTTCACTGATCTGTGTGATAGGGCTATTTGTAAGGTGGCAATTGGGTCTCAGGAATGATTCCAGATACCCAGGCCCGGGAGTAATCCGGTGACATCCAAGTTCCCACGTTGGGATGAGTTTCTCACATAGCTCTTTGTTGTACTTGAGCTTTTCAGGCATTTGTGCTGCTGCAAGCCTCATGGCTTCCTCATTGTTGGGACCCTTCGTGAAGATGCTGAATGCCGTTTCCGTGCGGTCAAGTATGCCCTTCCTGTACTGCAGGTGGTGCTCGCGGTTGCGAAAGTGCTCCTTTTCCTCTTCTGAGTAGGTGAAACTGGGGTCTCCGGTGCCTGAGAGTGATGCTCGATTGTACACCCATGCTGGGCCACGGATAAAGTTCCGTACCTCGGTACCCGGAACTTTGGCCATCTCGGGAACGATCTGGATGCCTGAAGCGCTGTTCCCAATGACAGCTAGGGTCTTGTTGGAGCAATCGTAGCAATCATCCCAACTAGCTGAATGCGTGAGATGGCCCTTGAAATCTCGAAGTCCCTGAATGTCGGGCCACGACTCGTGCCTATATTGCCAGTTCTTGTTAGTAGTGTAACCGGATGGGCCCGTAGGAAGGGTTTCAAATAACACAAATACGCCTTGGGAAGCTATCAGAACATGGCAGTACTCGCTGCGCAACTCTCCGGCGCACTCAACCGTCACCTTCCACATCCCTAGGTCCTCTTTCCACCACGGCCCCACAACCTCAGTTTTTAGTTGGAGGTCACGATCGAGGTCCCATTTCTTGACCGTGCGCTTGATGTACGCAAGGATTTCTGGACCACTGGCGTAAAATGTAGTCCATTCTGGGTTGGGATCGAACGAGAACACCTGAGGTTGTTGTTAGCAAATAAAAGTAGCATAGGTGCAAGGAGATTAGAGACAAGGTGTACTTGCATAGATATGTGCTGGGACATCACACTGCACACCGGGATAGTGATTGGTCAGCTAGGTGCCACCCACATCACTTCGTGCCTCGAAGATTGTGTGACTGACGACATTGCGAAGCTCAGGATCGCGATGCCGGAATTTGTGCGCTAGCATCAAGCCGGAAAATCCCGCGCTAATGGTGAACACCTTAATCTTCCTCGGTTCGTAGGCGAACTGCGAGCTCAGCATAAATGGATCCTCAGCTTTGTCTTTGACAGTGACCGTGGCGGCGATGCCAGGACTACCTAGAATATCTGGGTCATCGTCGAGCACCGCCTGAACCGGCACCAACGACAGCCCCTGGGACACCGGGGAATCCAGGGTAGCCACAACCAGGTAGGGGGAAAGAGCGAGGAAAATAACCACCCGTCGATGCAGCAATGTAAGGTGCTGGGGCCAAAGGTGGGTAAGAAGGTTGTTGACAATGAAGTGGACTGTGGTAGATTTATATCCAGTCCCAAGTTGATGAAACAGACAAGCTTCTTTCCTTTAAAAACTTTCACTCCTGTCAACCAATTTAGGTGGTTGTTAGTGAATGATCGGAGGTTTGAGGGGGCCCAACTCGCTTGGCCAGTGATCACATAAGTCCCTCTAGCCCAGTGAAAGGTCCAGATCGAATCTGAGGTTGGCCAACGGATGGGAGTTGTGGAGACTTTGGACCCTTTTGTCCGGTGTCCGCCATCTAATACCTACCATATGTATCTAGGCCTACCATTCCATCACCGGTGCCGGGGAATGCACTCAAATTTGATAGGCAATCGACCAGCACCAGCTTTCTGATATATCTGTCGGCCTAGTGGTGCCTAGATAGATTTTATGCACTTTCAAGGGGGGCTGAAATGCAAATGCGCCCGTAACATGGGATATTTTTCTCGCGTCTATATTATCACCATCTTCATCGGACCCAATCTTGCCATGAAACCCTTCAGCGCGTCTACGGCTTTTGTATGCCATGTTTGCGTCCTCCAACAGTCCTGTATCCCCAATGCTATGTGTCCCAACGCTCCATATTTCACCCTATTCCAATCCATGGCTTTACCGCAGCACTAGCACCTCTACACGCTTCATACCATTCGGTGGTTGCAATAGGCACTGCGACCATCCGGAAATGCATTGCCTAGCAATTAAAAATACCTTTAATAGACGTCAACGTGGTCTAAGGGTCATTTTGAGCACTATCGACAATGGCCACCAGCTGGGAATTGCCCCATGGAGGCAGAAGGGTAGCAGAGATAGAACCGGAATAACTTCCTGAAAGCTCCACGCCAGAAGGGCGTTCAATTTGACTTTATTAACAACCTGTTACTGGTTGAATCCCGACAAAATACCGCCACGAGCATCGGAATGGGATATATTTTCGTCTATGTCCCGGTATTCTCGCCACCATCCACCGACCTATAAAACTATTTACTCCAAGGAGAGCAACTAACTCGCAATAACCGACCAAACTTTATCGTCAGATACAAATTGGGCAAGAAGTAAAACAGGATTCTTTAGCGCGACCTGTGGTATCAACTAGTAGGTAGCTAAGGGAGCCTCGTCCCGGCTAGGGCTTGGTGAGAGCTTGTCATGCTAGTCACGCAAATCCATTAGAAAACTACTCGATTACAGGGAGGGGGCTGTGACAACTCCTTACGAAGACTTTGGGCCCTCCAGCTTGATGTAACTACCTACAGCGGCTAGTTTTGCTGTTATCATCCCAAACTAGTGTACCGCCGGACCTCTTCTCTTGGGACTACCATAGCCCGAGAGATGAGCTCATCTG
>Ga0164242_10009512_pt1 | contig 10473 bp, 14 predicted proteins | sample OricomgcompostMG_FD_108783 | JGI IMG/M metagenome (GOLD analysis project Ga0164242, IMG submission 108783) | Miracle-Growth compost microbial communities from Emeryville, California, USA - Original compost - Miracle growth compost (MG) ... | reverse complement strand
GCCGTTTTGTTTTTTTTTTTATGTTTTCCCCACCACTTCTTTTTTTTTTTTTTTTTTTTTTTTTTTTTTGCTTCTCTCGTTATCATTTGGACCTGCTGCGGCTGCTGCTGGCGGTCATCAGCCACCCCACACCCACACAGAACGGACCTGGAATGCCGGAAAGCAGCCGACCTGCGGACCGTGATTAATAATAAATCCCGTCTCGCATGGGTCCCTCTTTCGCAGCAAAACACCGTATATTGCCTACATATCCCGCTTTGCCTGCCGATTGAGGTGAACAAACTGCAAGTAGCAGCTGCTGCTACTGCTGCCGCCGCCGCTGCACCCCTACCATGTCTGAGGTGGCCGCGCTTTGCGCCGGGCGATTCGATCTGCACAGCGCCGCAAATCCTTGCTGGCGGTTGCCCCCGCCCCAGTTTTAACTTTACTACGGATTACGGAATACGGAATACTTATTATTATCATTACCCGCCCCCCTTCGGCCGTGTGTGTCCTCGCTCCAGTTCGTTCCCGACCCACGGGGAGGAGGAAAGGGTTGAGGTGAGGATCTGCCTGTTGCACGAAACCCAAAGGCCCCGGTTCATGCAGCACCTGGTTTGATGATTTGATGCCCACCCTTTTTCTGTCCACCCCCCCTTCCCTCCCCACCCCCGCCCACCCGGAGGCTCTCCTGCTTGCTCGCGCGGGCCCCCTTGTCGTAAAAACGATCAAGCATTTCTAGGCGGTTTGCTGGGCATAGTCGCTCAATTGGATGGCGGCCGTGCTGCCCACCCCCGCAACTGGGGTCTCGTTTCATCAAGCTACCGTTCGACCTTGGGTACCTAGGCTTGAACGATGGTTTATTGGATATCGAGAGAGCAAGCGAGAGATAGTTGGGAGAGGGGAGACACGATAGCTGAGGGAAGAAACGATGGTTGGGGGGAGATACGATACCTAGGTACGTATAGTTTGTGGGGGATGAGAGTGGGAGGAAGCCGTATAATAATAGGTGACGGCGATGACAAGATCGCCAACAAAGGGGGGGGGGCGCCAAATGTGAGGCAGCAACCGGAAGGGCGTCGTCGGCCGTACGACTGCTTCTTTTTTTTGTGACGAGGAATATTCTAGCCAGCACATGTGACAGATCCCAACCAGTCTCAGTGGATAGAAGGGTGCAGCGTGCATCGAGGCTAGGGCAATGTGGCTTGATTTCTTTTGCCTTTTCTCCCTGAGGCGGCGAGGCCTCGCCGCGCAACTAACGCCTCGCTCGTCAGTGCGCTGCGCGCTGTATGTGCGCAGTACGCAATGCGTAAACCACAACCCCGGCCGGCACCGCTAAGGTGCGCACCCATCGCACATGAGAACAGCTCGGGTTGCACCTTGCGTCGTGGATGCATTGGAGCTGGATGGATGGATGGATGATGGTGTCGGTGGTTGAGTACACGTATGATGCCCGTTCTGGATAAGGTATGCACATAAATGGTGGACGGACCTCTCCCAAACATCTTCTCTAGACCTCAGTCCTGCTCATTCAACGATGCTCGCCTGGCAATATCCCCGTCTGGGCAATAGCGAAAAGGAAAAAAGGTCCGACAGGATTCCAGACGGGCCTAAACATCCCTGGAAAGTGGTCCCCCTCACACCCCCCAATTCAGATCCTAGAAAGCCACTGTGATTTTTGTGGAACCCGTTCAACTTACCGAGTTTTTGACTTGGCGAATTGGAAGCGCTGCACCGCGTCCATGTATGCAAGAGGCACCGCACCAACGGCCTGCATATGCGTGAGATTGGGGATGCAGCCACGGATACAGGATGCCTGACCCTCTCCCTCTTTTTTTTGTCTGCGCGCACTCCCCACCCAACTCTGGGAGTACGGATAGCGGAGTGTTAAATGATGAACTGGGCAAAATTCCCACCATTGCGGTGGCACCCCTTCCCGCCACCTCATCGCCTGCAACCCCTGCAACCCCTGCTCCCCTTACCCCCCCTCCCTGGCCGCCGCTCGGCCGCACCCTTGAACTGTCCTGCCTGGTTGCGACGCCGGGATGAGAGGGCGGGGAGGAACATTCGTTTACTATGTAACAGCACTGACCGCTAGCTGTTTCTAGTACGCACATGATGTGTTGTCGTGTAGTCTAGTCGAGGCACAGCTCTCGCGATCATTTATTCCCCCGGCCCGGCGAAGTTTGTTACGCGGAGCCTCGGCAGCCTGGTGGTCGATATACATACGACAAGTCAGAAAAGGGGAAGGGGGGGGTGTGGTGTTCATCAGGCCGTCGGAAACAATACGGGAGCCGAGATATCAGACACATATTCTTTTTATCTTTCTCATCGTTCTCTCAATCTTCCCATATGGGTAATATGGGTCATTAAATTGAGATTCCTTGGCGACGATCCCGCCGCGTTCTCAAATAGCCTAGAGACGCAAAAGGGTTGCGAGATGATTAGCAGCGGCGTGGTATAGGGTAGGCGAACCCACTGACCGATAGAACCATGGAACGATGCGTCGAAGGGCAGAACGACGTCCTCACATCCCGAGCCGCCCTCGTCAACACTCGACCAACACGCAAGTGAAACTAGAGATCATCGTGAGATCATTTCTGCACCAGAGATCACGACTAGCCGAGCCGAATTCAAGGAATACCAAAAATAAAAAGGGTGGCTAGGAACACGCTCCTGCGACAACGCACCGGCTACCTCTCTAGCTCTAGCGCCCCCGCATCGGCGGTGGCTTGGGAGGATCGATCCGAAAACTATCCGTAGGTAATAATTATTCCCCATCGTCCGTAACGCACGCGTACCTACACGACGCGCTCAGGTCGAGCGATGGCAGGCTAGTCGGCGTTCTTGCCGCCTCCTTGTCTGGCCGGAGGGGGAGTCCGAGGCCCTGGCGGCCACCGTACCCTTTTCCCGGCAGCCACCCCAGAAACCCATAATTGCCGCACAGCCAGCCCTAGCCAGGCCCTCAACTGGCGCGTGTGCGGGTGTGGTGGTGGGTGGGTGGGTGCCAGTGTGGGTGCCAGCGTGCGTGTTGTGGTCCCCTGTGGCTTGTGCACCGCACCATCCACACCCGCCCATCACCTCGTTTACTAATCGCCTCAAAACCCTCCCGGGTCTAAAATTGAACAATAAAAAAGAGAACCCCACGTGCCGAATTCCGGAATGGTCCTAGCGCCGTTGCGGATACTGCCCTGACGGGCCAGAAAATTGAGCTGGGGCACGGGAATCATGGAATGACGAGGTCTCCACTTTTCTCTTCCTGCTCTGTTCTTTTTTTTTTCCTTTTTCCTTTATTTTTCTACATACTCCCCTTGTTTCCTCGGCCCCCTAGTGCAGTTCGGGCTCGGCTAACCCAAATGGTTGGTGCACGCCAAACTTCTCAAACAAACAACCATCTTCGTGTAAATTTCGGATCGGGCGTGCCCCTGCCCCCTAGCGCTCAGCATGCTCAGGCTGGCCAACTGGCTTGCTGCGGCCTGCCCCTGGTAGGCAAGCGAACCCTTACCTCGGCACCCAGCACAGCGTTGTCGTACCAGGCGATACACAAGGCTACGAGGGCCACAAGGGAGGACGTCGTACGAAAGCTGTCTCTGATTCATTCGTTGACACGACTGCAGAAAAAGACAAGAGGGGCAATTTCGATCTACTATTCAATGGAGTGATTACTTTTCTTCGATGGGCGGTGGCACATCGCAACATTCCCCCCCCATTTCCACCAGGCTTGAACAAACGCCTTGTCTACTACGCATACTGTGTAGGGGGCACAGCCGCCACCACCACCCACGCGGTTGACGAGTCATTTCCCTGGCGCCTACAATTTACTTATTTTCCGTCAATCATTTTAGACTTTGGAAGGATCTGAGTCTGGCACTCCTGATGGCCAGAGAGACAGCAAGAGAGCAAAGCGATAGAGAGAGGGAGAGAGGACGGTGACGGTTGCGCATTTCAGGAGGCCGGGGTCTGTTAATATCAGTCTGGGTTTTGGGCTATGGAACCCTGGCCTTGGCGTTGCCCTCTCGGCTATACCGACCATCGGGCGACGAGTTGCGGTAACCAAATTCGGGAGGGTGGAGATGTTTCACCAATATCGAGATTGAGGGCCCTGGAAAAAGAGCCGGGCGATCAACCGGGCTTTTCCACGGTGACCTCATTTGGATCACTAAATTGCGCTTCCGGATTAGGGAGCCCTTTCGTCTTGTTCTTCGCTCAAAAAGATCCGATCACCCGCCGTGTGGGTTCGGATACACAAGGTCACAAAGTAACTAGCCAACTTTCGCAACACACGGGGGTGGTTTGTCTGCGATGCTTGGCATCTTGATCACCACACCCCTTGGAAGGGGCGAGAGAGAAGCGGATCGGCGAAAAATGGTAGCGAATGCTTGGGCGACTTGGCAAGGACCCTCAAGTCTCAGACACTAAAACTAACACACGCCGACGTTGGGGGCAACGCGGCAAGGAGGCCAGTTTTAAAAATATTTTCCGTTGACGAGAGAGCAGCCAGGCAGCCAGGCAGACAAGGGCAGTAGATGTTGCGCCGCGCGGAATGCGCTGCTACGCCGCCAGCAACAACCTGTTGAGCTGTGCGTTGCAATCTACCAAAGGGGGCCACTACTTCATTTGCGGCGATAGGGTTCTGCGGTTTCTGCGTCGCGCCCGTTGGCTGACGGCGCGCGTTGAGTGGCGGGCTGGGCTTTGGGCTCTGGTGGGCCTTGGGGAGGGAGGCGCCTTGGCTTGGCTCCGCCCGGGGGTGGGAAAACAAGCCGGTTCAGAAAGACGTGGTGACGGGGGGACGGCGGCGAGGAAAACGGGACCAGGGCAACATATTTCCTTTTTGGCTTTAGCACGCTTACCCTCCTTTGGTAGGCAGAGGTGGCAGGCAGGTTGGTGCTGATGCAGACGGCATGCATGGGGTGGGTGGGTGGGAGTGGAGCGGGACCCCGTTCTGGTTGCACCAGTTCACTGTTGCCACAGACGCAACATCGCATCGAGCGATGGAAGGTACGCAGAGGGAGGTACCTTTTCAGAGGTACCGTTTCTGCCCACTCACCCATGTCGCCACACCCATGTCCAAGCCAAGCCAAGCCCCCAGGTGTGGTAGGCGGCGGCGGTAGCGGTAGGCTGCACGCTTGTGTGGTTAGGGTAACTGAACTATTTCCGCACTAAAAAAGAAATGGCGTGCCGCCCATCCCTTCGGAGACACCCCGCCTCGGGGGGTGTGTGTCCCCTCCCCCTGCTCCGTACCGTCTCTGTATCCGCTACCTCTGGCTCCCCTGGCAACCGGTGCAATGAAGAGGTACCTGTCAGCCGCCGCAACGCGCGAAACTGCCCAGAAGCGTATTGGGATCGGTACTTCCCGCTCCACAAATCCCACCGCGCACAATCAACAGGGAGGTACCGCCGCCTGCCAACCCACCAAGGGGAGGCAACATTGGATGAAACAATCGGTAACCAGGCAGGGTGCCGTCAGCTCGCAGGAGGGAATAAAACACCCCAGCCTCCTGACAGCGCCCAGATCTGCGGCTTTGCCTTTTCGTGTGTTACCTCTGTGTGTTCGAATGTTAGATCTCAGCTATCGCAGCCAAGATAGACATGTATATGACTGTACTATGCTTTAATTGTGCATTACTTACCTACAGGACGGGTCTGTTCTCGAGCGGGCAATTTTAAAGGTGGACCGCGATTAACGTTGCCTGCAGCTCTCTCCATCTCCCAACCTGCTTGCGGCGGCTGATGAAGAGCTGTCGGCAACTCGAGTCTCGTCCGTGACCGACTAAAATGAAGACCTGGTGGAGTCGAACCGCCCACCCCCCATGACTCAGGTACACGGGTACGTACCTCGCCCCTACCTACTGTAGCTTGCGCGCGGGGAGGGGGGGGAGAAAAGTGACCGCGGGAGGCTTGCGAATAGGGAGTAGGGAGAATGTGCAACCCCCTGCCAATTATGAAGAGGTCACGTTGACCCGTGGGTACTTTCATGCAGGTGAACATGGGAGGTGCGGGTCCCACTGTTGCTCCCAAACACCCCCATTCTCCGCTTCCACGCACCCCCCTCCCCCCTGTCATCCTTTTTACGGGAGGAGGACAAGATTGTGAAGCGTGGGTAAGGGTAGTTTGGGGGAAAGCTGGGTTTGGATTTCCACAACCCCATCCTGCTCTGGATTTCTTTCCCTCCCCCCCCTTTTGCTCCTCCGCTTGCCACATCCGAGCAACGAGGGCAATTGTTTTTTTCCCGCAACCCCAAACCTCGACCTTAATCCCCATCCTTGGTCCGCCCTTGACTATTCGGCGAGTCAACCACCCTTGACTTGCATCCCCGACTTGTTCCCGCTTCACTCTTTTTCCTCTTTTTCCCTCTTCCCGCTTGGGCCAAATCTGCCTCGAGGTTGATCGCGCCGAGAGAAGAGGCTGGGATAAAAAGCTTCCCTTTGTGTCCTGGATCCAACAACCGCCGTCTTGATCAATTCCGCCCCAGTTCGAAACGCAATAAACGTCAATTCTAGTACCACCCCCGGCCGATTTACATAGTTCTTGCTCCCGAGCCAGAGCTCTACTCGAAGCCTCCACCAGTCAATGCAGGCCGTGCGTTGACCATATAACCTTCGCAATATCCCCAGGAACATCATTCGTGCTGGATCCATATCGAAGACCGGAGGAGCGGAGGGAAGCTATGGCGGCGAACCATCATCCCTCGCCGCCAATGTCGGTGCAGATGCACCATGGGCCTCCTGGCCCTCCTCCACCCCCTCCGCCACCCCAAGGCCAGCCTTATCTGGCTTCACGCCAGATGCCCACCGTAAATGAAATGGTGTGGATTCAGCTGGGTATGGAGCACCCACCTCCCTACCCCATGCTCTTGACAATGCTTGAGTAGATGGCCCGGTCAGTGGTGCTAACAAGCGTTATAGGAAGCCTAGCCGAAAGCCTTGGTAGCCCTGACGAGGCCCTGGTTTCTTATGAGCATGCCCTCCGTCACAACCCGCAGTCCATCTCGGCCATGAATGCCGTTAGTCTTATTCTGAGGGGCCGCGAAGAGTATGCAAAGGCCGCAGAATACGTGCAACAGATCCTCAAGATCGATCCCGCCAATGGCGAGGCATGGGGCAGCCTGGGTATGTCTTCCATCACGAGTCAACTCGTCATCGCTCCCCGGGCCGCTAACACGTAGAATGTAGGCCATTGCTACCTCATGATGGATGACCTGCAACAAGCATATTCGGCCTACCAGAACGCTCTGGTCAACCTCCGTAACCCCAAGGTTAGTCGACTTGACATTTCCCGCTTCACCCTCTTTGCAACTTCGCGCGCTAACTCTGCGATAAGGACCCGCGGCTATGGTATGGCATAGGTATCTTGTACGACCGTTATGGCTCTCTCGAGCATGCTGAAGAGGCGTTCTCGCAAGTGATGCAAATGGACCCAAGCTTTGACAAGGCCCACGAAATATACTTCCGTCTCGGCATCATCTACAAGCAGCAGCAGAAATATAACCAGAGTCTCGAGGTACGGCCAACTGTGCAGAACTTGATACGAAGAATCGCGTAGTTACTAACTCAGCGTCGTAGTGTTTCAAATACATCGTCAACTCACCGCCCAATCCACTCACCGAGGAAGACATCTGGTTCCAGATCGGACATGTCCATGAGCAGCATAAAGACGTATGCCGACATCTCCATCATTTTTCACTAGTTCCCCGTGGCACTAACCACATCCCTATAGTTTGACAACGCCAAAGGCGCATATCAACGCGTTCTCGAGCGGGATCCAAACCACGCCAAGGTTCTTCAACAACTGGGCTGGCTGCACCACCAGCAAAGTAGCAGCTTCACCAGCCAAGAGCAGGCTATCGAGTATCTCGAAAAGTCTGTCGCTGCCGGTAAGTTTATTATTTCACCACGTCTTGCCCGCCAATCGTACTGGATCCCTACTGACATGTACGACAGACAATAGCGATGCCCAAAGCTGGTACCTTCTCGGCCGATGCTACATGTCGCAGCAGAAGTATCCCAAGGCATACGAAGCCTACCAGCAGGCCGTGTACCGCGACGGGCGGAATCCCACATTCTGGTGCTCTATCGGCGTTCTGTATTATCAAATCAATCAGTACCGAGACGCCCTGGATGCGTACTCGCGCGCTATCCGCCTGAACCCGTTCATCTCCGAGGTTTGGTATGACCTTGGAACCTTGGTAAGTTGCCTCCCCATCTCATCGTCGTTGGACACTCTGCTTACTCGCTTCTCTAGTACGAGAGTTGCAACAACCAGATCAACGACGCGCTCGACGCCTATCAGAGGGCCGCCGAACTCGACCCTTCCAACCCTCACATCAAGGCTAGGCTACAGCTTCTCCGCAACAACACTACTAATGGCGTGCCGCCCGGACAAGCACCCATGCCTACTGATGTTCATCCCCAAGCCTACCAAGACCGTGGAGCTGTGGGCCCTCCGGGTCCGCAGTGGGCAGGCTCCGCGCCGCAGCAACCCCCGCCGGCTAGTGGCCCTCCACCTGGTGGTCCTCCCGGTCCCAACAACTGGGGAAGGATCTCGGACATCAACCCGCCGCCGCAGCCCCCTAACCCGTACGCCGCAGACCGGGAGCCATTCCGTGGTGGTATCGCCCCGCCTCTTCGGCAGCCTAGCCCCCGGCAGCAGGAGCAGATGCGGCCGTATGGCGAGCCAAACCGGCCCGGACCCCTTCGACGAGGACCCTCGCCGCCCCCGCCTCACTATGCGCCGCCTCCTCTGCAGCAGCCACCGCCGCCACCGGCTTCGCGAGATCGCGAGATCACGAGGATCCCAAATCCAAACTATGGTGGCCCAAGCCCGTCGTCTGTCACGCTTCCTGCAGGCCCTAGCATGAACGGCCCGATGCCCTCGGGTCAGATGATGTACAGGCCTAACAGCCCGATCAACGACGGCCGCCCGATGCATGACAACCGCATGCCGTCGCCCAAGTCCGCGTACCCGCAGCACCAGCCGTCATATCCTCCTCGCCCGGACCAGGCAGGGCCGGGGCCAATGGGCCCCGAGCCTCCTGCGCCACTGCCTCCCCAGCATTCTATGCCTCCCGAGGCTGCTATGCATAGGGAACATGACCCCCGCCCTCCGTCGGCCCCGCCGAAGAGGATGAGAGAGTGGGAGGACGAGCGCGATGCTAAGAAGCCCGCTTCCGAGGAGAATCGCGCCCGGATGGATGATCATCGCCACCGGCGGCCATCTACGCCCCCGCGGGAGCCCTACCGCCGAAACTCGTCCGAGGCGCGACGGTTCGAGGAGCAGCGCCGCATGGAGGAACAACGCCGAGTTGATATCGAGCAACGGCGAGCGGACGATATGCGCCGAGCCGAGGAGCAGCAGCGCCATGCCAACGACAACTACCACCCCTCAGAGGCTGCACACCACCCCCACAATCACTCCATCCCGCCACACCTGGCTCCGATACAGCAAGGCCCTTCGCCCATGCAGAATCTCATCCACGAGGGTCCTCCAGCCGGCGGCGCCCCGCCTCCTCCCCCGCCGCCTGAGGAGAGGCAGCGGATGGAGCATCCTCCCGCACCGCACCCGCCTGCCATCAACGAGCCTGAGCGTGCAGCGCGTAAGATGGACGTGGATGAGGATTATGACGATAGCGGCGAGGAGGATAAAAAGCCTAGCTCTGGTCCGGGCTCCGCGTCAGGGGAGCAGAAGAATGCCACTCCGACCAGTGCAGGCATGAACGGGATGATGGGTCCCAAGGTTGAAGGGAATTAGTAGTCTTCCACTCTTCATCTCCCATGACCCGACTTGCCTATTTATTTCACACTCTTATCTGATTTTCTTTCTTGTCTTTTCTCTCTCTCTCTCCTGCCCTGTGAGAGTATACTTGCTGTCTGGATGCTCACGCAACCGTTTCTCTCCCTTTTCTTGTTTTTTGAACCCCACACTATTTTGAACATCACACAAACCAGTGAAGACGTTTTTCTCAGATGCGTTCCCGTTCATACCATCTTATCATGACAGGTGGGAAGGGGCTGGAGGAACCCTGTTTGGCGGGAGTTTTCTTTTTTTCTTGGTTCGCTTTCCTTGGTGGTTTCCAGCAAGCACGCGGAAACCCCGAAATCCGGTGGTAAGATGCTGAGATAGGTTGATAGCTATAAAAGGAAGCAAATGTCCATTATCTATTACATGCGATATGTGCCCCTGTTGGTGATGTGTGGTCGATTCGCGGCGGCTGCAGTGTGCCGGAATCCAAGTGCAGTATTGTGGGATGTCGCCTGCATTGCCTCGACTTTACGCCATCCCCGGATTTCCTCGTATTATTCGGGACTCTCTCTATCGTATTGCCCCCATCGGTGTCCCCCCACCGTTGTCATAGCCCTGCTCCCCCAGAAATATAAGCCGTGTCTCGATTCCTCCGAGCATATGCATGTACATGTGCCTATCAGATATGTTATAAATCTAAATTTATAACCTCCACCGGTCTTCTTGCGCTCGTACGGGATAGTGGAGGCAGTTTGG
>Ga0164242_10009511_pt1 | contig 10474 bp, 9 predicted proteins | sample OricomgcompostMG_FD_108783 | JGI IMG/M metagenome (GOLD analysis project Ga0164242, IMG submission 108783) | Miracle-Growth compost microbial communities from Emeryville, California, USA - Original compost - Miracle growth compost (MG) ... | reverse complement strand
TCGACGCCGTGCGGGCGAAGTCGATCGCGCTGACCGAGTTCGCGATCGCACTCGCCGACGAATGGTTGGTGCCGCTCGGGGCTGCTGTCGCGAGCCCGCGGGATGCTGCCAGGCGCGGCGGCCACGTGACGGTGAGCCATCCCGCGATGCGCGAGGTGACTGCGGCGCTGTGGCAGCAGGACGTGATCCCTGACTACCGTGACCCGGACGGCCTGCGGATCGGGCTGTCTCCGCTCAGCACCAGCTTCGAGGAGACATACCGCGGAATGGTTGCTGTTCGCGACACGCTGCGCGGCGTTCTGCTGAAGCAGTCCGGGCTGGCCTGAGCTCGACAGTGTCCGTTTCGGACGAGCGCGGCCGCTCCGAGCGGCGCGCTCGTCCGAAACGGACACTGTCGAGCAAGGGAGACGCGGACTAGACGGCGCGCGTGCGCGGCACGATGATGCCGGCCGCCACCGTGCGGTTCGTGCCCTCGTCGGCCAGGATGAACGAGCCGGTCTCGCGGTTGCGCTCGTACGCGTCGACGAACAACGGAACGGATGACCTCAGCTGCACCCGGCCGATCTCGTTCAGTGTGAGCTGGTCCGCGTCTTGGTCGCGATGCAGAGTGTTGATGTCGAGTCGGTAGTCGAGGCCGCGCACCCGGGCTCGCGCCCAGCGAGTCGTGTGCTTGAGCGCATAACTTCCACCGATGCGCAGCGGTGTCGTCTCGTCCATCCAGCACAGTTGCGCGTCGAGATCCTGCGTTACGGTTGGCAAATTATTCGGGCGGCAGATCATGTCGCCACGCGAGATGTCGATCTCATCGGCCAGCCGCACCTGCACAGACATCGTCGGGAATGCCTCTTCAACCGGTCCGCTCGGTCCGTCGATTGCGGTGATGGTGGACTCGAACCCGCTCGGCAGCACTGCGATGCGGTCACCGACCTTGAGCACACCTCCCGCCACCATCCCTGCGTATCCGCGATGGTCTCGATGTCTGTGCGATTGCGGCCGGATGACGAGCTGAACGGGCAATCGCACGTCGACCAGGTTGCGGTCGCTTGAGACGTGCAGATGCTCGAGGTGTCTCAGCAGCGTCGAGCCGTCGAACCACCGCATGTTCTCTGAGCGGTCGACGACGTTGTCGCCGAGAAGCGCAGACACCGGCACGTACACGATGTCGCTGACACCGAGCCGGATGGCGAAGTCGTCGAACTCGGCACTGATCTCGTCGAATCGCGCCTCTGACCAGTCGACAAGATCCATCTTGTTCACGCAGACGACGATGTGCGAGACACCGAGCAAGCTCGCGAGGAAGGCGTGCCGCCTGCTCTGTTCCGTCATTCCCTTGCGGGCGTCGATCAGGATGAGCGCGACATCCGCTGTCGACGCCCCGGTCACCATGTTGCGCGTGTACTGCACATGGCCAGGGGTGTCCGCCAGGATGAAACTGCGCCGCGGCGTCGAGAAGTACCGGTACGCCACGTCGATGGTGATGCCTTGTTCGCGCTCAGCCCGCAATCCATCGGTCAGGAGCGCAAGATCGGTGTAGTCGTCTCCCCGGGTGCGGCTGACCCGTTCAACGGCTTCGAGCTGGTCGGCAAACAGCGCCTTGCTGTCATGCAACAGGCGCCCGATGAGTGTGCTCTTTCCGTCGTCCACTGACCCGGCGGTCGCGACACGAAGTAACTCGACCATGTTAGAAGTACCCCTCGCGTTTGCGGTCCTCCATGGCGGAGTCGCTGATCTTGTCGTCGCCGCGCGTTGCTCCACGCTCCGTAATGCGGGTCAACATGAGCTCTTCGACGATTTTGCGCACCGTGTCTGCTTCGCTGCGCACCGCCGCGGTCAGGTTGGCATCGCCCATCGTTCGATACCGAACGGTGTGCTTCGTCGTCGTTTCACCCTCGAGCGGCTGCACGAACGAGTTCACCGCGTACAGCATGTTGCGTCGTTCGACCACGTCGCGCGGATGGGCAAAATACAACTCGGGCACCGGCACGTTCTCGCGCTCGATGTACTTCCAGATGTCGATTTCCGTCCAGTTCGACAGCGGAAACACCCGGATGCTTTCGCCAGGGAACACGCGGCCGTTGTAGAGACTCCAGAGCTCAGGGCGTTGATTCTTCGGATCCCACTGCCCAAAGTCATCCCGGAAGGAAAAGACCCGCTCCTTGGCCCGCGCCTTCTCTTCGTCGCGTCTCGCGCCGCCGAACAAAGCGTCAAATCCGTGCTGTTCTGCCGCTTCCAGAAGCACGCGGGTCTGGATGCGGTTCCTGGATCCATTCGGTTCTTCGCGCACGAGTCCGCGGTCGATCGCGTCCTGCACTGATGCGACGACCAGTTCGACCCCCCACTGCGCAACGATGCGATCCCTGAACGCAATGACCTCAGGAAAGTTCAGCCCGGTGTCAACGTGCATCACAGGGAAGGGGATCGGGGCGGGCGCGAATGCTTTCCTGGCCAGCGTCAACATCACGATCGAGTCTTTGCCACCCGAGAACAGCAGACACGGTCGCTGCATCTCTGCTGCGACCTCACGAATGATGTGAATGCTTTCGGCCTCAAGCGCTGCAAGGTCATCGAGCACGTAGCGCGGTGTCATTCGGCCTCCCGTTGGATGTTCTGCCCGGCTGACGTATTGCGCTTGCGACGCTGGCGGTCGCGGCGGATGTCCTGCCCCTTGCGCACGATCCGGCCCCCGAGCACTCGAACGAGGTCAGCGGTCGATACCCGGGATGTCGGCATGTTCGCTGTGCGAACCAACGCACGCGCACTGCTGCTCGTTTCACCGCCGTCTGCAACCAGTTCCGCGAACGTGGCGCCGCGACCGGTTGCCGCCGAGAACACGCCGCCGAGGGTCTGCACCGCGATGTCGAGCGGAACATCCGCAACCCGATCCGTCGCATCCTCGTCGCGCGGGGTGACCGGCAGATACAACTGGTTGAGATCGCCGATCACGCGCACGCCGGACTCTGCGATGTCTGCTGCGTATCGCTTTCCGAGCTCGATTGCGCGCTCTGCCGCCCATGCGGGCAGGCGGACCGGCGGTTCACCTTCTGCTGGCACGCGTTCCTCAAGTAACCGCGCTGCGCCACCGAGGCGGATCAACGAGTGATAGTCATCCCAGTTCACTCTTCTGCCCTTGATCAGCACGTTGAAGTTTCTGATCAGTTCCGATTCGGATAGCGACATTCCCCGGTTTGCCCGGAAACCGCTGGAGGATTCGTCACGAAGCATGCCTTCCGGAAGTCCGAGCATCCCTTCGAACGCGTCATAGAGCAGGTGTGGGCGGTCCTTATCCAGGACAACGACCGTCACGTTTTGCGGACCAGCAGCAGCTACCCACCGTTTGACGACCCCGCCCTGGTCGTTGCGCCGGTGATACGACGGTGTCACAGACAGCTTGGGCGTGTCGCCGATGACCGCCTTCAGCCAGGTGTCGAGTGCCCCGACATACCCGGTTTTGATGTATTGCTGCCATGCCGATGGCAGGATGGCGCCGACGGCGCGCAGCGTGATGACGATATGCGTTGACGGACCAAGCTCGCTGACGAATTCGCGGGCCGTCTCGTCGTCGGCCTCCGAGCCGAATTCATGACTGATCAGCGTGCGCCTGGTGGTGTCCGCTTCGATCTCAGCCATGAGCGCGTCCCACGCCGACCGGGGAGGAATGCTCGAGCCGAGCCCGGACCAGCCCCATCTGCGCCCCATCAGACCTGACACGGCGTCCCGATGATTGACGAACCGGGTCGGGTAGCGCACATTGCTGTTAAGAAGCTGGGCCCGACGCGATGATGCCGCTTGCTGAAGCGCTGTCGTTCCGGTCTTCGGAATTCCAATGTGCAACAGTCGCGCACGCTCCGGCAGCAGCCATTGAGCAGATTCGTTCACGGCCTCTGAGTTCTCGCCCGGTGTCGCTTCCACGATTCTCTCCCTCGGTCACGGCGTTCTGTCGCGGAATTTCGCGAATTCGGGTGCGCCGTGCTCGGCGCTGGTCTGCGCCGTCCCCAAGGACGATACCGACTCTTTCTATGTGCGCGCTCAGCGCATCCAGAGAGTCACAATTGGGCGCACCCGATTTTTCCAGCCTTTTGAAACCTGTGTGAACCTTCAGAAAAGCGGCAGATAAAGGCCGCGTCGCTGTTACCGTGACCGAAGCTCTTACGCATCCGATTGGAAGGATCTCGTGAACGACGCGAGGCGATCATGGACTGGTTGAGCATCCCGCTCGCCATCGCCGGCTTGCTCATCGGCGGCGTTGTTGGGCTGACGGGCATGGGCGGAGGAGCGCTGATGACCCCGGTGCTCGTGCTGTTCTTCGGCGTCGACACGGTCAGTGCGATCTCGAGTGATCTTCTGGTCAGTCTGTTGATGAAGCCGTTCGGTGCCATCGTGCACCTGAGGCGGCGCACCGTGAATCTGCGGCTGGTCGGCTGGTTGTGCATCGGTTCTGTGCCTGGCGCGCTGCTGGGCGTCGTGCTGCTGAACGTGTTCAAGCCGGTGCCGCAGTTCACAACGCTGCTGCAGGGCGCGCTCGGCATTGCGCTCATCCTCGCGGCCGCGACGCTTGCCGTGCGTATTTGGATGGGGATGACCCAGCGACACACTGCCCTCGGTGAAAGGGCCGTCTCGCACGTCGACGCTCCACAGATCACCATTCGCCCAGTACTCACCGTGACGCTCGGGGCTCTGGCCGGCGCGATGGTCGGTATCACCTCGGTCGGCGCAGGATCGATCGTCGTCGTCGTGCTGTTGCTGCTGTATCCGGCCCTCAAGGCCTCACAGCTCGTCGGCACCGATCTCGTGCAGGCAATCCCTTTGGTCGGAGCCGCGTTTCTCGGCCACTTCTTGTACGGTGACGTGTCGTTCTCCGTTGCTGGATCCGTGCTGGTCGGCGCGATCCCCGGCGCGTGGCTGGGCGCCCAGTTCTCGTCCCGCTTCGCAGGCGGGCTGATCCGGCGCGCACTTGCCGTTCTGCTGTTTGCCTCTGGTCTGGCCATGCTGGGAGTGCCGACGCCGGGCATTCTGGTCGGCGCGGCCGCATTCGTCGCTGCCGGCGCGATCGCCTGGCTGCTTGTGCGCAGGCGCGGTTCGCCGCAGGCGCGCACTCACCGGCCGCCCGGCGCAGCCCCGCCTGATACGGAAGAATCGCAGCCATGGCACACGACGTGAAACCCGACCAGGTTGACTGGCACGAAGTCTCAAGTCTCCCAACGCGAATCCTGTCGGATGCCGACGTCGACCGCATCGAACTCGCCATCGCTGCTGGGCTGCCGATCAGCATGCAGCACAGCGATGCTGCACCAACTCGCGGCGCAGATGTTGTGTTGCTCGATCGCCAGCGCACGCCACTGGCCGTGATCGCGGCGGGTGATGCATCGCAGCCACGGCAGCTTCGGCCCAGACACAGCGGTCATTCGGTCCAGTGGGATCCCGCATTACGGCGTTCTGCTGCAGAACTGCGCGCCGTGCTAGCGGGGGAGCATGTTCTCGCCGTCGTGTTCGACGAGCTGCCCACCCGTGCGGATGTCGGCCGAGCGACGCAGCACGCGACGGGTGGCGGTTTCAGCGTGGTCCTCTGGGTGGCGCTCGTCGGGCACGGGTCCCGACCATCCGGCGCTCCGTCATCCGCGGCGCTGACCCGCGCAGTCGCAGGCAGCGTTGCCGAGTTCTCCGGTATCGCCCGCGTCATTCCGCTTGCTGTGCCATGGTCGCGCAGAATGCCTGGAACGCTTCGCCTCCCGTTCGAATCCACAGATACCGCCGCAACTCTGCGCGAAGCGCTTCGCCTCTTCGGCGCGCACGAGGTTCTGGATGCGCGCAGCGCCCGCGTCGAGACCGACGTGGATGCGATCGCCGCGGCCGAGGCCAACGTGCTGCGCGCTGTTGGCCTGGTCTACCCCGATGCGAGCGCCCGCGAGTGGAAATCGACCATAGGCCCCCAGGCCCACCGCCGCGGCGCAGTCGTTTTGTTCACGGGACTGTCTGGCTCTGGGAAGTCGACACTTGCGCACGCTCTCAACGACGCGCTGACAGAGCGCGGACGCGCATCCGCCCTGCTGGATGGCGACGAAGTGCGCGAGCAACTCTCGGCCGAGCTCGGCTTCGATCAAGAATCACGGTCGATCAATGTGCGCAGAATCGGATACGTGGCGGCGCTCATCGCCGAGCAAGGCGCCGTTGCGATCGCTGCCCCGATTGCACCGTTCGCATCCGACCGGGCGAACGTGCGCGAACGGGCAGAACGAATCGGCGGATTTGTGCTCGTGCACGTCTCGACACCGCTTGACGTATGCGAAGAGCGTGACCGCAAGGGCCTGTATGCGCGGGCGAGGGCGGGAGAAGTGCCCGAGTTCACCGGCATCTCCAGTCCGTACGAGCCGCCTGTCGACGCCGACGTCACCATCGACACGAGCGTCACGAGCGTCGCAGACGGTGTGGAGGCGGTCCTGGAGGCACTTGCACGCCTTGACGAGGAGGATCCGCCAGAGGTCGCCGCGGCCGATCGATCGAATCGCAACCGGTAGAATCGGATTATCCCACCCGGTCGTATGGACGGAGATTGCCCGTGCCCACCATCCTCGTCGAAGTCATGCCAAAGCCTGAACTACTCGATCCGCAGGGCAAGGCCGTCGCAGGCGCGCTCGAGCGTACCGGCAAAGGCACGTTCGATGTTCGGGTCGGCAAGCGATTCGAACTCACCACGCGGGCCGACGTCGACGACGAGCTGCTGGCATCCGTTCGGCGGATTGCGGAGGACGTTCTCTCCAATGGTGTGATCGAGGATGTCGTGAACGTGTCGGTCGTTGAGCCGGTTGCGCGATGAGAATCGGCGTCATCACATTCCCAGGGTCGCTCGACGACCGGGATGCGCTGCGCGCTGTTCATGCGGCTGGCGCCGACCCTGTTGCACTGTGGCACGGCGAGCACGACCTGCAGAATGTCGACGCGCTCGTTCTGCCTGGCGGATTCAGCTACGGCGATTATCTGCGCTGCGGTGCGATCGCGAGTCTGTCGCCGATCATGACCGAGGTCATCGACGCGGCCGGCCGCGGGATGCCTGTTCTCGGAATCTGCAACGGTTTTCAGATGCTCACCGAGGCGCACCTGCTGCCAGGCGGGCTGATCCGCAACGATCACGGCATGTTCATCAGGCGCGATCAGCGACTGCGTGTCGAGAACACCTCGACGGCGTGGACCAACGAGTTCGCAGCGGGTGCGGAAATCACGGTTCCGCTGAAGAATGGCGAAGGCGGCTTCGTCGCCGCTCCGGATGAGCTCGCGCGAATCGAGGGCGATGGGCGGGTCGTCTTCCGCTACGTCGGCCTGAACCCGAACGGCTCGCTGAACGACATCGCGGGCGTGACGAACGAGCGGGGAAACGTCGTCGGCTTGATGCCGCATCCTGAGCATGCGACCGAGCCAGGTTTCGGCCCAGACACGGATGCCGCCATGCGCAGCGGAGTCGACGGGCTGACATTCTTCACGAGTGCGATCACGGCCCTCGCCGCCGTCTGATCGTCACCGCATCCTGACTGCTGCAACAGTCTGACCGCCGCAGCGCGCGCGAGTGACTTCGCAGATGAGCGCCGAACCGTGGTTTGTCCACAGTTCGGCGCCCGTGTTCACCGTCGTGAATCGTGCGACGTTAACTGCCCAGCGAGATGATGCCCGCCGTCACGGGCGCTGATTCGCCATACTGCGCACCCGCGATCACGAACACGAGGCCACGGTTCTCCGGGCTGCCAGGGCCATCCAACGGAATGGTCTGCCTGCTGTAACCGGCCGGCATTGGCGAAGACAGCAGCGTCCATTTTCCTGGGTCACCGAGGTCGCGGTTGACGAAGAAGTCCTGGTCGTCATTGCCTGTGACCACGATCGTTCCATTTGCGCCCCCGAACTTCGACCATGAGACGATCGGGGCTCCGTTTGGAGCATGCCCGTTCTGGTCGACGAGCGGGATGTCCTGCGAGAACCGGAACGACTCTGGGTCCTTCGCGAGCCGGTAGTGCACCAGGTATGAGTAGTTGTCCTGGTCGGGATTCGCGGGGTCGTCCGGCAGGCCGAACTCGTACGTCATGATCCACAGGTCGCCCTTCAGCCGCGCCACGGAGGTCATGCCTGGCCGATCTGCATACGCAGGTCCTGTAGCGTCATCGACGACAGGACCCCAATTGTGCAGGTCCGTACTGGTCTGGTGAGCGAGCTTCTGACCGAAGTTCGGGTCGCGCTGATCGGAGTAGTAGCAGATCAGATTGTCATTGTGCAGCAGCAGGAACGGCTCCCACACCGGCGTCGCACCGTTAGTGGTGTTGGCCTGTCCGCCCTGAGCCACCGTGCTCAGGAACTGCCAGGTGAGCCCGGCATCCGTGCTTGCATACAACTGGATCTTGGTGCTGCCGAACCCGAGCTCGTTGCACGAGAACAGCAACGTGCCCTTAGGGAAGCCCGCGAACGCACGAGGCAACTCATACAGGAACGGTTGAAGAGAGAATCCGGCGGCCTGGCCTGCGCCCGGCACGCTGCCCTGTGCGGTCCAGGTGCGGCCGTTGTCGTCGCTGCGGTAGAGCGGGAAACCCGGTCCACCTGCACCTTGGAACGTTGCGAGCATCGACGTCGACTGCCCAGCAGGCCGCCCGGCGGTCAGACGAACGGCGCGCGCGTATGAGCCGCGCCCTCCCGCGTCAGCGACCGTGACGGGCCCGAATGTCGTCTCTGCACCCGGTTTGCCGACCTTGACGGTGTTCGCGACCGCAGGACCGGCGAGCCCGAACGTCGCCCCTGCGGCAGCGACAGCTGCTCCTGCGCCGAGAAACACCCGCCGTGACAGCTGCGAACTCGACTTTTCCTGATCCGTTTGAGATTCATGGCGATAGTGCACGATTACCTCCTCATTGAAGCCCCCGCCTACCACGCACTCCCGCATGCGTAGCCCCTTCGGGGGTAGACATTCGAAGGCTATTCCCGGGTTTGTTCGGAACGCAAGCAAATCGCGTGAATTTGTTTGCAGTCCATGCAAATTGCGCAAACTTCGCAAAATGGTGGTCACTCGGGCCGGAGCGCGAGCGCTCCTGAAGAGATCCGGTGGCCAGGTCGGCGTGTCGCGCCACCGAGCACGGCGTGTCGACCGGATTTCCTCAGGAGCGCACGGCGCGAGGATCCTCTACGCGATCGGCCAGCGGCTTTGACCGACGCTTCGCAAAGCGGTGCGTGCGGCGCCAGTAGCCGTAAGGTCGTACTCGTGTTTCCGCAGCCTTCAGCAACGTTGCCACTGCCTTGCGCTCAGCCAACGAAGGGTCGGCTGACGCGGCCACCGAGAACGGACTGGTCAGAATGAGCACCGATGGATGGTCGCCCGAATATCTGCCAACCGGTCGCACGGCCAGCAGCAGACGCCCACTTTCCGGCGGATTCGCCAACCCTGTCTGGTTGTGCGATCTCGACGACGGCGAGCAGGTCGTGGTCAAGGCGTCCGCCGAACCCAACGCAAACATGTTCGCCGTCGAAGCAGCCGGGTTGGCCGTGCTGTCAGCGGTCGGGGGGCTGACGACGCCGCGCGTGCTGGCGACCGGTCCACACTCGATCGTGCTCGAGGCCCTCAACCCTGACGTGCCGGCGGGCGACGCATTCTGGCAGTCGGCCGGCCACGCCGCCGCGCTCATGCACCGCAATACCGCCAACGACCGTTTTGGTTGGGAGGCAGACGGATGGCTCGGGCCGCTTCAGCAGCGCAACTCATGGCATCCGGATGGCTATCGGTTCTTCGCCGAGAATCGCGTGCTGCGCTACCTCGACGAACCGCGCGTAGCGGCCGCACTCGATGCTTCCGATCGCTCCGGCATCGAGCGCGTGTGCGCGCGGCTGCCCGAACTGATCCCAGACACGGGGCCGTGCCTGACGCACGGCGACATGTGGCGCAACAACATCCTCGCCGATCACACCGGTGGCCCGGCGTTCCTCGATCCGGCCGTCAGTTACGCGTGGGCCGAGATCGACGTGGCGCACATGCTGTGCTCCGGTGGCGTGCCTGAGGCGTTTTTCGCGGCATACGCCGAGGTGCGACCGTTGCACCCGCAGTGGCGCGAGCACGCGCGCATTCTGAATCTGCGGCAGCTGCTCGCGATGCTCGCGGCCGGTGTGCCGATCGCGACGATCACCGCGTCGATTCGCGAGGTTGTCGGCACCTATGGTTAGGTCGCAACAGTCGCGGTCGGCGGGATCATGGTCGTGTTGACGCTTGGCCTGGCGCTCGTGGCGCGCGATGCCCGTCCGGTGAGTTGCGTGAGGCAGTCGGTCGCTCAGCCATTGTTTGATCAGCCGTTGTGTAATTAGCCGTTGTGTAATCAGCCGTTGTGTAATCAGCCGTTGTGTAATCAGCCGTTGTGTAAATCAGCCATTGTGTAAAGCTGGCGTGCATGAGCGGAACGGATCAGCGCGCTGCATTGTCTTCGCCGCCAACACTGTTTGTCATGGTTGGTCTGCCCGCATC
>Ga0164242_10009510_pt1 | contig 10474 bp, 8 predicted proteins | sample OricomgcompostMG_FD_108783 | JGI IMG/M metagenome (GOLD analysis project Ga0164242, IMG submission 108783) | Miracle-Growth compost microbial communities from Emeryville, California, USA - Original compost - Miracle growth compost (MG) ... | reverse complement strand
GGAAGCGGCGCTGTCGCGCTCGACGTTTTTCGAGCGTTTCAGCCGCACGGTCGGCGTTGCGCCGATGGAGTATCTGCTCACCTGGCGCATGGCACTCGCGAAAGACCTGCTGCGTCGCAACGAAGGCCGCATCGCCGAGATTGCGCAGCGCGTCGGCTATAGTTCCGCCAGCACCTTCAGCGTCGCGTTCACCCGGCATGTCGGCAGGCCGCCCGCACAATATGCACGCGACGAGCAGACGACCGCGACCGGTGCGTAAGGCCGCCACGGCAGAGAAGCCTATGAGTTCCTTCTTCGATAGCATCGAATGCGCATCATGCTGACCTCTTATTTCTGGAGCGGCGACGCCATCCGCAGTCGACGCGTGAGTGACATTGTTTTATCAGGCACGGTCGATGTCCCGGCGCCCTCGACGCGCGTGCTTGCTGATTGGGAAAGAGAGACGTCGTCGCGGCTCGTCCTGGAACCGGGGGATGTCGAGGCAATGCCTTTGGCGCGGACGCAGGCGCGCTGGCCCGAGTACAGGCGCTGTGTGCAGGTAGTGACCGACTGGACCTGCACGCTAGGATTACCCGGCGTGCTTGCCTCCAGTGACGTCGCTCTGATGGCCTGTCGTGGCGCGCGGTACCACCATGACGGTGTGCAATATGGTGGTGCGGCCTTCTGCAATCTCTTCCTGAGCGAAGACAAGGGACTCGATCTGCATTTTCCCTCTACGGGCCGTCGCATTCCGCTGACTCGGGGAACCGCAGTGATATTCGATCCCAGTCAGCCGCATGGTGTCATTCAGCGCCGCAGCGACGGTTTCAATGTGGCCGATTTCGCACCGGAGCAGGACTGCATCCAGATATTCCTGACCTGGGAGCTTCCCATCGAAGACGCCCGTGTCGGGCAAGCACTCGAGGTGGTCTTCGACCCCGCACCTTCGATTCCGCAGCAACTGGAAGAGGAGCAAGTCTTGCTGGACGATGCACCGGTTGCTGTGTGCCCGGAATCGGGTCGCTGGTACCGGGTTGATCGGGTTATTTAATTGTTAGAGCACTTACCGTTGCCAGACGGTAGCGAAGTGGACAAAAGAAAAGGGGTTACAGGCCAACGGCTTGTAACCCCTTGATTCTTGTGGTCGGAGCGATAGGATTCGAACCTACGACCCTCTGATCCCAAATCAGATGCGCTACCAGGCTGCGCTACGCTCCGACGAATCCGAGATTGTATCGGTGCGAGGCGGGTGGCGTCAAATCGATGTTGGATTATCCCGTTGCCCCTAAAACGGGTCGCGTCCGAATCAACCGCCCTCAAGATCGGCACGCGTATGCCGATATCGCCTAGGTGCGCCCCGATACCAGTCGCCGCCGGCAAAGCGTGATGCCCGAAGCCGGTCAGGCCGCGGCGCGCCGGCCAGCGAATCGGCAACGACAGGCGTCAGACCCACAACGGAGGCAGGTGATGTCGGTGACGGTTCACGTCCAGTATCAGTATTGTCAGCACGGCCGCAAAGCGGTCCAGACGGGCAGCGATCTCGTCACGGTGGAGGAGCACACCGATCGCTCGGTACTTTCGGTGCTGCGGCTCCTGCACCCGCACTGGGAAGCGATCAAGGTGCTTTCGACGTCGCTGCCGGCCGCGGAAGAAAGCGGCTCCGGCGCATAGCGCGCCGAGCGACGAGGCGGACGCTTACGTGATGTAGGCGTCTTCCTGCTTCCTGCCGATCACGATCTGCCCGCTCTCGGCGAGCTTGCGGACGACCTGGATCACGGAACGCTGCCGCTCCTCCACTTCGGACACGCGGACCGGACCGCGCGAATCGAGGTCCTCGGCGAACAGCTCGGCCGCCCGCTTCGACATGTTCGCCATGAATTTCTGGCGCAGCTCGACATCGGCGCCCTTGACCGCGATGATCATCGTTTCCGCGTCGACTTCCTTCAACAGCATCTGGATCGCCGTGTTGTCGAGGTCGAGCAGGTTATCGAACGTGAACATCTTGTCGATGATCTGCTGCGCGAGATCCGGGTCGTACTCGCGGACGGTTTCGAGCGCGCTCTGCTCGTAAGGCGTCTGCATGAAGTTGATGATCTCGGCCGCCGCCGCCGCGCCGCCCATCGGGCTGCGCTTGATGTTCTCGCCGCCGGACAGCAGGTTCTTCAGCACGTCGTCCAGCTCACGCAGCGCGATCGGCTGGATGCCGTCGAGTGTGGCGATGCGCAGCAGCACGTCGTTGCGCAGGCGCTCCGGGAAGCTCGACACGACCTCGCACGCCTGGTCCGGATCGAGGTGGACCATGATCGTCGCGATGATCTGCGGATGTTCCTTCTTGACGAGTTCGCCGACCGATTCGGCGTCCATCCACTTGAGGCCTTCGATGCCTGTCGTGTCGTTACCGCCGAGGATCCGCTCGAGCACCTGGCCGCCCTTGTCCTCCCCAAGCGCCGACATGAGCACCGAGCGCAGGTAGTCGCCGGAGTCGAGCGCGAGGCCGGTCTGCAGTTCCGCTTCGCGCATGAAGAGGCCCAGCGTCTCGGCGACCTGCTCGCGCGTGAGCGCCTTCATGCCGGCCATCGCCACGCCGATCTTCTGCACCTCGCGCGGGCCGAGGAACCGGAAAATCTCGACGGCCTCCTGCTGGCCGAGCGCCATCAGCAAAACAGCGCTTCTCTTGATGCCTTCAATGCTCATTGGACCCTGGTTCCCCAAACCGATTGCGACCCGTTGCTGCGAATCGCAGCGCGAAGGCAGTCCCGGGCAGATGGACCCACGACCGCACGAAGCGCATCATAGGGCACCGCCCGCAAGGTCAAATCAGGCAACAGAGTCCAAATGCCCCCTTAAATCGGCTCGATATCCCCTGTTCGGCGCGCGCATCGCAGCAATACAGCACCGTCCTATCCAGACTCGCGTCGTCGGTTCCCAGCGCCCGTAGCGACGCACCCCGCACACGCACCGTCCCCTCGCGGGTCTCGAACGAATACACGACGCGTTCGTCGGCTTCGGCCAGCATGCGCAGTCCACGATGCGCAGCATGTCGTCGAGCAAAGAAGGCGATGGCGGCATCGTCATGGCAGTGGCTGTCGCACTCCGTCAACGGAAAACGTCGTTGCGCCCGCACCGTCGGGAAGCGTCATCGGGTCGCGCAGGCGCCCCCCGCCGAGCCGCGGGACGAATCGCGGCGGGTCACTTCGAATTTACCCTGATTCAAGAGAAGGCCGAGGGGTGGCATGGTTGAATTTCTTGCGTCGTCCGCGAAGAGACCGACCGGGGACGCTGGGTTAGCCCAGTAAAACAGATAAACGACAATTACCTGACAGATGAAAAAAACAATTATCGCGTTTGCCGTGCTCAGCACGCTCGCCGGCGCCGCGCATGCACAAAGCAGTGTCACCCTGTTCGGCGTCATCGACGAAGGGCTCGACATGATCAGCAACAAGGGAGGCAGTCACGCCGTGCAGACGGCATCGAGCGTGATGCAGGGGAACCGGTTCGGCCTCGAGGGCGCGGAAGACCTCGGCGGCGGCATGAAGGCGGTCTTCATGCTCGAGAATGGTTTCAACCTCAACAGCGGCGCACTCAGCCAGAACGGCCTGATGTTCGGCCGCCAGGCCTGGGTCGGCCTCTCGACGAACTACGGCACGGTCACCCTCGGTCGCCAGTACGACTCGGTTTTCGACTATGCGGCCCAATTCGCGGCCGGCCAGCTGGGCGCCGGCGTCTATGGCGCGCACCCGGGCGACATCGACAACTCGAACATCGATTACCACGCGAACAGCTCGATCAAGTATGCAAGCCCCAATATTGCGGGCTTCAAGTTCGGCGGTATGTACAGCCTCGGCGGCACGGCCGGCGACTTCACCAACAACCAGATCTGGTCGCTCGGCGCTTCGTACAAGCAAGGGCCGGTCGGCCTCGGCGTTGCGTACCTGAATGCGCGTAATCCGGGCACCGGCATGTTCAGCACGGCCGCGTCGAGCCTGCCCGAAACGTTGATGACGCCGGTCTACTCCGGCTTCATGAGCGCGAACACGTTCCAATTGATCGATTTCGGCGGCTCCTATACGTTCGGGCCGGCGACGCTCGGCGTCACGTATACGAACGCCAGGTTCATGAATCTGGGCAGCAATGCGATGCCGACCGGCGCCAAGGGGCCGGCCTCGGGCTTCTCGGCGGGTAGCACGGCGACCTTCAATGACGTACAGGTCAATCTGCTCTATGGCTTCACGCCCACGCTGCGGCTGCTCGTCGCGGCCGATTACCTGACCCGCAACGCGCTCGCCCAGCAGAACGGGACGTCGGTCGATCGCGCGAAGTACCTGCAATATGAGGCGTCGCTCGACTACTCGCTGTCCAAGCGCACCGACGTATATGCGATGGCGGTCTATCAACGCGCGCTCGGCGACGACTCCACGGGCGGGGCGGCCGTTGCGGCCATCACCGATACCACCGCCATTTCGTCGAGCGGCAATCAGCTCGTCGGACGTGTCGGCATTCGCCACAGGTTCTGACGCTTAGCGGTTCACGCGGGCCACGACCGGCAGCCTGCTGCCGGTCGGAAGCCTCCTTCGACGGGTTCAGGTCGCGCCTGCCGAAGACCGCATCCCGCCCCCCAGCAGACCATCGTTCCGTCCCCGTCCAGCAGCATCGCGCTATACTTCCCGCGATGAAATTCCTGCGGACTCTCTTCGTCCTGTTGCTGTGCGCGATGCTGCCCCTGAGCGGGCTGGCAGCCGGTCGCCTCGCCGGGCAGTGTCCGATGCAGGCCGCACTGGCCGACGACGGCAGCGCGATGCCGGCTGCCATGTCGGACTGCGAATCGACGACGCCCGCGTCCGGCGAACCCGGCAAGTCGAAGGGATTTCTCTGCAAGATCATGGCCCAGTGCCAGACGGACAGTGTCTATCACCCCGTTTCGACGCCCACCGTCGCTCGACCTTCCGGGCCGGTTTTCCCCTTCAGCTTCCAGTACGCAGAGTCGCTTTCCATCCGCGCGCCGGATGCGCTCTGGCGGCCGCCTCAAACCATCTAACTCCGTTTATCGGGTTCACTGCGTCTGCGCGGTGATGTCGTCCTGATTCAGGACGTGAGTTCCTGCGCCCGTCTGTATGCCGGACGCGCGCCCCGGGACTCGACCATTCGGGGTTAGTCCATGCTTTCCATCATTACCACGCCGCCATTACGGCGTGGCCGGGCACGACCGTGTGCCCTGCTTGCGGCGCTCGCGTTTACGTTCGCGTTCGCCTTCGTCTACAGCACCGTGCGCGCGCAGGACGCGGCTGTCACGCTGGACGCCGCCTTGCAGGCGGCCGCCGAACGCAACACCACCATCCAGGCCGCGCAGGCATCCGTCGATGCCAGTGCCGATGCCGCGCTCAGGGCCGGGCAATTGCCCAACCCGACGCTCATGGCGGGCGTCGACAACCTGCCCGTCAACGGGTCGCGAGCTTTCACCATCGGCCAGGACATCCTGACGATGCGTCGCATCGGCATCGAGCAGGAGTGGGTCTCGTCGAGGAAGCGCCGGCTCCGCTCGGATCTGGCCGGCGAGGAAGTGGAGCGCGAGCGCTCCGGGTATCTCGGACAACTCGCCAAGGTCCGCGAGCAAACCGCGACGGCATGGCTCAACGCTGCCTACGCCAAACGGGCCATCGTGTTGCAGCAGGCGCTGCTCGATCACATGAACCACGAACTGGCCGCCACTCAGGCGTCTTACCGCGGTGCGCGAGCCACGGCCGCCGACGTCGTTCAGGCGCAGGCGATGCTCGCGCAGGCCAACGATGACCTGCTGAAGGCCCGTCAGGTTTTCCAGACCGCGCTAATCGGACTGTCACGCTGGACCGCCAGCCCGGTTACGGACGTTGCAGGCGACCCGCCCGCGCCGCAATCGGTCGTGTCCTCTCTTCCGCCCGAACAGCTTCGCGACGTGCAGCCGATCCTCATCGCGGCGTCGGCAGATATCCGCGTCGCGGACGCCGATAGCGCCGTCGCGCATAGCAACCGCAGTTCGAACTGGACCTGGAACGTTTCGTATCTGCAAGGCGGCGGCAATTCGCGGTTCATGTCGGTCGGCGTCAGCGTTCCGTTGCCGATCAACCGGAAAAACGTCGAGGACCGTGAGGAATCGGCGAAAGCGGAACTCGCGACCAAAGCGCGCCTGATCTACGAGGACACGCAAAGGCAGGTCGAATCCGATATCCGGGCCCTGTCGGCGACGCTGGCCAGCGGGCGCGAGCGCATCGCCGGGCTGCAACAGACACTGCTGCCCGCCGCGGACCAGCGCGTCAGCCTCGCAACCGCGGCCTGGCAGGCAGGCGCCGGCTCGCTCGCCGATACGTTTGCCGCCCAACGCGCGCAACTCGACGCGCAGCTCCAGGTGCTCGGCCTCCAACGCGACGTATCGCTGGTTTGGGCGCAACTCGAATACCAGGTAGTGCCGCCCCGCCCATCGGCCAGCCAGTAAAAGGGGAAAAAAATGAAACAGACATTGCTCATACGCGCTGTGGCCGCGGTGTTCGTTGCGGCTGCGCTGGTCGGTGCCGGTTACCTCGGCGGCACTCATCACTCCACGATGGACAACAAACCTGCGGCGAGGCCAGCCTCCGGCGATTCGATCGATCCGAAAACCGGCCGCAAGGTGCTCTACTGGCACGACCCAATGGTGCCGAACCAGCACTTCGACAAACCCGGCAAATCGCCCTTCATGGACATGCAGCTTCAACCCGTCTTCGCAGACGACGGAGGATCGAGCGGCATCAAGGTCGACTCCGGGCTCCAGCAGAACCTTGGGGTCCGGTATGCAACCGTGCGCCGGCAGGACGTCTCTACAGGATTCGACGCCATCGGCACTACCGCGTTCGACGAGTCGATGGCCGATGTCGTCCAGTCGCGGGTGACAGGTTATATCGATCACCTGTATGCGAGCGCGCCGATGCAGCACGTCGCGAGGGGCGCGCCGATCGCATCGCTGTTCGTGCCCGACTGGCTCGCACCGCAGGAAGAATATCTGTCGCTCAAGCGTGGCGGCGTGGATGATGGGCTGCTGGCCGCATCCCGCGCACGCATGCAGGCAATGTCCATTCCGGACGGACTCGTCGCAAGTCTGGACCGGACCGGCAAGGCGCAGACACACGTCACGCTGGTGGCTCGACGAGCGGGCGTCCTGAGCGAACTCAACGTTCGCGATGGCGCGATGGTGTCGCCGGGGCAAACCATCGCGAAGATTGCCGGCCTGTCGAAGCTGTGGCTCATCGTCGAAATACCCGAATCGCTTGCCTTGCAGGTGCGGCCCGGCATGACGATCGACGCGACGCTCGCCGGCGATGCGTCGCGGCACTTCAGCGGCCGCATCCGCGAGATCCTGCCGGGTATCAGCGCGGACAGCCGCACGCTGCAGGCGCGTCTGGAGATCGACAACGCCGCGCTGAAGCTGACGCCCGGGATGTTGATGCGCGTGCATGTCAGCGGGGCCGAACCTGTGTCGCGTCTGCTCGTGCCTTCCGAAGCCGTCATCACGACTGGCAAGCGATCGATCGTCATCGTCAAAGGCGAAGACGGCCGGCTACGCCCGGCCGCGATCACGGTCGGCAACGACATCGGAGACGATACGGAAGTCGTGAGCGGATTGAGCGAGGGCGAGCAGATCGTCGCGTCGGGGCAGTTCCTGATCGACTCGGAAGCGAGCCTGAAGTCCGTGCTGCCGAAGCTGGAAGGGAGCGCGGGTATCGGCGCGTCGGCCGTGGGGCCCCCGTCGACGTCGGCGACGGCGGCAAGCGCAACGCCCACCTACGAAACAACGGGGCGGATCGAAGAGATCACGCCCAGCGACATCACGCTCTCGCACCAGCCGGTCCCGGCGCTGGGCTGGGAGGCGATGACGATGCCTTTCGGCAAGCCGTCGCCCGATGCTTTTCCCGACGCGCAGGTCGGCGAAACCGTGCATTTCGTCTTCAGGGAGTCGGACGACGGATACGAGTTGACGAAGGTCGAACCGGTCGGAGGTGCGAAATGATCGCCCGCCTCATTCGCTGGTCGCTCTACAACCGCTTCCTGGTGTTGCTCGCCACGCTGCTCATCGCGGCGTGGGGCGTGTACTCGCTGATGCAGACGCCGCTCGATGCGCTGCCGGACCTGTCCGACACGCAGGTCATCGTCAAGGCCTCGTATCCCGGCAAGGCGCCGAAGGTGGTCGAGGACCAGGTGACCTATCCGCTCACGACGACGCTGCTCGGCGTGCCGGGCGCAACCACGATTCGCGCCTGGTCGTCGTTCGGGGACGCCTTCGTCTATGTGCTGTTCGACGACAGTACCGATCAGTATTGGGCACGCTCGCGGGTACTCGAATACCTGAGCCAGGTGCAGAGCCGTCTGCCGCCGGGTGCGACCGTCTCCCTCGGGCCGGATGCGACCGGGGTGGGCTGGATCTACGAATACGCACTCGTCGATCGTACCGGCCAACACGATCTCGCCCAGCTTCGCGCGCTCAACGACTGGTTTCTGAAGTTCGAGCTGAAAGCGCTGCCGAACGTTTCGGAGGTGGCCTCCATCGGCGGCATGGTGCGGCAGTTCCAGGTCGTCATCGATCCGGACAGGCTCCGCGCGTACGGCATCACACAGGCCGTGGTCGCCGATGCGATCGCCAAGGCAAATCAGGAGTCCGGCGGATCGGTCGTCGAGCTGGCCGAATCCGAGTACATGGTGAGGTCGTCCGGTTATCTCCGCTCGCTCGACGATTTCCGCAACATCGTCCTGCGGACCAATGATGCGGGGACGCCCGTGTTGCTTCGCGACGTGGCACGCATCCAGATCGGACCGGAAACGCGCCGCGGCATTGCCGAACTGAATGGGGAGGGCGAGGTCGCGGGCGGGGTGATCGTGATGCGTTCGGCAAAGAACGCGCTTACCACCATCGAGGCGGTGAAGGCGAAACTGGCCGACCTGAAGCGATCCCTGCCGCCCGGTGTCGAGATTGTCCCGACCTACGACCGCTCGCAACTGATCGAGCGCTCGGTAGACAACCTGAAGGACAAACTGATCGAGGAGTTCGTCATCGTCGGGATCGTCTGTGCGGTGTTCCTGTTCCATCTGCGCAGCGCGTTCGTCGCGATCCTGTCGTTGCCGCTCGGGGTACTGGCCGCTTTCATCGTGATGCGCTACCAGGGGGTCAACGCGAACCTGATGTCATTGGGCGGGATTGCGATTGCCATCGGTGCGATGGTCGACGCGGCAATCGTGATGATCGAGAACGCCCATAAGCATCTGGAGGCGTACGACCACCAGCATCCGGATGTGCCGCTCACAACGGCCCGGCGCCGCGAGTTGATCGCGGCAGCAGCGGCCGAAGTCGGGCCGGCCCTCTTCTTCTCGCTGCTGATCATCACGCTGTCGTTCATTCCCGTGTTCTCGCTCGAAGGCCAGGAAGGCAAGCTGTTCGCGCCGCTCGCGTTCACCAAGACCTACACGATCGCTGCCGCCGCCGGATTGTCCGTGACGCTCGTGCCGGTGCTGATGGGTTATCTGATCCGCGGCAGGATTCCGCATGAGAATGCCAATCCGCTCAACCGCGTGCTGATCCGGCTATACCGGCCCTTGCTCGAAGCCACACTGCGCCGGCCGTGGGCCGCGATCGTGATGGCCGTCATCGCGCTTGCACTCACGCTAATTCCGCTCTCGCGGCTCGGCGGGGAGTTCATGCCGCCGCTGGACGAGGGCGACCTGCTCTATATGCCGACCGCCCTCCCCGGCATCTCGGCCGACAAGGCCGCCGAGCTGTTGCAGCAGACGGACCGCCTCATCAAGACGGTGCCCGAGGTCGCCACCGTGTTCGGCAAATCGGGGCGAGCGGACACCGCGACCGATCCGGCGCCGTTCGAGATGTTCGAGACCACGATACAGTTCAAGCCGCGCAGCCAGTGGCGTCCGGGCATGACGCCGGAAAAGCTGGTCGACGAACTCGACGCGCGCGTGAAAATTCCGGGCCTGTCGAACGTCTGGGTGCCGCCGATCCGCAATCGCCTCGACATGCTGTCGACCGGCATCAAGACTCCCGTGGGCGTGAAGATCTCCGGCCCGGACCTCGCGCAGATCGATGCCATCGCGACCCGGGTCGAGTCCGCGGTGAAGCAGGTTCCGGGCGTCACGTCCGCGCTGGCGGAGCGCCTGAACGGCGGGCATTACATCGACGTCGACATCGACCGGCTGGCCGCCGCGCGCTACGGCATGTCGGTGGCAGACATCCAGTCGATCGTCTCGACCGCGGTCGGCGGCGACAACGTCGGCGAAGTGATCGCGGGCCGGGAGCGCTATCCGATCAACATCCGTTATCCACGCGAGATCCGCGATTCGGTCGACAACCTGCGCCAGTTGCCGATCGTCACCGAGCGTGGCGCGCAGATCACGCTGGGCGACGTCGCCGCGATCAGGATCGCAGACGGTCCGCCTATGATCCGCAGCGAGAATGCGCGTCTGTCGGGTTACGTCTACGTCGACATTC
>Ga0164242_10009509_pt1 | contig 10474 bp, 7 predicted proteins | sample OricomgcompostMG_FD_108783 | JGI IMG/M metagenome (GOLD analysis project Ga0164242, IMG submission 108783) | Miracle-Growth compost microbial communities from Emeryville, California, USA - Original compost - Miracle growth compost (MG) ... | reverse complement strand
GGCGACGTCGATGAAGCCAAATGCTTCCTGCTGATCGGCATGGACCCGGCGCAGAGCAAGTTCGTGTGGATGGAAACCGTGCCGGACGGCTGGAACCGCGTGCTCGAAGCGCAGCGCAAGGGCGCCGACCTGATCGTCGTCGATCCGCGCCGCTCGACGACCGCCGAGCACGCCGACCTGCACGTGGCGATCCTGCCGGGCCAGGACTGGGCGTTCCTGCTTGCGTTGCTGCACGTCGTCTTCGCCGAAAAACTGGAACGCGAATCGACCGCGGTGCCCTTGTCCGGCGTCGCCGAAATCCGCGCGATGGCGCTCGCCGCGTCGCTCGACGATCTCGCCGATCGCTGCGGCGTCGCGGTCGATACCATTCGCGATGTCGCGCGCCGTTTCGCCGGCGCCGAACGCGGCATGTGCATCACGCATACCGGCGTTTCGCATACGCCGACCGGCACGGTCGCCGAATGGCTGGCCGCGGTGCTCAATGCCGTCACCAACCGTTTCGACCAGCCAGGCGGCAAGCGCATCGAGCGCGGCTACATCGACCTGATCTCGATCTGGACGAAATTCGCGCCGCCGGGCATCCACCGCACGCGGCTGCGCGACCAGCCGACGATCGCCGGGTTTCACGCGCTGGCGGAATTGGCCGACGAAATCCTCGTGCCCGGCAATGGACAGATTCGCGCGATGCTGGTCGCGGCCGGCAACCCGGTGACTTCGGGGCCGGACGGCGAATCGCTCGATCGCGCGTTCGCGCAGCTCGATCTGCTGGTTGCGGTCGATTTCGTGCAGCGCGAAAGCCATCGCCATGCGCACTGGCTGATTCCTGGCACGCATTTCCTCGAACGCGAAGGCTTGCACGCGCTGTTCGCCGGACTCGTCGAAGTGCCGTTCGCGCAGTACGCGCGCCGCGCGGTGAAACCGCCGGAAGGCGTGATGGAGGAATGGCAGTTCTTCACGGAACTGGCGCTGGCGATGAACCGCAACCTGTTCGGCAAGCCCGGCGTCAATCGCATCATCCGCGCCAGCCGCTGGCTCGCGCGGGTGTTCAAAAAGCCGGGCTGGGCGCTGAATCCGCGCTGGATCGAACGCCTGCTGGTGATGAGCGGCAAGCGTCTCAAGTACGACGACATCCTCGAGCACGAACACGGCTGGCTGTACGGCGAGAAAGAGTACGGCCACATGAAGCACGCGCTGCGCACGCCTGACAAGACCGTGCATTGCGCGCCGCCGCGACTGATGTTCGCGCTGCGTCAACAGCTGGAGCGGCGCGACACGCGCACCAGTGCGGCGTACCCGATGCTGCTGATCAATCGTCGCATCCGCGAATCGATGAACTCGTGGCTCAACGAAACGCCGAGCCTGTTCGAGCAGCACCGCAGCAATGCAATCGAAATGCATCCCGACGATGCCGCGGCTGCCGGGCTCGTCGACGGGCAGTGGGCGCGCGTGGTGTCGGACAACGGCGCCGTGGAACTGCCGGTCAAGATCGTCGATGGCGGACGGCCCGGCGTCGTCGCGATCGCGCACGGCTGGGGCTCGCGCATCTTCGATCCGAAAGGCGGCGCCGAGCCGGAGCAACACGGCGTCAATCGCAATCTGCTGATCGGCCGGCGCGAGATCGATCCGTTGTCGCAGATCCCGTCGCTGAACGCGACGCCGGTGCGCGTCGAACTGCTGACGGCTGCCACGCCGTTGCAGCGCGCAGAACCACAACGCCACCGCGAGGTGGCATGAACATGCGCACGGGCGATTCCATGATCGCGTGCGCGACGAGGTGTCCATGGCTTACGTAATCGTCGGCAGTTGCGTCAACGACGCCGCCTGTGTCGATGTCTGTCCGGTGAACTGCATACACCCGACGCCGGCCGAACCCGGCTTCGCGACCGCCGACATGCTGTTCATCGATCCGCAGATCTGCATCGACTGCAATGCCTGCGCGGAAGCCTGTCCGATCGACGCGATCTATCGCGATCACGATCTGCCGGACGCGATGCGCCGCTACAAGGCGATCAACGCCGAGCTGGCAGCGGCACGGCGCTCATGATGCACGGCGCACGAAAGATCGCGGTCGTCGGCGCCGGCCCGTCCGGGCTGTATGCGACGGCCGAACTGCTGCGGCGCGATGGCGGCGTGAACGTCGCGCTGTTCGACCGTCTGCCGGTCATCGGCGGACTCGCGCGTTTCGGCGTGTCGCCGGATCACGCGCAGCGGCGACGGATGATCGCGGTGTACGACCGCTTGGCGGTCGCATCCGGCCGTTTCGATTTTCATGGCCATGTCGACATCGGCGGCGCGCTGACGCACGACATGCTGCGCCGCCATCACGATGCGGTGATCTACGCTGCCGGCGCGTCGTCGGACCGTCAGCTTGGCATCGCCGGCGAAACGCTGCCGGGCAGTCATGCGGCGACCGAATTCGTCGGCTGGTACAACGCGCATCCCGATCACGCGCATCGCCAGTATCGTTTCGATCACGAACGCGCGGTGGTCGTCGGCAACGGCAATGTCGCGCTCGACATCGCGCGCATGCTGCTGCTCGATCCGCGCACGCTGCGCAAGACCGACATCGCCGATCACGCATTGCAGGCGCTGGCGGGCAGCCGGATTCGCGAAGTCGTCGTGCTCGGTCGTCGCGGACCGGCGCAGGCCGCGTTCACCGCGCCGGAATTGCTGGAGCTGTGCGAGCAGGACGAATTCGACGTGATCGTCGAAGGCGTCGAGGCGCCGCCGGCCGCGATGAACGGCGATGCCTTGCGCCTGCAACTGCTCGATGAGTTGCGGCGTCGCCCGGCGCGGCACGAGAAGCGGCTGCGGCTGCGCTTCCAGGCGTCGCCGACGGAAATCCTCGGCGACGGCGCCGTGAACGCCGTGCGCATCGTCGACAACGAACTGGTGCTGCGCGATGGCGTGGTCGTCGCCCAAGCGACGACGCGCAGCGAGATCATCGAGGCCGGTCTGGTGCTGCGTTCGATCGGTTATCGCGGCGTGCCGATGCCGGGCTTGCCGTTCGATGCGGCGGCCGGCGTGATCCCGAATCGCGACGGTCGCGTGATCGGCGACGATGCCGCGCCGCTGGCCGGCGTCTACGTGACCGGCTGGCTGAAACGCGGTCCGCGCGGCGTCATCGGTACCAACAAGCAATGCGCGAACCAAACCGTCCGCGCCGTACTCGACGATCTGCACGGCGGCGCGCTGCCGGCCTGCGCCGCCGATCCCGACGATTTCGCGATGCTCCTGCAACGACACGCACCCGAGCGCGTCGATCATGCCGGCTGGCGACGCATCGACGACCACGAACGCCAGCTCGGCGCGGCGGCGGGCCGGCCGCGCATCAAGCTGGCCGGGATGAACGCATTGCTCGCCGCAGCGGCCGCGCCGGCCGTGCGCGCGGCATAGCGGTCATCCGTTTTTCCGAACCACTCACGAACTTTCACGACATCGAGCGACATGAGCGAAACGACAGCGAAGCAGCCAGCGATCAAGACCCGCGTCTCCGAACTGCTCGGCGTGCGTTATCCGATCATCCAGGGCGGCATGCAATGGGTCGGGCGCGCCGAAATGGCATCGGCGGTTTCCAATGCCGGCGCATTCGGCATCCTGACCGGGCTGACGCAGCCGACGCCGGAAGCGCTGGCCGCGGAAATCAAGCGCTGCCGCGAAATGACCGACCAGCCGTTCGGCGTCAACATGACCGTGTTTCCGACGATCTCGCCGCCGCCGTATGGCGAATACATCGACGCGATCATCGAAGGCGGCATCAAGGTCGTCGAAACGGCCGGTTCGAAATCGTCCGATCACTGGGCCAAGCTCAAGAGCGCCGGCATCCGGATCGTCCACAAATGCGTGGCGGTCCGTCATGCGTTGTCGGCCGAGCGCGCCGGCGTCGATGCGGTCAGCATCGACGGCTTCGAGTGCGCCGGGCATCCCGGTGAGGAAGACGTGCCGGGACTCGTGCTGATCCCGATCGCCGCCAAGGCATTGAAGATTCCGGTGATCGCGTCGGGCGGCATCGGCGATGGTCGCGGCATGGCGGCGGCGCTCGCGCTCGGCGCCGAAGGCGTCAACATGGGCACGCGTTTCGAGATCACGCGCGAAGCGCCGATCCATCCGGCGATCAAGGAAGCGCTGGTGAAAGGCACCGAGCGCGACACGAAGCTGATCTTCCGCACGATGAAGAACACCGCGCGCGTGTTCCGCAATGCGGTGTCGGAAGAAACCGTGGCGATCGAGAACCGGCCGGGTGGGGCGACGTTCGACGACATCCGCCATCTGGTCGCCGGTGCGCGCGGCAAGGCGGCACTCGATGCCGGCAATCCGGACGACGGCATCATTTCCGCCGGCATGGTCATCGGTCTGATCGACGACATTCCGAGTTGCGAGGAACTCGTGCAGCGCATGGTGCGCGAATGCCGCGAACGCCTGACGGCGTCGCTGGTCGCGATGGGCTGAGCGTTGCGCAAATGCCTGCACGACGCCGGCCATCGCCGGCGTCGTGCATTTCAGCCCTTCAGTTCTTGCCGACGAACCGCTTGTGCTTGCTCGGAAAATCGGCCGCGAGCCGGTCGTAGTCGAACACCGACGGCGCCAGCAGCCGGGCCAGCATGCGGCGCATGCGGTCTTCGGTGATCGCGAGAAAATCGCCTTTGCCGACCGACGTGTACATGTAGAACGTGATCCACAGCAGCAGATCGTCGTCGCGCACCGATGCGCGGATATAACCCTGCTGGCGCCAGATGCCGAGATACTGCAGCCACATCTCGCCCATGGCATCGAGCAGCGCGCGATCGGAGCCCGGCACGCGCGCCAGCAGCTCGCTGCCGGCGTCGCTGGTGATGATGCCGGTGTACGGATGATCGCGTGAGGTCGAGACCGCGAGCACGATCGCGTCGATCATCGCCTTCGGCGGATATTTTTCTTCCTGCAGGACCGGCGCCGTCACGCGCACGTGATCGCGGACTTCCCGGACGAGGACCTCGACCGCGAGATGGTGGCGGGAAGGGAAGTAGCGATAGATCGTCGGCCGGGCGACTTTCGCGGCATTGGCGATGTCGTCCATCGACGTCTTGTGGATCCCATAGCGGTGAAAGCATTTCACCGTCGCGTCGATGATCCTGTTCTCGACGTCCGCGTCTCGTTTGAACACCGGCCCCGCGCGCTTCATTTTTCCCCCGATCAATGGTCAGGCTGCAATATTTCTCGCTGCGCCATTGTGAAGTGATTTTATCAAGAGACAAATATTGACTTCTGTAACTAAGAACAATAGATTTAACCCTATTGGGGGCGATGGGGTCGAAATCAGCGCTTCCGAGGTCGATGCCGCATACGACGGCTCGCGAGAACGAACCGAGTAGAGGAGAAACGGATGTTCACCGATTCCAGGGTTGCCTTGGCGCTCGCTCTGTCTGCGGCGCTGCCTGCCGTTGCATGGGCCCAGGATGCGGCGCAATCAGTCGCGACCGATGCGAGTGCCGCGATGGACGGCAGCGATGCTGCGGCCGTCGCCGAGCCGTTTGCCACGGCCGAATCCGACGCTTCGCTCGATGCCGCGCCGGTCGCGGCCGAAGCCGATGCGGGTGCTGCCGCGCCCGAAGCCACCGCCGATGCCGGCGGCGAGCCGCAGCCGTATCCGGACACCATCCAGGTGGCCGACGAACCGCCGCCGGTTCCGGAAGACACGCCGCTCGGTCCGCAGAACCGTCTGACCGCGGAAGTGATCGTCACCGCGCAGAAGCGCGAAGAAAACATGCAGCGCGTGCCGATCTCGATCTCGGCGTTCAGCGCCGATGCGCTCGACGCGAAAGGCATCACCGATCCGAAGGCGCTCGCGCAGGCGACGCCCGGCATGTACTACGGCCAGACCGTCAACTTCGCGGTCATCTACATCCGCGGCGTCGGTTCCGACGCGTTCCTGCCGGACTCCGATCCGAGCATCGCGACCTACATCGACGGCATCTATTACCCGTTCGCCAACGGTGCGTCGCAGGCATTCGGCGCCGTCGAGCGTGTCGAAGTCCTGAAGGGCCCGCAGGGCACGCTGTTCGGCCGCAACTCGACCGGTGGTGCGATCAACACCATCACCAAGTCGCCCGGCCAGACGTTCGAGGCATCGATGCTCGCGAGCTACGAGAGCTTCGACGACATGAAGCTGCGCGGCTACATCAACGTGCCGCTGACCGATTCGCTCGCCGCCAGCATGTCGGTCGTCCACAACGAGACGGACGGCTATTACAAGGGCACGATCAACAATCCGGCGATGCCGCTGCTCGGTCTGGGTGGCAACGGTGATGCCGCGACGGCGCGTTCGCTGCCGGGCACGACCGAGAATGCCGCGCGCCTCAAGCTGAAGTGGGACATCCTCGACAACCTCGATCTCAATCTCGCCGGCTTCATCGATCTGACGCAGGGTCTCAGCTCGAGCCTGATGCCGAACGTCGATCCGAGCAACGTCATCCAGGGATTGTTGAACACGGTGTATGGCGTCGACGCCTACAAGTCGGGGCATTACCACGCCGATTCCGACACGCCGGGCTATTTCCGCTCGAACAACAAGGTGGTCTACGGACAGCTGAACTATCGTCCCGAATGGTTCGACGTGAAGCTGCTCGGCAGCCATCAGAAGATCGTCGCCGACAACTATTTCGACTTCGACGGTACGCGCGTGCCGTTCATCGAATTCGGTGCGCCGGGTCAGTTCGCGAAGGTCACGACCGGCGAACTGCAGCTGGTTTCGAAGCCGGGCGGCATCCTGCCGGATTGGCTGGACGGCATCGTCGGCCTGTATTACTTCGATTCGAAGTCCGGCTTCCCGGACAACCGCCTGTCGGTGCTGGGCGGCATCTCGAATGGCGAGATTCTCGGTTTTCCGCTGCCGGGGGGTCTGGTCAATCTGCTGACGGACAGCTTCCTGACCGATTTCCTGCACTCGCTGAACCTGCCGGTCGGCATTCCGAACGGTGTCGACGTTTCGCTGCATGACCAGCTCGGTACCAAGTCGTGGGCGGCCTATACGCAGGAAACGGTGCATTTCACCGATTCGCTGAGCTTCACGGCCGGCATGCGTTACCAGCAGGAAAAGCGCACGGTCATCCAGTCCGACGTGCTGCTGATCAACACCGATGGCAGCACGACGAAGATCAGCTACGTGCCGCCGCTGCCGACGCAGCGTCCGCACAAGAAGTCGCACAACATCTCGCCGAAGTTCGTCCTCAACTACGACTTCACCGACGACATCATGGCCTACGTGTCATGGACCAAGGGCTACAAGAGCGGCACGTTCAAGACCGTCAACGTCTACACGCAGCCGCAGTACGTCCGGCCGGAAACCGTCGAGACGACGGAAGTCGGCTTCAAGTCGTCGTTCATGCACGGTGCGCTGCGTTTCAACGCGGCGGCGTTCCAGAACAAGATCCACGACATGCAGGTGCAGTTCATCTCGGTGCTCGGCGGCGGTGTCGCGCAGCTCGAGAACGCACCGGGTGCACGCATTCGCGGTGCCGAGTTCGACGTGCAGTGGACGCCGTTCACCAAGGTCGATCCGGGTCTGGTCGTCACCGGTGGCCTGACCTATCTGAAGGGCATCTTCACGGACTATCCGAAGGGCAGCGGTTACGGCTTCCTGACGCCGAACGACGGCATCTTCTTCGGCACCTTGCCGCTCGGGATCGAGACGGGCAAGGACTTCACCGGCAACAAGATCACGCGCACGCCGAAACTCAGCGGCACGTTTGGTCTGAACCAGCTGATCGACAATGTCGGCAACGGCAACCTGGAACTGGCGGCGAACGTCTATTTCAACAGCGGTTTCTATTACCTCGCGCAGAACTCGCCGACGTCGAAGCAGGACAGCTACTACGTGCTCAATGCGTCGCTGAGCTACTTCTATGAACCGTGGCGGCTGCGTACCACGCTGTTCGGCAGCAACCTCAACGACGAACGCTACACGTACTCCAAGTTCATTCTCGATACGGGCACGCTCGAATACCTGGCCCCGCCGCGCACGTTCGGCATCCGTCTCGGTGTGGATTTCTGATCCGGCCGGTGGATGACGACATGCTCAATCACAACAGTGCGAATCTGGGGGTCAACATGAAGAACTTTTTTTATCGTTGCGCGACGGCGGGCTTCGGTCTGGTCGCGGCAACGGCCGCCACGGCGGCTTTCGCCCAGGATGACGCTGCGGCGTCGTTCGACGGCCCGCTGTACGACGGCGCCTATATCGCGCCGATGGCCAGCGGCATGTTTCCGGGCTCGAAGGAAGGCCTGAAGGATACGGTCGGCGGCGTGCTCGGCATCGGTTACCGGCGCGACTGGTGGGCGATGGAAATGCGCGGCGACTATTACAGCACGCCGCTCAAGACCGGCGGCTCGGTCAAGCAGTACGGCGGCGGGCTTTACAGCCTGATGTTTCCGTTCAGCTCGTCGTCGACCGCGCTGGTCCGCAATCTCTACGGCGTGCTCGGTCTCGGCCTGTTGCAGAACGATGATTTCATGACGCCGGACGGTCGAGCCGGTGCGCTCGAACCGCACAACTTCCTGATGACGACGTATTCGGCGGGCCTCGGCGATATCTATCCGCTGCGGATCGGCCGTTACGATTTCGGAATACGCGTGGAAGCACTGTACCGCTACGGCCACCGCGCCGAAGCGGTGAATCGTCGCAACGACGATCTTTCGGTGACCAACGACTTCAACGACGTGCTGGTCAAAGTCGGCCTGCAGCTGCCGCTCGGCATCAACGAGCCGGTCGCGCCGGTCGCGGAAACGCCGGTCGAAGTCGTGCCGCCGGTGGCGCCTGCGGACAGCGACGGTGACGGCGTGCCCGACGATCGCGATCAGTGCCCGGATACACCGGCTGGTACGCAGGTCGATGATGTCGGCTGCCCGTTGCCGCCGCCGCCGTGCAAGGCCCCCGAGGCCGGGCAGAAGGCGGACCTCAGCGGTTGCGCGGTCGGCGATACGGTGACGCTGCACGGCGTGAACTTCGAATTCGACAAGGCGAACCTGACGCTCAACGCCAAGGCCATCCTCGACGATGTGGCGTCCGCGTTGCAGGCCGCACCGGAAATCCAGTTCGAGATCGGCGGTCACACGGACTCGAAGGGCAGCGACAGCTACAACCAGAAGCTCTCGGAACAGCGCGCGTCTTCGGTGATGGATTATCTCGGCGCGCACGGCATCGATGCGGCACGGATGAGCGCCGTCGGTTACGGCGAAACGCAGCCGGTCGCCGACAACGATACCGAGGAAGGTCGCGAACTGAATCGCCGTGTCGAGCTGAAGATCCTGTCCGGCTCGACGGCAGCGGCAGCGCAGCCGGCTGCGGATGCACCGGTGGGCGACGACAGCTCGCTGATCGCGGACCCGGCGGATGCACCGGCCGGCGACGACAGCTCGCTGTCCACCGATCCCGCCGATGCGACGCCGGGTGACGACAGCTCGCTGTCCGCAGATCCGGCGGAGCTCGTGCTGCCGGACGCGACCGCGCCGTAGCCCCGGGAGGCCGTTCGCTCATGCAGTTCGGAGATAGCCAGCCGGCGCAGAGCCGGCGCCTGGCCGGCATCGGCGCGGTGGTGGGATTCCACGCCTTGCTGATCTGGGCGCTGGCCGCGGGGCTTGCGCACAAGATCATCAGCGTGCTGCCGCCGCCGATCGAGACGAAGATCATCGAAGAGATCAAGCCGCCGGACGAGTTGCCGCCACCGCCGCCGCCACCGCCGACGATGGATGTTCCGCCGCCGTTCGTGCCGCCGGTGGAAATCAACATCGCCACGCCGGCGCCGAAGCACGCGATCACCGTGCAGGACAAGGCGCCGGTCGCGAAGCCGAAAGCGCCGCCGACGATCGCGCTGAAAGTCAGCGGCAAGGGCTGCCGTCCGCCCGAATACCCGGCGATCTCGCAGCGTCTCGGCGAATCGGGTTCGGTCGTGCTGCAGATGCTGGTCGGTCCGAACGGCAAGGTGACGGACAGCAAGATCCAGACTTCGAGCGGCTACCCGCGGCTCGACGAAGCCGCACGTCGCGCCCTGAGCCTGTGCAAGTTCGAACCGGCGATCGTCAACGGCGCACCGGCGTCCGCCTGGGGTCTTCTCAAATACACGTTCAGGCCGGCCAGCTGAACCGTTCGCCGCAGATTTTCGGGAGGCGCATCGCGCCTTCCGCCCTTCACCTCATGTTTCGCTACAGATTTCGGAGATGTCAGATGTCGTTCAAGGATGCTTGCAAGGCGCTTGCCGCCGCCGGTCTGTTGAGCCTTGCCGCCGTACTGCCGGTCCACGCGCAGACGCCCGACGCCGCGCCGGCCGCGACTGAAACCGCCGCCGCACCGGCCGACGCCCTGCCGGCGCTGCCGGCGGCGACCGACGAAGAAGGTGCGCACACCGAAACGGTCGACAACCCGTACGGCCTGTCGGCGCTGTGGGCGCAGGGCGACATCGTCTCGCGCGCGGTGCTGATGATCATGCTGATCATGTCGGCG
>Ga0164242_10009508_pt1 | contig 10475 bp, 8 predicted proteins | sample OricomgcompostMG_FD_108783 | JGI IMG/M metagenome (GOLD analysis project Ga0164242, IMG submission 108783) | Miracle-Growth compost microbial communities from Emeryville, California, USA - Original compost - Miracle growth compost (MG) ... | reverse complement strand
TCCCTGGCGTCGGGTTCACGAGGTCCTGGACGAGAGTTGGTTCGTCGAGCTGGACGGGGCCGTTCGTCGTCAGCGGTTGATCGATCGTCACATGCGCTACGGCCGAACGCTTGCGGAGGCGATTGACCGGACCGACGGCAGTGATCAACGCAACGCCGACCTCATCGCAGGGTCCGTGCTGAAACCAGACGTCTGGATTGATCAGGTCGTGCAGGCGGGATGACCCCGGATCACTCAGCCTCTTAGTACGAGCCTGCTAGGACGAGCGGGATAACTCCTCTTCCTGCATACTTACCCCATGTCGGAGCCTGGAGATCTCCCCCCAGCGGTCGCCGCACGCCTAGGCCGCATGCCCGCCTGGCAGAGTAAGTTGGTTATGTTGGGATTCGCAGCGGTCCGCGCCGTCCACTTGCTGCGCTATCGAGGGAAGCTCGTCTGCAGCGGTCCGGTGTACATACGGGGTCGGCTGGCGATTACGCAGGGCACGATCGTACGACTCGGGCCGCATGTCCGTGTTCGGGGCCACGTCAGATTCTCCGGTGGCGGCACGGTGTGTGTCGGTGCCAACACGCTGTTGAACGGTTGTTGGATTGTCTCGTGCCAGTCGGTGTCCATCGGCGATGATTGCCTCATCTCCGACTGTGGGATCACTGACAGCGACTATCACAACCTTGAGCCGGAGCTACGGCATGATCCGCCCCGCAGTGCCGCGGTGCGCCCTGTGAGGCTCGAACGAAATGTTTGGGTCGGCGCACAGGCGATCGTTCTCAAGGGCGCCCACATCGGCAGTGATTCAGTTGTTGGTTCGGGCGCTGTTGTCCGCGGAGACGTTCCTTCACGCGTCGTTGTCTCGGGAAATCCTGGCAAGGTCATCAAGCACTTGTAGCTCGTCGGCCCTCTACGGAGGACGCTGAGGGTTTCCCGTCGCCCCAGTCATCTGAGCGTTTCCCATGGGAATGCTGAGAGGTCAGCTGCGGCCCGCGTTGCTCCCTGAAGTTGCCGGGCGATTCGGTGAAACGGGCAAGGTGAGCACCGCCGCGCTGATATCCTCAACGGACCGACGCACTCGGTCGATCAAGTACTCGGGGGACCACGTTGACGACACGAAGTGGCGCGTGCTGAACATGCGCGCTAATCCAAAGACACTGCTCGTTGCATCAAGCGGTGGCCATCTTGAGGAGCTTGTTAGGTTCTGGCCACGACTGCATCCAGCGTGCGGTGACATTCTGTGGGTGACTCACGATGACCCACAGACACGATCGATCCTATGTGGCGAAGACGTACGGATGGTTCCGTACGTACCACCGCGGGGCTACCGACAGATTGCGGCCAATGCCCCCGAAGCCTGGTCGATCATCCGCAGCGGGAAATTTGACCGTGAGATCTCAACCGGTGCCGGGCTAGCCGTGCCCTTCTTGGCTGCAGCACGCCTGTCTGGCGTCGAGTCTCATTACATTGAGAGTGCTGCTCGTGCAGAGGGGCCGAGTGCGACTGGACGCATCGCAGCCCGCATGCCGGGGGTACACCTGTACAGCCAGTACCAGAAGTGGGCTACCGGGAAGTGGGCCTATCGCGGCTCGCTCTTCGACAGCTTCGAGTCGGTTGACGTGAGCCCGCCATCGATACGGCGCGTAGTTGTGACGCTCGGGACAATGCGCACGTACGGTTTCCGACGGGCGGTAGATCGCCTTCTAAGAGTACTCCCCGAAGTCATGACGCCCGAGTGCGAGGTCCTCTGGCAGGTGGGGGTGACCGATGACGCGGGAATGTCAGGTGACGTTCGGTCCAGCGTTCCGAGCTCCGAGCTTCGTGATGCAATCGCTGGGGCGGACCTAGTCATCGCGCATTCTGGCGTCGGATCGGCGATTACCGCACTTGAGCTAGGCAAGCGTCCGGTGCTGTTGCCGCGGAGACCGGAGTACGGCGAGCATGTTGACGAGCATCAGGCGCTGATCGCGGGCGAGCTTGGGCGCCGAGATCTAGCTATTGCGGTCGAAGCCGATGCTGTCACTGCTGCCGACTTGGTTAAGGCGGCGTCGGGTCGGGTGAGTAGAAAACTCGAGCCGGACTCATTTGAGTTAATCACTCGCGGGGCTACAGGTGCCGCTGCAACCGCATGAATCTCTCCGACCTAGGGGAGGATATCAAGAGGCGAGTAGGCCGCGCTGACATCGTGGCTCTAGGAACATTGGAGAAGTAGGGCTGTGAGCATGACAGATGGATCGAGCGTCGAGTTCTCGGACTACGGCGAGATACTGCGGCGCAGGTGGTGGATCATCGCCGTGCTCTGCGTCATTGGCGTCGGCTTGGCGCTGGCAGCGCTACAGGTCGTGCCGAAGACGTACTCCGCCACCGCGCTGGTGCAAGTGAAGTCAGTCGGCGAGAGCGGGGCCGTAGCAAACGGACGGACTTCGGACGCGGTGAACCTTGACACCGAAGCGCAGCTTGTGAAGTCGAACGACGTCGCGATAAGGGCTCGAGAGATATTGAAGTCCGATGAAGCGGTTCGAGATCTCGCCAAGCGAGTCAACGTCACAGTGCCGGCCAACACTTCGGTCCTAAGCATTGCGTTCGATGCCGACAACGCTGCTGGCGCACGTGACGGCGCACAGGCGTTTGCGACCGCGTACCTTGCGAATCGAAAGGAAGTCGCAGAGAACGACCTGGCGGCGCAGATCGACACGATTCGCTCGCAGATCAAGTCTCTCCAGGAGTCGTTGACGGAGTCCAACAAACGCATTGCGAAGGCCCCGTCCGGAAGCGCAGAGCGTGCGGACGCTCAGGCGACTAGCACGGCACTCTCCAAACAGATTCAAGACCTCAGCACGCAGCTCTCTCCACTTGTTGGTCAGGATGTCAATCCTGGCACCGTCATCACTGCCGCTCAGCTTCCGCAAGGGCCATCTAGCCCGAGCAGCCGCTTGCTCCTGGCCAGCGGCCTGGCAGCCGGGTTGCTGGGTGGTTGCCTGATCGCATTCATCACGGCGCGCTTGGACCAACGGATCCGTGACAGGCGCGATCTGGAGCGCCTTGGGCTTGACGCCATGACGGATGTCGTGTCGGTACCAGCCATTCGAGATGCAGGCACTTCCCCCGCCAGCGGCGACGGCGCTGAGTCGCTGCGGCAGCTACGCAATGCGCTCCTCGCCCAGATGCCCGGGCGTTGTGGATCTGTGATCGTCGCGAATGCATCGGATGTAGAAGCTGGCTCCGCGGTATCGGTCAGCTTGGCCGTCACAATTGCGCGAAGTGGTGCAGACGTAGTACTGGTGTCCGCTAACACAGTTCGTTGCGCGGTCGAGCAGGCGTTCGACGTTCCAGTACAGCCGGGGTTGGTGGATGTCTTGCGGGCTCAGGCTGACCTTGAGGCCGCAACTCTCACTGTCCGGGAAATTCCCCACTTGCGCGTCATCCCTGCTGGCGCCGACGGGTCACTTGCATCTGACTTGTTGCAAGGTCCACGTGTGGAGGCTGTCATCAAAGAGTTGGCAGAATCTGCTGACGTTGTCATTGTGGATGTGGCGCCGACTTCCGACAATGCCGATGCGCAGACACTCGTCACGGCGAGCGATGGAGCACTTCTCGTTGCGACGTCAATGAAGACTCGCCGCAACGAGGTCCTCGGAGCGGTTGATCAGTTGCGCCACGTCTCCGCGCGCGTGTTCGGCTCGGTTGTCGTGAATGTAAATCGTGAGCGTCGAACTAGCGCACCGCCGTCGGCGACAGGAAGCCGCCACGGTCAGCGTGCTGTTGGCGACGGCTCTGCGCCGGAGATGAGCAAGCGAGTCGCAAGTATGGCAGCCCGTGCGTCGTGACGACTCAACCGTCGGACGCGGTAACTAAAGCCAGCGACCACAATGCGGGGCAGAAGGCGCTCCAGCCGATGCTTCGGCGTCTTCTCGCTCTACCACCAGGGTGGCCCCTAGGGCTCTTGCTGGTCGGATACCCGGTCTTCTGGGCACTGGGGCTATCCGAGTTCGCAACAGACATAATGGCTATACCTATGGCGATCGAACTATTTCGGCGTCGAAAGATACGCCTACCTAAGGGATTCGGACTCTGGCTGCTTTTCCTGCTGTGGTCGGCACTTGGCATCTTCGTATTGGGCGTAAATCCCCGGGGGACCGTCCCAGACTCTGCGTCCAGTCGCCTCCTGGCTTACTCAGTGAGAGAAATTTCCTATATCGCCGTAACAATAGTGATGCTCTATTTGGGCAACTTGACAACCAAACGTGTGCCCCAAGCAAAAGTTGTCCGGTGGCTAGGATATTTCTTCATTGCCACCGTGGCAGGCGGTGTCCTGGGCATGCTTGCGCCGACGTTCAACTTCACGTCACCCTTTGAGATGGCGCTTCCCGGGAGCATTCGCTCAAACAGTTACGTGCAGCACCTTGTGCACCCAGCCGCGGCGCAGGTGCAGGAAGTAATCAGCGATGCGTCAGCGCGACCCGCCGCTCCGTTCGCTTATACGAACGCTTGGGGATTCCATGTGACATTGCTGGGGGTGTGGTTCGTTGCAGGCTGGCTTGTGAAAGCGAAATCAGGTGCTCGCATCGTCAGCACTCTCATTCTTGCCACGGGATTTGTTACCCTAATCTATTCGCTTAACCGTGGCGCTTGGATCGGCGTTGGAATCGCCGTCTTGTTTATTGCTGTGCGACTCGCCTTGCGCGGCAGGGCAACAGTCCTCATCTCACTCGCGCTCGCTATGGCCTTGAGTGGCGGAATCTTTTACGCATCACCTCTCAAGTCCGTCGTTGAAGCTCGCCTGGATAACGGGAAGAGTGACGATATCCGTGCCTTTACGACCATCAAAGCGTTTGAGCTTTCGCTGGAGTCTCCGGTGATCGGGTTCGGCTCGACGCGGACGGCATATGGTTCATCTGCGTCAATTGCCGTAGGCAAATCTGCGTCTTGCCCTCAATGCGGCAACCCTCCAATCGGCATAAATGGTTATATGTATATGCTGTTGATGTCTACGGGGTACGTTGGAGCGGCGTTGTTCTTTGGACTTTGGGCTGTACAAGTCTGGCGCGCCCGTCGATTGCACAGTCCGACAGCTGTCGCTGGGACGCTCGTCATGATTATGACGTCCGTTTACGGATTCTTTTATGATGCCGCAACCTGGATGCTAGTTCCGTTTGTAACGGTCGGGCTTCTATGGCGAGAAGTATCGGAATCTGGCCCGGTGCGTGATACACCGGCTGAGGGGAGAGGATAATGACGGTTGCGCCGGGACTGGGCGAGTCCCACGTTCGAAGCGTCTTGACATTGCTGTATCCGTCTGTCACGCAAGTGATGTTTCGAAGAGGTGCGTTGAGGGGCGACTTTCTGGCGCTTCCAAGCGTTGCGCGAGCTCGTCTCCTGCTTCCCGCTGACCGGAGACATGCCAGTGCAGCTCTAGGTTATGCCCGTCGTCCCACCACTCGGCGCAGTGCCTTGCTGACTACGATCGCCCGCCTAGCACTGCGGACTGGGGCACTCCAGCTAGTCGGAGAAGGCACAAGGCTCGTCCACGGACATGGAGTCGACCCCTCGATTGAGACGTATCTGGGGGCGATCTTCGAACAAGAAGTCACAGTAGGAGTGCTACTCGGGCCGGCCCGAGCGAATCGTAAGCCGGTGCTCCAGGTGATGAACCGCTCTGCCGACCTCGTGGCTGTGGCGAAGGTCGGGATCAACGATCTGACCGACCAGCTGGCTCGAACGGAGGCAAGAGCATTGTCAAGTTTGCGAGACAGAGCGCCCAAGACATTTCGTATTGCAGACGTGATTAGCATCGGTGACTGGAACGGAGCGGTGGTTCTCGTTCAAAGTCCGTTAGACGTGTCTGGAGCGAGAGTAGACATTGATGAGCGGATTAGGTATTCAGCTATGCGCGAGGTGGCCGAAATCAACGGAACGTATCGAACGAGACTATCTCGCTCGACTTTCTGGGCACGGCTGACCAAACGGACACTTGAGGTCAGGAGTGGTGCAGAGGCTGACTGTGTCCGGAGCCTGCTTGGGCAAATCGGATTGGCCGACAGGCCTTTGAGATTCGGGTCGTGGCACGGTGACTGGACGCCGTGGAACATGGCGGTCAAGGACGGGATAGCAACGATTTGGGATTGGGAGCGCTATGAGACCGACGTTCCAGTCGGATTCGACTCACTTCACTTTGCGTTCATGGACCTCTTGAGGACCACGCCGCAAGAAGAGGCTGGCACCGGGTTGGTCGCCGCCGCTCCCCGCCTGCTGCATCCGTTTGACCTCGACGGGCAACGCGCTGAAGATGTTGCAGCACTGTATCTCGCGGACCTCGCCCTTCGGTACCTGCGCGACGGGCAATCAGACACGGGCGCTAGCGGCAGCGATGTACACCGCTGGCTAAAGCCAGTTGCTGCTCGGATTCGTACAAACGCTGATGAAAGAATTGAGTAAAGATGGCAGAGCACGGACGAGCCGCACAACTTGTGCACCGGTATGCCGCTAGCGCGGTGGCCCTTGGCGGGAGAGCGACTGCCCAATGGCGCATGCTGCCAGCATTCCTAATCGTAGGCGGCCAGCGCTGTGGGACAACGGCGCTCTACAGCAAATTGATCAAGCATCCGTCAATCCTTGGGCCTACGCTCCACAAGGGCGTTCACTATTTTGACACTGATTACGTGCGGGGTTTGTCGTGGTATCGGGGCCACTTCCCGACCGTTGGGTCGGCTCGAAAACTGGAGCAACGAGTCGGCGGTCAGGTCATTACCGGGGAGGCGAGCCCGTACTACATGTTCCATCCACTTGCGGGTGAGCGGATTGCGCGAGATCTTCCTGAAACGAAGATCATCGCGATTCTGCGCGACCCTGTTGAGCGCGCGTACTCGGCCTACACACATGAGCGGGCACGCGGCTTCGAAACCGAGTCATTCGAGCGTGCCTTGAAACTTGAGAGCACGAGGCTAAACGGTGAGGAGGACCGTATTCGGAGAGACCCGCACTACGTCAGCAGGACTCATCAGCACAATGCCTATGTGGCTCGGGGCCGATATGTCGAGCAGTTGGAGCGTTTGGAAGCTCTCGTGGGGCGCGACCGAATGATTGTTCTCGACTTTGACGTCGTGTTCGATGATGTGGCCGGATCAATGCAGGAGTTGGTGAGGTTTCTTGGCTTGCCAGAGTGGAAGCCGGTTGATATCCCACAACGGAACGCGCGTCCGAGATCTGCGATGCCAGCGGAGATCAGCGAACAGCTAAGGGAATACTTTGACGAGCACGATGCCCGTCTTGAGCAGTGGTGGGGGAGGTCCCCAAGTTGGCGCAGGTGAGGCAATGGGGCGAGCAAACAGATATCGGTGGCTTGGCGCGACGTGGTGCGCTGAGCCTCGGAGGTGCGGCAATCAGTGCCGTCGCGAGTTTGTTGGTGGTCGTGGTCATCACGCGGGGCTTCGGCAAGGCTGACGCTGGGGCCCTCTTCTCGGCGACCTCGCTATTCGTGATCGCTGAGAGCCTGTGCGCGATGGGAACTGTGACGGGCCTCGTATATTTCATCGCCCGTGTGCGCGCCCTCGATCAGCCGAGCGAGGTCCACCACGTCATAAAAATGGCAATTCTGCCTGTAACTGTCGTAGCGGTTATCGTTGCAACGCTGACGTTCTTCTTCTCTTCTACGGTCGCTGGAATTGTACAAGGGCCAGATGGAACGATGTCGAGCTACATACGCGTACTCGCGGTATTCTTGCCCTTCGCCGTCCTCTTTGACGTCCTGATCGCCGGAACCCAAGGCTTCCACACTATGACGCCGACGGTCCTGCTGGAGAAGATCGGCCGCCCTACGCTCCAGATACTCCTGGTTGTCGCGGCGCTCGAACTCGGAAAAACGTGGGCACTTCCTCTCGCCTGGGCCTGTCCCTACGCTGTTGGCCTCACGTTCGTGGCTGGTGCGTTAGCACGTCTGACCGGGAAGGAAAGGCGAGCAACGGTGCCAGCGGAGCCGGTCGTTTCCAGACGCGAATTTTGGCGCTACACGGGTCCACGTGGCGTTGCGGCGGTTGCGCAGCTGACTCTACAGCGACTCGATATCGTTCTGGTTGCGAGCATGCTGGGCGCCCGCGAGGCCGCGATTTACACTGCTGCAACCCGATTCGTCGTGCTCGGCCAACTTGGAAGTCAAGCAGTTGCGCTTGCCGTTCAGCCGAAATTCTCCGAGCTCCTGGCAAAGCAAGACCTAGCTGGAGCACAACATGTCTACAAGATGTCCACGGCTTGGGTTATCTCAGTCACCTGGCCGATCCATATTCTCGTCGCAGTGCTGGCGCCGATCATTTTGCTGATGTTTGGCGCCGGTTACGAGGAGGGGAGATGGGTCATGGTTATACTTGCTGGCTCCATGTTGGTTGCCACTGGATGTGGAATGGTCAGCATGCTTTTGGTGATGGCTGGGCGCACCACAGCCAATCTCGTGAATGTGGCGATTGCTCTCACGGCAAACCTCGTGCTAAATATCCTACTCATTCCCCGCTTGGGAATCGTCGGTGCGGCTATCGCGTGGGCGCTCTCCATAGTGCTCAGCAACCTGGCTCCGCTGTTCGAAATCCGTCTATCGATGGGACTCAGTCCCTTCGGCAGGGCAAGCGCCCGATCTGCCGCCTTGGCGCTGGTTGCCCTTGGGGCACTACCCTCGCTTGGATGGATGCTGAGCGGAAACAAGTCGCTCGTCATCGGACTTGCGGCTTGTGGGGTAGTGCTGTATACGGCCGGCACGTGGCGGTTGCGGAAGAGTCTTCAGCTGGATTCACTGCTATCTCCGATAGCTGCGCGAATGCGATGACTCGCTATGTTCTCCACTGCCTCATACTGGCAGTCGCCCTGGGATCGATGGTTCTGTGCGGGTGCGGCCGTGTGCCTCAGGACGGTGTGAAGGCTCCGGAGCACGGCGCCCTGTTCGGTGCGTATGTCAATCCAACCACTTACACGGAGCAAGGCAGGATTGCTGCGTTTCTCGAATTCGAATCCGCGGTCGGACGCCCGCTTGATGTCTTTCACGATTTTCACAAGTGGCGTGACAAATTTCCGTCGCGCGCGGATCGCTACTTTGCGGAGCGCGATAGCATACTCCTCCTCTCATGGGCCGGCACCGATGTCCGAGACATACTGTCAGGACGGTACGACGACATGATCCGTCAGCGGGCGCGTGATCTCAAAAATCTAGGCTACCCTGTGCTGCTCCGCTGGAGGTGGGAAATGAACCGCCCCAACCTTCTGAATCAGGTTAGATCGGCCTCTAGTTATGTGGCTGCCTGGCGCCACATCCATGACATTTTTCAGCGAGAAAGGGTCACTAATGTTTCTTGGACCTGGTGCCCTCTTGCTTCGGTCAAGAAGGACCAGGATTATGGTGCATACTACCCTGGCGACAGCTATGTCGATTGGATCTGTGCGGACGTATACCCGGGATATTCCTCTGCGACGTTCGCACAAGTTGTAGATGGCTTCATGGTTTGGGCTAGGCAGGTACATAAGCCGATATTGATCGGCGAGTTTGGACAGCGCCGAGCTGCGGGGTCAGCAGCGAGGTCGAGGTGGATTCGAGCTGCGAAGAATTACGTGTCGAAAACTCCGCAGATCAAGGCGGTGTGCTATTTCGAGTCGGATAATGGAGCCGGCGGAGCCTACGACGTGAGTCGCGACCCTGCGTCGTTAGCGGCATTGCGGGGATGGGCCAACTCGCCGTACTTCGAGACGAGGTAACCGTTGCCCGGATCAGGAACGATGTTGACGAATCGCGCCCGCCCTAGCGGGTGGGCATAATAGAATGTGTGTCATGAAGGTGTATCGGGGAAAGACAGTGGCATACTACCTGGGGCTAGGCATAGTTCTCGGGCTGATCATGACCGGAGCGCTGAGCGCTATCATGCCCTCCAGCGTCGCGACTTCGATCGGGCATAACAGTGAGTCTCTGCTGTTCGCCGGCGGCTTTGCGGCTATCGTACAGTTCGTGCGCCCGTGGGTCTATCGGGTGGGCGTCAGGTACTGGATCATCGGCGCGCCCGCAGCGATCGTCCTATTCATACTCGGCTTCGCGTTGCTACACCTGCCATTGCCTGCGACAGTTGTAACGTTGAACGAGCCTGTCGTTGCATTGGGATTCATGGTCCTGTATGTGGGCATACGAAGGCCGTTCCGCTTCGCCCCAATCGTGTCGGTCGCTGTCCTCCTTTTCATTTGGGCGCTTTTCCGTACCGACTTCGTGCTATCTCAGGCAGAGAGTCTTGTGCCATTGCTGTTGGCGCCGCTTGCCCTCGATGTGTTTGACCGATCGATCCTGGAGCCTGGGCGGCGGAGTTCGCGAGAAGCATTGCTGTTGCGGCTAAGTTGGATGGTGGTGCTGCTGGCGGTGGCACTCGCTCTTATCGGTGCGAACCGGGCCGTAGGCGATGACTTGAATACACCTTTCCGCTTGGGCATAAACTATGCTCAACGTGCCGCCGAAGCCTACTGGGGCTGGT
>Ga0164242_10009507_pt1 | contig 10476 bp, 9 predicted proteins | sample OricomgcompostMG_FD_108783 | JGI IMG/M metagenome (GOLD analysis project Ga0164242, IMG submission 108783) | Miracle-Growth compost microbial communities from Emeryville, California, USA - Original compost - Miracle growth compost (MG) ... | reverse complement strand
GCAATCGCAGAATCATCTGTTCAAGCTTGTGCATCGCGGCTACACAGGCAAGATCGGCTCGGGCGAAGCGCCGGCGGGCGTGGCCACGTGCCCGTACAACTTCTATTCCCGCTGGGTGAATGATCCCGAAGGAGTGCGCAAGGACGTCGAGGCATTCACGCGCGGCACGGTGGGTACGAGCGAGTGTCCGATCGAAGGCATTCCCAACGAGGCGGCGGAACATCGCTGATCGGCGTTGCTCCGGGCGGGCCCTGGGGGCTCCGCCCTGTTTTCCGTCGACAACACGCTGGAGAATCCGATGCCGGAGATCGATCCCTATGTGATCCATAGCGAACCCTACTATCGCCCGGGTGGCAACGAAATCGCCCTGTACGAGCGTGCCTACGCGCTGCGCATGCCGCTGATCCTCAAGGGGCCGACCGGATGCGGGAAGACCCGATTCGTCGAGTACATGGCATGGAAACTTCGCAAGCCGCTGGTGACACTGGCCTGCAATGAAGACATGACCGCATCCGATCTGGTCGGACGATACCTGCTGGACGCGGATGGAACGGTGTGGCATGACGGGCCGCTGACGCTTGCCGTGCGGCATGGCGGGATCTGCTATCTGGACGAGGTCGTGGAGGCGCGCCAGGACACGACGGTCGTCATCCATCCGCTGACCGATACACGGCGCATCCTGCCCCTGGACAAGAAGGGCGAAGTCGTCCAGGCGCACCCCGATTTCCAACTGGTGGTGTCGTACAACCCGGGCTACCAGAGTGCCGCCAAGGACATGAAACAGTCGACCCGACAGCGTTTCGGATCGCTCGAGTTCGATTATCCGGACGAGCAGGCCGAGGCCGAGATCGTCATGCACGAAGCCGGCGTGGATGAAGACGTGGCGCGAAGCCTGGTGGGAATCGCGCAGCGCTCGCGCGCCTTGAAAGGGCGCGGCCTGGACGAAGGAATATCCACGCGCATGCTGATCTATGCCGGCATGTTGATACGGGACGGCATCGACCCCGTCGAGGGCTGCTCGCTCGCCATGACACGGTCGCTGACCGACGATCCCGATATGGCAGTGGCCCTGGATGGCTGCATCGGCGCCTATTTTGGCTAGGGCCTACTCATACTGAAAGGAGCCTCGCATGGTACCCGTGGAGCTCGCGGGCGACCTGGAGTGCGGCCAAGTCGCGCATAGACTCGAGCCGGACGAACTGTCACAGCTGCGCCGCTGGCTGAATGATCTTCAGGCCGAAGATGCCGTGTCCGCGCGCGAGGCGGCGGAGCGGATGGGTTTCCTGCTGGATTCCCTGAATGTGCCTGCCCTGGGGCGCTGGATGCAGGCCGGGATGCGGCTGCACTCGGGCGATGTCGACGGATTGCGGCGCTATTTCGGGCTGCGCGAAGAACGTGCGGTCCACATCATGCGGGTCGAGGCCGGCGAACGGGCATTGTCGCAGGCAATTCCCTCTCTGGGTTTCCTGATGACGGCATTGGGCGGCGGCGCGTGCCGTGTGCAGGCCCGGGATCCGGCTCCGCTGAATGCGCCGCCCGGGCGGCCGGTGCTCACGCCCGGCGCACTGCTGGTCCCCGACAACTATACGGCGCTGGATGCGGACGACAGGTCCTTGCTGTACAGGGCAGTCGTGGCCCATGCCCTGGCGCACCTGCGCTATTCCCAGCCGCGCCGGACTGCGGCGGGCCTCAAGCCCATGACGGTGGCCGTCATGTCGCTGGTCGAGGACGCGCGCGTGGAGCGGTTGTTGATGCACGACTATCCGGGGCTGCGCAAGCTGTTCCTGCATTTTCTGCGGCGTGGCGCAGAGGCGCCGGCGCTGACGTTCTCGTCCCTGGCTGCACGCCTGTCGCGGGCGCTTGCCGACCCTTCCTGCAGGGATGACAACTATTGGGTCAACAAGGGGCGCGTCCTGTTCGAGGCCGCAAGCAAAGACCTGCACGACTATGCTCGTTTTCGCGAGGCGGGTTCCATCCTGGCGAACGACCTGGGCCAGATGCGCGTGCGATTCAATCCCATGCTGTATCACGTGCATTGTCCATATCGGGACGACAATTCGTTTCTTTGGGATTTCGGCGACGGCCAGGATGCGTCGAAACAGGATCCGCCCCTGACGGTCTCGGACCCTGTCTCGGTGAGTGCCGCTGGACGGCAGAACCCCGGCGCCGGCGCGGAACTGACTGTCGTTGGCGCCGTTTCCTACCCGGAATGGGATCATCGCATCGAACTATTGAAGAAAGACTGGTGTACGCTGATCGAAAAAACCGGCGCGTGGCCTGCCACAGCTGCCGCCGAGATGGCGCCGCGGGCAACGCACCGGGGGGCTTTGCTGCTTTCGCCGCGGCGGCTGTGCCGCGCCCGCCGTATCCGGCGCCAGTGGGAAGGGGAGGATATCGACCTGAATGCGGCCATCGACGCCTATGTGGATCGGAGACTGCGCCTGTCGCCCGAACCGAGGATATTCATGCGGCCCGGGAAGGAGGACGCCTCGGCCAGCCTGCTCATCCTGCTGGACCTGTCCGCGTCCACCAACGATCCCGTGCGCGAAGGCGGCGAATCCATGCTCGACCTGGAAAAGCAGGCGGCACTGGTGCTGGCCGATGCAGTGTCGGGCTCCGCAACACGGCTGGCGATACACGGGTTCTCGTCGAACACTCGGCATGAGATCAATTATTACCGCCTGCTGGATTTCTCCGACCGGTTGGACGAACGCCGCAAGGCGGTGATTGGCAGCGTTCGCGCCGATTATTCCACGAGGATGGGTGGCGCGATCCGCCACGCCGCCGCGTGCCTGGGAGGCGAGACGACCGCCCAGCGCTTCATCGTCGTGATGACGGACGGCGCGCCGTCGGACATCGATGTCTATGAGCCCGGCTACCTGATCCAGGACGCGCGCGTGGCTGTCCAGGATGCCCGCAAGCAAGGCGTACGCGCTTTCTGCCTGACCACCGATCCGCAGGCGACGAAATATGTGCGCACCATATTCGGGGCGGGAAATTATCAGATCCTGGACAATCCCCACCAGTTGTGCGCCCGGCTGAGCCGTGTGTTTGCCAGGCTGGCCGCTTCGTGACGCGTCACTTGAACGTCAGGATCTCGTTGGCGTTGACGATGGCGCTGGCGATCTGCTCGACGGTCGCGCGCCGGGCCATGGCCTGATCCCGCATGATGCGGTAGGCATCACTCTCGGTGATCTGGCGCGCCTTCATCAGGATGGCCTTGGCTTCCAGGACCTGTCGTGTCCCGGCCAGTTTCCTTTCCAGATTCTGGACCCGCTTGGACAGCGTGAGCAGGCTGTTGTTGACGCGGCGCGCGACAATCAGGGTGGAGAGCAGGCCGAAAGGCTTGACGGGCGAGGCAATGACGCCCTCGACGCCGACCTTGAGCACTGCGTCCACAATGGTCGGGCTTTCATAGGTGACGACGGCGATGGTGGTGGGGCAGCCATTCTGCCTGCTCGAGGCCCAGTCCGGCAGGACGATATCCGGCCGCACGGCCAGGAATACGACGTCTATGCTTTCCGGAATCGTCGGCAGGGGCGGCCAGAAAGCCTGCGCCTGGCAGCCGATGCGCTGCAGTTGCTGGATCAGTTCCTTGCCGTCCTGGTCAGGCGGGTGGAATACTGCGACGCGCAGTGTCCGCAGGTCTTTCAGCAGTTCCGGTGTCGCTCTTACCGGCGAATCTGTCGTGGCTGTGGCCATTGTTGTCTACTCCACCGCACTGAGCTTTGCGGTCCAGTCTCCTAGTGAATGCGTCACCATGTACGGGTCCGGGTGAACTGCCCGGGTTGCTTGTCGGACCAGCGAGAACTGGCCGTCGGCATTGACGATGCCCACCCGTGGATACAGGCAGGTGTGGTGGTTGCTCGGGTCGATGCGCACGCGCCCCTGCGGGGCGTCGAACTCCAGGCCCAGGAGGCAGGGCATCAGGGCGTCGATGGCGTCATTGCCGGATTGGCGCATGGCGTTCGCGAACAGATGTACCTGGAAGTATGCGGCTTCCCAGCCTGCGTTCGGAACGACGTTTGTGCCGAAGCGCTTCTGGAAATTCGAGAGTGTCAGTCGGTTCACCGGCGAGTCCACGGATTGGAAGTACGGCGCCGACGAGATGTGCCCGACGGCTGCCTCGATACCCATCTGGGCCACTTCGGCCTCCAGCGTGGTGAGGCTCGCTATCGGCATGTTGCGCGGATTCAGGCCCGCTTCCGCGTAGGCTCGGTACAGGTACTGCGTCGAATCGCCCACCACGGTGGAGAAGATGAAATCCGGCTGCTTGTCCTTGATGTCGGCAATGACTTCATCGAAGGATTCCTGGGTGGCGTCAAGCGACACGTAGCGTTCGGCCACTTTTGCGCCGTCCTGGCGCTGCAGGACGAGGTCGGTCATGATGCGGTTCGATTCGTACGGGTAGATGTAGTCCGACCCGATCATGTACACCCTGGCCCCGTAGCTGGCCATCATGAACTCGGCCAACTGCACGCTATTCTGGTTGGGGGCGGCGCCGGTATATACAATGTTGCTTGAGCATTCGAACCCTTCGTATAGGGTCGGGTAGAAAAGCAGCCTGTTCCACTTCTCGACCACCGGGATCACCGCCCGCCGCGTGCTCGATTTGTAACAGCCGAAAATGACGTTCACCCGGTCCTGCAGGACCAGCCGTTCGGCCAGCATCCGGTACAGGCCGGGTGACGACTGGGGGTCGTAGTGTACGGGTTGTATCTCCCTGCCGTTGATGCCTCCCGCTTCGTTGATTTCATCGATGGCGAAAAGCGTCCCCAGGAACTGGGACGTTTCTATGGTCGAAATGTGCCCGGTTTCGGAAAAGAGCACACCGACTTTGACGGGATCGAATTGGGACAATTTCCTACCTTCTCGTGAAGAAAAATAAAATATTATGAGCCAGATCAGGTTGTCCAGTATCAATTTTCCGGGTTGTCAGAAGTCTTGAAATTGCGTTTCTTGTCGGGCAGGGCGCGGTCAGACGGTCAGGAATGACCTGATCTTGTCCTGGTCCAGGGTTTCGCGCCGTTCCTCGTGCACGATGCGGCCCCGGTCCAGCACCAGGAAGCGATCGGCCAGGTCCAGCACGAAGCTGAGCAGCTGTTCCGATACGACGATGGCGAAACCGCGTTCTTTGCTCAGGGCGCCAAGAGTCCGGGCAAGTTCTTTGATGATGGACGGCTGGATGCCTTCGGTAGGTTCGTCGAGAATCAGTACCGTTGGCTCCGCGATCAGGGCGCGGGCGATGGCCAGCATCTGCTGTTGCCCGCCCGACAGGTTGCCGCCCTTGCGATGCCGCATGTCCCGCAGCACCGGGAAAAACCGATAGATGTATTCGGGTACGCTGCGATGCCCCGAGTGTTCCGCGCCCGTCATGATGTTCTGTTCCACGGTCAGGTGGGGGAATACCAGCCGGCCTTGCGGCACGAACGCGAGGCCCTGGCGCACCCGGTCGTAGCTGGGGGCCTTCGACAGCTCCGTGCCGTCGATGCGTATGCTGCCCGAGCGCAGGGGGTGCATGCCGATGACGGACTTCAGCAACGTCGTCTTGCCCATGCCGTTGCGCCCCATGATGGCAACGGACTCTTTCTTTCCCACCGAGAACGAGACGTTCCTGATGATGTGGGATTCCCCGTAATAGGCATTGAGCCCCGTGATCTCGAACATGGCTGTCTCCTGTCGGGGCCTCAGTGCCCGATATACACGTCGATGACGCGCGCATCCGACTGCACTTCGCAGGCCGACCCTTCGCACAGCAGGCGGCCCTGGTGCAGCACGGTGACTTTGTCGGCGATCTGTTTTACGAAATCCATGTCGTGTTCGATGACGATGATGGACTTGCTGCCGGAAATGCGCTTGAGGAGCTCACCCGTCTTTTCGCGTTCATGGGTGCTCATGCCGGCCACGGGCTCGTCCAGCAGTACCAGGGCCGGATCCTGTGTGAGCAGCATGCCGATCTCCAGCCACTGCTTTTCGCCATGGCTGAGCAGGCCGGCTTTCCGGTTGAGTGAATCTTTCAGAAACACCTGTTCGGCGATGTTCTCGATCCGTTCCTTCACGCGGCCATTGCGCCGGAAGAACAGTGACTTTGCGATGCCATAAGTGCCCGGGATGGATATTTCGAAGTTTTCCATGACGGACAGGTCTTCGTAGACCGATGGGGTCTGGAATTTGCGCCCCACGCCCAGGCGCACGATCTTGTATTCCGAGACTTTGGTGAGTTCGCTGCCCGTGAAGATGATCTGGCCGGAACTCGGCCGCGTCTTGCCGCAGAGGATGTCGAGAAACGTGGTCTTTCCGGCACCGTTGGGGCCGATGATGACGCGCAGTTCGTTCCGGTTCACGCCCAGGCTGAGCCCGTCTATCGCCCGGAAACCGTCGAACGACACCACCAGGTCCCGGACTTGCAGGATTTGCTCGGTCTGGCTGCGGACAGCGCCGCCGCCATGGGTTTCGCCAGGAATCATCATGTCGGTTCTCATGCGGTCCCCTCGGGAGAATTGGCGTGGCTTGCCTGTCGGGTCAGCCGGATCGCCCGGGGGAGGCGGAACGACAGGCTGGCGAGTCCATTGGGCAGGGCAAGCACGATGAAGATGAAGACGCTCCCCAGGAAGTACAGCCAGATTTCCGGGAAGGAGTTGGACAGGTACGATTTCAGGAACCCGATCAGCAAGGTGCCCACGACGGCGCCGGGCACTGAGAGGCGGCCGCCGACCGCGGCGTAGATCACCATTTCGACCGAGGCCACGACGCCGATGTCGGTGGTGCTTATGAGCCCTGCCTGCAGCGTGAAGAAGGCACCGCCCATGGCCGAGAACAGGGCGGCCAGGCCGAATACGAATGCCTTGTAGTAGGCCGTGTCGTAGCCGCTGAACCGGACCCGGTCTTCGTTGTCCCGGATGGCCACGAGGATCTTGCCGTAGCGGCTGCAGCGGACAAAATAGGCGACGAGCATCAACACGGTGAGGAGCGCGGTTTCCAGCAGGTAGATGCGCACCTTGGCGGAGTCGCCCATGATGTCCATGCCGTGCAGCGTGCTGAAGTCGGTGATCCCGTTCGCCCCGCCGGTATAGCCGGAATTGCCGATGATGAGCACGGTGGCCGTGAGCGTCATGGCCATGGTGACGATGGCGAAATAGACGCCGCCCACGCGCTTCTTGAAGACCAGGTAGGAAAACGCGAAGGCGAAGACCGCGGGCACGATGAGGATGGTGGCGAGGGTGATCGTCAGGCTGTGGAACGGCACCCAGGCAAGCGGCAGTTTCTCTATGCCCGTCCACCCCATGAAATCGGGGACATTCGCGCCCGAGGCCTCGAGCTTGAGGTTCATGGCCATCACGTAGCCGCCCATGCCGAAGAATATGCCTTGCCCCAGGCTGAGTATGCCGCCGTATCCCCACGAGAGGACGATGCCCACCGCGACGAATGCAAGCGCCAGGAACTTGCCGCCCTGATTGATGGTGTAGGGATCCAGCACCAGCGGGACGACGACCAGCAGGACGGCGGCCAGCACGAGTATGCGCAGCAGCCCGAGGTATTTTTCTTTGGCGCTCATTTCCTACCCCCTGGCCTTGACGGTGAACAGCCCGCTGGGCTTGAAGTACAGGACGACGATGACCAGCACCAGGATGGCGGCCTTGGCGGCCGAGCCGCTGAGAAAGTATTCCAGCGCGGTCTGTGACTGGGCCAGGGTGAATGCGGACAGGACGGTTCCCAGCAGACTCTGCACGCCGCCGAATACGACGATGATGAATGCATCGACGATGTAGAGTTGTCCGGCCCCCGGACTGGTCGACCCGACCATGGTGAAGGCGCAGCCCGCAATGCCGGCCAGGCCGCATCCGAAGGCGAACGTCATGATGTCCACGCGCTTGGTGTTGATGCCGGCCGCGCCGCTCATGGCCCGGTTCTGGGTAACGGCGCGCACGCGCAGTCCCCATCGCGTCCTGAACATGAGAATGAACACACCGATGCAGACCACGGTGGTCAACGCCAGGATGAAGATCCGGTTCATCGGCAGCTGGATGGCGCTGGTGGGTTGCCAGGCCCCGCTCAGCCACGACACCAGCGGCACAGTGACTTCGCGTGGGCCGAAGATAGAGCGGTAGGCCTGCTGCAGTATCAGGCTCAGCCCCCATGTCGCCAGCAGGGTATCGAGCGGACGGTTGTACAGCCAGCGTATCAGGCCCCGCTCGATGATCCAGCCAGACAGGAATGTCACGATGAACGCGAGCGGTATCGCCACGAATATGTACGCGTCCATCAGTCCGGGCAGGTAGCGTTGGAATACCTCCGATGTGAGATAGGTCACATAGGCGCCCATGGTCATCAATTCCCCATGGGCCATGTTGATGATGCCCATGGTGCCGAAGACCAGGGCCAGTCCCAGCACCATCAGCAACAGGATGGCGAACAGGCTCAGTCCGCTGAACGCCTGCATGGCGGCGATATCCAGATTCATGTGCGTCTCGAGGCGAAATGTGTTCGGTGGATCCCCGGAGCATATGGACTCCGGGGCGGATTGCCGTGCCGGAAACGGATCAGATCTTGGGGTACGGGTTGGGTTCGATCAGGTTCGGGGATTCCCACACGATGTCGAACTGCCCGTCCGGGCGCGCGAGCCCGATGCGGACTTTCTTCCAGACATAGTGCGTTTTCTTGTGGATGCGCACGATGCCTTCCGGCGCGTTGATCTGGATGTTGTCCGAGGCGGCGATGACGTCGTTGGGCACGAAGGATTTTGCCTTTTCGACGCCGAGCTTCCACAGGTACACGCTGTTGTAGGCGCATTCCATCGGATCGCCGACGACCCGGTTCTGGCCGTACCTGCCCTTGAACGCCTTGAGGAACTTGGCGTTCTCGGGCGACTTGATGCTCTGGAAGTAGCCCATGCAGGAATAGAAGCCTTGTGCGTTCTGGCGTCCGATGCCGTCGATTTCGTCTTCGGTCACGAGCGTGGATATGAGCGCCGGGCTGGTGCCGTCCAGGCCGGCCGCCTTCAGTTGCTTGTAGAACGCGACGTTGGATCCGCCCACCACGGTGCTGTAGATGTAGTCCGGCTTGGCGGCCTTGATCTTGTTGATGATGGATGAGAATTCGGTGTTGCCCAGAGGAATGTATTCTTCTCCCATGACTTTGCCGCCCACGCGCGCCACGGTTGCTTTTGCAATCTTGTTGCACACGCGCGGGTAGATGTAGTCCGACCCCACCAGGAACACTTTCTTGCCTTTCTGCTTCGTCATCCACTCGATGGACGGCACGACGGATTGGGTCGCTTCCTGCGAGGTGTAGATCACCTGTTTGTCTTCTTCTTCGCCCTCGAAGTAGGTGGGGTAGTAGAGCAGGCCTTTGTTCCGGTTCAGAGTGGGCAGTACGGCCTTGCGCGATGACGAGGTATAGCAGCCCACGATGGCGGCGACTTTGTCGCGCTCGAGCAGCATCTTGGCCTTTTGCGCGAACGTGGCGTTGTCGCTGGCACCGTCCGCGACAATGGGCTGGATCTTGCGGCCCAGGATGCCGCCGCTGGCATTGATCTCGTCGATGGCGAGCTTCTCGGCATCGACCAGCGATGCCTCGGCAATGGCGATGGTTCCGGTCAGCGAATGAAGCAACCCGAGCTTCACGGGCTCGGTCGAGGCGGCCTTCGTGATGAGCGGGGTGCCTGCCGTCGCGGCGAGGGCGAACATCGAGCTGCCGGTCTTGATGAAATGTCGGCGGTCCATCTGGTTCATGATTGTCTCCTGTCCATTATTGGTGTGTATTGATGAAAGCCGCGGTGTGCGACTGTCAAAACCAGGCCGGGCGGCGAGATCGCTGCCGGCCGGTGTTTCGTTGCTGCAGGGGTGTCCGTGCCCGGATCGATACCGGGACGCGGGGCGCTTCATCAGACGGCACGGGCTTTCCGGGGATGGATCGCCCGCAAAAAGACAAACAAAAAGCCCTACTCAGTTACGGGATAACTGAGTAGGGCTTTTTTGCCTGGCGACTCGCTGGCAACATTGGCAGCGGCCGCTAAACGAACGGGTTGTGCAGGTTGGAAGTATCCTGACACGAAAATTTTTACGTGTCAAGCATGGTTTTCCGGGAAATTTCCGGGTGATTTTCCGGCCCGCCTGGGGCGGTCGTCCGGGTTGTCCCCCGGCATTTCCGCACTATCGGCCAGCCAGCCATCACTCCCCGCTGGCGTACAGCCACCGTGCAACCAGCGCGTCGGTGTCGGCGCCGAATTCCTCGCGCGGGCCGCAGGCGGCCACCGTGCCCGTCTTCACCACATAGACGTAGTCCGTGATTTCCAATGCGCTGCGGATGTCCTGGTCGACCAGCAGGACGGCCTTGTCGAGATCGTGTGCAAGGTCCGCGACGATCTCGTAGATGCCTTCGCTGGTTTGCGGATCGATGCCGGCCGTGGGTTCGTCGATGAGGTATACGGATGGATCGGCCATCAGGCTGCGCGCGATCTCGACCTGGCGCTGCTGG
>Ga0164242_10009506_pt1 | contig 10477 bp, 8 predicted proteins | sample OricomgcompostMG_FD_108783 | JGI IMG/M metagenome (GOLD analysis project Ga0164242, IMG submission 108783) | Miracle-Growth compost microbial communities from Emeryville, California, USA - Original compost - Miracle growth compost (MG) ... | reverse complement strand
CACCACCACCACAAACACACCCAACTCGAGGAACGACGCAACGTCGCCTCAGCCACCCACCATCGTCGACGACAACTCCACATCAAATTCTCCTCCCTCCGCCCCCCATCATCCTCAACCCCGAAAACCCTCGCCCGGATTAGCTGCTCGATTGAAGGCCCTCGGCTTCGGCGGCCAGCGAAAATCCTCCCCACCGCCGCCTTCGCACCTCGAACGCATCGGCCGCCTTCCCGAGGAACAGCTCAGGAAGCTCGACCAGGGTTACCAAGCCGCCTCCACAGCCCCGGTTATTGAGCGGCGCGGTCGCCCCTGGAAGGCTGCCATCGCCCGTATCCCCTCCAGGTCCAGCTTGAAGCCGACGCCGCCCAAGGAAGATCATTATTTCGACAGCCCAGAGCTCGAGAACATCAGCCCCGTCCATGACGGAGGCAATGCGGACCTGAAACCTGAGCTGCTGCCCGAGATCCCAACTTTAAAGCCGGTCGAGATGGATACTCAGAAATACCGCCTCCCGGACCATACAAATGGGAACGGCGTCAAGGTGCAATTAGAAACACGCGAGGAACATCTCGCTCGGGACTCGCGCCCACTCCCGTCGCCCGAGATATTACCTCCGCTCCCTCCCAAAGACACGCCCCCCTTGCCTAACCCGGATCCTACCACCCAGCAAGATGTCTTCAACCCCGACGCGACATCCTATTTCAACCCCCTGGGCCTACAACGCCCAGGCTCCATCTACACCCTATCGCGCGTCTCCTTCGCGAGCCAGCTCGCCCAACTAACATCTATCCAACTGCCCGATGCCGAGTCATTATCCAGCAAGGTCTCGGCCATCCCCACCGCACAAGCCGCCACGAAGGCTCTAATTGGCGCCGCCGAGCAGATTCGTGGCTGGGTCTCCAAGGCTAGCGAAGTAATCGATGGGCTGGAGAGCGAAGATGACGTCGAATGGGCCGCTGCTGGCGGGCGAGAAGGTGTCGAAGAGGTGGAGAATGCCATTATTCGATTCGAGGAGTTGATCAACGTCTACGTGAGTGCGATCGAGGACTTACAAGGCCGGACCGATATTTCCCAGGTTTCAACCAGCGACCTTCAAAGAGCCGTCGCACAGATGGAGTCTATCATGAACGAATGGTCCAAGACCCGGAATACCTTGCGCAGTGTGAAGGCGCAAGTCGAAATAGCTATGGAGTGGGAGGAGCTCTGGGATATGGTTCTAGGCGATATCCAAAACGAGATGGACGACCTCAGTCGGCTGGTCTTCGAGATGGAGGAACGTCGCCACAAGTCTATAATGGCCGTCGCGAACGGCGACGGAGTCGACATCGGCGACCTAGAAACCATCGTGGAGGAAACACCACCAGCCGCCACCCGCCTCCAGGCCACCAGCAATCGCTTCAGCCTACCCGCATTCCCTGCCAGCCCCAGTTCGCCTTCTCCCGGAGCTGCCGCCCCGACCATCTCCCAAGACGATTCAAGCTTGCTCGCCCTGTTTGCCCGGATGCAACCCTTGAGGGCCTCTCTGGACTTCCTGCCTATGCGGCTTTCCGTCTTCGAAGCAAGGGCACAGTCGACGTTCCCCACGTCTTGCGAAGAGCTGGAGATGAGGAGGTCTGGTCTCGACGCCAGCTACCAGAAACTAGAGAAGGACGCAGAATCGCTGCGGAAGGAACTGGGCGAGGACCGGTGGGTCTTGGTCTTCCGAGGGGCCGGGCGCCAGGCTCAGAAGATGTACGAATCTGTCGAGCGAAGCGTATCTCGTCTGAAGGAAGCCGTCGACGGGGGGATGCACTTGACGAATCAACCCATGATGAGCAAGAAGATCGAGAGTTACGAGGCCAAGAAGACGCATTACGGCCCCGCCATCGAGCGGGTATTAGGCATCATCGACAAGGGAGTCAAGGATCGACTGACCGTCAACGGCGAGATTCTTCGCTTACACACCGAGATGCAGGCTAAGTGGGAGGAGTTGAAGGAGCGCATGTCCGAGATGGACTTGGCCCTCGACGACCTCCAGCCCGATAGGGGTAGCCAGCAACTACGTGACTCCGTCTCCAGCATGCTGTCGAATGATAGGTCCACTATCGGCAGCGGCAACGAGACTCCGGGAAGCTCGCCTCCGTCGTCTGTTATCATGTCGAGTCTAGGATTCGGCAAGGCGACGGCTGGCGCCAAGACGAACAAGCAGCGGTCAACGAGCATTGGAAGCCACCTACCCCAACCCGCAGGTCGTAGGAACTCGTCGCTCCCCGCGCCTACGAATCAAGGGCCGCGACGGGTGCCCATGTCCTCCCGCTTGTCGACCCTCAGCACGCCATCTCGAGAAGGGTCTGCTACCCCGACAGGAAGGCGAATTCCTCGTCCTAATTCTACGGTGCCTGGCCGGCCGAAGTGGAACGGCTCCACCAACGCATCGGACGTCGATACCGGCCACAACTTCAAGCCGCTTAGCCTTACCAGCCCGAGCCCTTATGCTAAGAGATCACCAACTCCTAACCGCTTGACCCCATCGCTCACACCGAACTCCTCCAAGCTACCTCTCCGCAGCCCTCTCAGTCGGGGTGCCTCAGCATCACCTATTCCGGAAGACACCCCTCCGAGATCGACCGCATCCCGCCTCTCCTTCCGTGAGAGGATCGCATCCGCTAGCGCCTCTTCGCAGCAGACACTTCCCAAGCAGCCACTTACCAGACAGCCACCCAAGCCTCGCCTAGCGAGCCAATCCTCGATGTCAACCCTTGCAAATCGACGTGCCTCGCTGCAACCTCGAAAAATCGCCGACGGCTCCCCAGACACAACCCCCAGGCCTGCCAGCTCACTCGCCTCCTCTCGGCGGACTAGTATGTTGCCGCAGCCAAGGTCGATGATGGGCGGTGTTACCGGCCGGGAAAGCCCACAGGCTGTTGCCGGTGCCAGGAGTGCAATGCGGAGAGGTAGCATCTCTTCGAATGATTCCAGACCTACCGACAACAAGCCAAAGTGGCGACCCTAGATTAAACGGAGGCGTTCCTTGGCTGTTCTCCGGTAGCTGCCAACCTATAACGGCATCTAGGGCGTTGGAAAGGTCGTGTCTATCTCGCCCGAGTTACTAGACTATTTGGGAATTACCGGCACCACCCACTTTCACCCCTTTCTCTTCCCACCACATTCGTTGAGGCTTTAATTTTCGAACCAACCCGAAATCGGACCGTAGCAGAGCTCGCGGTCCGCTTTGGACTGAAGCCCTTCGCGGCTTGTTTGGGAGACGCGGAAACCCGTTTTCGGTTCCGAGCCGATACATTTGTCTTTTAAATTGATTGATTTCAAACCGCCCCTACCATAGCAAAGGCGTTTCCTCTGGTTACACCCGGCGTTGGGAACCGGAGAGCTTCGGGCGGTTCTCACGAAGGCCCCGTCCTCGAATTTTTTTTTTTCCTGTTCAATCGTTTAGGGCGTTTCTTTGTTTCGGAGCGACTTGCTATGCTATGTTTTGTGACGACGGGGGGCCTAGATCACAACATGGGTTTTTTTGTACATAACAGCAGGAAGGGAGGGTGGCTCTATAAGAGCTCTCTATCTACCTACCTACCTATCTTGACGGACGAAGGAAACGGTGGGGGGAAAGGGAAGATGCGAAACTTGGTATCAGGCGTCCCCGAACTGGACTTTGTGGATATGGCTTGCGGATCCTATCTAAAACACTATACCCCTGGCCCTTTGACCTTTGTGTAAGATACCATCAGATGGGACAAGATTCAGAGGAGGAGATATCCAGAAGCAGTTCTGGTAGTTTATAAATTGACATCCATGCTCCCTGTGGGCGAACAAACGAGACCAAAGGGCGAGATATATCTGGCCCAGAGTTGGTTATAAACCATGCCGTGTTGCCCCCTTCTCACGATTCCCGTCGAAAGATTGGTTACGATACCATGCATGGTATTTAAATTCCCCTAGTATTTCGAGTTTGGGTTTTATCAGACAACTATCGCGATATGCGCTTAGGAAACGAGTATAGTCCACACAGCCAAGACAAAGTCAATAAGGACAGTTAAAAGGGGGAAGGAAGGATAACGACCTCACTAGCCCACGACCGCAGACGACCCGCAGCCACCCAAATCTAGAAACCTTATTCCCGGGTTTGAAATGGCATCAGATTAAACCGCAAGTTCTCCAGAGCAAGCCTTCTGCGTTCTCCCTTAATCTCCACCTGATGGTAATCACTACACCCCCGGCAGAAATACCTATCCTCCCACGCCAGAACAACATTGGACGCCGCCCCCCACGTGGGATGCGGAGGCGCGCTCCAGTGCAAGTCCACGATGTCGCGCTTCTCCGCCGCGTCCTTCTTGTCCGCCTCCGCCTTGTCGTCGTCGTCGGCGTTGGCGGCGGCGGTACCGGCGGGCCGGTCCACCTTGAAGGCGTACCGCGCCTCGACGTGCTTGCCGTCGAGCCGGCGCGCCACGTCGTTGGCCTCGTGGAGGCCGACGAGGCGGCGCGGCGCGGGATACCGCTCTGCGTAGTCGACGCAGGTTTCCCAGATGGAGCCTGCGGCGGCTCGGAGGTTGAGACAGTTGGGTTGGCCGGGGCTGTAGTTGTAGCGGCCGCAGAATTCGTCCGGGAAGGACGTGACCGCGTCGTCGTCGTCATCCTCATCCTCGTCCTCCTCCTTGTCCTCCTCCTCGTCGCGGTTTGTATCATCCACATCCATCGACTTTTCTTCTCCGTCGTCCACCGGGGCCGACGCCCGCCAGACACCGCCGACGGCGGTAGCAAAGACCTCCGGCCGGGAGGCAATCAAGAGATCGACGGCGTCGACGGAGGTGTGGCGCGGGCACCTCGAGCCCTGATGAGCGACCCTAGCGGCGACGAAGGAGTCGCGCGCGACCTCGACGGGCGTGCGGCCGACGGCGTCCTCGCGCCGGAGCAGCGCTCCGGGGTCCCCCGCGGCGTCCAGGACGGCGCGGAAGATGCGCGCCGCGGCCGCCCCGCCCTGGACGCCCGAAGCGGCGAGGTCGTGCAGCGGCGTCATGCCGGCGCTGTCGAGGACCTCGAGCGCGGTCTGCCCGCCGCCGCGGCGGACGAGCTGCTTGAAGACGGCGGCTACCTGCGCGGTGGTCTTGTAGCACCTGTAGCGGGTGTCGGCGATGGGCATCTTGGCGACGACGTTGACGAGCCATTGGTGCACGGGCGTGCGGCCCCCGGAGGCGATGCTGTTGCGCTCGGAGCACATGCGGCTGACGAGGCGCGGGTCGAAGAGGTCGAGGAGGGCGCCGAGTTCAGAGGCCGTGGGGTGCGTGGAGAGCGCGACGTGCAGGATGTTTTGCCACTGGGAATCTTTGCAGGACTGGTCGGCGCCTGCGTCGATGAGCAGCTTGGCCATGTCGGTGCGGCCGAGGTAGCTTGCGAGGAATAGGGGCGTCGCGCCGGATTTGGACTTGGCCTCGATGGACGCTGGGAAGGCCTTTATGAGATACTCGACGAGTTTGTTGGACTTGTCGCACGGGTGTCCCATGATTGCGGCGTGGATGATGAGTTCGATCTGCTCCTTGATCCAGCTTATGACGGCCCCGTCGAATCCTCCGGGTGCTTCGGCCAGGTGCTTAAGCCTCGCGTCCTTTCTAGCAGCCTCAGACTTGGAGAAGTCGAGGTAGTGTCGCAGCGGTGCGTCGCTCAGGAACCACTCGACGGATTCGATGCACCCGGCCATCGCGGCAATGATCAGGGGTGAGGTTTCGGTACCGGCGCGCATGGTGACCACCCCTCTCCCCTCTGTAGCCCAGTCGGTCCGCTTCCTCCCGTAGACGGTCAAGCCCTGGTAGGACCGGGGTTTCTCCACGAGCTCTACTCCGCTATTCTTGACCAGAGTTTCCAGGGGCAGTCCGGCGCCCGTACGCCTGATGATTTCTGCTAGCAGCTCCGTGTGACCCTGCTGAATCGCATACTTGAAGTCGGCATCGGGGAAGGAGTATATATCGGGCATATCGTCATCTGCTTCGGGTTCCTTCGAGGTGAACTGGTCGACCCTATCGAGGAGGAACCTCAACGTCTTGAGATCGTTGTTCTTGATCGCAAATCTGAAAGCAGAGATAATCTCCCCCTCTCCAGCGTCGTTCTCGTTGAAAGGAAAGTTGAGGAATTGCAATGGCTTGGTTTGGCTCTCCACGTTCAGGGAAACATGTCCCACATTTTCAACGGTGACACGCCGGCCGACAGTCTCACCTACAATTCTCGGGCGAGAATTGTCGTTGTCACCGTCGTTTTCGTCGCTGTCCGACCCCTCCTCGGAGTCATAGTCAGAACAGTCCATGTCATCGTCCCCGCCCATTCTATATCGCTTCTTGGGCTTGTCCTTTGGTGAATACTGAATCTGGGCGATCTCGAGAACCGCCTTCGCCACTTCGTGATGGCCACGGATGAGCGCCAGAGAGAACGGGCTTCGATTCCGACTATCGGTGACGGCGATTTTGAGTGGTGCCTCCTGCCCGGAACCATCCCAAGATGTCAGAGTAAGGCTCTTAATCGTCGCTAGGTCACCGTCCCAAGCAGCGTTGAATCTGAGAGAAGCTACAGTTAGTCATCGCTCATTCAAGACACTTTCCCCCGGAGAGCTTACAGCTTAATGTAGGCTGCCCTCCTGGCCTCGGTGATGTCAGTAACAGACCCGAAGGTGAAATCGTAATTGTACTCGAAATCGAAGACTTCAGGCACGTTGCGATGAAAGGTAAGGTGATCATTGTCCTTCGCGTCGGGGTGAAGTTCCTTGAAAGTTTTGGCGCCTTTTTCCAGCAGCAGCTCCTCGATCTTCTTGAGGACATTGATGAGGTTCTGGATAGCCTCAGTCTTCTCCTGGACGCCGAGTCTCGAGGCTATTTTATTCTGCTCTCCGTCATACAGAAACCTATTTCTTCTGTATTTCATCTGAACGTCCTCGATATCCTTCGAGACCATATAGTGCGCGTAAGTCCCAGGCTCGAACTTCTGGAGGAACTCAGTCATGTTTTGGGGCCACCTTGGCTCGGCCAGTTTGCCCTCTCCTTTGTACTTGCCGAGTTTTCCGAGACTCGAACGGACCAAGTCCAGTGCCGACTCGCCGTTATAATAAGAGTAGCGACTCGTGATCTTACTGTATGCCCTTGTCGTCATAGAGTTGACATCTGCCCCTCTCTCGATCAGCTCTAGGGCAATAGCCGGGTTGGCTGACTGGAGGGCAAGTATCAAGGGCTGCTGAACAGTTGTCTGGTAGAGTATCTTATTCTGCTCGTATGTTTGCAAACGAGATTTGATAAACTGTTTCGCGGACTTGAGCCACGTCTCGAAGTCGATCTCCGCAAGTGCTCCGCTGTCTAGTAGCTTCAGAACGAGGTCGAGGTTGCCATTCTCTACCGCAGCCTGAATGGGAGCCTCGGGTTTGTTTTGATAAGAGGTGAAGGCGATGTGGTTGAGGGCCGCCTTGAACCCGGTCTTGTCGTCATCCCGCAGTACATCCACCAGTGACTCGACATCAGCCTGGACAAATTTGTGGAACGCGGTGACGCCTTCGGCGTCTCCTTGAGCTGAGGTGGCACCTAGTTTCAGCAGAGTCGTGACCATAGACTTGGCCTTCTCAAGGGGAAGTGCCAGAGCCAGGACGAGCGTCAGCCCGGCGCCAACGGGGTCCCATCGGTTTTCAGCGACCTTGACAGGCAAGAGAACATCTGCTCCGTACTCCTATTAGGTAGGGCACAGTTAGTGACACGTACAAAAGCATGGTTTAAGGAAATCCCGAAGGACATAGAGATAGTCGGAAAGCAAATGACTCCCGGAACCATGGTGGACGACCAATGTATCATGAGGGGCAATAACTTACCTCGCAGAGAAGTTTCACAACCTCATCATGCCCACAGAAGATAGCGTAGTGCAGCGCGGAGCAGGGGGCATCCCATGAAGGAGCGTTGATATCGTAGAAGTCCGGATCGTCCTCTGTGTCCTCTACGACAGGCTCCCCAGCGTTAGGGGACTTCTTCTTCTTTGACCTCAGCTTAACAAACGAACCAGTCGCGATGCTGTGGGCTTCGTCATCCGACTCATCATCATCATCGATCATCTCTCCGTCAGAATCCTCATCAGAATCCTCGTCGGAATCCTCATCTTCGCTGTCGCGTTCCATCACATCTGCGGGCTTACGACCCTGCTCGGCTCCCGGCGTGCGGCGGCGAACCGTCTTCTCCTCTTCTTCGGCTTCGTTGGCATTGCTCTTGTCCATCAGGATCTTGACAATCTCGGTATCGCCACGCTCGGCGGCCAGGTGCAAGGCGGTTCTACCGTCAGCAAGGCGGGCAATAAGACGCGCCCCCGCATCGACGAGGCGGCGGACGATGTCCGGAGTTGACGTCGTGACGGCGAGGTGCAAGGGCGCCCTGCCGGTGTGGTCTCTGGTGTTCGGGTCCGCGCCTTTCTGAGCAAGCCAGTCCTCGACCGCCTCGACATCTCCGTCTGCGATGGCTAGGCAGAGACGAGTGGTATTGCCAATGTACCCCATCTCGGTCCAATCATCGTCCGTGAGGGGATTGAAGGAACCAATCTGTTGCCTGCCAGGGTCATCTCTGAGGAAGGAGATCTTGCCCGAGACGTGGACCTTGGCTTCCTGCTCGGCCACTTCTTTCTCTTCGTCCGTCACGGGTTTGGGGCAGAAACCACAGCAGTCCTCGGCGACGTCCTCGAATCGGCCAAAGAATGCCGGATGGCGGTGCAAGTACACTTTTCTGTCCTCGGGTTGATTCCACTCGGCATTCAGCAACAAGTCTCGGGTGTAGCAAAGCTTCTCGATCTTCTTGGCATTGAATCTCGGTCCGTAGGGGATGGTGAACGTGTGGTAGTTGGAGCTGGTGGCTTCTTCCTCGGTAACCCACTCAGCCACCTCGTCCTCGTGCTGATCCTTCAGGTTTCCATGCAGAGAGTGGAAATTACGGCCAAACTGGTTGAGGACCGGTCTTCCTCTCTCGCGCCGACGCTTGTCCACGTACTCATCTCGGGACGAGGCTGTCGGAAGACGCTCAAGAACAAGGAGCCTGGCGAGGCCGAGTGTGCGTCGGAAGCTACGCTCGAAGATGGTTGGGTCAATGCGAGCCCTGTCGAGCTCTGGCCAGTACACTTCAAAGCCCCTGTGGCCGTACTTGGAAAGACGGTTCTCGTACGAAGGGCTCCTCCGTGACAGATCAATGTGGTTGATCTGTGTGATGTAGGACTGCAGGGCTCGGGGCGTACAGTAGACCTGGTCGCCGGAATAAGCAGCCCCGGAGCAGTCAATGTCGAATCCGGTGAGGATCTCCGAAACCGACTTATAGATGCGGAGGACAATCTACAACTGGTTAGCCAGGCTAACAAAGGTCGTACTGCAATCCGCAAAGGTTGCCTACCTGGATATGGCGGGTCGGATACTTGCTACCTGGTGGCAAGTATCAGCACTCGAGACTAGGGCAATGGAACGTAAAGACCTTACAGATAGTCACGGCATGTTTGGTCCTCACGACAGTCGTTTCAGTAAGGAGAGAGTCGCGGATCCTGGCCTCAATATCTCCGATCTTCTTGACAGCCTCCTCCTCGGTCAAGCCGTACAAGAACAAGTCAACGTCCGAGGCGGGACAGAACTTCTCATGGTAGAACTCGCGGAGTGTTCTCTTTGACGCATCGTACTCCTTGGGAACCGGCATGAGACAATTAACAACCGAGGAGCCGGCGGCGACGACGTTGTTCCAATCAAGATCAACCAGGGAGGACTCGGAAAAGATGGTGAAATTGCGCTGGAATTCCTTGAGGGACTGAACGGTGGCGGGAGATCCATGAGCCCTGCGAACATGGTCAGGCAGGGGCATAATGTACTTGGCCTTCTGCTCTTCAGATTCGGCCTCCAGGTTGCGAGCCTGGATCTTGATCCCGGGCGTGGCCCCGGTGAAGAGGGGCAAGACATTGGCGTAGGGATCTTTCAGCGCCTCATGGTCTGGCTCCTGGGCGTACATCTGGCGAAGCTGAGCCTCATGCTTCCGGTACGGCTCAATGAGCTCGGCCGCGGGCTTGTCGGGATGCTTGGCGATGTAGCCAGTCAGGTCCGCAAGCGGAACGGGTAGCTGGGGAAGCTTGGTTGCCGCCATGTTGGAGTTGAAGACTTCAAAGTTGAAGTCTCCAAAGGAATCGACGAGGAGAGGAAGGGGGGTTGAGGTAGAGGAACCCGAGTATCAATTGAGCCTTGGGTTCGGCGGTGTTAGTCTGGAACTAAAAATAAACGAGATTCGACTAAGTGGAGGGCTGAGGGGATAATGAAAGACGATTTACTGCTGAGGTCGAGAGGCAATTGGTGCTGGAGAGTTGAACGAGAAGTGAGGATAAGAAGTCGAATTGGATTGAAAGGTGGTACGTGGTATTTGTTTTATACGCCTCTTCTTCATCCACCGTCAGCGATCGCGTTCGACCCTGGCACGGTCGACGCGAGACCCGAGTCATAAAAGGGGTGTGCTGCCTAGTT
>Ga0164242_10009505_pt1 | contig 10477 bp, 8 predicted proteins | sample OricomgcompostMG_FD_108783 | JGI IMG/M metagenome (GOLD analysis project Ga0164242, IMG submission 108783) | Miracle-Growth compost microbial communities from Emeryville, California, USA - Original compost - Miracle growth compost (MG) ... | reverse complement strand
GCCGACGAGACCGAGCCCGAGGGTCAGGGCGCACAGCACGACGAGCACGGGCGTCAGCCTCTCACGTCAGTGCTGCATCAACGGAAGCAGACCAGCGGCCCCGGACGATGTCCGGGGCCGCTGGCGAGTCGGGGGTCAGAATCAGCGTTCGGAGAGCTTGTGCGTCTCGTCCGTGAAGGCGACGGCGATCTCCTTGAGCTTGTCGCCGTGCTCGCGGGCGTGGTGGGCGCAGAAGAGCAGCTCTCCGCCGGACTGGAGCTCTACGCGGAGGTAGGCCTGGGCTCCGCAACGGTCACAGCGATCCACCGCGGTCAGCGGTGTGCTGGAAGCAACGGCAGTTGTCACATCGGCCTCATTTCTCGATCGGTGATGACTGGTCAACGTAGCCGGGGTTGCGAAGATTCCCCAGCAGGTGTGTCACCCGCCACGCACATCTCATCATGAAGAGTCGTTCTCTTATTCGGCTTTTCCCCACCAGATCTGCGAAGTCCGAGCGGCTGGGTCCGGTGATGTGGATCTTGCGCTCACCGTAGCGCTGGCCGCCAACTGAGCGTGGCGAGTCAGGCGCACGGGCGTGTCGCGGGTAGATTCGGGACCCACACGACACACGCAGGGACCCCTCGCACCACCGGGAGCACGTCATCGCCGAGCACGCTGGCAACAACACGTACAACGCCGCCCATCTCCTCGTCCTCGAGGGCTTGGAGGCGGTGCGGAAGCGTCCGGGCATGTACATCGGTTCCACCGACACCCGGGGTCTCATGCATTGTGTGTGGGAGATCATCGACAACGGCGTCGACGAGGCGCTGGCCGGCTTCGCCCACCGGGTCGAGGTGACGCTGCATGCGGACGGTTCGGTCGAGGTGTACGACGACGGGCGCGGCATCCCCACCGACAAGGAGCCCAAGACCGGGTTGCCAGGTGTCGAGGTGGTGGCCACCAAGCTGCACGCAGGCGGCAAGTTCGGCGGCTCGTCCTATGCCGCCACCGGTGGTCTGCACGGAGTCGGCCTCTCGGTCGTCAACGCGCTCTCCTCGCGGATGGACATCGACGTCGACCGGTCGCCGGTTCGCCAGGGCATGAGTTTCCAGCGTGGCGTCCCCGGCGTTTTCGAGGGCGACGGGCCTGCTGCCGGCTTCACGCCGAAGAACGGCCTGAGCCGCAAGGGCTCGCGGGTCGCCAAGGGGAAGTCCGGCACGCTGGTCCGGTTCTGGCCGGACCGGCAGATCTTCACCAAGGACGCCAGCTTCGTCTACGACGACCTGGTCGCCCGCGCCCGCCAGACCTCCTTCATCGTCCCCGGTCTCGAGCTGGTCATCCGTGACCTGCGTGGAGACAGCCCCACCGAGGAGAAGTTCCGTCACGACGGCGGCATCGCGGAGTTCGTCGACTTCCTCTCCCACGACGAGAGCGTCACGCCGATCCTGCGGCTGCAAGGTGCCGACACCTTCACCGAGACCGTGCCGATGCTCGACGAGCAGGGCCACATGAACCCGCAGGACGTCGAGCGCGAGCTCATCGTCGACGTGGCCTGCCGCTGGGGGATGGGCTACGAGTCCGAGGTGCGATCGTTCGTCAACGTGATCGCCACACCCAAGGGTGGGACCCACGTGAGCGGGTTCGAGCAGGCCATCACCCGCACCTTCAACGAGTCGATGAAGGCCTCTCGGGTGCTCAAGGCCAACGACGACGATGTGCTCAAGGACGACGTCCTCGAGGGCCTGACCGCAGTGGTCACGGTGCGCCTCGCCGAGCCGCAGTTCGAGGGCCAGACCAAGGAGATCCTCGGCACGCCGGCCGCACGCACGGTGGTGCGCAAGGTGGTCGCGGCCGAGCTGAAGAAGTTCCTCACCTCCACCAGGGCGGCCGACAAAGCTGTCGCGAAGCGCGTCATGGAGAAGGTGTACGGCGCCGCCAAGACGCGTCTCTCGCTGCGGCAGCAGAAGGAGACCCAGCGCCGCAAGAACGCGCTCGAGTCGTCCTCGCTACCGGCCAAGCTGGCCGACTGCCGCTCCAACGACAACGAGCGCACCGAGCTGTTCATCGTCGAGGGCGACTCGGCCCTGGGCACCGCGAAGATGGCCCGCAACAGCGAGTTCCAGGCGCTGTTGCCGATCCGAGGCAAGATCCTGAACGTCCAGAAGGCGTCGATCGGCGACATGCTGAAGAACGCCGAGTGCGCTTCGATCATTCAGGTGGTCGGGGCTGGCTCGGGCCGCACCTTCGATCTCGAGGCCCGCCGCTACGGCCGGATCATCTTCATGGCCGACGCGGATGCCGACGGTGCCCACATCCGCACCCTGCTGGCGACGCTCTTCATGAAGTACATGCCTGACCTGATCCACGCCGGCCGCGTCTATTCCGCCGTACCGCCGCTGCACCGGATCGAGCTGTCCAACCCCAAGAAGGGGATGGACAAGTACGTCTACACCTATTCCGACGACGAGTTGCAGCGGAAGCTCGCCGAGCTGCGGAAGAGAAACGTCAACTGGAAGGACCCGGTACAGCGCTACAAGGGTCTGGGAGAGATGGACGCCGATCAGCTGGCCGAGACCACCATGGACCCACGCCACCGCACCCTGCGCCGCCTCACCGTCGACGACGCCGAGGCCGCGGGCAGTGTCTTCGAGTTGCTGATGGGCTCCGACGTCGCGCCGCGCAAGGAGTTCGTCATCGCCGGAGCCTACGAGGTCGACGCGGACGCGATCGACGCGTAGTGGTCAGTCCGCGCGGCGTGCCAGCGCGGCCGGTCGGGCTGAGTTGCGTCAGGAGGGCGCGCAAGTCGACGAGGATGGCGTCGAAGCGGTCGCCGAACAGCGCCGGAGCGGCGTATACGAGGTCGGGGCGGCCGAACGAGGTGGCTCGAGCAGGCCGTGCACCGCCTCGGTGAGGACGCTGCCCAGATCGGCCGAGTACGGCGGCCGGCCGCTCAGATAGTAAGGCGCCGTATCGACGAACTGAGTGGGGTCGTACTCCATCCGCACATCTTGCTGGGAGAATCGGGTCTGTGGACCAGAAGGCACGCCGGACAGCTATCACCAAGACGCTCAAGGCCGGCGGCGCGAAGGCACGCAAGGGGCACCTGCGGCTCCAGGCCGGCGACATCTTCTGGTACGTCGACGTCCGCTCCGACTCGCCCGCGCAGGACGCTGCGCTGACCTTCGAGGTCGGTGCCTGGCTGCCCGCGGCGGGGCCGGAGCCCGAGGGCGGCGCGATCGACTGTCCGTTGCTCGCCGACGTGACCGTGGGAGAGGACGCAGCCGCTTCGGCCTCCGAGCTGCTTGCTCTGGTCTCGCCGATTACCGACCTCGCCGGGTTGGGTCCCTTCATCGAGCGGGGCGTGCTGACCGGCGCACTCGTCGACCGTAACCTGCGGGCCCTGCTGGATAGCTCGCCTAGAAACTGAACAGACGATCAGCGTCGTCAGGCCTTCGGTGCAGATGCGCAAGTGTTCAATTCGCACGGAGGGCCCCGCCGCACTGCGCGACCGTTCAATTCGCGACGACGGGCTGCGGTGGCCGCAACACCTGTTCAAGCCAAGCGGCTGCTGAATCAAATGGCTGCTCAATCAAAGATCTGGCGCTGGCGCTGGCGCCTACGCTGGTGCGGTGGCAGTGATGACGACAAGACGCGCGATCGTACGGCGTGGCGAGCGCGCGCCGGATGACCTGGCGGTGGAGGACCCGCTCGTCCTCGGCATGGACGGTGACGCGATCGCCACGCTGATGCGTACTCCCGGCCGCGATCTGGAGCTGGCGGCGGGCTGGCTGGTGGTGGAGTCAGGCGTAGAGCGGCCGGAGGACATCGTGCAGCTTCGCTCCTGTCGCGAGGACGACACCGACCGGGTCCACATCACCCTGGCCGCGGGCGTGCGTCCTCCACGGCCCCGCGCCTTTGTCACCTCCGCCGCATGCGGAGTGTGCAGTGCCGACGTACTTGACCTCAGCCTGCTCAAGCGCGCTGCCCTGCACACGGACGGCTGGCGCGTGGCCGGCGACGTACTGGCGGGGCTCCCGGACACGCTGCGGGCGGGGCAGAAGGCGTTCGACAAGACCGGGGGAGTCCATGCCGCGGCTTTGGCCTCCGCCGACGGCACGATCCGGCACGTCTTCGAGGACGTGGGCCGGCACAACGCGGTCGACAAGGTCTTCGGCCGAGCGCTGCTCGACGGGCTCCTGCCAGCCACCGACCAGCTACTGGTGGTCAGCGGTCGGGTCTCCTTCGAGATCGTGCAGAAGGCCATCGCCGCCAGCGCGGCCGGGATCGTCGCGGTCTCGGCGCCGTCCTCGCTCGCCGTCGACCTGGCCCGCGAGCACGGACTGCTGCTCGCCGGGATGGTGCGTCGCGGCGGCTTCAACCTGTACGCCGGGGAGGACTTGGTCGACTGACGCGACTGCCTCTCGCCTGGCCGGGCGATCAGGGCCGCGGCCGCCAGCGCTTCCAGACCGCGGCCGCCTCGGAGCGCAGCTTGCCGTCGTACTCCAACCAGACGTGCGCGACGATCTCCGCCTCGGAGGCCGAGGAGATCTCCGCGCCGAGAGTCACCGGCTCGGTCAGCGGCGCGGGCCGGCGGTAGCGGACGTCGAGCCCCGCGGTGAGGAACGGCAGCAGCGCGTCGCCGAGCGGACGCCAGCCGTTCTCCAGGGCCACGTCGACGACTGCTGCCGCACTGTGACAGTCGAGCAGCGTGCCGATGATCCCGCCGTTGAGGAACCCAGTGCCGTTGTCGTGCTCGGGCCAGGGGAGGAACTCCGCGACGTAAGCCGGCTGCCCGGCTGTCCCGTGGAAGCTGCGCAGCTGCAGCCCCTTCGGGTTGGCCGGACCGCAGCCGAAGCACTTCAGGTCAGCGAAATGCGTCTCCTGTAGCGACAGGCCGGTGCGGGTCACGGCTCAGGCCTCGCGCTTGAGCAGCCCGCTGTCGACGTCGTAGATGAAGCCACCGACCTTCACGCCGTTGGGGATGAGCGGGTGAGCCTTCACCTTGTGCACGTCCTCTTTCAGCGCCCGGACCTGATCGGTGATGACATGGATCGGCTGCCAGGAGGCGTCGGCACCGGCCGACTCCTCGATCCGCGCGCGCAGCTCCTCCTCGGTATTGGAAGCGACGGCGCAGCGGGTGTGCGGCACCACCAGGATGCGCTGCACGTTGAGCAGGTGCACGCCGAGCACCAGCGCCTCCATCGCAGCCTCGGTGACGCGGCCGCCCGGGTTGCGGAAGATCTTGGCATCGCCAGCCTTGAGGCCGATGATGCCAAGCGGGTCGATCCGGGAGTCCATGCAGGTCACCAGCGCGACACCGGCGCGGGCGATGCCGTCGAAGCCGCCGTACGGGAAGTCGGAGGCGAAGTCGGCATTGGCGGCTAGCAAGTCGGCGAAGTCGGCATTGTCAGCGATCTCGGGCATGGACGCAGGTTAGCCGAGGTTGGCCAGCACCTCGCGAGTGCCCACCTGGCGGGTCGCGGCCCCGCGCAGCAATACGAGCGCCAGTACGGCGCCCGCCAGCGCCACCACCGCAGCCCAGCCGAAGACGGTGTGCTCCTGCGAGATCCCGGCCTGCTGCAGCAACTCCTTGTAGGCGTCGCACAGCCCGCTGTTCGCACCGCAGACCGAGCTCATCGGCGGTAGGTCGGCCTGGGCGGAGTAGTAGTGCCGCAGTCCGAGCGTCGTCAATGCGGAGATGCCGACGAGCATGCCGATCATCCGCGCCACTACGACCAGCGAGCTGGCCAGGCCGTGGATGCCCGACTCGGTCGTGGCCAGGACGGCGGCGTTCACCGGCGCGAGTACCAGCCCGAAGCCGAGGCCGGCGAGTACCAGCGGAAGCGTGGCGCTGGGGTGGTGCAGTGCGTCGACGTCCCACCGTGACATCCAGGCCAGGCCGCTCGCGGCGAGCAGCATGCCGACCGAGGCGATCGCGGCGGCAGGCAACCGTCGGGTCAGCCAGCCGCCGGCGACGGCACCGATCGGCAGCGCGACCAGGAAGCGTACGAGTACCAGCGCGGCCTTGAGCTGGCTGCCCGCGTCGACGGTGGTGCGGGCGAAGAGCGGCACGTCGATCAGGGCGGCGACGAGGGCCACGCCGATCAGCAGACTGACCAGTACGGCGCCCCACGCCGGCCGCGCGCGGAACGCCCGACCTGGCAGCAGCGGTGCTGCGGCGCTGCGCTGTCGGACCAGGAACGCGACCAGGGCGACCGCCGCGCCGAGCAGGTACCACCAGCCGCGTGGCGAGACCGCATGCACTTCTGGGTCGGCGGTCGCGAAGGCGAGGATGATGCCGGCGAGCGCGATCGCCAGCAGCATGGCGCCGAGCAGGTCGACCTCGCGCAGGCTGGCGGCCCAGCCGCGGGCGTCGACCAGCGGCCAGGCGTTACGCCGGGCTAGGAGGCAGCGCGCCGCGTACAGCGCCAGCGCGCCCAGGCAGACCAGGCCCAGTGGCGTCAGCCAGCGGCTCGACCCGGCCACCGGGATGTAGAGCTGTCCCCAGGTCAGGTCGCGCATCATCGCCGTCGGTTCGATGAAGACCAGTGCGCCCGCCGCGAGGACGATCAGCATGAGCGGGAAGCCGACCGGATCCGGCCACGGTCGCGGCGTCTGCTCGGCCGGTCGCGGCGTCTGCTCGGCCGGTCGCGGCGTCTGCTCGGCCGGTCGCCGAGCCTGTCGAGGCGCCTCGACAGGCTCGGCAATCGGGGTGACCGCGGCGCCGGAGCGCCTGCGAAGCAGCACCGCCAGCGCTACGCCGACGACGAGATTGACCCCGAAGATGGCCCGCCAGTCGGCCACGGCGAGCACGACCGCCCCGAACAGCGGTCCGAGCAGCGAGCCGGCCTCCTGGATCGCCGAGACGATTCCGAGCGGCACGCCCCGGCGCTCGACGGGGTAGATATCGGCGACCAGGGCGAGCGTTGCCGGGACCAGCGCGCCACCGCCGAGACCCTGCAAGAAGCGCCCGAGGATCATCGGCCCGAGGCCGTAGGCGAGCGCGGTCAGCAACGAGCCAGAGGCGAAGACGACCAGGCCGGCGACCAGGACCGGCAGGCGGCCGCGGCGGTCGGCGATGGAGCCGATCAGGGGGAGCATGGCGACGTACCCCAGGAGGAACGCCGAGACGATCGGAGCCGCCTGCTGCAGCTGCTCCACCGAGAGACCGACGCCGGCCATCATGTCGGGCAGTGCGAGCACCACGACATAGGTGTCCGCCGCGGCGAACGCGACAGCGATCGCAGCGAGCGTCAGCAGCCGGTTCACGGCGCCTTGATGGTCTTGTCGACGCCGTAGTCGTCGAGGGTCACGACGTACGTCGACGCCTTCTGCGACGTGCCGTAGAAGTGACCGGTGAGCTCAGCCTGCTCCAGCCGGTCCTTGTCGCCGAGCGTGTAGGTGACGGCGAAGTCGCCGGTCGCGCTGGAGATGATGGTGGCGACAGCCGACCCCGGGAGCGTGCCGGCGTAGGTCGTCAGGATCTCCTTGTTGTCCCGGCCGCCGCGCTCGCTGCCGTGGCTCTTCAGACCTGTGGTGTCGGTCAGCAGCCGGGAGATGCCGGTCTCCGGTGCGATCAGCGACGCGGGATCCGGGACGCCGTACTGCGACGGGTCGATGGTCTGCCAGTGAACCGTGAGCGGAAGCTTGGCGTAGACCTTGTCGTCCACCGAGATCACCGGCACCTGGGCGACGGTCCCAAGCACCTTCACCGCGATCTTCCCGTCGAACGCAGGAGCACGGGTCAGCGTGCCGGCGGCGCTCACCAGGGCGCCATTGCTGGGGAGGTCCTTGCCAGTCAGGCTCACGTCCACACCAGACGTGGTGTCGAACGCCTTCTTCGCCGCCGCGATCGCGTGTGTGGGCGACTCACTCTTGGTCGACGATCCGCCACACGCCGCCAGCAGGACGGCGGCGGCGGTGAGCGCCAGGGGCAGGGCAGTACGTCGGAGCATGCGCACGGGCGCCAGCCTTGCACACCCGGCCGGGGATCACGCGATGATCATGCGGCGATCATCCGGCACTCGGCGCTTCCAGCAGTGAGCTCGTCGGACCGCTGACGGCGTCGATCGGCTGGCTCAGCGGCACGCCCGAGCCGTCGCGTTTCCCGTCAGCCGGGGGCAGCTCGACGGGAGCGCCGCTGGCCGCCGATGCGCGCGCGGGCGCCGGGCCCGCCCAGGCGAAGACGAGACTGTCCTCGCCCTTCAGGTAGCGCTGGCAACGGACGCCGCCGGTCGCACGTCCCTTGCTGGGGTATTCGCTGAACGGCGTCACCTTGGCCGAGCCGGTCTCGGTGCCGGGCAGCGCGCTCGAGGAGCCGGCGACTGTCACCACCGATGCACCCTCAGGGCTCTCCGGGTCGAACGCACCGAAGAAGACCACCCGCGAGCCGTGGGCGACTCGGACGCCGGCGATGCCGCCGCCAGTGCGGCCCTGGGGCCGGACCTGTTCGGCGCCGAAGTGCAGCAGCTGGGCGTCGGAGGTGACGAAGCAGAGCGTCTCCTGACCGGTGCGCAGCTGCACCGCGCCCACCACCTCGTCACCGTCGGCAAGCCTGATGACGTCCCACTCGTCCTTGTTCAGCACCTCGGGGGTGACCCGCTTGACCGTGCCGAGCTTGGTGCCGAGCGCCAGACCGGGACCTTCGCCAGTGAGAGCGCACAGTCCCAGGGCCCGCTCACCCGGGTCGAGTGAGAGCAGCGCGGACAGCGGCAGGCCGCCCTGGAGGTTCGGCTCGCCGGCGGTCGGCGGGATGGTCGGGAGATCCAGGGTGCTGAGGCGCAGTAGCCGGCCGCGCGAGGTCAGTACGCCGAGCTCGCCGCGGGCCGAGGTCGCGACCGCGGAGACGATGACGTCGTGGTTGGCGCGGCCGCCGCCCGTCGGAATGGGTTCGTCGCTCTGGGTCCGCGCGAGCAGGCCGGTGGAGCTGAGGAGCGCGAAGCACGGGTCGTCGGCGACCTCGAGCGGCGCGGTGGCTGCGGTGGCCGCCGCCGTACCGGCGGAGGAGAGCAGGACCGTGCGACGCGGAGTGCCGTAGGTCTTGGCGACCTCGGCGAGCTCGTCGGAGACGACCTTGCGCAGCAGGTTGTTGTCGTTGAGGATCGCGTCCAGCTCCTCGATGGTCCGCTCCAGCTCGGACTGCTCCTTCTCCAACTCGATCTTGGAGAACTTGGTCAGTCGGCGCAGTGCCATGTCGAGGATGTACTCGGCCTGGAGCTCGGAGAGGTCGAAGATCGTGATCAGCCGCTCCTTGGCGGCTGGAGCGTTGTCGCTGGAGCGGATGATCTGGATGACCTCGTCGATGTCGAGGATCGCCAGCAGCAGACCCTCGACCAGGTGGAGGCGGGCGGCGGCCTTGTCGCGGCGGAACTGCGAACGTCGGCGGACCACGTCATAGCGATGGCCGAGGAAGACCTCGAGCAGCTCCTTGAGGCCCAGTGTGCGCGGCTGACCGTCGACCAGGCAGACGTTGTTGATGCCGAACGAGTCCTCGAGCGGCGTCTGCTTGTAGAGCTGCTCGAGCAGCGCCTCTGGGATGAAGCCGTTCTTGACCTCGATGACGAGCCGGGTGCCGTGGGACTTGTCGGTGAGGTCGGTGAGGTCGCTGATGCCCTGCAGCTTCTTGGCCTGGACGAGCTGCTTGATGCGCTCCATCACCTTCTCGGTGCCGACACCGTAGGGGAGCTCGGTGACGACGATGCCCTTGCGGCGGCCGATCGTCTCCACGCGGGCGGTGGCGCGGATCTTGAAGCTGCCGCGGCCCGTCTCGTAGGCGTCGCGGATGCCATCGAGGCCGACGATGGTGCCCCCCGTCGGCAGGTCGGGCCCCGGAATGAAGCGCAACAGCTCGTCGAGGTCGGCCTGTGGGCGGGTGATCAGGTGGCGACAGGCAGCGACCACCTCGACCAGGTTGTGCGGCGCCATGTTGGTCGCCATGCCGACAGCGATGCCGGCGGCGCCGTTGACCAGGAGATTGGGGATCGCAGCGGGCAGCACGGTCGGCTCGAGCTCGCGGCCGTCGTAGTTGCTGCGGAAGTCCACGGTGTTCTCGTCGATGCTGGCCGTCATCGCCACAGCGGGCGGTGCCATCCGGCACTCGGTGTATCGCATCGCGGCGGCACCCGAGACGCCATCGGGCGAGCCGAAGTTGCCGTGTCCGTCGACCATCGGCAGCCGCATCATCCACGGCTGCGTCAGACGCACCAGCGCGTCGTAGATGGCGCTGTCGCCGTGCGGGTGCAGGCGACCCATCACCTCGCCGACGACGCGGGCGCTCTTCACGTGACCGCGGTCGGGCAGCAGCCGCATGTCGTTCATCGTGTAGAGGATCCGGCGCTGCACCGGCTTGAGACCGTCGCGCGCGTCGGGCAGCGCGCGGGAGTAGATGACCGAGTAGGCGTACTCCAGGAAGGACGACTGCATCTCGTCCTTGATGTCCGTGTCGAGGATGTGCTCCTCGAAGTCGTCGCCGGGGAGCTCCTGCTGGGTCTTGCCGCGT
>Ga0164242_10009504_pt1 | contig 10477 bp, 7 predicted proteins | sample OricomgcompostMG_FD_108783 | JGI IMG/M metagenome (GOLD analysis project Ga0164242, IMG submission 108783) | Miracle-Growth compost microbial communities from Emeryville, California, USA - Original compost - Miracle growth compost (MG) ... | reverse complement strand
TGCGAGCTGACTGACGTTCGCCACGCGAACGACAGCGGGATCTGCCGGTCGGAGTTCGGCCACTTCGCCGGCGCGCATGACGAATTCTGGCGCGTTGGACGGTCGCGATGCGCTCGAGCGCGGCGCCGGACGCACACGGATCGCGCCCTGGAGGAGCGCGACCTTGACCTGGTTTCCCTTGAGCCGGACGTTGAACAAGGTGCCGACCGCGGTGATCCGCTGTCCGGTCGCATAGACCCGGAACGGCAGCGCCTTTCCGTGCGCAACCTCGAACAGAGCCTGGCCCCGAAGTAGTTGGACGCCCCGCTCGAAACTTGAATAGGCGACACGGATCCGGCTGTCGGTGTCGAGCGTGACGACCGAGTTGTCGGGCAGCGTTACCGTGAGCCGTTCGCCGACGGCAGTGACATAATCGGCGTGATTGGGATCGGCCGCTTGCAACGCAGTGTGAACGGGTCGCTGCGACACAAGTCCATCCAGCGAGCCTGTCCACAGCCCCATGCCTAGGAGCGATGCGGCAACGGCCCCCCCAAGCCCGCCCCAAATCCAGCCTCGCGAACGTCGCTCGCCGCGAGCCGCGAGGGCACCCTCGCGCATCACCATCAATTCGGGCTCGGCGGCGTGACGCGCTATCGCATCCAGTGCCCAGACGGCGTCACTATAAGCCGCAGCGTGAGCAGAATCCCTGGCCAGCCAGGCTCCCAGCTCCCGCTGCTCGGTGGGCGAAAGCTCACCTTGCTCCCGGCGCAGCGCCCATTGCGCGGCGGCTTTGGCGACAGGCCCGGCCTGACTGGCCGGATTAATTGATGAGAGGCTCACGTGAGCTTCCTCCGGCAGTCTGCAAGACATGCGGTCGCAAGCGTGATCTGCTGCTCGACCAAGCGCTTGGAAATACCAAGACGCGCCGCGATCTCCGCCCTCGGCATATTCTCCAGCCTCGCCAGGACGAAGATGTTGCGCATACGTTCGGGAAGCTCGTTCAACGCGGCGGTGATCAGTTCGAGCTCCTGTCGGCTTTCGGTTAGACGATCGGGCGCAAATTCCTCGCCGCGGTGCATGGCCTCCTTATGATCGGCGACCGGGTGGACAAGACGCACCCGCCTCCGCCGGAAATGTTCGGTTGCGACATTGGCCGCTGTTCGAAACAGATAGCCTTCGAGATGATCGACCCTAGCCAAAACGTCTGGCCGCGCGAGGCGCTCAAAAACTTCCTGGACAAGGTCCATGGCGTCGGTCGGATCGATCCCTCGCCGGCGGAAGTAACGAATCAGGATGCGGTGGTACTGGCGTGTGAGACGGTCGACGGAAAGCACGTCCGCCGCCGCCTGCATCGGCATTCTCTCGTCGCTCATCGCATTGCCACTCACAATGCCACCGTCGGGTAAGACGGTTGACTCGCCAATGCCCGCAAAAATTAGAATAGTGTGCCAATCGCCCAAGGCACTACTCAAACAGGTTGGTGTTGCTGCCCCCAAAATGCCCGCCGGCCGCATGCCGATGTCATGGGTCTTCCGGATCAGAGGCGTTCTTCCGCCATGCGGCCAAGTGGCGGTGCAGCACCTCAATCGCGTGCCGTTCGCTTTCCTTCAGTTGCGACGTGTCCAGCTTGTCTAGCCGATCGCTGAGCCGGTCGATTCCGAAAAAATCCTCGATGGATTCGCGACTGAAGGTCTCATGAAGCCGACCCACCCGATCCCCCCAGGCTTGTGTGCTTCCCACGCTCATGAAGGATTCGATCAACGCACCAAGTGCCTGGTCGTTTACTGCTACATTCGCGACCCATTCGACCGGCTCGTCCATCGATCCTGAAAAATCACGCCAGCGGTATAAGAGTGATGCCAGATCATCGTGTCCAAGCATCGCCACGGGGTCGCCAGCCAACGCTTTTATCTTCGCAATCCATAGCGATTTGAGCTTCTGAAGCCCCTCGTCGTCGAAGAGTGCTTTACGCTCCGCCCCTTCTTCGCCGCGCGAATCCATATCTAAAGAAATGAGAATGGCGCCGACCGACAAAGCGCCGGTTTCATCAAGGGCCGCCAGTGCCAGTTCGCTTCTCCGCTCGGGCGGTGCAGCATCCAGATACCAGGTTATCGATCGCCAAGCAGATACCCAGGGCGCGTTGAACGGATCGGCGGAACGGGTTGCGACCAAACTCTGCGCGAGCTCGAACATCGCGGGCAGCAGGATCGGCGCATTGTTCGTGGGTAACCGACTAACGGATTCGTCGAGGCGCGCTGCGAGCGCAGCGGCTAGATCGTGTCGCCGGAAGCTCTCGATGATATCCGCCAACGCTACAGCGTTATGGCTGGCGCTGATGAAGTCGACGAAATCGCTTTCACTCAGCGCGCCTTCGGGCACCTGTAGCTCAAAATAACGGTCGAAGAATCGTGTCGTGCATACGCGCTTCTGATTGATCCACTCGGTCACCTCTCGGCCATAATAATGATTGTTGAAGACCCATGCGATGGGCGGAAAGAGCTCGGTAAGAACGGTCTGAGCAAGCTCGACCCGATCCTGCGCCACACCATTGGCGATATTGGTCACACGATCGCGATTTACTGCATCCTGGCGATCGTCTCGGAATCGACGGGTTTGAAGCAGCAAATCCCGGTGGCGCACGATGGCATTGTGCAGCTCGGGCTCGAACACGCGAAGCGTCTCCAATGCCAGGAAATCGATGATGTTGACTTCGAACGCTCGATTTCCTTCATGCAATGGCATGTGAATAGCGATCGAGGAAAGCAAGCGCCGCACGTCGCGCAGGTTGCGGATGTAAGGCAGCATGCAGCCAATCAGTACATTACCCCAGCGAACCTGTTCGAAACCGTTTTCGGGTGACGCGTGCGCGCTTGCCATCGCCGACAGCTGTTCTGTGAAAATGCGATGGACCCTGTCGATCGGAACGGCCGGCAGATCGAAATTCGCCTGAACGATCTTCTCCAGGAATTCGCGGCCCTGGCCATCAGCAATCGGTCCGAGGGCTGCTTCGACAATGCTCGGCTGAAACAGCAATACGAATACAATATTGGGAAGATTGGCATTGACCTTGACCTGCCGGATCAGGAGGCGAATCTGATCCGGTTCAAGACGGTCGATGTCGTCGACGAAAATCGCCAGGGGCCGCTGGGCATTTAACAAGCTTGCCTCAAGGTCGCGGCGCACGACGTCGAGCGGCTGCGCCCAACGGTCGGGAGCGAGCCACCTCAGGATTCCGCCGACGACCAACGCGGCAAGGCTTAGCGCAACCGCAACGAAGGCGATCGTCGCTGCGGCGGGAATCGTCCATCCGAGCGTGGCCGCCAGCGCGATGATCGCGGCATTGCCAAGCCAGCCTGCAATCGCCTGATTGTCGGCTCCGACCTTGCGCAGCGGAGTCCCCGTTCTTGTCAGTATGTCGGCATATTTACGTAGCTTGGCCGCTCTGCGTGCGGCGCCGGTCGAATAGGATCCACCCATCTTGTCCGCGATTTGTTCGAACAGGGCACGCGCAATGCCGTCGGCATCAGGCCATTGCCAGGGATTGAACTCGAGCCATTCGGCGCCGTCGCTGCGGTGGCCAAGTTCTTCAATGACGAGATTTTTCAGGGAAGACTTGCCGTTTCCCCAAGCTCCGCGAATGGCGAAGACCCGGCCCTCGTCCAAGCTGAGGCTCGACAAAATTGCGGCGATACGCTGTGCGAAGACTGTCCTGCGCAACAAATCCTGCGATGATGTCCGTATCGGGCCATCTGCGCCGACCAGATCGTCCTGTCGTTGCAGCATCTCACGCCGTTCGCTGCGTTTTCGCCTTAGCCATCGCAGCAGCCGCATGGTTTCCCCCTTTTAACCTGCATGTTCCCGATGATGGCCGACGCACGATCTTGTTCGCCAGACAATAATTTAGCTCCGCACCGCGTCCGTAACAACTTTGCTGACAGCCGCCCTGCGGCTACTGCTGTTCCATGTTTGATATCACCGGCGACGACATTGCCCGACTGCCTGACGCAGATCTTCGAACGTTGGTCGCTCGGCTCGCGCTTGCCGAGCTCGCCATGCAGCAACTACCGCTTGCGTCGGTCACGGCAGGCGGAAACCAGGACGCCAAAGATGGCGGGATCGATGTGCGGGTCGACGTCAAGCGCACCTTGGTTTCGCCGGATTTCGTCCCACGCGAAAAAACCGGGTTCCAGGTCAAGAAGCCGGACATGGGGGCCGCCTCGATTGCCAAGGAGATGCGTCCGAATGGAAGGTTGCGCCAGGTAATCGGCGCGCTCGCCGACGAAGGAGGCGCCTATATAATCGTTAGCGCACAAGGATCGCTGACCGACACGGCGCTGAAGGCGCGGCGAAAGGCGATGCGTGATGCCCTTGAAGGCCATCCGAACGCCGGGAAATTGCACACTGATTTCTACGATCGCGACCGGTTAGCCAATTGGGTGAATGCCTTTCCTGGCGCAGCAGCCTGGGTCCGCAGCCGGATCGGCGGGGTGATATCGGGGTGGCAGCCGGTGGGACGCTGGGCAGGCATCAATATAGCAGCAGATGGCGGTTACCTCGTAAGCGATGCGGCTTGCGTGATCGACGAACGGTCGCGCGATCTCAAACGACTGACGATTCCCGATGCGCTGGATCGGTTGCGTACGCTGCTGGCGAGCCCGCGGCAGATCATCCGGCTGATCGGCATGTCCGGGCTCGGCAAGACCCGGTTGGTGCAAGCATTGTTCGAGCCGGGAATCGGCTCGGTCCAGCCACTGGATCCCGCGCTCTCCGTCTATACCGACTATTCGGACGATATAGCGCCCTCGGCACGGGAGATGGCGCGGCGCCTTGTCAATTCCGGCCGGCAGGCAATCCTCGTTGTCGACAATTGCAATCCTGCGACACATGGCGAACTCGCCACGATCTGTTCGAGCGATGACAGCAAACTCAGCCTGCTTACGATCGAATATGATGTGCGGGACGACGAACCCGAACTCACCGATGTGTTCCGGCTCACGAGCGCCTCAAGCGCCGTGCTGGAGCAATGGCTCGAGCGCGACTTTCCGCACGTTTCGCAGGTCGACAGAGAACGGATCGCGGAGTTCAGCAACGGCAATTTTCGTGTGGCGCGCGCGTTGGCCGATACACTTCGGCGCGGCGAGACACTTGCCCAGCTTCGCAACCAAGATCTCTTCGAGCGCATTTTCGTCCAACGCAATGCTCCCGACGGACAATTGCTGCGCGATGCGGAAACGCTGGCGCTGGTTTATTCGTTTGATGGCGAGAGCGAAGGCCCCGACGCCGAGCTGTCGATCCTGGCCGACTTCGCAGCGCGACCGCCCCGCGACCTTTTCGCAGCCGTTGCCGAACTGCACGGGCGCGGGGTCATCCAATCGCGCGGGCGGTGGCGCGCGGTGCTCCCACAGGCGGTCGCGAACCGTCTCGCGGTCGCGGCCCTGACGCGGATACCAGCCGGTGAACTCGATCGCTTCTGCGCAGGACTGCCGCCACGGCTCCTGAAATCCTTCACGCGTCGGCTGGGCTACCTTCACGAAAGTAACGTTGCCCAAGCGACGGTAGCGCGATGGCTGCGGCCGGATGGTGCATTGGGCGATCTGTTTGCGCTCGCAGAGACCGGCTTTGAGATTATTCGCAATATCGCGCCTGTCAGTCCAATCGATATTTTGGCGAAGGTCGAAAGTGAAATCGATGGGGAAAGGGGCGATGCCATCCTCGCGCCGTCGAATCCATTAGAATTCGAATGGATTTCCTTGCTCAAGTCGTTGGCATATGATCCCGATCTGTTTGAGCGGGCCGCTCGACTGCTGGCTCGGTTCTACGCAGCCGAGTGCGCCAAGGGAGAAAACAATTCGGCCGCAGGTTCCATTCAAGAGTTGTTTCATCTTTATCTCTCGGGGACGGCGGCCTCTCCGGCACAACGCAGGAATGTGGCGCGTGACCTGTATCGGGAGAACGACCCCCATTTGCGTCGGGCCGGCGCTTTGGCCCTGGATAGCCTGCTCGAGGTGGGACATTTCAGTTCGGCGTCGTCGTTCGATTTCGGGGCGCGCCCCCGCGATTTCGGATGGCAACCCAAGATCAACCGTGACATTTCTGACTGGTATAGCGAGGGGATTGCGCTGGCGGTTGAACTTGCCGAGCTCTCATCAGAGGCAAAAACGATATTAGCCCGAAACGTTCGCGAGCTTTGGTACTACGCAGCCTGTCGCGACGCGCTCGACGCGGCTAGCGTCCGCTTCGCCGACAAGGGTTGGATCGAAGGCTGGATCAATTTCCGTGCCGCATTGCGATACGACGGCAACGGAATGCCGGAGGCCATTCGTGCTCGATTGAATGGCATAATCGAGCGATTGAAACCCGTCGACCTGATCGATCAGGCGCGCGCCTTCGTGCTGTCGCGAAACAGCGGTGGCTATGATGTTGCCGACGGTGAAGATGAAGATCCGATGGCGGCCTGGACGAAAGCATCGCAGGCGGCAAAGGACGTTGGGAAAGCAATGGCTGTCGACCAGGCTCTTGCCATGCAGTTCGTCCCCGAGGTGATTGCATGCAATCCGCCCGAGCGGTCTTACGAATTCGGATGCGGATTAGCCCAGGGAGCAGTCGACCTCGCCGAAATGTGGGCGGATTTGACTTCGGCCTATCGCGCCGCGCCGTCGGACGCACGGAACGCCACTCTCCTCGGCGGATTCATTGGCGAAGCGAGCCGGATTGACGCGAATTTTGCCGGCTCCGTCATCGAAGCCGCCATGTCCGACCCAGACCTGCGCCGACAACTGCCTTTCCTTCAGGCACAGGTTGCACTCGACGAGATTGGGCTGGGCCGCCTTCGGCGTGCCGCGGCAACGGGTGCCCTCCAGGCCGCGGACTTCAGTACTTTGGCTTGCGGTGTCGTGCGCGACACACCGCCGGACGCATTTATCGAGGTGCTCGAAGCACTCTCGGAACTCCCCGGCGGAGTTGGTGTGGCGCTGGATATCCTGAACATGCGGCTCCACCCTGATGGGAAGAAAACGTCGCAGATTTCGGATATCTTGCTGGCGTTCGGCCGGGAGCTACTGAAGCGTGCTGACTTCTCCAACGTGCACGTCATGCGCGATTACGCACTGCGAACGATCGTTTTGATGTGCCTCGGCGGCCAGTCATCTTTAGAGGACGCTCGCATAGTCTGCCAGAATATTCGCATGGCGCTTGAGGGCGCGCGCGTTTACACCCGTGACGTTCATCATCTCCTCAAAAGCCTGTTCGTGACCCAGCCGATCGTGGCGTTGGACTGCTTTCTCCTGGACGACGTACCGCACCGCAATCACCATTTGTTCGAGTTTGGCTTCTCGCGGCAGTCGCCCGTCGAATTTGTCGACGCGGCGACTTTGTGTGTCTGGGCCGATCGGCATCCCCAAGATCGATACCCCCGGCTGGGCCAAGCCTTGTCGATCTATGCCACGAAAGACCAAGAAGATGCTTCCGGCCTTTCGCCGCTTTTCCTCGAGGTAATGGCCAAGGCGCCAGACAAGCGGCGTTTCCTGGGGGAGGGGCCAGGCAGACTGCGCCCGTCTGGCTGGAGCGGGTCGCTCGCTGCCATTCTTGAGAAGCGGAAGTCGATCCTAGCGGACCTCGCCGATTATCCGGACGCGAATATTAGGGCTTGGTATGCCGTCCAGGTCGACATGCTCGACAATTGGATCGCAGTCGAGCGGGAGCGGGAGAATTCCCAAGAGGAGGCTTTCGAGTGAGAAGGTCGGCCAATCGGTGCTGCACTTCCAGGGAATGCGCGGTGCCGTCTCATCGAAGCTGCACCATCACTGCAGAAAGCTTCTCTTTGTAGTATTAACAGCGTTGTGTGGGCGATAATTATTTAATTACATTGACAAAAACTAATGATCATAGAGTAAATCGCGTAAATCTCATCGAAGGGAAGTGAACTCGTCAATCATCACAAAAAATAATATAATTATAATTTAATATAGTGTTATTAAGACTTTTCACAAAACCTGATTATTTACTAAATTTGCAACACTAAGCAGAGAGAGGTCAATATCAAGTAATTACGAGGTGGGTAGCTTCGCTTCGTGATGGTATGAAGACCAGAATACTTCTAACTCAGATTTATCTTTCAGTTGAAAGCGCAACGTTCATCACCACCGACCGGCGCAGCTACCATCTTGCGCTCACCAGCACGCCGGGCACGGCGATGGCGGCGTTGTCGTGGACCTATCCGCAAGATGCGTTGATCGCCATCCGCCGTCAGCAGGCCGAGACGCAAGCCGCCGCGCCCGTCGCGGCGGGCCTGGCGGTCGATAGCCTCAATTTCGGCTATGCGATCACCGGCGACACGCCGCCGTGGCGGCCGCTGCGCGCGTTCGATGACGGACGCCAGACCTTCATCCAGTTTCCGGCGACGCTCGCGGTCGGGGAAGCGCCGCCGCTCTTTGTCCTCGATGAGAAGGGCGAGGCGCAGCTTGTCAATTACCGTCTCCAGGGCCGCTTCTACGTCGTCGATCGCCTGTTCGACCGGGCCGAGCTTTGGCTTGGCGCCAAGCGTCAGCAGATCGTCCGTATCAGCCGCACCGGCGAGAGCGGCCAGCGTCGGAGGGAATCGTGACCGACGCAGCCCCGGCGCCCGCCGTTGCCCCCAAGCTCGATCCCGAGACGCTCGCGATCCGCTCGCGCCCGCCGCGCGCCATTCGTTTCCGGCGCGGCGTGATCGTCGGGATCGTCGGCACCAGCTCGGCGAGCCTGAGCATCATCGCATGGCTGGCCCTCAAGCCGGTCGTGCTTCATCAGGCCGCGCCGCAGGAGGAATTGTCGCAGCCGGCGCGCAACACGCCTGAGACGCTGAATGGTCTCCCGACCAATTACGGCGATGTGCCCCGGCTCGGCCCGCCGCTCCCCGGCGATCTCGGCAAGCCGATCCTCGACCATCAGCGATCCTTGGGCGCCAGCCTTGGCGGCACGGATACCGAACGGCAGCAAGCCGAGGCGGCCGAAGCGGCGGAACGGCAGCAGCAGCTTGCCGAGGTCAAGGCCGCGCGCGAATCCGGCGTGCTGGTGCAGAACCGATCGGCCGCACCCGCCGCCGAAGCGACGACCACGCCGGCGCCGGTAGCGACGCCGACGCCCGCCGGGGACGGCACGGTGACGCTCGATCCCGATCGCGATCCCAACGCGCAGGGGCGCAAGGCCGCCTTCATTGACCGTCTCGATCCGCAGGGCGACGTCAATCCGCATACGCTCACGGCCGCGCCATCGCCCTATACGCTGTCGGCCGGCAGCGTGATCGCGGCGAGCCTTATTACCGGGCTCCGTTCCGACCTGCCGGGGCTGGTCACGGCGCAAGTGACCGAGAACGTCTATGACAGCGCGACCGGCCGCATATTACTGATCCCGCAGGGCGCGCGGCTGGTCGGCAGCTATGATAGCGTCGTGGCGTTCGGCCAGCGGCGCGCGCTGGTCGTGTGGCAGCGGATCATGCTCCCCGACGGCAGCAGCCTGCGCATCGACAACGTGCCGGCGACCGATCCTTCCGGCTATGCCGGCCTTGAGGACAAGGTGGACTTCCACACCTGGCAGCTCTTGAAAGGCGTCGTCCTCTCGACGCTGCTCGGGGTCAGCTCGGAACTCGCGTTATCGGGCCAAAGCGATTTGGTGCAGGCGATCCGCATGTCCACGCAGGACAATGTGGCGCGTGCCGGTGACCAGATCACGCAACGCAATCTCGGTGTTCAGCCGACGATCACGATCCGGCCCGGCGCGCGGGTCCGTCTGATCGTTCACCGGGATTTAGTCCTCGCCCCCTGGCACGGATAGGAGGGTACGATGGCGGAATTGAAGCTCGGCAAGCTGCCCGACCGCACGCCGGTCAAGCTGACGATCAGCCTGACGCCGGACCTCGCCGAGCGCCTGGCGGCGTATCAGGCGCTCTATCTCAAGACGTATGAACGCGAGGAATCGATTGGGGAACTCGCGGCCGCGATGCTGGCCGCGTTCCTCGACGGCGATCGCGCGTTCGTTGCCGCTTGGAAAGCTGGCAGTAAATCATGACTGATTACGGTGAAAACGCGCCCCCACCGTTTGCCGTTCGCATACCCGTTGCAGCGCGGATGCTCGGCCTCGGTCGAACCAAGATCTATGAGCTGCTCGACACCGGCGAACTGGCGTCGGTCAAAGTAGGGCGGGCGCGCCTTATCGTCGTGTCCAGCCTTCGCCACTTCATCGAAAAGCAGACCGGCTAAGCGGGAAATCGGCTTCGGTTCATCGCAACCAGAGGGCGCTCTGTCGCGTCAAAATCCGCAAAAATCCGCCCCGATCCGTGGGCGTATATCACACGAATATCACACGATCACGCCAGCAATGACGCTAAGTCGTTGAAATTGCTTGGTGACCCCTACGGGAATCGAACCCGTGTTTCAGCCGTGAAAGGGCCGCGTCCTAGACCGCTAGACGAAGGGGCCACACCGTGCCGGCGGGCAGTCGGGGTCGGTTAGGGAAATGCGTCGGA
>Ga0164242_10009503_pt1 | contig 10478 bp, 8 predicted proteins | sample OricomgcompostMG_FD_108783 | JGI IMG/M metagenome (GOLD analysis project Ga0164242, IMG submission 108783) | Miracle-Growth compost microbial communities from Emeryville, California, USA - Original compost - Miracle growth compost (MG) ... | reverse complement strand
GCTCGAACGATGGTTCGGCGACTTCAGTTCATCGCGCTTCCAGCCGCGCATCGACGTCGTCGATGAGGGACCGGTGCTGCGCGTGACCGCAGAACTGCCCGGGATGGAGCGCGAAGACGTGAAGGTGAGCGTCGAGGACGGCGCGATTGTGCTGCGTGGCGAGAAAAAGCAGGATGTGCGCAGTGAGGAAAGCGGCTGCTACCGGCTGGAGCGTGCGCATGGACGCTTCGTGCGCACGATCCCCATGCCTGAATACGCCGATCCCGGTCGCGCCCTGGCAAAATTCGACAACGGTGTACTCACGTTGACCGTGCCGAAAACGGAGCCCGTGCCGTCCACGAGTCGCACGATCGATATCAGTTAGGATGAGCGCTGCAAAGCGCCATGATGGCCGGCAAAAAAGAGGAGTGGGTCGTTAGCTCAGCTGGTAGAGCAGCGGACTTTTAATCCGTTGGTCACTGGTTCGAATCCAGTACGGCCTACCAAAGATTTGTGCTGGAAAAACAAGGGTCTGCGCGAGCAGGCCCTTGCTTTTTCTGCGCCAGTCTCATCGGGAGGCAGATCTGACTGCGGCGGGTTGCGTCAGCACGTCAGCGACTGCGCAGGATTGCGGTCCGGCGCGCCAGCCAGCCGTCACCGTCAGGCACGCTGTCCGTCGGTCAGCGGCCACCTGCCAGCGGATAAAAGCCGGGGCTACACGCTGTTCCATCCACTACCTGGAGCAGCCCATGAGCCTTCACCTTCTGCTCTATAACCGCGTACGGCTCGAGCAGGCCATTGGCCGCACGCTCTTTACGCGCGTTTTGGCGAGTCCGAGCGCACCGCCATGCTGCTCGTCGATCTCGACGGCTTCAAGGAAGTTACCGACTCCTTCGGCCACGCGGTCGGCATATGCCTGCTGACCGAAGGCACAGGCAGCCGCTCGCTCGATCCGCCGACCTTGATGGGCGCCATCGACAGCGCCATGTATCGCGACAAGTCGCGCGGCATGGGAAAGACCGAGTTCACCGACCCGGTCGGGGTCATGCCGGGCGTCGTCTGAACGCATCCGGTGGGGCACCGCCTGCCAGTTCGCCGTACCTCCAACGCTACTTTAGAACCGCGTCTGCACACCCACCCGGGCGATGAACTGGTTCGGACCACTTGACGTTCCATCGGGATCGAGCACGCCGCTGATGAGCGCCTGCGCGCCCGCATTCGTGCGCTGATACACCGTCTCCGCGTAGACCACAGTACGCTTGGAGAGGAAGTGATCGACGATCGCCGTAATCTGGTGAGCGTGATTGTTGTCGAGGTAGCCGTTGCCTTTCATGTACATATAGTCGGCCCCGATCGACCAGTCCGGCGCCAGCAGCCAGCTCGCCCCCAACTCGCCCTGCGCGATCGCGCCGCCGTTCTGCATGTTGCGCACGGTCGTGACCAGCGCCGTTGCGGTGACCTTGCCGAAGTCGTAATGCGCGCCCACCCCCCAGTTACGGATGTTGACGTCGGGTTCGCCGTCCTCGACATACTTGGCTTCTGTGTAGGCCGCGCCCATGCCGAACGGGCCGTTGGCGTAGTTCAGGCCGGCGCTGACCGTGCTGCCGCGTCCGAATGCGCCCGGAATGCCGCCGAAGCCGTACAGGCCGCCAAAGCTGAAGCCGCCGAACACGGGCGATTGGTACTTCACCGAGTTCTCGACCGTGGCGCCGGCCATGCGGTCCCAGTCGAACTGCGGCGCGAACGGCGGATTGCCGGGGATCGCGATCTTTGCGAACGGGCCCGCGCGAAAGTTGTAGAGTCCGCCCACCTCCATCGCCGCGTCGTCGTGGCCGAAGAACAGCGAATCGGTCATGAAATCGTACTGGTTGCCCAGCGTCAGCTTGCCGTACTGATCGCTCACGAGCCCGACATATGCGTTGCGGCCAAAAATCCCCTGGCCTGACACGATCGCGCCGGTTCCCATCGAGAACTGGTTGACCAGGTCGAACACGGCGCGCAGGCCACCGCCCAGGTCTTCGCTGCCGCTAATGCCGAGCAGGTTGGGCGTAAAGATGCCGTCGTCAAACTTGAGGTTCGAGTGACCGCTTTCGTTGCTGACCCACGACACGCCCGCATCGACCATGCCGTACAGCGTCACGCTGTCTCCCGCAGGGCCGCCTTCCGCGTGCGCCTGCGCGCAAACCATTGCCGAAATCGCCGTACAGCACAGCGCCAGGTTCTTCATATTGATATCTCCTCCACCTTTCATTCGCAAATATTATGGAATGCTTATTACTTAGAATGACTTACGAATTTCTCAAACGGGTGACGGCGCCACAGCGCCGTCATGACAACATCAGTCGGATTGCAGTGCGCCAACCGCCGTGCGCCGTGCCACCGCGCGCGGTGCGGTTTCAATGAAGAACATCGAAACGAAGATGCCGCAGATCAGGCCGCCAAGCGCGAACTGCAGCGTGAACTGAATGCCATTGTGCTGCGCGATATAACCGGCAATGGCTGGTGCGATACCGCCGCCGAAAATCTCCCCAGCGCCCGAGGTGATGCCAATAGCCGAGGCAACGAGACCCGCCGGCGCCGCTTCGGTTGCGATCGGGCCAGTGAGCACGCCGAGCATGCCGAGCGCGAAGAACGACACGACGAACAACACGATGAAGAGCGTCCACGGGTTCGCGCCAATGCTGGCGAACACGTAGAGCGAGCTCGCCGCGCCCGCGAACGCGACGACCGAAGTGAGGCGCCGCCCCGCATAGTCGGAGAGGGCAGCGAGACCGAACTCACCGAGAAAGCCGCCGAAGCCGATCGCCGACACGACGAAGCCCATTTGCGAAGTATCGAGGTGCAGGTAGTCGACGAGATAGTTGGGCACCATCGCGCCGATCACGAAAATGCCGGCCATCGCGCAGAACGTCGCCAGCATGGCAAGCACGACGTTGCGGCTGCGGAAAAGCTCGCTCCAGCGCGGGGTGGCCGATGCCTGCGCACCCGACCTGTTCACGGGTGCGGCTTGCGGCGCGTCGCGCAACATGGTGGTGATGAGCAGCGCCATGATCAGGCCCGGAATCGCCGAAACCGCGAATACCCAGTGCCACGAGGGCACGACGCGCAGCAGTTGCGTCGCGATGATCGGTGCGAGGCCAAGGCCCATCAGCGCGAACATGCTCAGTTGCAGGCCCTGATTGCGGCCGCGGCGCGTCGGATGCGAGGCCTCGCCCACCGCGGCAATGCTGGTTGGCGTGAACGCGCCTTCCGCGACACCCATCAGCGCACGGATCAGCAACAGGCTCGCGAAGCCGGTAGCGAAACCGGAGAAGCTGGAGAGCAGCGAAAACATCACCATCGCCGCGATCATGATCTTGCGCCGGCCAATGTGGTCGGACAGGCGGCCCATGACGGTCGAGAACACGCCCCACGTAATGCTGAGAATGCCGATCAGCGAGCCAAGCTGCTGATAGCCAAGGCCCAGGTCTTTCATCATGTGCGGGAACAGCGGCGCGATCATCCAGCGGTCGAGCCCGACCAGACCGAAGCCTATGGCGAGCAGAACCAGGGTCCTGCGTTCGTTTTTCAGATCGTGCGCGGGGGTAGGCCTCGTCACGTTTGTCTCCTTGAAGGTTACGCGTTCGTATTGCGAACGTCGATTCGTTTATCGAACTCCGAGCGAGATCGTAGAAAACGCATACCCTTGATGTCAATCAAAAAACACCCTGGATGTACACAATTTCCATTTACTAGAGGCTTGCCTTTCCACGTTTACCCGTAAATTGCGCGCTGATCGATTGAAATATCGATGACGCTGTATACAATATGTACACAGCAACGGCACAGTTCGCAGCATGCTTCTGCGCTCACCCGCATTCACGTTTTTCACGTCTCCCTACGCATGAACGGCATCGACGACACCCCCGCCAGCACACGCGCCGGCTCCGCCGCCTCGCAGACCGTCAAGGCCCAACTCGGGCTGCGCGAACTGATACTCGGCGGCGAACTTTCCCCCGGCGAACGCATTTCCGAACTCGGCGTGGTCGAACGCCTGGGCGTTTCGCGTACGCCGGTACGAGCGGCACTCATGCGCCTGCAGGAAGAAGGTCTGCTCGAACCGATCCCGAGCGGCGGCTACGCCGTGCGCTCGTTTTCGGAAAACGAAATACGCGACTCGATCGAACTACGCGGCACACTCGAAGGACTGGCCGCGCGCCTCGCGGCCGAGCGCGGCATCACCCATTCGATGTTCCGCGACCTGAACGACTGCATCGATGAAATCGACGAACTGCTCGTGGGCGAGCTGACCGAAGGAACCTTCTCGCGTTATGTCGAAGCGAATGGCCGCTTTCACCGCCTGCTGGCCGCCGCTTCGGACAGCGAAGTGGTCGCGCGCCAGATCGAGAAGGTCGCCACCCTGCCGTTCGCCTCGGCCAGCGCATTCGTGGTCGTGCAGTCGCTCGACCCGCGCGCCCGCGAAACGCTGATCGTCGCGCAGGCCCAGCACCGTGCGGTGCTCGAAGCCATCGGCAGTCGCGAAGGCGCGCGTGCCGAAGCACTGATGCGCGAGCATTCGCACATCGCACACCAGAACCTGCGCCGTGTGCTCGACAACCATCGCGCCATGACGAAGCTGCTTGGCGCCAACCTGATTCGCCGTAATCCGCGCTAATGGCGCGAACGCTTCCTGGCTGAAGCGCGGCTTGAAACGACCGGCGGCACACGTGCCGCCCCCAACTGAAACCAAAGGCGTGTGAACGCGCCATGGAGGAGACTTATGTTCCTGAAAAACGCGTGGTACGTCGCATGTACTCCTGATGAAATCCAGGGCAAGCCGCTCGGGCGGCAGATTTGTGGCGAGCGCATGGTGTTCTGGCGCACGGTCGAAGGCGGCGTCGCCGCGCTCGAAGACTTCTGCCCGCATCGCGGTGCGCCGCTCTCGCTCGGCAGCGTGCGCGAAGGGCATCTCGTGTGCGGCTATCACGGCCTCACGGTCGGCGCGAGCGGAAAATGTGTGAGCATGCCGTGCCAGCGCGTGGGCGGCATTCCGTCCGTGCGCAGCTACCCCGCCGTCGAGCGCTACGGCTTCATCTGGGTATGGCCCGGCGACGCCGCGCAGGCCGACCCCGCGAATATCCACCACCTCGAATGGGCCGAGAGTCCCGCGTGGACCTATGGCGGCGGCCTGTATCACATCCAGTGCGACTACCGTCTGATGGTCGATAACCTCATGGACCTCACGCACGAAACCTATGTGCACGCGTCGAGCATCGGCCAGCCCGAGATCGAGGAAGCGCCGCCGAAAACCACCGTCAACGGCGACGTGGTCACGACCAGCCGCTTCATGGAAAACATCATGCCGCCGCCGTTCTGGGCCGCCGCGCTGCGCGGCAACGGCCTCGCCGACAACGTGCCCTGCGACCGCTGGCAGATCTGCCACTTCTCGCCGCCCAGCCACGTGATGATCGAGGTGGGCGTCGCGCACGCGGGCAAAGGCGGCTACGACGCCGATCCGCGCGACAAGGCTTCGAGCATCGTCGTGGACTTCATCACGCCGGAAACCGAAACGTCGATCTGGTACTTCTGGGGCATGGCGCGCAGCTTCGCCGTACACGACGAAGCGCTCACCGAAACGATCCGCACGGGCCAGGGCAAGATTTTCTCCGAAGACCTCGACATGCTCGAATCGCAGCAGCGCAATCTGCTTACGTGGCCCGACCGGCCCATTCTCAAACTCAACATCGATGCGGGTGGCGTGCAGTCGCGCCGCGTACTCGACCGGCTGATCGCCGAAGAGCGCAGCGCCGCAACCGAGGCCGTCTGATGACCGGGCCGCGCTTGGTTGCGCGGCCCTCCTCTTTCCTGTCACCGCACGCATCATGAAAGTCATCCTCACCCGCAAGGTTCCCGTAGCCACCGACATCTGCGAATTTGAACTCGAAAGCGCAGATGGCTCGCCGTTGCCCGCATTCGCGGCGGGTGCGCATATCGACGTTCACGTCGAAGGCTTTGTACGCCAGTATTCGCTGTGCAACCGGCCGTCCGACGGCGGCACTTACCGCATCGGCGTATTGCGCGATCCGGCATCGCGCGGAGGCTCCGTTGCCATGCACGCTCTTGCCGCTGGCACGAGCCTCGAAATCAGTACACCGAAAAATCATTTTCCGCTCAGCGAAGAGGCGCAGCACACTGTTCTGCTCGCCGGCGGCATTGGCATCACGCCGCTCATGGCGATGGCCGAACACTTACGGGAAACCGACCGCTCGTTCGAACTGCACTACTGCACGCGCGAACCCGAGCGCGCCGCGTTTCGCAAGCGTCTCGCCGAGCCAGGTTTTGCTGGGCACACGCATTACTACTTCGACAGCGAAGGCCCTGAGGCACGCATTGATCTCGCGCGCGTGCTCGCAGAGCCGCGCGATGGTACCCACCTCTACGTGTGCGGCCCGGCGGGCTTCATCGACGCGGTGCTTGCCGCCGCCACGCATGCGGGCTGGCCCACGCAGAACGTGCATCGCGAGTACTTCGGCGCTGCCCAGCCGTGCGCAGAGGCAGGCACGGACGCCAACGGTGCTTTCCAGGTCACGCTCGCGAGCTGCCAGCGCGTGATCGACGTGCCCGCTGGCACGACGATCGTCGAGGCGCTACGCGCGGGCGGCATCGAGGTGCCCGTTTCGTGCGAACAGGGCGTGTGCGGTACCTGCCTCACGCGTGTGCTGGCCGGCGAGCCCGATCATCGCGATCTTTACCTGACCGACGAAGAGCGCGCCGCCAACGATCAACTGCTGCCCTGCTGCTCGCGAGCGCGCACGCCGATGCTCGTGCTGGACCTTTGATACGGCGCGGCGCGCGATAACGCCTTACTGCTCCTTCGCGCGCCGCACCGCCAGCAACGCTGCAAGCGCCGCCACCAAGGTCACCGGCACGCTCGCGCCAATGACGGTCGTCGCACTCGCGCCTCCGGCCAGCAACTGCCCTGCGGCCAGCGGGCCGACGATCGAGCCGACACGGCCCGCCGCCACCGCCGCGCCCACGCCGGTGCCACGCATGACAGTGGCGTAGCTCGCGGCCGAAAGCGCGTAGAGCATGGACTGCGCGCCCACCACGCCCATGCCCGCCAGCAGCACCGAAGCGGAGATCCAGAACATGTTGCCTGCGCCAGCCAGCATGAAGAGCGAGACGGCAATGCCCGCATAGACGGCCGCGACAACACGCGCAGGCCGCAGCCGATCCATCAGCATGCCGATAGCAAGCACGCCGATCACACTGCCCACGTTGAAGAAGATCTGCGTGACGCCCGCCTGACTGCGCGTGAGGCCACGGCTCACGATCAGCGAAGGCAGCCAGTTGAGCAGGAAGTACAGCACGATCAGCGTGCAGAAGAAGCTGATCCAGATTTGCGCCGTCATCGCAGCGCGCCCCTCGCCAAACAGCACGCGCAACGTGGGCGGCGGTCCACCCTGCGAGGACTGCGCACGGCTTGCGGCTGCTTCGAAGGCGGCGGATTCAGGCAGACACGCGAGGATCATCGGCGCGACGACGAGCGGCCCCACGCCGCCCGCGTAAAAGATATGACGCCATTCCGTATCGCCCGCACTGAGCACGCCGATCAGCGCCGCGAGCGCGCCGCCTAGCGGCATGCCGCAATACATGATGCTGACCGCTGTATTGCGCAGCCGCGGCGCGACGGCCTCAGCGGAAAGCGCGATCAGGTTGGGCATGGCGCCGCCCAGGCCAAGCCCGGTCAGGAGACGCGCCACGAGCAGCGTGGGGAAACTCCACACATGCGCGCTCAGCAGCGAAAACACGCCGAACGCCACCATGGAAATCAGCAGCACCCGCTTGCGCCCCATGCGGTCTGCGAGACGGCCGCCCAGCATCGCGCCGGGCAAGAGCCCGAGCATGCCAGCGCTGAACGCGAGCCCCATCTGGCTCACCGAAAGGCCGAACTCGCGCGCCATGCGCGGCGCAGCCACTCCCGTCGATTGCAGATCGACGCCCTCCAGCACCGCCACGATCAGGCATAAACCCAATACCCATGCGGTGCCCGCCGCCGTGCGCGTGCTCACTTGCGTAGTCGATGACGACACGTTGTCTCCTGATTTTGTAATGGAATGTCGCAGCCTTTCACTGCGCCGGCGCTAGTTTGGATAACTAAGCGCTGAAAACGTGTGCTGCGTGAGGCAGGGGCGTGCGACAGCCCGCTTCGATCAGGCTCAGCCGATGATCGAAAGCCGCGAGCGGGCAAGCAAAGAAGTACTGCGCTGTAGTGCGCTTTTCTGCGTAAAACGGATCGTTGGCGGGTGCGTCGAGCGCAACGCGCAGCGTGCGCGCCCAGGCAAAGGCCAACAGCATCCAGCCGAGCAGCGCGAGATAGTCGTCGGCCACGCGGTAAGGTAGTTCGCGATCGCCTTCGCTGCCGCGCTCGATTTCGCCGGTGATGCGTTGCACGTCTCCAGCCAGCGAATGAAGCCGGGCACCCGTGCCATGCAACGTGCTGTCGCCGGAAGCCGCACAGCGCGCGCACTCGTCGTTCACATGTGCGAGCAACGCGCGCAGCGCCTCGCCGCCGTCGCCGAGCACCTTGCGCACGAGCAGGTCGATGCCCTGGATTTCGTTCGTGCCCTCGTAAAGCATGGCGACACGGCTGTCACGCACCGTCTGTTCGACGCCATACTCGTGGATATAGCCGTAACCGCCAAACACCTGCAAGGCGTTTGATGCCGCCGCGAAACCATTGGCCGTGAAGAACGCCTTGGCGACCGGCGTGAGCAGCGAGGCAAGCTGACTCGCTGCCTGGCGTTCCTGCGCATCAGGGTGTCGCGCGGCCACATCGAGCCAGTAGCCGATCCAGTAGCCGATGGCCCGCTCGCCCTCCACCGTCGCGCGCAGATCGAGCAGGATGCGACGCATGGCCGGATGAAACGCAATCGGCGCGGCCTGTCCCGGTTCGCCCTCATAGTTCGCCGGCGCGCTCACGGCGCGCATTTGCGCGCGTTCATGCGCGTAGGCATGCGCTCGCTGCCAGGCAAGCTGCGCATGGCCCACACCCTGCATCGCCACCTGCAAACGCGCCGCGTTCATCATCACGAACATCGAAGCGAGCCCGCGATGCGGCTCGCCCACCAGCCAGCCCAACGCGTTTTCGAACCGCATGGAGCAAGTCGGGCTCGCCTTGAGGCCCATCTTTTTCTCGATGCCTTCGCAGTGCACGCCGTTGCGCACGCGCTCGCCGCTGTCACCTTCGATCCACTTGGGCACGACGAAAAGCGAAAGTCCCTTCGTCCCCACCGGGGCATCGGGCAATCGTGCGAGCACGAGATGGACGATGTTGTCGGTCAGGTCGTGCTCGCCGCCGCTGATGAATATCTTGCTGCCGTGCATTCGCCAGGCGTCGTGCGCCAGGTCGGGCGTCGCGCGGGCGCGCAGCAGCGAGAGGTCGCTGCCGGCTTGCGGCTCGGTCAGGCACATCGTGGTAAGCCATTCGCCGCTCGCGATCTTCGGCAGCCAGTCGCGCTTGAGCGCGTCCGACCCATGCGCCATCAGGCAAGCCGTCGCGCCATGCGTGAGCCCGGGCGACATCAGCCAGGCATGGTTGGCCGCCGCGAGCATTTCCTGAAGCGCAACCTCGAGCAGTTGCGGCAAGCCCTGCCCGCCCGCTCGCGTGTCAAGCGCGAGCGTGGGCCACCCCGCCGCCACGAAGTCCGCATAGGCCTCGCGAAAGCCGGCCGGCGTCGTGACTTCGCCGCCCTCGAAGCGGCACCCTTCCAGATCGCCGTCAGCATTTAATGGCGCAATCCGTTCCGTTACGAAACGCGCCGCCTCTTCGAGCACCTGCTGCGCCATGGCGCTGTCCAGGTCCTCCCACGCCGGCACGCTGCGCCACCACGCGGGCGCGTCAATCCACTCATCGATCACAAAGCGCATGTCGCGCAACGGAACCTGATAATCGAGACTCATCGTGAGCGCCCCTCAGGCCCGTTGCAGATGCTGCGCGAGAATCACGCGCGGATCGTCGTACTGCGCCGCGTACAGCGCTTCGACGAGCGCGGCACGCTGGCCCAGCACGACACGCTGATTGATCGACCCTTTGTCCGTGATCTCGCCGAGATCGAGCGAAGGCGGCGCCTCCATCACGTGCAGACGCGTGATAAGCGTCGCACTGCCGGTTGCCTCGCGATTGAGCCGTTCCATCAGCTCAGCGAAAAAGGCTCGCACGGCAGGCGCGTTCACAACGTCGCCCGTGCTGGCGCCGGCACCGAGCCCGGCCAGCCTGCGGCACTCGTCGAGCCGCGGAAAAATCAGCACGCCGATATCGTCGCGGTCCATGCCCGCAATCACCGCGTCCTGCACATACGGCGCGCCACCCGAAACGATCCGCGCCCGCATCGGCCCCACGCTCACGAATGTGCCGGAACTGAGCTTGAAGTCCTCTGCAATACGTCCGTCGAACAACAGCCCCAGTTCGGGGCGCTGCGGATCGACAAAGCGCACGGCGTCGCCTGTGCGGTAGTAGC
>Ga0164242_10009502_pt1 | contig 10478 bp, 7 predicted proteins | sample OricomgcompostMG_FD_108783 | JGI IMG/M metagenome (GOLD analysis project Ga0164242, IMG submission 108783) | Miracle-Growth compost microbial communities from Emeryville, California, USA - Original compost - Miracle growth compost (MG) ... | reverse complement strand
CTAAATCCATGCAGCGCGTCTCCGACCCCTTGACCAGGGTCCGAGACGCATGAGGATCTGTGACGTTCCCGGCGTCTCTCCCCGTGCTTCGTGACGTTCCCGGCGTCTTCGTCACGGAAAGGGGCTTCCGGAGGCCTCTCGCGGAGGGACCTCGGGCGGAAGTGTGGAGTTCGTGGCGGACCTGTGACTTCGTCACGACCCTGTGCCCGACCTCGTGCCGACTCTGTGCCACCTTCCCGCCGATCCGTGTCCTCTTCCCGTCCGACCCTGTGTCCTCTTCCCTGAATCCCCTCACGTCCCGGGCGTCTCGTGGCGGCCACAGCCTGCCACGGGCCGCCACGAGACGCCCGGGACCGACCTCGGACGGGTGCCAGCGCCGCGAACCACGGCGCCCGCGCCCCGACCCCCTGGGATTCGCCCTATCTGGGCCCGAGCGGGCCCACCGGGGCGGGGCGACGTCGGTCGCCCCGCTCAGCCGAGCTCGAGGCTCACTTCGGTGCCGGGCGGGAGCGACCTACCCGGCTTCGGCGCCTGCGCGCGCACCTTCGCCGGCTTGCCCGCCGACTTGCGCGAGTGTCGGTGGAGGACCAGGCCGACGCGGCAGCCGGTCCGGCGGAGCGCCCGCTTCGCGGCGGCGGGCTTCTTGCCGACCAGCTTTGGCACCACGCAGCGCGGGCCTTCGGCGGGCGGGGCGGCTGGTGCGGGGGCGGGGGAGGAGCTGGTCGACGGCGACGGCGACGGCGGCGCGGGGGGCGCCGACGGGGCCGATGGTTCGATGTCGGCGTTGAAGGCGATCGTGAACGTCCCGCCTTCTTCCTCGTAGGGCGTCAGCGTTTCCCCGGCTTTGAGCGGGCCGGTGAAGCCGATCAGCTCGGCGGTCGATTCGAGGATCGAGACGGTCCCGCCGTAGGGGAGGTCGAGGGCGACGTATTCGCCCGCCTGGATCGGCAGATCGGCGGCGAAGGTTTCCAGTCCCGCGCCGGCGGGGGTGACCGGCGGGGCCGACGCGGTGACCGTATAGGTGCCGTCGCCGTTCGCCCGCAACACGCTGACGGTGTAGCCCGCGACGGTGTTGGCGCCGTCGATCCGCCAGGCGCTCACCGTCCCGTCGATCGGCGACGCGGTGGCGCTCGAGGGAGCGCCGGCGGTGAGCGGGAAGAGGCCGCAGCCGGCCGCGACTTCGCAGTTGCCGACCGGCGCCATCGGCAGGCTCAGGTCGGCGCCGACGGTGACCGCGCTCGCCGCCGCGGCCTGGGGCGCCGCCGCGACCGAGGCGAGGACCGCGAGCGCGGCGGCGACGATCGCGACGCGGCCGCGGGCGGCGATCGCGACGCGCCCACCGCCGCGCCGACGCCTGGCGAGGCGCCTATGCATGGGGGACCGCCTTGACCCGCAGGCCGCTCGTCCGGGTCGCCGTCTCGCCGTTCGTCGTCGCCGTCACGGTCAGCCGGTAGTGCCCCGGCACCAGGTGGTGGCGGGCGAGCAGCGGTCGGAGGTTGACGCTGTTCGCGCCGCCCGGGCGCCGGCCGAGGCGGATCTTCGTCGCCTTCGCCCGGCCCTTGATCGTCACCACGACGATGGCGGGCTGGGAGAGCCGGAAGGTGAGGCGGGCGCGGCTCAACTTGCCGGTCGCATCCGTCGTCAGCGAGCCGGGGAGGGTCCGGAGGCCGCCCAGCGTCAGGCGGGGCGGTGGGGGCGCTTGGACGCCGGGACCCGGGCCGCCGCCCTGGCCCGCGCCGCCCTGGCCGTTGCCACCCTGATCCCCGGTCCCGCCTTCATTCCCGTTTCCGCCGCCGCCCGGCTTCGATTCTTCCGGCGCGTCCACGGTCAGTGCCAACGGTGCTTCTGCGCTCCCCGCGAGGTCTTGCATCCTCACCGTGTAGGTCGTGCTCGGCTGCGCCGCCAGTGGTGCGCCGCTGATCTCGCCGCTCGTCGGATCGAGCGAGAGGCCGGCCGGGAGCGCCGGCGAGATCGAGTAGGAGGCGTCGCCGGTGCGCCCCACCGCGCTCGGCGCGAGGTCGAGCGCTTCGCCGACCGTGACCGCGGCGCTCGCCGGATAGGCGAAGGAGGTCCGCCCGAAGCCGAGCGCGGCGGTCACGAAGCGATATTTGCCGGTCCCGACCACGACGTCGGCGCGGCCGTCGTCGTTGACGTCGCCGAGCGCGATCGTCTGCGTCCCGGCAGGCGGGTCGTACGGGCTGGAGAAGTTGGTTTCCGAGTACGGCCCCTCGATCAGGTAGCCGTCGGCCGGGTCCATCGACCCGTTCGGCGCCGGCATCGTCAGTTCGCCGCGCCCGCCGGCGACGCCGTAGACGACCGCAACCTCGCCGAGATTGGGGACGCTGCCGCCGCTGGTCAGGTAGCCGGCGAACGGAGCCGCGATCACCGTGTCGTCGATGCCGTCGCCGTTGACGTCGGCGCCGCCCGCGACCGACCAGCCCGCGTAGCCCGCGAGGGGCGATGCGGGGAGGCCCTGGGTCGGGCCGTGGATGACGAACCCTGCTCCGGCCGGGACCGCGCCCGGTTCGACCGTCACCGTTCCGTGCGGTTCGCCGCCGTAGATGACGTACGCCGCGCCGACCCCGTGCGCCGCCCACGGCGCCCCGATCACGACGTCGTCATAGCCGTCGCCGTTGACGTCCCCGGTCCCCGACACCGCGAAGCCGGTGCCGTCGCCTTCGACCGCCGATTCGACCATGAACCCGAGCGCCGGTTCGAGGCTCCCGCGCAGCAGGTAGACGTTGCCGCTCCGGGTCGCCGAGCCGTAGATGACCGCCGCGTATCCCTTGAAGCCGGTGCTCTGGTAGGTGCCGCTGGCGCCGACGACGACGTCGCCGATCCCGTCGCCGTTGACGTCCCCGGCCATCCCGACGGCTTCGAGGTAGTCGTTCGGCCCGGCCCCGATGATCGCGAAGCCTTCGCCGTTCGCGGCGAGCGAGCCGAGCTGCACGGTCGGCCGGTCCCCGTCCTTGCCGTAGACGACGAACGCCGCGCCGGTGTTGGGATCGCCCGGGGTGAAGGCGTCGTAGCCGCCGTCGCCGATCACGATGTCGTCGATCCCGTCGCCGTTGACGTCCTCGCCGCCCGCCACCGAGATCCCGGCGTTGTCGACTTCGCCCGGCGCCTTGACCATGAAGCCGACGCTTTCCGGCAGCCCCGCTTCGCTGAGTTCGACCGTGCCGTCGTGCGGGCCGCCGTAGATGACGAAGGCGCCGCCGTAGTTGCCGCCGATCCCGTTGGCGCCGACGACGACGTCGTCGTAGCCGTCGCCGTTGACGTCCCCGGCGTCCGCCACGGCGCGCCCGGCGTAGAGGTTCGAGCCGCTCGGGGCGAAGATCCGGAACCCCTCCGAGGGCGGGATTTCGCCGCTCGCCGGGATCGTGACCTTGGTCGGTTCGCCTGCTTTGGTGCCGTAGATGACGTAGGCGCCGCCGGTCTTGTAGAGCGGGTCGCTGTCGCCGATGATCATGTCGTCGATCCCGTCGCCGTTGACGTCGCCGATCGCCACGCTGGAGCCGAAGCGCAGGCTGTTGAGCGGCCCTTCGATCTCGAGGTTGGTGGGGGCGAGCGAGGAGATCGTGCCGGACTGCTGCGGCAGCGCCGCGCGGGCCGGGGCGGCACCGGCGGCGAGCGCCCCGGCGAGGAGCGCGAGGAGGGCTGCGACGAGGAGCGGGAGGGTCGCGTCCGGGGGCGCGACGCGGGGGTTGCGGAGCATGGCCGCAGCTTGTCCCGGCCCCGCCCTCCTCGCATCGGGCGGACCCTGCTGATCTTTTCCTCCTTACCCTCCGAGGGATGGACGGTGGACTGCTCGAGCGCCAGGGGGAGCTGGACGCGCTGGCCGAGGTGCTGGCCGCGGCGCGGGCCGGGCGGGGCGGCGTCGCGCTGGTCGAGGGAGCCGCCGGGATCGGCAAGTCGCGCCTCCTCGACGCCGCCTGCGCCGCGGCCGCGGCGAGCGGGATGGCGGTGCTGCGGGCGAGCGGCCACGAGCTCGAGGGCGAGGCGTCCTTCGGCGTCGCGGTCGAGCTGTTCGAGCCGAGCCTGGCGGCGGCCGAGGGCCACGGGCGGATCGAACGCGGGCAGCCCCTGCCGGCGGCGCCGCTCTTCGATCCCGCCGCCGCCCCGGCCGCCGACTCGCTGGCCCTGCTGCGCGGCCTCTACTGGCTCGCCGTGGAGCTCGCCGGGGACGCCGGTCTGGCGCTGGTCGTCGACGACGCGCAGTGGTGTGACCGGCCCTCGCTGGTCTTCCTCGCCTACCTCGCGGCGCGGCTCGAGGAGGTGCCGATCGCGGTCCTGGTCGCGACCCGCGAAGGCGCCGCCGGAGAGGCCGCCGACGCGCTCGTCGCCCTGCGCGGCGCCGGGAGCCGGATCGTCCGGCCAGGCCCGCTGGGGCCGGGCGGGGTCGCCGCCCTGGTCCGCGCTGAGCTGCCCGGCGCCGAGGACGCCTTCGTCGACGCCTGCGGCGAGGTGACCGCCGGCAACCCCTTCCTGGTGATCGAGCTGAGCCGCCTGCTGGCGGCCGAAGCGGTGGCGCCGACCGCCGCCTCGGTCGCCGCCGTGAAGGCGCTCGTCCCCGACACCGTCATCCACTCCTTCCTCACCCAGCTCGGCCGCCTCGGCGAGGAGGCGGAGGCGCTCGCGGCCGCCGCGGCGGTGCTCGGTGACGGCGCGCCGCTGCGCCAGGTCGCGGCCCTCGCCGGGGTCGCCGCGGCGCCCGCCGAGGATGCCGCAGACGCGCTCGCCGCCGCCGGCATCCTCGCCCGCGGCGAGCCGATCCGCTTCGCCCACCCGCTGATCGCCACCGCGGTGCGCGACGACCTGCCGGAGTTCGCCCGCGCCCGCGCCCACCGCGCCGCCGCCGACCTGCTGAGCGCCGACGGCGCGCCGCTGCGGGAGGTGGCCGCCCACCTGCTGCTGACCCGTCCGGACGCCGACGGGTGGGTGCTCGAGACCCTGCGTGCGGCGGCGGCGTCGGCCGTCGTCCAGGGCGACCCGGCGGCCGCGGCGCGGCTGCTGGCCCGCGCCGCCGCCGAGCCGCCGGCGTCCGAGCGGCGCGGCGAGGTGCTGCTGGAGCTCGCCGAAGCCGAGGCGCTGGCGGGCGACACGGCCGCCGCGGCGCACGTCGAGGAGGCGCTCGCCGCGCTCCCGCCCGGACCCGGGCGCGGCCGGGCGCTGCGCTCCCTCGGCCGCATCCGTTTCGCCGGCGGCGAGCACGCGGTCGCCGCCGAGGCGCTCGAAGGGGCGCTCGCCGCGCTCGACGACGAGGACCCCGAGAGCCAGGCGATCCTCGGCGAGTACCTGACCGTCAACCGCTTCCACGGCCCGTTGCTGGGCGCCGCCGAGCGCCGCCTGCGACCGATCGTCGAGGCGACCCGCGACGGCGATCCGCCCGCCGACCCGGTCCTGCTCGTCCACGCGCTGCTGAGCCTGGCCCTGGCCGGCGAGGCGCCTGCGCTGGTCGGTGAGCTCGCCGACCGCGCCGCGGCGCGGATCGATCCCGACCTCGACGTCGCCTCCTACTCGCTGCCGAGCGGGATGCTGGTGCAGGCGCTCTGCATCGTCGACGCGACCGACCGGGCGACGGCGGTCGCCGATGTCGCGCTGGCCGAGGCGCGCCGGCGTGGCTCGTTCATCGCGATCACCTCGGCCAGCTTCCACCGCGCGATCCCGCGCCTCCACCGCGGCGAGCTGAGCGACGCGATGGCCGACCTCGGCCAGGGCCAGGCGACCCGCGAAGAGGGCTGGGGCGCGGCCGTCGCCTGGCCGCTCTCGCTCCAGGCCCACCTGCAGCTCGAGCGCGGCGAGGTCGCCGCGGCGCGCGAGTCGCTGGCGCTGGCGAGCGCCGGGGACGGGTCGATGGAAGGGGCGGTGCTCGAGTTCGCCGTCGCCGCCCTGGCGCTCGCCGAGCGCGACCCGGGCACCGCCCTCCGGGCGGCGGAGGCGGCCGGCGAGGTGCTGCGCGAGGGCTTCGGCGTCGACAGCCCCGGCTTCCTGCCTTGGCGGCGGCCGGCGGCGCTGGCGGCGCTCGCCCTCGGCGAGGAAGCGCGTGCCCGGGAGCTCGCCGGCGAACAGCTGGAGCTCGCCCGGGCTGCCGCCGCGCCGCGCCCGCTCGCCCTCGCGCTGCGCACCGCCGCCGCGGTCGGCGGCGGCGACCCGGTCGACCTGCTGGAGGAGGCCCGGGCGGCCCTCGACGACGCCGAGCCGCGGCTCGAGCGCGCCCACGTGCTCGCCGAGCTGGGCGCCGCCCTGCGCCGGGCGGGCCGCCGCCGCGACTGTCAGGGACCCTTGCGCGAGGCGCTGCAGACGGCCGACGCGATGGGCGCCAGGGCCCTTGCCGAGGTGGCCCGGGACGAGCTGCGGGCGACCGGCGCCCGCCCCCGCCGGGCCGCCTTCAGCGGCGTCGAGGCGCTGACCCCGGCCGAGCTCCGCGTCGCCCGCCTCGCCGCCGAGGGCCTCACCAACCGCGAGATCGCCCAGGAGCTCTTCGTCACCGCGAAGACCGTCCAGACCCACCTCTCGAGCGTCTACCGCAAGCTCGACGCGGGCTCACGGCAGGAGTTGCCCGGCCTGCTGGTCAGCCCAGGCAGCTGACCGAGGCGGTCAGGCGTCGCGTCGCGGCGCCGCCGCCGCCGGCGACGGTCACCGCCCAGGCGGCCGCGCCGCGGGGCTGGTCGGCGAGGATCGCGAGCGAGCGTGGCGCGCCCTTGCCGCCGAGCGCGTAGCCGCCGGCGATCGCGGTCCGGCCCGCCGGGCAGCGGGCGACCGCGGTGGCGGTGCCGTCGGCGCCCAGCGTCACCGCCGTCCCCTTGACGTGGACGACCTGGGCCGAGGCGCCCGCCGGACCGGCCGGACCGGGGGCGCCGCGTTCGCCCGCCGGGCCACGGTCCCCGGCCGGGCCTCGTTCAGGGGCGGGCGGGGCCGGGGCGGCTTCGACCTCGAGGCAGCCGCGGCAGCCGACCTGGTCGCCACCCGGGGCGGTGACCAAAACGTCGCGGGGACCCGGCGCGGCGTCGGGCGCGATGGAGACGGTCGCGTCGAGGCGCTGTTCGGTGCCCGGTCCCGCGGTGGTCGCCGTGACTCCTTCGCCGGCGACCGTGACCGTGCCGCCCGCCAGTCCCTGGCCGAAGATCGCCAGCTGCGCCGTGCCCGCGGTGGTGACAGTCGGCGGGGTGAGCCCGGTGATCGTCGGCCCGCGTTCGGGGCAGGGCCGCTCGAAGGGCAGGTCGGCGACCGCGAAGTCGGCCGCTTCGCCGGCGCCCCCGCTGATCGTCCAGAGGAGACTTGGGTCACCCGCCGCGTGCGTCACGTCGAAGCTGCCGTTGCCAGGAACGAACTGGTTCGGTTGGCCGATGTCGACCGGCGGCGGAAAGAAGAAGTTTTCGTCGCCGGGCGGGAGGTTCTCGATCGTGACCCCATGGTTTGCGTAGCCGAACCGGACCGTGGCGATGTTCGCCGACGCGTTGTAGGTGGTGCAGACGATCCCCGACCCCACCGTGTTGACGGCGGAGGCGCTCGCGGGCGCGACCAGCGAGGCGGCGCCGAGCAGCGCCGGGAGCAGGGCGAGGAGGAGCGGGATTCGGCGGAGTCGGGCGGTCATCGTCTTCCTTTCGGGAGCGGCGGGGCGGAGCGGTCCTCGGTCGTCAGCGCCAGCTCGATCGCGCGCGTCAACCCGACCCAGCCGGTGAACGGGGTGGCGGCGCCGGAGTCGTCGGTCAGCGTCCCGGCGACGGGGTCGGCGCCGCGGTCGAGATCGAGCACGACGCGGACCCAGCGGCGGTCGTCCTGGCGTGCGGTCGCGGCCATCCCCACACGTTGGCCGCTCGCGGCCCCGGTTCGCATCGGGCGGCGCGGCCGATCTTTCCGCCCGGCCCCCCTGAGAATTTGCCCGTCCCCGCCGCGCCCGGTCAAGACGGCCTGTGTGACGAGGCTCCGGAGTCGAAACTCCGTTTTAACGGAGCGCTCGCTCCGGTTCGTGCTACAGTCGCCCGCATGAACCGGAGCGATCACTCTCACTTCAATCCCTGGCTCGCGCTGGTCGTCGTCTGCTTCGGCCAGTTCATGGTCGTGCTCGACGCGACGATCGTGAACGTCGCGCTGCCCGCCATCCAGAACGACCTCGGCTTCTCAGACAGCTCGCTGGCCTGGGTGGTGAACGCCTACACGCTGTTCTTCGGCGGCTTCCTGCTGCTCGGCGGACGCGCCGCCGACCTGCTCGGCAGGCGCTCGCTGTTCCTCGCCGGCGTCGCCGTCTTCTCGCTCGCCTCGCTGGCCAACGGCCTGGCGACCTCGGAGACGCAGCTGATCATCGGCCGCGCGATCCAGGGCCTCGGCGGCGCGATGCTCTCGCCCGCGGCGCTCTCGGTCATCACCACTTCCTTCAGCGAGGGCGCCGAGCGCACCAAAGCCCTCTCCGTCTGGGCGGGCGTCGCCGCGGGCGGTGGCGCGGTCGGCCTCCTGCTCGGCGGCTTCCTGGTCGAAAGCCTCTCCTGGGAATGGATCTTCTTCGTCAACGTGCCGGTCGGCGCGGCGATCGTCTTCGCCGCCCTCAAATGGGTCCCGAACTCGGTCCAGGAGGGCGCGCTGCGCCACTTCGACATCGCCGGCGCGAGTACCGTCACGGCTGGCCTCGTCGCCCTCGTCTACGCGATCGTCGAGGCCTCGAGCTGGGGCTGGGCCTCGGGCAAGACGCTCGGCGTCGCCGCCGGCGGCATCGCCCTGCTGGTCGCCTTCGTCCTGATCGAGCGCCGCTCGCCCGCGCCGCTGGTGCGGCTGGAGCTGTTCAGGCTGCGCTCGCTGGCGACCGGCAACGGCGTCTTCCTGATGGTCGCGGGCGGCCTCTTCGCGATGTTCTACTTCGCCTCGCTCTACCTGCAGAACGTCCTCGGCTACTCGCCGCTGACCACCGGCCTCGCCTTCCTGCCGGTCACCTTCGGGATCGCGATCGGCGCCACGGTGGCGGAGAAACTGATCCCCCGCGTCGGCCTGCGGCCGGTGCTGATGGCGGGGATGCTGGTCGCCGCCGCCGGGCTGGCGGTGCTCGCCGCGACGACCGAGGTCGGCGGCCACTACCCCGGCATCGTCGGCGGCCTCTTCCCGATGTCGATCGGGATGGGGGCGACCTTCGTCTCACTGACGCTGGTCGCGACGACCAACGTCGAGGAGCGCGACGCGGGCCTGGCCTCGGGGATCTTCAACACCTCGCAGCAGATCGGCGGCGCGCTCGGGCTGGCGGTGCTCTCCAGCATCGCCAACTCGAAGACCTCGGACTTCCTCGGCGGGATCGTCGGCAAGCCGAGCTTCCTCGACCAGCAGGAAGCGCTGGTGTCGGGGTTCCAGACCGCGTTCGTCGTCGCCGCGGCCCTGGTCGCCGCCGGCGCGCTGCTCGCCGGCCTGCTGCTGCGCCGCAAGGACGTCGCCCGGATCGAGTCGGGCGACATGCCGGCCGCGGTCGCGGTCTAGCTCGATGCCCGCCGACGTGCGCCCGCGGGGACCGCGCCAGGTGGTCGCCGCGGGCACGCCGTGGGCGCGAGTTAGGCTTCCTTAGATGGCAACGGTGGAGACCTCACCTGCCCTACGGGCCGACGCCGCTCGCAACCGCGAGCGGATCGTCGCCGCGGCGGTCGAAGTCTTCGCCGAGCGCGGCCTCGAGGCCTCCACGGCGGAGATCGCGCACCGCGCCGGCGTCGGCGAGGCGACCCTCTTCCGCCGCTTCCCGACCAAGGACGACCTGATCACCGCGATCGTCGCGGTGATGCTCGAGGAGGCGGCCACCGTGGCGACCTCCTGTCTCGAGGAGGACGATCCCTGGCGCGGGGTCGAACGCTTCCTCTACGAGATGGCCGAGCGCGCCTCCGAGGATCACGTGATCAGCGACTCGAACAAGGAGCGCTGCATGGCCTCGCCGGCCTTGGCCGCCGAGCGCACCCGCGTCCTCGACCTCACCGCCCAGCTGGTCCGCCGCGCCCAGACCGCCGGCGCCCTCCGCGACGACATCGCCGGCCAGGACCTGATGTTCCTGATGGGCGCCGTCGCCTCGATCGGCGAAGTCCCCTTCGACGGCCTCCGTCCCGACCTCTGGAAGCGCTACCTCGGCATCGTCCTCGACGGCCTCCGCCCCACCAACGCCTCCAAGCTCCGCCCCGGCGCCCCACCCCGCCGCCTGATCGAAAACCCCGAAGTCGAGTAGCGGCGGCGGGCTGACGCCGCGCCGCCTGGCCCGCGCCCGCACAGGCCCTCCGCCCATTCTTCGCGGCCGCCCCGCCCGTCCGAGTTGCGTCCCGGGCGTCTCGTGGCGGCCCGTGGCAGGCTGTGACCGCCACGAGACGCCCGGGACGCGAGGGAGATGCAGGGAACGCCAAGGGTCCGGCACGCCTGCGCCGGGAACGTCACAGGGACGACACGATCTCCGCTCTTCCGTGACGGGTCCCCCGGGTGAGTTCGCACTTTGCCGTAAATAGTCCGGAGAACTGCGAACTCACCTT
>Ga0164242_10009501_pt1 | contig 10480 bp, 6 predicted proteins | sample OricomgcompostMG_FD_108783 | JGI IMG/M metagenome (GOLD analysis project Ga0164242, IMG submission 108783) | Miracle-Growth compost microbial communities from Emeryville, California, USA - Original compost - Miracle growth compost (MG) ... | reverse complement strand
CGGCTCGAATCGGTCACCGGCGAGATGTCGGCGGCGGTCGATGCGCTGCTCGACCGCACCGCCAACGCGGTCGACGAAGCGCGCAAGGGCATCGCCACGCAGGGCGAGGCGATGCTCGCCATGTTGGAGACCAACCAGGCGGCGCTCGATCGCGCGACCCGCGACAGCGTCGAGGCGCTGGCGCAGCGGATCACCGCAGTGGAGGCAGTGATCGATCGCCTCGCCGGCCGCCTCGGCGAGCAGCAAGCGGCGGGCGACGCGCTGTTCGGCGGGCTCCACACCAATCTCGGCGCGGTCGAGCAGCGGATGGAAGCCCTGCACACGCAAGGCGTCGTGCGGACGCAGGAGCTTGCCGCCTCGATCAGCGCGCTCGGCGGCTCGGCCGATGCGATGACCGAATCGCTGCGCACCGGCGACGCCACCGCGCGCTCGGTGATCGCCACCTCGGAAAATCTGCTGCTGGCGCTCGACGCCGCGGCGCGCGAGATCGACGAGACGCTGCCCGACGCGCTCACGCGGCTGGACGAGAAGATCGCCGAGACCAAGACGATCGTCGCCGGCACCAAGCCCGATCTGCTCGCGCTGGTCACGGCCGCCGAAAGCACGCACGACGCGATCGAGGCGATCGCGCAAGTCATCGCCGGCCAACGCACAACAGTCGAGCAACTCGCCCAGACGATGAGCGAGACGCTCGACACCGGCAGCACCAAGGCCGAAGCGCTCGGCCGGATGATGGACGAGACGATCGGCCGCACCAACAATTTCGCGCAGGAAGCCGCGCCCAAGCTGGTCGCCGCGCTGATCCGAGTCCGCGACACCGCTAGCGCGGCCGCCGACCGCGCCCGCGAGACGCTTGACGGCGTCATCCCCGAAGCGGCCAAGTCGCTCGAACAGGCGAGCGCCGAGGCGATGGCGCGCGCCACCGGCGACACGGTCGGCCGCCACGTCGCGGCGATTGCCGAGGCGACACAATCGGCGGTCGACGCTGCCTCGCGCGCCTCAGAACGGCTGACGCAGCAGATGCAGGCGATCGAGCAGGCGATCGCCACGATCGACCTGCGCATCGAGCAGGCCCGCGACGAACGCGAAGAGGCCGAGCGCGACAGCTTCGCGCGGCAGGCCTCGCTGCTGATCGAGGCGCTCAATTCGAATTCGATCGACATCACCCGAGCCTTCGCGCCCGAGGTGACCGACAGCGCCTGGGCCGCTTACCTCAAGGGCGACCGCGGCGTCTTCACTCGCCGCGCGGTGCGGCTGCTCGACGGCAACGACGCCCATGCCATCGCCACGATGTACGACGACGACGAGAGCTTCCGCGATCGGGTCAATCGTTACATCCACGATTTCGAGGCGATGCTGCGCGGGGTGCTGGCGCAGCGCGACGGCTCGCCGCTCGGCGTGACGTTGCTGTCGTCGGACATGGGCAAGCTCTACGTCGCGTTGGCCCAGGCAATCGAACGGCTGCGGACGTAAGCCCATCGCCATCCTGGCGAAAGCTGGGATCGCCGGCCATGCCTTCCGAGCCCCGAGCGCGCCGCGCAGGGGTTGAGTACCGCTATTGCGTCGATCGCGCCTGGTTTCCTACCTTTCCGGCGCGACGAATTGCTCGGGATAGTCGTAATCGGCCAGCATGGATGTCGGCGCGGTGACCGCAATCGGACGGCCAAGGCAGGCGCGAACCGGTCGGTCGTCATCCGCGAGAATCTGTCTTGCCGTTTCTGCGGAGATGAGCGTCGGCGGCGACAGAATGGCTCCGTCCGTGCTGATCACCGCAAGTCCTTCGCCCGCGGCGGCTGAAAGCGCGCGAAAATGAGCGGCGGTGACGTGTGGCATGTCGCCGAGAAGGACCAGCACCCCTCGTGCGCCGAGATCAAGCGCTACGGCGAGGCCAAGCCGCAGCGAGCTGTCCTTGCCCGAAGCGGGATCGGGATTGACGACAAGACGGAAGCCGAGATCGGAAAGCAGGGCGTGCAACCTGGGTTCGGCCGGCGGCACCACGGCGGCCCTGCCGGCAAAGGCCGTGGTTGCGCACAGCTCGGCGGCGTGCATCGCCAGCGGCTTGCCATCGAACAAGGCGAGCAATTTGTTGCCCGGCGCATATCGCCGCGAAAGGCCGGCACAGAGCAGGATCGCGACCGTCTGCTCCAGCGGGATCATGGCAATCGCGCGCGATAGGCGCCGACGATTTCGGCTAGGGCGGACAAGGCGAACGTCGCCGGATCGCGCGATGCGGGTATGAGGCCGACCGGTCCGCGCACACGGGTGATGGCGGGCTCGGCCACACCATGAGCGGCCAATGCGGCGCGCCGGGCCGCATGGGTGCTGCGGCTGCCCATCGCGCCGATCCAGAAGGAGTCGGTTTCCAGCGCCTTTCGGATGAGGGGCGGTTCCCAATCGTGGTCGTGGAACAGGAACAGGAAGGCCGTCCAGCGATCGCCAGATAGTTGCACGGGACTGTCGACGGTCCTGAGCCGCACGGAAGCGACGCCGGCCGCCAAGCCTGCTCCGACGATCTCGCGATCGGGCGAGTAAAGCTCGACATCGGCGCCGAAGCTTCGCGCGAGGCCGAGCGACGTCAGCATCTCCGCCCCATGCCCGATCAGGACCAGCCGCAACGTCGGGACATGTCGGGCGATAAAGGCACCGCTTTCCCAGCCCGTCGCCGCTGCTGTTGCGTCGGCCGAAGCGGAGAGTTGCCCGGCGGGATCCAGGCGAAGCGCGACCGGACGCCGCGCATCGAGGCTCGCGACCGCGCGCGCCAGCACGTCGGGTGCCGGATCGGCGAGGAACAGCACGTCCATGCCGCCGCCGCAGGGCAGCCGGATGTCGATATAGGGCGATCCCTGCCCGAACCGCATCGTGCGGGAAGCGCCTTCGCGAAGGACCGCGAGCGCCTCGGCGACGATCGCCCGCTCCACGCAGCCGCTCGAGAAGGAGCCGGCGCTGATGCCGTTGTCCAACACGGCCATATGCGCGCCGACCGCCCGCGCGCCGCTCCCGGTCAGATCGGTGATCGTCGCCAGCACGCCCCTGTGCCCGGCACGCACGCCGTCGACCAGCAGGCGGAGCACCTCCCTGGCCGATGCCGTGGGCGCGCTTGCGGCATCGCCGATCGCCCGATCATCGCTCGTCGGGACTGCTCGAAGGGCCATAGCCGCTCTGTCGGCGAGCATCCGGATAGCCTCTCTAGGCGGCGACCTGCGGCGCCAGCAGGTCCTCGATGCGCACCGGGAGGTCGCGGACGCGCACGCCGGTCGCATGATATACGGCATTGGTAATCGCCGCGGCGACGCCTGCCAGCCCGATCTCGCCGATACCGCGCGCGCCCATCTCGTTTAGGTGGGTGTCAGGGTAATCGAGGAAGATCACATCCATCGGCGGCGTGTCGGCGTGGGTCGCCATGATGTAATCGGCGAGGTTGCTGTTGACCGGCATCCCGTTGCGCGGATCGTAATGGGTTTGCTCGAACAGCGCCATGCCGATCCCCATCGTCACCGCACCCTCGATCTGGTTGCGGCCGGTGAGCGGATTGACGATGCGCCCAGCGTCGATGACAGTCAGCGTTCGGTTGACGCGCAGGCGCGCGATCTCCGGCTGCCAGGCCACCTCGACGAAGTGTGCACCGAACGAGTGCATCGAAACGATCGGGTTCTTGTCCTTGAAGGTGCCTTCGGATTTGCCGCGCCCCTCGACATGGCCAAGCCGCGCCGACGCCAGCACCTCTGCGAAGGACCGCCCCTCGCCCGGCGACTGGCCTTTGCGGTGGACTCGTCCCTCATGGAAATCGAGCTGGTCGGCGGGAAAGCGCCCGAAATGATCGTCGCCTTCGCTCGCTGCGGCGAGCAGGTTGCCGATCGCCGCGCGCGCGGCCTGCGCCACCGCGGGAACCAGCGATGCGGTCGCCATCGAGCCCCCCGAAATCGGGCCGGGCGGCAGAGTGCTGTCGCCGATCACCACCTTGATCTTGCCGATCTCCACGCCGGTCAGTTGCGACGCCATCTGCGCCAGCACCGTATAGGTGCCGGTGCCGATATCCTGCGTGCCGCTGGCGACGCGCACCGTCCCGTCGGCGTTGAACATCACGCTGGCCTCGGCCGCCCAGCGCGCCGCCATCCAGGTGCAAGCCGCCATGCCCCAGCCGAGGATCGCATCGCCGTCGCGCATCGAGCCGACTTCGGGCGTCCGCCGCGCCCAGCCGAACCTTTCGGCACCGGTGGTCAGGCATTCCTTGAGATGACGCGAGGAGAAGGGGATGCTCTTGCTCTCGTCGATCGCCGGCTCGTTCCTGAGCCGCAATTCGACGGGGTCGATCTTCAGCGCGATCGCCAGCTCGTCGATCGCCGATTCGAGCGCGTACATGCCCGGCACCGCGCCGGGCCCGCGCATCGAGGTGGCGACGCCGACGTTGCGGCGCGCGAAGGCTTCGGTGACGCGGAGGTTGGGCGTCGAATACATGAAGCCGCTCGATTCGCCGCAATTCTCGCTGTAGTCGCTGAGCAGCGCGCGAGAGTAGGTGTAGTCGTGCCGCAGCGAGGCCAGTTTGCCGTCCTTGTTCGCGCCCAGGCGGATGCGTTGCTGCGTGTGCGGCCGGTGCCCGGTCGATTCGAAGTCCATCTGCCGCGTCACGACCAGCTTGATCGGCCGGCGCAGGTCTCGGGCCGCTCCCGCCGCCAGCAGCGACTGCGGCCACGGCCACAGCTTGCCGCCGAACCCGGTGCCGAGATATTCGGTGATGACCCGGACGTTCTCCTTGGGCACGCCCAGCATCTGCGCCAACACCTCGTGGAAATTGCCCACTGCCTGCGTGGTTTCATAAAGCGTGAAGCGCGTACCGTCGAAGGTCGCGACGCTGGCGTGGAGCTCGATCGAGCTATGGGTCTCGATCGGCGTGGTGTAGGTGTGATCGATCTTGATCGGGGCGGCGGCAAACGCGCCTTCCGGGTCGCCGCGCTCGGTTTTGACCTTGGGCTTTTCCTCGGGCGACAGCGCCATCGACACGTCGAGCGTGGCTGGGCTGTAGCTGACCTTGACCTTGCGCGCGGCCGCGGTCGCCTGCTCGAACGTGTCGGCCACCACCAGCGCGACATATTGGCCGTAATAGCGGATCGTATCGTCCTCGAGCGGCGGGCGGCGCTCGTCGATCATCGCGTCGGCGGAGGCGGGAATGCGATAGAAGGTGCCGATGTTGTGCCGAGTATAGACCTTGCGCACGCCGGGCATCGCCGCCGCGGCCGCGGTGTCGATCGCGGCAATCGTGCCGCTGGCGATGGTGGCGCGGACCGGCACCGCATAGAGCAGGTCGGGAAAGTGGAAGTCCGAGGTGTAGCGCGCCGCCCCACTGACCTTGAGCGGCCCGTCGATGCGGACGGTCGCGCGGCCGACGGCGGCGTGCGGAGCGGTTGTGGCGTCAGGCATGTCCGTCCTCCTCAGGCCGCGGCCGTAGAGAGCGCGCTGGCGAGGCAGCGCTTGGCAAGCTCGATCTTGAAGCCGTTCTGGCTGCAGGGCTTGGCGCTGCGCAGCGCCGCATCGGCGGCGGCGGCGAAGGTGGCGCGTTCAGCGGGCCTGCCGAGCAATGCTGCTTCGGCCTCCGGCGAGCGCCATGGCCGCGTGCCGACCCCGCCGAGCGCCACGCGCGCATGGCGGATCGCGCCGCCCTCGCTCGCCAGCACCACCGCGGCGGAGGCGAGCGCGAACTCGTAGGACGCGCGGTCGCGCAGCTTGAGGTAATGCGAGCGCGCGCCCCGATGCGGCGGCGGCAGCAGCACATGCGTAATGAGATCGCCCGGCTCCATCACTGTCTCGCGGTCCGGCGTGTTGCCAGGCAGCAGGAAGAAATCGCCGATCGGCACGTTGCGCTCGCCATGTGCGCCGCGAATGACGATCGTGGCTTCCAGCGCGGTCAGCGCCACGTTCATGTCGGAGGGGTTGCTGGCGATGCAGTGATCGCTGGTGCCGAGCACCGCCAGGTTGCGGTTGAAGCCATGAATCGCCGAGCAGCCGCTGCCCGGCTCGCGCTTGTTGCACGCCGTCGCGGTATCGCGGAAATAGACGCAGCGCGTGCGTTGCAGCAGGTTGCCGCCGGTCGTCGCCATGTTGCGCAGCTGGCTCGAGGCGCCCGACAGCAGAGCCTGAGACAGCACGGCATAGTCACGCTTCACCTCGGCATTGTTGGCGAGATCCGAATTGCGCACGAGCGCGCCGATCTTCAGGCCGCCGTCGGACGTGCGCTCGACCTTCGCCAGCGGCAGATGGTTGATGTCGACCACGCGCCTCGGCGTTTCGACATCGAGCTTCATCAGGTCGATCAGCGTGGTGCCGCCGGCGACGAAGCGCACTTCAGCGCCCTGCTGCGCGGTGGACGCCGCGGTGCCCGCGCGGATGGCCTCGGCGGGATCGGCGGCGCGCGAGAAGGTGAAGGGTTCCATCGGCTTGCTCCTTCACGCGCTTCTCACCTGGCGGATCGCCGCCAGGATGTTCTTGTAGGCGCCGCAGCGGCAGATGTTGCCGCTCATCGCTTCCTTAATGTCGGCGTCGCTCCCGCCCCACGGCTCCTTCAGCATTGCCACCGCGGACATGATCTGGCCCGAGGTGCAATAGCCGCACTGATAGCCGTCGTGCTCGAGGAACGCCTGCTGCATCGGGTGGAGGCGGTCGGGATCGCCCAGCCCCTCGATCGTGGTGATGTCCGCGCCCTCAGCCACCGCCGCCAACGTCAGGCAGGAATTCACCCGCCGCCCGTCGATATGCACCGTGCAGGCGCCGCATTGGCCGTGGTCGCACCCTTTCTTGGTGCCGGTCAGGCGCAGATGCTCGCGCAGCGCGTCGAGCAAGGTCGTGCGCGGATCGAGCGACAGGCGGTGCTCGGCACCATTCACCCGAAGCGAGATGTCCATCAGTCCCTGTCCCGTTGCTGCCGGCTCCGCAGCGGATGCCGCAGTGGTCGACAACGAACCGCCGACAAGAGCGCCCGTTCCCGCGGCAGCGACCGTCAGCATGTCCCGTCGGGTCAATCGATTGCCGGTCATCTCAGTCGCTCTCCCGTGGTTCTGTGGCCGTGCCGGCAAGCTGCAAGGACATCCGACGCCCCCTGCATAGCAGAATCGGCAGTTCCATCGCGCGGCTCAAGCGCCGAAACACCAATTCCGGTTCCAGGCGACGTATAACGGCAAAAATGACTGATGCCGATCCGTCGCCCGCAAGCGCGGGGCGAGGACCGGCACCAGTCGGCCTGTGTTCGGGTTATCTTGCTACTAGAACTTCACCTGGAAGCCGGCAAAGAGCCGGCGGCCCGCCGAATAATAATCGATCGGCATGTCGCTGTTGATGTAGCTTTCCGAGAACTCCTTGTTGAGGTTCTGCCCCTCGACGAAGAAGCTGGTATGCCATTTGTCGAGCCGTATGGTGATCTTGGCATCGAGATAGCCTTCGCCCTTGCGATAGATCGGATTGTATCCGTTGTTCTTGTCCGACACGGAGACAAGCCAGTGGGAGCGATAATTGTAGGCGATCTTCGCGTTCAGCCAGCCTTTGTCGTAGAACAAGCTGGCGTTGTAGGTGTATTTCGACAGGCCCGGATAATCATTGAGCGCCACATTCGTTGCGTCGTTGGTCAGGTTGGTCTGGATCGCGCGGGCGTAGGTGAAGTTGGCCTGCACGCCGAAACCGTCGAACGGCTTGGGCAGGAAGCTGAACACCGTCTGCCCGCTCAATTCGATGCCGTCCAGCTTTGCGCCATGCCCGTTCACCGACTGGGTCACGGTAAACAAGTTGCCGTCATGGAAGACGTCGACGTTGTCGCGCGTCACGTTGGGGATAACGAACGTCGTCTCGTACTTCTTGTAATAGCCGATGCTGACCAGCGTGTCGCGGTTGGGATACCAGGCGAGGTTCACCTCCCATTGGTCGGCGCGATACGGCTTGAGGTCGGGATTGCCCGCCGTGCAGGTCGTCTCGTCGGTGACATCGACGTTATCGAACGTGCAATTGATGTTGGGAACGAGATCGGTCGGCTTCGGCCGCGCCAGGTTCTTGGCATAGTTGGCGCGGAGGAACAGCGTCGGCGTGATCTCCAGATTGGCGTTCACGGCCGGCAGCCAGTCGGAATAGCTGTGCGCGATCGACGCCGAGTCCGCGCCCGTCACCACGGTTTCGGTGCCGCCGTTGCTGCCCGGCTTGATCCGGATTTCGGAGCGCTTGTAGGTGCCGGTGCCGGCGTCCCTGGTGTGCGTGTAGCGGACGCCGAAATTGCCGGTGATCGGCATACCGAAGATGTGGAAGGCGTAGCCGGCCATCAGATAGCCCGAGGCGATCGTCTCGTCGATCTGATAGGCCGGAATCTGCGACATGCCGTTGGCCTGGAACAGCAGGTCGTGATCGAAGCCTGAAAGGTCGTAATATTTGCCGAGCACGTCCGAGTAGAATTTCGGCACGGCGAGCTGCGACGGCGCGTCAGACGGCGCGCCCTTCAGGCTTGAGAACAGCGGAGCGCCCGGGATGGTGCCAGTGGTCTGCTGCAATAGCTGCTGGTATTGCGCCGGCGTCAGATAGACCGTGTTGGCGGCCGGATTGGCCGGCGGCTGATTGGCGATGACGGTATAGATGTTGACGTTGGCACTGTCCTGATACGTCATCGTCGTCGGGTCGAGCAGCCGCGTGCCGCCGCCCTGATACGAGATGAAGCTCGACCAGCGGTACTGTCCGCCATATTTGATCCTCTTGAGGAAGGTCATGTCGCCGGTGTCCCAATCGGCGTCGAGCTTGAGCTGGTTCTCCTTGCTCCGGCCCCAGGTCGGGCGATACTGCAGCGTCGGCCCCGATTGGATCAGCGGTTGCCCGTCCGCGCCGACCTGGTTGAAATTCGAATAAGACGACGGGTCTGCCGGATCGAACGTGCCCGGGAAGATGAAGGACGGCGTGCCGAGCGCATTGTTGCGGTCGACGGTAAGGCCGCTGACGCTGGTCGAGAAGGCGTAGGAGTTGGTGTTGCCGTCGGTCGTCGCCACCGCGTGAGAAGCAAGGCCCTTGAGATTGAGCGCGCCTAGATTCCAGTCGAATCCGGTCTGATAATATTGGGAGTTCTGATTGTATCTGAAGTTTCGGCCCTGCACGCCGATGATGCCGCTGGCGCCGTTGTAGTTCGGCGCGGTCGCCGAGCCGATGTTGACGGAATTGAGCGCCGCGGTCACGCTGGTGACGACGTGGTTCGCATTCACCGTCGAGGTGCCGAGCTTCACCTGCGGCTGGAGCGAGCCGATCGCGGGGTCGAGCTGGAAGCGCTGATAGCGGCCGAAGTCGATCGAATAATTGTTGTCGTTCAGCCGCTGGTTACGGAAATTGAGCTGCGCCTCGACATAGGCGCGGAAATTGTGCGTCACCTCATATTGCAGCTGGACGTCGCTGGAGATGCGCTTGTCGTGCCGAATCCAGCTGCGATAGCGCGGGACGGTCGGAACCCAGTCGAAGAATTGCGTTTCGCAGGCGAGCCGATTGGATGATCCGGAAACCGAAGCGCAGCTCGCATACGTGTTGTAGTTGGCGTATTTCGGATTCGCGACCGTCTTCTGATCGGAATGATCGAAGTCGGCGAGCTGCTTCCAGTTGGTGTTGCTGATGTAGTCCTGGCGGGTGTCGACATCGTCGTAGGTGACGTTGGCGATCAGGCCGAGGCGGCGGCTGCCGAACAGGTGCGGCGACCCGAACGTCAGCGTGCCGCGCGGTTTCCACGATTTCATCAGCGGCAGATATTGTTCGGAGGCGGTGAGGCTGACGAACGGCTTGACGAGCTCGAGCGGACGACGGGTCTCGATGCTGACCGTGCCGCCGATGCCGCCTTCGGTGAGGTCGACCGAATAGCCCTTGTAGACGTCGATCGACTTGACGAGTTCGGCGGCAAGGTCGCGGAAATCGCCAGAGCGCGTCCCGTCGGTATTGCCGCCGAGCATGGTGACGCCGTTGATCTCGATGCGGTTGAGATCGGGCTCGACGCCGCGGATCGAGATTTGCGTGCCCTCGCCGAAATCGCGGCTGAGCTGGACGCCGGTGATCCGCGCCAGCGCGTCGCCGACATTCTTGTCGGGGAAGCTCGCGATATCGTCGGCGACGATCGAATCGGCGACGGTTTCGGCGTTCTTCTTGCGCTGAATCGCCGAGCGCAGCGATGCGCGCGTGCCGACGACCAGAATGTCACCTGCGCCCGCGCCGTCTTGGTCGTTCTGGGCGGCTTCGGCCTTCGACGCGGTCGTCTGCGCGTCGGTTTGCGCCGCGGCCGGCATCGCAAGGCCGCACGCCAGCGCCACCGCCAGCCACGAAGTGGTGCGCAGCGCCATCGCGATCGGTTGGCGTGAAACAGTCATTTCCATCTCCCGAAGTTGAGCGCCGTCATTCCCGCCCGCGCTCCTCCGCGGTGGGTCAGGCATCTATTTTGATGAGCGGCACGCGGCCGCCGGCGCCGCCAGCGCGGCGCGGATGTCAATCCGTCGAT
>Ga0164242_10009500_pt1 | contig 10480 bp, 5 predicted proteins | sample OricomgcompostMG_FD_108783 | JGI IMG/M metagenome (GOLD analysis project Ga0164242, IMG submission 108783) | Miracle-Growth compost microbial communities from Emeryville, California, USA - Original compost - Miracle growth compost (MG) ... | reverse complement strand
TACTGTACGCGTGTTCATGGCCTCCACCTGGTCGGGAGCCCGCAGGGTCAACATCGCTAACGCACTTACCAGTCTCGGGCAGAAAGGTGCGCGCGTAGAGGTGATCACGATGAGCGATATCGATCAAGGCGTGATCACACAGCTGAATGTGCTTTCGGGAGCCGGCGGTTATGTAAAGATTATGGACGTTACGAAGGAGGTGGACCATTCCAAGGTAATGCTGATAAAAGTAATCTGGGATGGTACGATGCAGCGGATCGTGCTTATGGGAAGCGAGAACTACGGGGAAGGCGCGCTCAAGTATAACAATAACTTTCTACCCAGGTTAAAAAACAGTGCGCTGTTTAGCGCTACTGGAATTATTATGGTGAAGTCAGAGTTGCCCTGTAGGCCCGGTCGTCCAAATAAGATGCCCCTTGCGATGTGGCTTTAAGAGTGGTGATAAACTGAAAATGGAAGTAACAGACGTTTTGGAAAAGAAGCCGAGCCTCCCCTGCTTTATCCAGAGACGGGCTTAGTGACGATTAGTGAAAATGTCGGGAGGGGAATACAGAGCAGTTGAGGACAGGGTCCCCCCCCCCCGCGAAATCGGTATTGGTATAGCAGCCACAAGACAACCATTGCCAGAACTTGTTTTAAAAGAGACTATATCAGCCGTACGAAATCTCTCATCTAAACCGAATAAATATTATAGGTTTATCCATTGGCATTGAAGAAGATGGAGAAGCCTCCTGTTAATAGAGTATGGCGCAGCTCATTGGTCAAGATCGATGGGGAGAAAAATACAGATATAGCCATGACCGCCGAATGAGAAGCGGCTTTTTGCAGAAAATTGAAAATAGTTGGAAGACCCTACCCGAAATTTATGGGACGTAAATTCCAACTATGAGTGAGGCTGATCCCCGGGCATGATGCTTTTAATTCGGTAATAATAATATCGGGATTGGGAAATGCGGTGTCCTGCGTAAAAAGTTCATGCGCTGTCTCGCTGCCTTTGTTGTTTTTCAATCACGGAAATTGTCTATGGTGACAAGCTTGTCGCGTCATTTAATGCTGTCTCACGGAGGGCATGTTTTGACGCAAACACAAGCCAGACTTATAATAATTCCTATGCATTTAGCCGTTAATTCATGCCAGTCAAAAAATAAAAGACGAGATATCTCCAAGGATATCTTCAGCATCGGGTTTGTCCAATGGAGAGTTCATCCTTGGCACTCCATTCCCTCGGGCTGAAGCGAACCTTTATTTATTGTGGCCTTTTATAAATTATCTTATGTTTACGGTGACATTGGCCATCAAATGCGGCAAAATAATAGTATATCAATCAGAGAAGAAGAACTGGCTCATCGTTTTGCAACAGGAGACGAGGAGGCGTTTACGATGATATATGACCGGTTCTATTTTCTTATTTATCAGTATGCCCGCCGCTGGTTGCATCGTAAAGAAGATGCCGAAGATATCGTTGCCAATACGTTTATTAAATTGTTGGAACATCGGAAAAAATTTGTCAGTATAGAGAATATTATCGGGTTCCTTAAGATAACTTGTCGGAATGCTTGCATTAACTCTCTCAAGCATCAGCGGATGAAAACTGAAAAGCAGATCGAATTGCTCCGTACTATGTCAAGAGAGGAAATACCAGATTTTGAATGGGCGGAAGCCCAGGAAGTATTTCTTAATTTAATATATTCGGAGGTTGAAAAGTTGCCGGAAAAAATGAAAGAGATTTTTATGTTATCATACCGCGATGAGTTAAAGCCCGCCGAAATTGCAAAACGTCTTCATCTCAAAGTTCGTACGGTCAGCAACCAGAAAACCAATGCTATACACATTTTGAAATTGGCTATGGCACATTCTTCCCTCTTATTGGCGCTTTTCTGTTTACTAGACTAATTTCTCTCTCATTGAATTTTTTAAAAAAAGTAGGATTCGTATTTTTTGTCTGGTAAGTTTTACTTGCTCAGTTGTATAGTTAATAGGAGCGAGGAACAACAATCGGAAATTACTTAAGAAGTTAAAGGTTAATGCCGAGAAAACACTGTTATGGCAGATGAGGACATAATTGGAACACTATTGTACAAACAGTTCCTCGGGAGCCTTACAGAGGAGGAACGTAAGCAGTTGGAAGAATGGATTCAGCGCTCAGAACAAAACAAGCTATTGCTGGAGGAGCTGGAAGACATGGATATTCTTGCTCCCCGGTTGGCAGAGTTTCACCCAGAACGCAAAAAGGCCCTCCGCGAACGGATCCTGAAGAAGATTTACAACGATCCTCGTGGACAGGTGGAACCCGTTCAAACGAAGGTAGCTGTTAGGCTGATGCGGCGATGGGGTTGGGCTGCTGCCGCCGTCCTGTTTCTAATTTCAGGTTTTTGGCTTCTGTTAAATAGTACTGGTCAAAGACAAAAAGCCGTAACCTCCCAATTTCCAAGTAGTATAAACGATATACCTCCAGGAGGGAATAGAGCTGTTCTTACCTTGTCTAATGGTACAAAAATTATTTTGGACAGTGTCCATAATGGACAGTTAGTCAATCAAGGGAGCAGTAGAATTGTAAAAATAAGTACTGGATTACTGGCGTATAAAGCTGAAGGCACTAAAGCGAAGGGCCAGGTTGGCTATAATACCCTATCCACGCCAAGAGGAGGGCAATACCAGCTGCAGTTGCCGGACGGAACGAAGGTGTGGCTCAATGCTGCTTCTTCCATTCGTTATCCAACAAGATTTTTTGGTAAAGAACGCGTTGTGAGGATAACAGGGGAAGCCTATTTTGAGATAGCGGCAAATGCAGGGCAGCCTTTCAAAGTGCTTGTTAATAATATGATCATTAATGTATTGGGGACTCATTTTAATGTGGCGGCTTATGAAGATGAGGCGGCTGAAAAAATAACATTGTTGGAAGGAGCCGTTAAGATAAATGTACGAGATAAAAATATTATGCTAAAACCGGGCGAACAATTACGGCTGGAGAAGAAAGGAGACGTTAGAACGATAAAAGACGTCAATTTACAGGGAATAGTTTCATGGACACATGATCAATTCTGGTTTAACGATGCTGATATTTATACAGTAATGAGACAAATCTCCAGATGGTACAATGTGAATGTAGTAATAAAAGGACATATACCGGAGCATTTTGCCGGTTACATTCCCCGGGACGTAAATGTGTCTAAGATATTTGAAGTCTTACAACAGACCGATTTGGTAAAATTCTCAATCGAAAAAAATAGAATAATCGTTTCTCCTCACCCTTAATCCATTACATATGAGCCCATAATTACATAAACAGCCGAAACTGGTTGCGACAGTCTCGGCTGAAATAACCCTACGCCATCACTTGATGGACATCCAGTTTATTTTTTCAATTCAAAACAAAAGTATGAGTTCCAATGCTTCTAACCAAGCATGGAAGCAATTATCTTTCATTGCTCCCTGCAAATTAATGCCTGTTATGAAATTAACAGCTGTATTACTAATATCGGCAGTAGTAAATGTCCATGCAACAGCCTATGCACAGAAGGTTACTATAAAAGGCAAAGATATCTCCTTGGAGAAAATATTCGAGAACATAAAGGAGCAAACAGGTTTCAGCTTCATTTATGCAAAGGAACAGCTTAGAGAAGCGAGTCCGGTATCTTTGGACGTAAAAAATGAAGACTTAAATAGAGTTCTTAAAGAGTGTTTTGCTCATCAGCCACTTACGTTTACGATTAACGATAAAATAATTGTTGTTAAACATAAGTTGTTTGTTCCTTCATCTCAAGTTGCCCGACTTCCCTATGTAGTTGTTGATGGCCTAGTAAAGGATTCGGCTACGAAGCAAACTCTCGCAGGAGTAACTATCAAAGTGAAGGGTAGAGATATCGGGACGGTTACGGATGCTCAGGGAAAGTTTAGCCTGGAAGTTCCGGAGAATGCTGTACTAGAAGTAAGTTACCTGGGATATACTTCTAAGCAGGTTTCGACAGTCGGAAACGGAGTCATCAATATTTTATTATCGGCGGCTACAACGGGCTTGGACCAGTTAGTGGTAGTGGGGTATGGGGCTATCAAAAAGGTAGACCTTACAGGTGCAATCTCCACGGTAGATAAAAAAATGCTGGAGAACCGCCCTGTAAGTAATGCGTTGAATGCCCTTCAGGGAACAGCGCCTGGTTTAGTAATCACGCGCAATAATGGTCAACCAGGCAAAGAGGGATGGAGCGCTAACATTCGAGGCTATTCTTCACTGAACGGCACCAACAGCCCTCTGGTTATAATAGATGGAGTGGAGGGAGATTTATCTTCGCTTAATCCAGATGATATTGCATCCATTTCTGTATTAAAGGATGCTGCCGCTGCGATTTATGGAGCTAAGTCTTCCGGTGGTGTAATAATCGTGACCACAAAAAAAGGATCTTCCAATAGGATTAAATTAAGTTATACTGGTATTTACTCCAGCAATTCTTTTTACGGAATACCCCAAAGATTGCATTCCTGGCAGGAGGGTATGATGGCGAATATTTCTAGAGAGAATGCCGGGCTGCCTGATGCATATACTCAGCAACAGTTGAATTGGATGAAAAACCCGGATTCAAGCTTTATTCAACATGCCCAAGATCCCTCCCAGAATGGGTACTATTATGACTTAGATCAGACATCACTGATCTTGCGAAAGTCGACTTCCAGTGAAAATCATAATCTATCTATGTCAGGTGGGAATAATGAAACGCAATACTTTGTCTCTATGGGATATTATACCGAGGATGGTATTTTTAAATTCGGTCCCGATGGCACAAAGCGGTACAATGCAAGATTAAATCTAACAACGCGGTTCAATAATATTTTTAGCCTGGATTCCCGTATTTCATTTATTCAGTCCGAAACAAAATCGCCAAGTTCGGATGTTGATGGAGATTATGGGCTGTTATACAATATTTATCAATTAAGAACGATGTGGCCGATATTTCTTCCTGGGAGCGACGACACTAAATATTCCCCCACAGGGACTGGAGCTAAGACCTATGCAACACTGAAAGATGGAGGTTATGATAAATCAATAAAAAATGAGTTGAATGGCATTTTCACGTTAAACGTGGAGCATTTGTTGCCAAGTTTAAAGTTTCGCGCAGTTTATAGTCCGCGCTTGCAACAATATAATGATGATAATTTTGCAAGAACAATCCCTTTATGGACTTATGACAATGCAGGAAATTCGGAGATTGCAAAATATTACAATGAACCGAATAACGTAACCAAGACAAGGCAGACGGTGCTCGCTCATGATGTCCAGTTGCTTGCAGATTATGATTGGTCAGTGGCAACTGATCAGCATATCCATTTCTTGGGAGGCTTTGAATACCAGTTCTATAAATATGATCAGGTAGTTGCGTCTCAAGCTAATCTTATCTCAAATGAAACTCCGTCGCTGAATTTGCAGGCAAGTGCCACCATTCCGCCGACAGTGCAAGACGATATTCAGACGAATGCTTGGATTTCCTATTTTGGAAGAATAAATTACGACTTTAAAGAAAAATATTTTATTGAGGCTACGATACGCAATGATGCCAGTTCCAAACTGGCACCCGGACATAGAAGTCAAACTTTTCCAGCTATTTCTGCAGGATGGGATATGAGTAAAGAGGTGTGGTTTAATAATGCATTACCGTTTGTTAATGAACTTAAGATAAGAGGCTCTTGGGGTGAGCAAGGAAATGCGCAATTGGGAGAGAACTATCAGAACAACTACAACTACATTGCGGTGCTTAAGCAGGGGGATGCCTATCCGTTCAACAATGTAAGCAACCCTTCTGTTTATCAATCCGAATTGCCGTCAACCAGTCTTGGATGGGAAACGGTTAAGCAAACTGATGGCGGAATAGATATTGCTTTATATAATAATCGCCTTGTAGGGAGCTTGGACTTTTTTGTCAGGAATAATAATAATATGTTAATAGCCTTAAATGAACCATCCGTTTTGGGAGTTACCCCCAGCACTACTAATGCAGCGTCGATGAGGACGTGGGGCTGGGGATTCAATATAGGTTGGCGAGACAAGATCAAGGAAGTTGGCTACTATATCAATTGTAACCTTGCTGATAACAAGAACAAAATAACTCGTTACTTAGGAAACGTAGTCATAGAAGAAGGTTTGAATCAAGCTGTTCCGGGGTATTCCATTAATTCCATATTTGGTTATTCGGCGCAGGGTTATTTTCAAACCGAAGATGATGTAACTGACCATGCTTTTCAGGATAACCGGACCGGACCAGGTGATATCAAGTATGAGGACGTCAATGGTGACAATAGGATAAATCAGGGAAATAACACTCTTTCAAATCATGGTGATCTAGTCTATCTTGGTAACGTTTCTCCCCGTTATAATTTTGGCATTACAATGGGCTTAAACTGGAATGGATTTGATTTCTCGTGTTTTCTTCAAGGCACGGGGAAGAGGAGTATTATGCTTTATTCAAAAAGTATCGTGCCGTTTGTTGAAAGTTGGCGGCAGCCGTGGAAGATCAATACAGATTATTGGACACCCACAAATCCCGCTGCCAGATTCCCACGTCTGTATCAAGGAGGAACCCAAAATACACTAGTGTCGTCGCATTGGGTACAAAATTCAGCCTACGTGAGACTTAAAAATTTACAAATTGGTTATACGTTTCCCGTGAAACTGACTGAAAGAATAAACGTCGCGAAAGCAAGAATATTTTTTACTGGCGAAAACCTATTTACGGCTACCAAAATGTGGTATAAATATTATGACCCCGAAGATCCGAATAATGTGAGTTTTAATTATCCATTTTACCATTCTTATGCCGTAGGAATAAATTTGGACTTTTGATTCTTTTGACAGCGACTCAGAATGGGAGCTTTTTGACATTTTTCAATTTTTTTCAATTTTTTTTAATCTCGTCAAAATGAAGATTCATCAATATTTATATATCGTAGGGATCGCTACAGCGACAACCACTGGACTAATGAGTTGTAATAAAGATCTCAACCAATTGCCACAAACTACTCTTACAGATGCTAGCTATTGGAAGTCGACCAATGATTTGGAATTGGCTTGTAATTATCTTTACAGCTATCTTCCAGGCTTAGGTGGCTCGACAAGTATTGAACCCTATGAGGATCTGATGTCTAACATTGCCTTTAGCATTAATGGAGCTGATCAAGTAAGTAATGGGTCTAGATTGGCCCCAGCTACAGACGACAATTGGAATGGTGACTATCGCTTGATTAGGGCATGCAATAACATTTTTGAACACGCAGGTACGGTTAAGGGGGATACTGCAGCAATTGTTCAATATTTGGGTGAAAGCCATTTTTTTAGAGCGTGGGCGTATTTTGATCTGGTAAGGCGCTTTGGAGATGTTCCATTAATTGCGAAAACATTGACACTTAGTGATACCTTATTATATTCATCAAGGATAAACAGAGAAGTTGTGATTGACTCTATCTATGCTGATCTCCGTTATGCTGCTGCACATTGTCCTTTGTTGTCGTCCTTGCCGGCAGCTAGCTATGGTCGTATTACTTCTATAGCTGCTTTGGCTCTTGAATCAAGAGTCGCTTTGTTTGAAGGAACTTGGAATAAGTTTCGTGATCAAAGTGATTATTCCAAACACTTGCAAATTGCAATTGAGGCATGCAACGAGATTATGAATAGTACTGAATGTAGTCTTTTTAAATATGGTAAAAACCCAGATAGCAGCTATTACCAACTTTTCCAGTATCAGGATAATTCTACACAGGAAAATTACACGTATGCAACTAACCATGGTATAATATTGGCTCGCTTATACGGTCAGAATTTAAGTAATAATATTTCTTCTCATAGTTTCGGACGGGGAAGTGCGACAGACGGAGGGATTTTTGGAACCAGGAATCTGATAGATTTATATCTCTATAAGGATGGTTTACCCAATGGTAAGTCTCCATACGATTCGACCGGGGATGAGACAAGTACAGCCACGCAGTTTAGGAATAGAGATCCGAGAATGGGAATGACCTATCTCGAAAAAGGTGATGTAATTGGGTCCATAACAGGTAATATACCGTATACCCCCAGATTCCAATATAATATTAGAAAGTATAATATAATAGCGGAATTTGCCAAACAAACTAGCTTTATCAATTTTATGTTGATACGGTATGCAGAAGTATTGTTAAATTATGCGGAGGCTAGCTATGAGCTAAATGATTTTATTAGCGATGCAGATTTGAATAAATCTGTTAACTTGATCAGATCTCGTGTAAATATGCCGCCATTAACGAATGAATTCATACAAAGTAATCAATTGGATATGCGAACAGAATTGAGGCGGGAGAGAACGATTGAACTCTGTTTTGAAGGATTTCATTATTGGGATTTGCTGAGATGGGCAACGGCAGCTCAGGTACTTCCGCTGCCAATATTGGGTTCGCGATATTTTCCCGCTGAGATGTTAAGCGCGCCCAATATACAGTTTACATCAGATGGGTTTTCGATCTGGGAGCCGGCTTCAAAAAGAACCTTTAACAGCCAGCGTGACTATCTTTGGCCTCTGCCAACCAGAGAGTTAGGACTAAATAAAAATCTAACGCAAAATCCAGGATGGTGACCATTGGAATTAAAATTATTCCGTGCGAATTCGTTTATTAATCGAATTAAAATAGCGTCATGTCTGGAAAAGTATTTCCGTCTTTATCCGTGCCATTTTCGGCTCTTCTTTTAATATGGATGGTGTCTTTAGTTAGTTTTCCGTCTTCAGGTGTCGGGGAAAATAGGACATCAACGGATTCATCGAGGCCGAATTTAATTATATTGATAGCTGATCAGTGGCGTGGACAGGCTTTAGGATTCTTACATGAGGATCCAGTAGAAACCCCCGAGCTAGATTCTTTAGCAAATCATGGCGTAGTATTAAAGAATTTTATTAGTAATTACCCAGTTTGCTCGCCCGCTCGGGCGATGCTAATGTCGGGTGAATACCCCTTTACTAACCATGTATATGGGAACTGTCGGACGTATGACGGTGATTTGTCGTATAATATTGAATTATCTCCCAAGACTATTTGCTGGTCCGACGTATTGAGAGATAATGGATATTCTTTGGGGTATATTGGGAAGTGGCATTTGACCGCGCCGCATTCTCCTTATATTCTAACATACAATAATGAAGGAAAGGAGAAGTGGAATGAATGGACACCTCCCGACCAGCGACATGGGTTTGAATTCTGGTATTCATACGGTACCTATGATAGACATCTGTATCCAATGTATTGGACGACGAATGCTGCCCGAGATGATTTTCATTACGTGAATGCTTGGGAGCCGCAAAACGACGTGGATACTGCGATAGCGTTTATTGAAAACCAAAATGGAGCGTACAGGAAAGCCGGAGCTCCGTTTGGACTAGTTGTGTCTATGAATCCGCCTCATACTATGTACAGACAAGTTCCTGAGACATATTATGACTTATATAAAAATATTGCGATTGATTCTTTTTTAAGAGATCCCGACATTCCACCAGCTGGTACATCTATGGGGAATGCTTATCGTGAAGATGTTAAGCATTATTTTGCTGCAATTACAGGAGATGATCAACAAATAGGAAGGTTACTTTCTGTAGTTAGGGATAGGGGACTGGCAGATAATACCATTATTTTATTTATATCAGACCACGGAGATTGCCTGGGAAAACACGGGCAGATCACCAAAAATAATTTGTATGAGGAATCTCTAAGAGTTCCCTTTATTCTCTATTGGAATGGACATATTAAGTGTCGGATTGATAGCGAGTGTCTTATGTCATATCCTGACATTTATCCAACCCTCTTGGATTTGATGGGATTTAAATCGCAAATACCTACAGCCGTGCAGGGAAAGAGTTATGCATCTTATCTCTTGACAGGAAGAGGGAAGCATCCTGAGTCGCAATATTTTATGGGAAACGTCCAAGCACCTGACTCGGCAAGTGGCTTTAGAGGCGTGCGCACAGAGGAATATAAGCTGGCATATCAGCGTACTAGTAACAATAAAATAGAGAAATTTTTATTTGATCTGAAAACGGATCCTTTTGAATTGCATAACTTGTATGGGATGATACCGCGTATCACAGATAGTCTAAAAAATCAGTTGGTAAAGTGGTTATATTATACGAATGATCCATTTCTAGACAAGGTGAAGTAGATGATTGCATGATTATTATTATTCAAGACCCGCCGGCCAGCCCGCCCCCCGGGGAATAGTATCGTGTGCCCGGTGCGTTATCATGGTCACGCGATGGCGTGCACAACGCCCCGTGCGAAAAAAAGGCGCGTCAAATGGCTTGGAAACGTGCAGCCAGAATAAAGGTTTATTTTTTGAAAATGTACCTCAAAGTGTACTGCGAGGCACTTAACTAATTGATTATCAGATAGGCTTAGTGACCTCGCCAGGGATCGAACCTGGATCCTAAGTTCCGGAAACTCATATACTATCCATTGTACTACGAGGCCATCGCTAATT
>Ga0164242_10009499_pt1 | contig 10480 bp, 10 predicted proteins | sample OricomgcompostMG_FD_108783 | JGI IMG/M metagenome (GOLD analysis project Ga0164242, IMG submission 108783) | Miracle-Growth compost microbial communities from Emeryville, California, USA - Original compost - Miracle growth compost (MG) ... | reverse complement strand
GATAGTGTCGGGGAAGAGCGGCTGGCGAACTGGCTCCGACTGCACCTGTAAAAACCATCCTGCCGACTTCATTCGTTGATGGCGGAACGGGTAGCTGCCCGGGTTCGGGTTTGGGGCGAAAGAGGAGAGGATCGGGGAATCCGGTATCTAGGCAGCCGTGTTGCGAAGTCCGGAACAGCGCCGGCGCTTGCGTAAGAAAAATGTTTAAGTACCGTTCACAAGTCTTTGGTTTTAAAAAGTTTATGCATATTCCGTAAACTGCGAATTTACTTTACATATATCGTTCAAGTCGCTGTTTTAAAACAGCTTTGGCGAAAATTGGAAAAGAGGGGAATTCTGCGCATTTTCGCGACCGGCAGCGCCGCATGAGCGGCGCATGTGCGAGCGCCCCGATAAACTGCGGCGGCCAGTGAGACGGGCCAGGTGCGGGGATAAGAGGGCAGCCCGCAGGCGGGCAGCGATTCGTGCGCTTCAGCGCGTCCTACAGTTCCGCCAGCCTGGCGCGCAAGTTGAAGAGTTCCAGATTGTCGCCTGCTTCTCCGGCTGCGACGGATCGTTCGGCCTGGGCCTGAATCAGCCGGTCGGCCAGCCGGCCGTCGGGAAGGACCGTGCCGAAAAAGGCCACGCGGTCGCCGCGCTGAATCAGCAGCGTGGGAAAATTTTCGACGTCGATATCGCCGACGAGGTCCGCCCGGTCTTCGATGTCGATCCAGACGAAATGCTTGTCCGGATGGTGCGCGGAAAGTTGGTCGAATGTGTCCCGGTAGCCATTGCAGGTATCGCACCAGGCTGCGCAAAGGCAAGCGACCACCCAAGCATCGCCGTCGAGCCAGGTCGCGAGTTGTTCCAGGTTGTGCTGTTCGAGGGTAAGGCTGGCAGTCGGCATGATGCTAAGCGTGAGTCACTGCGGAAAGACGTCCGTATTGTAGCGACTAGGACGTTGCCGCGCTCGACCCGTGGGACGGCGGGCTCGACGCCTTCCGCGCGATGCCCGCGAGCAACCGGCGGCGCGTGCGCCGGTGATCCGGGCTGTCTGGCGAGGCGCTGCCGTTTCAGGCGGTGGTATTGACGTTCTGGCCCAGGTGCTCCGGCAGATTCTGGGTCGGCGCGTCCGGGATCGCCTGCAGCAGCGCGAGCGCGCCGGCCGCCTGCGTGTCGAGCGTCTTCTTCAATACGGCGACGCTGACCGCCTGGTCGGTTGCCGTGTTGGCCATGCTGGTCGCCAGGCTGGCGAGGCTGTTGATCTCCATCCAATTCTCCTTGGGCGCTTTATAGTCTTATCGGAGGCGAGCACGGATTCTTTAGCGGAGCGGTGAAACGCGCCATCCGACTCCGGCGAAAAATCCGGTGGAGCGATTTGGTCGTCCTTTCATTGACGGCAAACCGTCCGTTCGCGGCGCCAAGCTGTCCGGTAAAATACAGGCCATGCCTACGATTCTAGCTATCGACACGTCGTCCGATCTTGCTTCGGTTGCATTGTTGCACCGGGATGAACTGATCACTCATGCAACCGAAGGGGTGCAGACGCATTCGCAAACGATATTGCCGATGGTTCAACTGGCATTGAAGCAGGCCGGCATTCGGCTGGACGAGTGCGATGCAATTGCCTTCGGGGCCGGCCCCGGTTCGTTTACCGGCGTTCGGACCGCGTGTGGCGTGGCGCAGGGGCTGGCGTTCGGCGCCGGCTTGCCTCTGGTGCCGGTGGGAACGCTGGAGGCCATGGCGCAAGCTTGCCGTTCGGATTGCGGGGCAGCCGAGGTGCTGACGCTGCTCGACGCCCGGATGGAGGAGGTCTACTGGGCGCAATACCGCTACGACGGCGGATGGCGTGAAGTGGCGGCGCCGGCACTGGCGAAGCCGGCCGCAGTAGCGCCAAGCGGCGTCCCGGTCGCGTGCGGCAATGGACTGCTCGCGTATGCGCCGGTGTTCGATGCGATGTCGTTTGCCGATCGCCGGGCGGACATCGCCCCGCACGCGGGCGCGATCGCCACGCTGGCGCAGGAGCGGTTTGCCGCCGGCCAGACGATCACGGCGCGCGAGGCCCAGCCTGTCTATTTGCGCAACAAGGTCGCGCTGACCACCGCTGAGCGACTGGCGAGGGCTGGCGGATGAGCGCAGTCCAGCAATCCGTGGCCAATCCGTCGCCGGCGCCGGCTCCGCGGCTGGGCCGGATGCATGTCAACGACCTGCCGGAAGTGCTGGTGATCGAAAACGATGTCTATCCGTATCCCTGGACCCGCGGCAATTTTCTGGATTCGCTCTATAGCGGATACGAGACCTGGACGCTGCGCGAAGCGTCGGGCGCCTTGGCCGGGTATTTCCTGTTGATGCTCGGGGTCGACGAAGCGCATCTCCTGAACATCAGCGTGCGCCGCGACCTGCATGGACAGGGAATAGGCAAGCAGTTGCTGGACAAGGTGGCGGACATTGCGAGGGAAAAGACGATGAGTTCGGTACTGCTGGAAGTGCGCCCCTCGAACGAGCGCGCGCTCAAGGTCTATCAGCGGTATGGCTTCGTCCAGATCGGCGTCCGCAAAGGCTATTATCCAGCCGTCAGCAATACCCGCGAGGATGCACTGGTAATGAGGTACACGTTATGAGCGACCTCGCGCGACGCGCCGTATTTCTGGAGGAAATGGGTGTCGGACCCTTGTGGGTGCGACGTGCCGGTACTGCGGCCGGATCGACAGTCGCGGCCGCCGACGAGGCCGGCGGGCAGGTAATGGCCGAAGCGCCGCCGGGCGTTGCCGCACCGGCTGCTGCCGTCTCGCAGCAAGCTGCAGCTCCGGTTGCCGTGCCGCTGTCGGTCGACGCGGCGATCAGCGAGATGGACTGGGACCGGCTGCAACAGGCGGTTGCCGAATGCACGCGCTGCGGCTTGTGTGAAGGACGTCACCGCACGGTATTCGGGGTGGGCAACCGGAATGCGCAATGGCTGTTCGTCGGCGAGGGCCCGGGGCGCAACGAGGACCAGCGCGGCGAGCCTTTCGTCGGGCCGGCCGGCAAGCTGCTCGACAACATGCTGGCCGCCATGGGACTCAAGCGCGGCGAGAACGCCTACATTGCCAACATCGTCAAATGCCGGCCTACCGATGACAATGGTCGCGACCGGCCGCCGTCGCCCGAGGAAGTCGCTGCCTGCATGCCTTACCTGGAACGCCAGATTGCATTGATCCGGCCGCAGGTGATCGTGGCCCTGGGCAAGACCGCCGCGCTGTCCTTGCTGGGGCGCGATCCCGATACCCCGGTTTCCCGCTTGCGCGGCACAGTCCATCGCTATCGCGAGCTGCCGTTGATCGTCACCTACCATCCGGCATATCTGCTCCGGAACATGGCCGATAAGAAGAAGGCATGGGCGGACCTGTGCCTGGCGATGAACGCGCATGCCGACACTGCCTGAACACGACAACTTCCACGCGCATTTCCACCGCCGCTGGGGGCACTTGAACGATCCCCATGTGCGCACGCTGGCATGGCTGCTGGATGCCCCCGACTTGCTCGATCCGGCTGCGCCGGAATGGGAGGGGCGGGTGGCGACGCTCGGACCGCCGGCCGCGTCCACCCGGGACTGGCTGGCCGAACTCGACCGTGCACCTGAAGCATTGCACAGCTTCCTCGGGCTGCAGCGCTTCACCCGCCTCGGCCGCTATGCGGAAAATCTGCTCGCCTACTACCTGCAGCACGAAGGACGACTGGTTGCGCACGGTGTGCAGGTTCGCGTCAACAAGGGCGAGACGGTCGGCGAGTTCGACTTCCTGCTCGACGACGGAGGACGGTTGCTGCACTGGGAATTCGCGACCAAGCTGTATCTGCTGGAGACCGAGGGCAACGGGCACCAGGCCGACTACTTCGTCGGTCCCAACCTCGCCGACACGCTGGGCGCGAAGGTACGCAAGATCATGGAGCGGCAACTTGCGCTGTCACGGCATCCTGCAGCCCAGGCCTCGCTGCCGCGGCCGGTTGCGGGGGCGCAGGCGCTGGTGAAGGGCTGGCTGTTCTATCACGGGCAGGCGTCGGTCCGGCCGGGCGGCGTATCGGACTGCCATTGCCGCGGGTTCTGGTGTACGCGGGATGAATTCCGCGACATCACGGGCGCGCAGGCGGTGCGTCCGCTGCAACGCCTGGAATGGCTGGCGCCGGTCACGATGGAGCAATCCGGGCTTGCCGACCGGGCTGCGCTCGATGCGCTGCTCGATACCCACTTCGCCGAGGACGGCGCGCCGCTGATGGTCGCCTTGCTGGCGCCGCAAGACGGGATGCTGGTGGAAGTGGAGCGCGGTTTCGTGGTGTCGAACGACTGGCGCCGTCGGGCGGCCGAACGCGTGAGCATCGGCGGCGCCAGGCATTGAATCGCGATCGCCGCCAGGCAGCTCTGCTGCTGACTGGCACGCAGTGGCGAGCTGGCCAGCTTGAACCCATGTCAATGCTTGTGCTCGCCGATCAGCGAGAGTGAATCGTGGTCGCGCTGGTTCGCGGCGTGACGGCGCATCGCCAGCATCATCGTTCCGGATACGAACAAGCCGAAAACGACGATCACCGCGTTCACGTTCAGGTTCAGCTTCACCATCAGCGCGTACAGCATCAGCATGGTCAGCACCGACAGGTTTTCATTGAAATTCTGCACCGCGATCGAATGGCCGGCGCTCATCAGCACATGGCCGCGATGTTGCAGCAGCGCGTTCATCGGTACCACGAAATAACCCGACAGCGCGCCGACCAGGATCAGCAGCGCATAGGCCATCCATACCGTGTGCACCAGGGTCATGGTCATCACCAGCACGCCCATGGCGACGCCCAGCGGCATCACGGTGAGCGAGCGCCGCAGCGGCACGAAGCGTGCCGCCGCACCGGCGCCGACCGCAACGCCGAGCGCGAAGATGCCCTGCAGCACCGCGGCCCGGTCAAGCGGCATGTGCAGCGATTTTTCCGCCCACTTCAGCACGATGAACTGCAGTGTCGCGCCGGCGCCCCAGAACAGCGTGGTGACCGCCAGCGAGATCTGCCCGAGCCGATCGCGCCACAAGGTGGAGAAGCAGTGCGAAAAGTCGGTCACCAGCTTGAACGGATTGCGTTCCTGGTTGCGGTAATGGGCGCCGGTGTCCGGAATCTTCACATTGAAGACCATCGCGATCAGGTACACCACCATGATGACGGTCAGCGAGGCTTCGGCGGGCGTGTCGACGCCGAAATCGATTACCGGAAAATTGAAGTTCAGCAGCGCCGCCGATATGTGCGGATTGACAAGTGCACCGCCCATCACGGTACCGAGGATGATCGATACCACGGTCAATCCCTCGATCCAGCCATTTGCGGCGACCAGTTTTTCCGGAGGCAGCAGTTCGGTCAGGATTCCGTATTTCGCCGGCGAGTAGGCAGCGGCACCGAAGCCGACCACCGCGTAGGCGATCAATGGATGGACGTGGACGAACATCATCAGGCAGCCGACGATCTTGATCATGTTCGTAAACAGCATCACGCGTCCCTTCGGCATCGAATCCGCAAAGGCGCCGACGAAGGCAGCCAGCAGCACGTAGGACAGCACGAAGAACAGTTTCAGGAGCGGCGTCATCCATCCGGGGGACTTCATGACGGCCAGCAATTCGATGGCGGCGATGAGAAGAGCGTTATCTGCAAGCGACGAAAAAAACTGTGCCGCCATGATGGTGTAAAAGCCGCGATTCATCCGCATTTTGTTGGTTACCAATCTATCTCCGGCTTGCTTTATACCATGAAAGATCGAGCGCCTTTGGCATTTGGCCCCGAGGCAGGGCGATGCCTCCGGTAAAATACAAGCGAGCCGATTTTCCTGTTTGCCGCGCCGCCGCGATTACTCTCATGCCAAGACCGCTTGTTGCCAGAATTCACCTCGACGCCATGCAGCACAACCTCGCGGTCGCGATGCATGCGGCGCCGGCCGCCTCGGTGTGGGCCGTGGTCAAGGCCAATGCTTACGGGCATGGCTTGCAACGCGGCATGCGCGCATTTGCGCAAGCTGCGGGCCTGGCGCTGATCGAACCGGAGGCGGCTGCCTGCCTGCGCGAGATGGGCTGGCAAAAACCGGTCCTGCTGCTCGAAGGCATCTTCGAACGCGCGGATCTCGAGGTCGTCATCCGTCATGATCTGCAGATTGCGGTGCATTGCGACGAACAGATTGCGCTGCTGGAGCAGGCGCCCGCCGGGGCGGCCATCGATGTCCATTTGAAAATGAACAGCGGAATGAACCGGCTTGGATTTCCTGCTGACCATTTTCGCGCAGCGTATGCGCGCGTGCGCCGGATTCCAGCGGTACGTAACATCGTATTGATGACACACTTCGCGAATGCCGACGAACCGTCCAATCCGGGCCTGCCGCTCGCGGTCCAGGCGGCCCGCTTTGCACATGCCGCTGAAGGACTGGAGGGGCAGCGCTGCCTGGCGAATTCGGCGACGGTGTTGTCGCATCCGCAACTGGCGGCCGACTGGGTGCGGCCCGGCATCATGCTGTACGGCGGCACGCCGGGCGGAGCCAGCGCCGCGCATTTCGGGCTGCGCCCGGCGATGACGCTGGCAAGTGAGATCATCGGTATCCAGCACATCGCGGCGGGCGAAGCGGTCGGTTATGGCAGCCGCTTCATCGCGCAGCGGCCGACTACGGTGGGCGTGGTCGCCTGCGGCTATGCGGACGGATATCCACGGCACGCACCGGACGGCACGCCGGTCCTGGTTGCCGGCCAGCGGACCGGATTGCTGGGGCGGGTGTCGATGGACATGCTGGCAGTCGACATCACCGACCTGCCGCAGGCCCGGGTGGGCAGTGCGGTCACGCTCTGGGGTGTGGGCCTGCCGATCGACGAAGTGGCGGCTGCGGCCGGCACCATAGGCTACGAGTTGATGTGCGCGCTGGCAACACGGGTGCGCGTGGTCGAACAATGAGCGCGCGACTGCTTATCCCTTTTTTACATAGTTGATGGCAAAACAGAAAACCAATTACACCTGCACCGAATGCGGCGGCATCGCCAGCAAGTGGGCAGGACAATGCGCGTCCTGCGGCCAGTGGAACACGCTGGTCGAGACGGTAATCGAAACCGGCGGCAATCGTTTTTCCGGCCAGCACCAGGCGCTCGCGCAGACGGCGCCGGTGATGAGCCTGGCCGACATCGAAGCGATCGACGTGCCGCGCTTCGGCACCGGCATCGAGGAATTCGATCGCGTGCTGGGCGGCGGCCTGGTGCCGGGCGGCGTGGTGCTGATCGGCGGCGATCCGGGGATCGGCAAGTCGACGCTGCTGCTGCAGGCGCTGGCCACCATGTCGCGCACCAGGAAGGCGCTGTACGTCAGCGGCGAAGAATCCGGCGCACAGATCGCGTTGCGGGCGAAGCGGCTGGCGATCGAGGCAAAGGAATTGCAGCTGCAGGCCGAAATCCAGCTGGAAAAGATTCTCAACACGCTGGCCGAGCACAAGCCGCAGGTGGCGGTGATCGATTCGATCCAGACCATCTATTCCGATGCGCTGACTTCGGCGCCGGGCTCGGTCGCGCAGGTGCGCGAATGCGCGGCGCAACTGACGCGCGTCGCCAAGCAGTCCGGCATCACCATCATCATGGTTGGCCACGTGACGAAGGAGGGCGCGCTGGCGGGGCCGCGCGTGCTCGAACACATCGTCGATACCGTGCTGTATTTCGAAGGCGACACCCACTCCAGTTTCCGCCTGGTGCGCGCATTCAAGAACCGCTTCGGTGCGGTCAACGAGCTGGGCGTGTTCGCGATGTCGGAAAAGGGCCTGAAGGGCGTGTCGAATCCGTCGGCACTGTTCCTGTCGCAGCACGACAACCAGGTTCCCGGCTCCTGCGTGATGGTGACGCAGGAAGGAACGCGGCCGCTGCTGGTCGAAATCCAGGCGCTGGTCGATACCTCGCACGTGCCGAACGCGCGCCGCCTGTCGGTCGGCCTCGAGCAGAATCGGCTGGCGATGCTGCTGGCGGTGCTGCACCGGCATGCGGCGATCGCCGCGTTCGACCAGGACGTGTTCATCAATGCGGTCGGCGGTGTCAAGATCACCGAGCCGGCAGCCGACCTCGCGGTATTGCTGGCGATACATTCGTCGATGCGCAACAAGCCGCTGCCGCGCGGACTGGTGGTGTTCGGCGAGGTTGGCCTGGCCGGCGAAATCCGGCCGGCGCCGCGCGGGCAGGAACGGCTGCGGGAAGCGGCAAAGCTGGGCTTTTCGACTGCGCTGATTCCGAAGGCAAATGCGCCCAAGCAGAAGATCGAAGGCTTGACCGTGATCGCGGTCGAGCGCATCGACGAAGCGCTGAACCGCGCGCGCGAACAGGATTGAACGGCGTGCCGGCGGCCCGGCGTCGTCAGGCGTCGCCCGGTCCGGCCGCTTCGTCCCCAAGCAGGTCGCACGCGGCGCCCATGCCGCTTCGCACCGCGGATTCCAGCGTCGCCGGATAGTCGCCGGCCGTGTAATCGCCGGCCAGCACGAGGCCGCGGCGGCCGGTCCGGTTCTCCGGACGGACCAGGCCAGGAGCGCACGAAAAGGTTGCGCGCTTTTCGGTGATCAGGCGCGACCATTGCGGATGCTCCAGTTCGGGCAAGTGCAGCGCGGCCGCAAGCTGGCGAGCAATCGACGCCGTCAACGCCTGCTGGCCGACTGCGATCGCTTCTGACGATGCGCTGATCACCACTGCCAGCAAGCCCGCAGGCCGATGGTCGAGCGCACCGCGATCGAACACGAACTGTCCCCAGCCGCCTTGCTCGGGCCGGTCGAGCAGCGCGAGAAACGGATGGCGGAGTCGCAGCGTTTCCGGATATTTCAGGTAGCAGGTAGAAATCGGCTCATGGGCCAGCGCGGTCAGCCGTGCAGTATCGGCCAGCCCATCGATGAGCCCGATCGCCTGCGCGGGCGACGTGGCGACCACCACGGCATCGAACGGCGTCGTCTCCGTTTCCGCTCCGGCCGCCGTCGCATGCAGGCGCCAGCGACTGCCGTCGCTTTCTATCCTGCGTATCGTGGTACCGGTAAGAACGCTGCCGCCGTGGCGTTCGACGAATGCCGCCGCGCGCAGCGGCAGCAACCGGGTAAGGTCGAGCTTCGGCAGCAGCATGTCGGACGCCGCGCGGCGGGCGCCGAGGCTGTCGCGCAGCACGTTCAGGAACACCTGGGCCGACGCCCGCTCCGGCGGCGTGTTGAGCGCGGCGATGCAGAGCGGTCGCCACATCAGCCGCGTCAGCCGTTCGCTCTGGTCGAAACGCACCAGCAGTTCGGCGACGCTGCAGTCTTGATGCAGCAGCCAGCCCATCCAGCGCGCGGTCGTCGAAAAGCGCGCCAGCGACAGCTTGTCTTCTCGCGCAAGGCCGCGCGCCCGCAGCATGCCCAGCAACAGGTGCAGCGGCGCCGGGACCCGCGGCACCACGAAATCCATTCCATCGTCGTGCGGCGCATACCGCATCTGCAGCGGCAGACGCAGCATCGCCTGCTCCGGTGCGATTTCCAGTCGCCGCAGCAGCCGCAAGGTTTCACGATAGGCGCCGAGCAGGATGTGCTGGCCATTGTCCAGTTCCAGACCGTTCAGCGTCACGCTGCGCGCCCGTCCGCCCAGCGTGCGGGCGGCCTCGTACAGGCTTACTGTACAGCCCCGTCGGGCCAGTTCGACCGCCGCCGCGCAACCGGCCCAGCCGCCGCCGATTACCGCGACGCGGTGGCCCTGCCCGGGCGATGCCGCGGAAGCGGCAGGGAGAGGCGCGTGACCATTGTCCATTTGCCGACCGCCGCTATCCGGCTCGGGTGAGCCGAGCACTAGCCGCGCACATAGGTTTTCCAGGCCAGCCACAGCTTGCGCAGCGGCGTCAGCGAAATCTTCTGCTGCAGCACGTGGAAGCGGTCCCGCTCGATTTCGTCCAGCAGCGCGCGGTAGATCGCGGCCATGATCAGGCCGGGACGCTGCGCGCGCCGGTCTTCCGGCGATAGCAGCGCGAATGCCTCTTCATAGACCGCTTGCGCGCGTTGTGCCTGGAACTGCATGAGCTTTTCGAAATTGTCCGAGTGCCGGGCATTGAGGATGTCCGCCGCGGTGACATTGAACTGCTGCAATTCGTTGACCGGCAGGTAGATGCGCCCCTTGCGCGCATCCTCGCCGACGTCGCGGATGATGTTGGTCAGCTGGAAGGCGAGGCCGAGCTTTTCCGCGTAGGCGACGGTCGCCTCGCACGTCACGCCGAAGATTCGGGCGGACAGGATGCCGACAGCACTGGCGACATGCCAGCAATAACGTTGCAGTCCGGCGAAGTCCAGATAGCGCGTCTGGTCGAGGTCCATTTCCATGCCGCCGATGATGGCCTGCAGCAGCGACTCATCGAGTGCATGGGCAGCGAGATGCGGCTGCAGCGCCTGCGTAACCGGATGCGACGGCTTGCCGTCGAACATCGCGTGAATCTCCCGGCGCCACCAGGCCAGCTTGTTGCGCGCGATGCCGGGGTCGGTGCATTCGTCGACGGT
>Ga0164242_10009498_pt1 | contig 10481 bp, 10 predicted proteins | sample OricomgcompostMG_FD_108783 | JGI IMG/M metagenome (GOLD analysis project Ga0164242, IMG submission 108783) | Miracle-Growth compost microbial communities from Emeryville, California, USA - Original compost - Miracle growth compost (MG) ... | reverse complement strand
TGGACATTGGCCAGCGACGGATCGGGCTTGGCATCGCTTTCGGAAACGAGGATCGGCACGCGATCACCCAGCACCGGCGTTTTCTTGCCATGGCCCTTGAACACGCCGCACGCGCTCAGCGCCATCAACGCCGCAACCGCGACGGGCGCTTTAACCGACTTGATCATTTCGCTGCCTTGTCCTCATTGGTCGCGCCGGCGTCGCCATTCAGTAGCGCAGCCATCTGAACCGCGCGTTGACGAAGCGAATCGGGCACCGTCTGGTCCTGGGCGATCTGGCTGAACAGCTTGCCCGCTTGGCCGCGCCGGTTCATCCGCACGTAGGCGATCGCGACCATTTCCCCGGCGCTTCCGAACCAGGCATTGCCTTTGACCGCCAGCGGCTTGAGTCGGTCGATGACCTGCTGCGGCTTGAGATCGTCATACTGCAAGGAGGTCTGGCGGATCAGCGCGAGATCGCGGAACGGCTGGTCGAGCGAGCCGTCATTGGCGATCGCGGCGAACTTGGCGGCGGCCCCTTTGGTATCATTGTTCTTGAGCAGGATATCGGCCTCGGTGAACTCGGCCATCGCGCGGTAGCCGTCGGCACGCGATTGCGCGAGCTTGGCAAGCGGCGCCTCGGCCGCCTTGACGTTGCCTTGCCCAAGGTCGCCGATTGCCGCCTGGAAGGACTCACCCTGCTGCCCCGCGACCTGCTGCTTGTGATAGCGCCAGTAGATGGAGCCGCCGAGCACCACCAGGAACAGCACGACCAGGAAGCCAATCCAGGCGCCGTACTTGCGCCCGAACTCCATCATCTGCTCGCGACGGACTTCTTCGTCCACCTCGCGCATGAACACGTCGTTATTCGGGGGCGTGATGGCCAAGGCTTGCTCCATGGGGGACCGGAAAGGCGCGGACCTTAGCCGCGCGCGACAGGAAACGGAAGCGACTCAATCGGAGGCGGGCGGGTTCCCCAAATTTCGGCTCAAGGCACCTGCGTGAACCCCGGTAACCGTTTCAGAAGTCCAGCGCAGCCGACATCGACTTTGATGAGGGAAGTGCAATGCTGAAGCAAGTCCAGCAGAACGGCTATCGAAGATCAATCAATGCGGCATTTCTCATCAAGAGCGGCATCCGGGGCTTATTGCTTTTTTGAATAGGTTGCCCGCTCGAGTAAGTTCAAGTTTCAGGACGGAGTTTGAAGGCGATAACGATCCCAGCCTTCACCAATATCAGGCTTTGGGTGCGTAGGTCTGGTCCCCGCCGGGAAAACGCCGCGACCGCACGTCGCTCGCGTAGGTCTCGACCGCTGTGGAAATGCGTCCTGCCATGTCCTCGAAGCGCTTAACGAAGCGCGGCGTGCGCTCGAACAAGCCAAGCATGTCTTCGGCAACCAGCACCTGGCCGTCGCACTGGGCTGAGGCACCGATTCCGATCGTCGGGCAATCGACCGTGCGCGTGATCTCGACGGCGATCGGCTCAACGACCCCCTCGATCACCAGCGAGAAGGCGCCAGCCTCGGCGATCGCGCGACCGTCGTCGATGATCCGAGCCGCTTCCTCTTGGCTGCGTCCACGCGCGCCATAACCGCCGAGCGCATTGACCGCCTGCGGCGTCAGCCCGACATGGCCCATCACCGGCACGCCTCGCCCCGTGAGAAAGCTTACGGTTGCCGCCATTGTCGCGCCGCCTTCCATTTTCACTGCCGCTGCGCCGGTCTGCTTTAGCAGCCACGAGGCGCTTTCGAACGCCTGCTCGGGCGAGCGCTCGTAGCTGCCGAAGGGCATGTCGACGACGACCAGGCTGTGGTAGCTGCCACGCACGACCGCCGCGCCATGCGCGGCCATCATTTCCAGCGTCACTGGAATTGTCGACGGGAGACCATAGACCACCTGGCCAACGCTGTCGCCAACCAGCAGCATGTCGCAATGAGGATCGAGCAGCTGCGCCATCCTGACGGTATAGGCGGTGAGCATCACCAGCGGCTGACCGCCCTGGGAGATCTCGTCCTTGCGCTTTCGGATCGCCGGGACGGTAAGCCGCTTCATCGGGGCCGACACGGGCGTCGCCCGGCTGGTGGAGCTGTCAATCGTGTAGGTGGTGGACATGGCACCGTTCCTTAGAACGTGCCGGCGTAAATCGAAACCGTTCGTGCCAGGTGAAGTGGAAACGCAATCGTTGCATTCGCAGCCTCAACAGGCTGCGGCGCAAAGGGCGAGCTTGGCTTTCGATGAAGGGAGGTCGAATCCTCCCGCGCCTTTGAAGCGCCAGGGGCCCTCAACAAATCCAGCCGTGCCGCCACGCCTTTTGCGCGAATTTGACCGATGCGATGCCCACCGCGACGATGACCAGCGGCAGCAAAATAGCCGTCGGGCCGCCCACTTTTAGCAAGCCGGTCGCCACGAACAGCCAGCCATACCTCAAGACAAAGGCGACCAACGCCAAGACGAAGAGCCAACGCGCCGCGACCGCGCGATTAAGCAGCGCCAGCCCGCCAAGCAGGCCAAAGCCAGCAGCAATGACATAAACGTAATTAGACCAGCCTGGGAGGTGCTCGATCAAGTTGTGCTGGAAAGGCTCGCTCAAGCCCAGCGGCTCAGCGCCGAACAAAAACCGGCGGATACCTAGAAAACACAGGACCAGCGCCCACAACGTTAGCCCTTGAGACACGCGCCAGAACCAGCGCGGCGGTTCTTGCCGGACGAAGGCCATCAATGCTCCCCGAGTCTCGCTCTTGCCGCTTCTTGCGCCTTCCGTGGCCGAAATGCAACAGACCAAGAAAATTCGGCTATGCAGCGCACTCAAATATCGCCTGGTATCGATCGGGGGCAAAGCCGACGGTCAGCACGCCATCGCGATCCAGAACCGGCCGCTTGATCATCGAGGGCTGCGCAAGCATCAATGCAATCGCCTTCTCACGATCGAGATCGGCGCGATCGGCATCCGACAATTTGCGGAAGGTTGTTCCCGCGCGATTGAGCAGCATTTCCCAACCCACCGCATCACTCCAGCGCCGCAGCGTCACGGCATCAATGCCGACCTTCTTATAGTCGTAGAATTGATAGGCGACGCCTTGTCGGTCGAGCCACGCACGCGCCTTCTTAATCGTGTCGCAATTGGCAATCCCGTACAGCCGGATCTTTGTCATTGAAAATACCAAAGTTTTTGTAATGCTATAGGCACGAAGTAATGCATCAGCCGAGGTCGGGGTTTTCGAACGGACTGAGGACCGTATCCGCTAACGGCACACCAACCTTCGGGAGCGCAAGCAACATACGGCCGGTTGCATTGCTCGCGATTGAGGAAACCCAAGAGGATGTTCGAACCGAAAATAGCTTGTCTCCTCGAGCGATAGCGTCGTCGCTATAGGTCCGTTAACCGTTCGCTGTCATCATTGCTCGACAGCGAGATACCATGATTGAAGCAATCAAATCGTCGCGCGAGCATGCGCCAAGTTCCTCGTTTGCCCCGTCTCGGGTCGATGCGACTGGCATTCTGCTGCTCACCAGCGTGCTAGCGATCTATACCAGTTGCCTGCTGCCGATCGCCCATGGGCAGTATGGCGCCGTGTTCGAGGCACTTCACGCCTTCTTTCTCGTCGGCATCTTCGTGACGGCAGTCATCGCACTGATCGATGTCGGGGGTCGAAAACTGATTGGAAATCGTCCCGTATTCGGAACAGGCGATGCCACATGGTACTTGTTTGCCGCGATCCTGACCGGGATGACGATTCCGATCTTCGGCATTTTCAAGCAATTGGTTCTTCCGGCCCGAGGATTCCCGCTCGATCCCTATCTTGCAGCACTCGAGCGCGCGATGTTCTTCGGCCATGATCCCTGGAGACTAACTCATGCCGTTCTCGGCGTGGGCGCGACCGTGTTCATCGACTTGCTCTATTCAGGCTGGATGGTGCTGATGTTTCTGTTTCCCAGCCTTGCGGTTGCGCTAGTCTCGGATCGGCAAGCACGCATTCGATTGATCCTCTGCTGGCTGGGCGTTTGGATCGTGATCGGCTCCGCGGCTGCCTGGCTGCTGGCCTCCGCCGGCCCGGCGCTTTACGATGCGGCGGTAGCGCCCAACGCCAGTTTTCATGCGCTCGACGTAGATCTTTCCCGCATCGCCGCGCAGGCTCACTCGATGGGTTTCAACCTCGGCGCAACCGAATTCCAGCAGCGGCTGCTCGACCAGATGCGAGAAGGCGGCTATCGGTCCGCCGGCGGGATTTCAGCGATGCCCTCAGTCCATGTCAGCATGGCAGCGCTGTTCGCCATCGCGGGATTCCAGATCAGCCGCCGCCTTGGCTTGGTCATGACCGTGCTCGGCGTCCTCATCTGGATCGGCTCAATCCACCTCGGCTGGCATTATGCCAGCGACGGCATCATCGGCACCGCGATGGTGTGGCTATTGTGGCGCGGCTCGGCGCCCGCCGTGCGCTGGGCGACCCGCAGCGCCGCCGTTCGCTCAGTCGGCCCAAGCTGCATCGTCGAGGTGGAGCTCAGCGGCGGGGCGCGCGCCCCAATCGTCGAACTTGGGGCGACCCGCGAGCCACAGGCGGCGATGCGACGGGGCGCCGAGCAGAGCCTGGCCTAATGCCGTTTCGGCGTGTCGGAAGGCGACTGCCTTAAGACTGCGGCCGTCGTCGCCCGCAACCACCGCACGGACATGACCGTTGCCGACAATATCGGCCTTGACGACCCGCACTGGTCCGGCGGCAACGCGCGGAGCAGGCCAGCCCATTCCATAGGGCCCGCCGCCATCGAGCGCAGCAACCAGCTGAGCCGAAACACCGCCGGGCGCGAGCAGAGCATCGACCAGCAACACTTGGCCGGCCGCGGCGCGGGCGACTGGCTCTGCAAGATGATCGTGAAGAAATGCGGCGAACTCCGCGAGGCGGTGTTCGGCGATCGTCAACCCCGCCGCCATGGCGTGCCCGCCGCCGGCCGCGAGCAAGCCATGGTCTTTCGCCGCGAGTATGGCTGCGCCGAGATCAACCCCCGCGATCGAGCGGCCCGAGCCCTTGCCGATGCCGTCCTCGTCGAGCGCGATGACGATCGCGGGACGGCCGAGCTTCTCCTTGAGGCGCCCAGCGACAATGCCGATCACGCCAGGGTGCCAGCCGCGTCCGGCCGCGACGGTCACTGCATGCTCGGTGCCCCCGACGGTCGCCTCGGCCGCTTCCTGCACGACTGCTTCGATCGCCCGGCGTTCCTCATTGAGCCGGTCGAGCTCGGCCGCGAGACGGCGAGCCTCCTCCGCGTCAGCCGTCGTGAGCAAGCGCACGCCGAGATCGGATTTGCCGACGCGCCCCCCGGCATTGATCCGGGGACCAAGCGCGAAGCCGAGATCGCTCGCAGTCGGCGCCCGGCTGAGCCGGGCTGCCTCGATCAGTGCGTTGATGCCGATGTTGCGGCGCTGTGCCATCACCTTGAGGCCCTGCGCGACGAAGGCGCGGTTAAGCCCCTTCAACGGAGCAACGTCGGCGACGGTGCCGAGCGCCACGAGATCAAGGAGGTCGAGCAGGCGCGGCTCGGGCCGGGCGGCAAAAAACCCGCGCGTCCTCAAAGTCCGCACTAGTGCGGCAGCGAGCAGGAACGCGACGCCGACCGCAGCGAGATGACCGTACGCCGCGCCGTCATGTTCGTCGAGCCGGTTGGGATTGACCAGCGCATAGGCAACCGGAAGCGCAACCGCGCACTTGTGGTGGTCGACGACAACTACGTCGACACCGGCACCGCGTGCCATCGCCAGCGCATCGAACGCCTGAGCACCACAATCGACGGTGACGATCAGCGAGCTTCCGCCCGCGGCGAGCCTGACCAGCGCCTCCCCAGATGGCCCGTACCCTTCCATCAACCGGTCGGGGATGTAAACGTCGGGCTCGAGGCCGAGCTCACGCAGCAGCCGAACCATCAGGGCTGCGGAGGTAGCACCGTCGACGTCGTAATCGCCGAAGATCGTTATCCGCTCCTTGCTGGTCACTGCATCGGCAAGGCGGTCGGCCGCGCGGTCCATGTCGCGGAAGATTGATGGATTGGGCATGAAGGCCCGGATTGAGGGAGCGCGGTGTGCCTCGACCTCCTCCCGCGGGCAGCCGCGGGCAAGCAACAATTGAGTCACGAGGTCATCCGGCGCGTAGTCGGGGTCACGCGCGTCGGCCGCCAGCGCGCGCCAGCGCCAAGGCTGACCAAGGATCGAGCGATGAATGTCGAGGACCGGGTTCACCCGGACGGGATTAGGACGCACGCCGGGCGACGGCAATGGACATCAGTGGGAAGTGCAACGGCTCCCTCTCCCCCCCTAGAAAATACGAATCGCGGCTGGGGTAAGGGGGCTGAATCCTACCGGATCCATCGTTCTTCGCGGAACCATTTGGTGATGATGTACTTGACCCCGTCGACGACCGGCATCCCTTCATGAAGCGTCGCGGGATTGGGCATGCCGTCTGGCGCCATATTATTCCATACCAGTAGCAGTCCGCGCCTTGGCCGGAAACGGACCCCGGCCTGGGGAAACCAGGTGGCGCCACCCTCCTCGACGTCGTTTAGATAGATCATCGCCGTCCAGGTGCGCTGGCCGCCTTCGTGCTTGACGCGCTGCCAATAGTCTTCGCTCTCGTGGAAATAATCATGATGCGCGCGAAACTGCTGGCCGGGCGCATAGCGCTGGCCTTGCATGGTCTCGCCATATTCCGGCGCGACGCCGATCAACCGCGCCAGCGCCTCGTCGATCGGGCGGATGTCGGGCGACCAGCGATCCATGTCGCAGCTCTCGCTCGTTCGAAAATCGGAATAAGGGCTCGACGACAGCAGCGTCGAGGGTCGTCGATTCGAATCTATGATGCGGATCAGTGCCTCGCATTGCGCGGCATCGAGATAATCGGGCTGGTAATAGATTTGCGCAGCGTCGGTCGCGGCACGGACTAAACCCGGCTGCGCCTCGAGCCGCTTGGTGACCTGGTCGCCGACACGCTTGCGCAGCGCTGCGGGCGAGCGCGGTTTGCTAGTCAGGAATCCCATGCGCCCTACTTGTATTGGTCGCTTCAAAACGCAAGGCCCGGCGACGCAGCGACACCGGGCCCAACGCCATTACCAGAAGATATCGTACACCACGTCAACGACATAGCCGGTGCGAATGTCGACTAGCAGGGCATCGTCGTAATAGCGTACCCAGCGATACGGACCATAGGCCGGCGGCAGGCGATAAGCCCAGGGATCGCCGATCCAGTAATTCGGCCCGAAAAGCACCGAATCAAGCGTCAAGCCAATGCCGAAGCGGCGATAGCCATACCCTCGGCCATAAGGCGCGTAGTAGCGGGGCAAATGATATATCGCCCGGTTACGGGCGCGGTAGTCGCGCCAGTCGTAACGGTTATCGCGCCGCCAGTCGTGGTTGAATGCCTGGTTGCCGCGGAAGCGATCCGAATAACGATCGTGGTCGCGCCAGTCCTGATTGCTTCGGTTCCAGCCCTGAGCGCGATTTAGGCCGCCGCGATCATCGTCACGGCGCTGCTGCCAGTTGGAGTTGCCAGCGTCATGGCCCCGCCAATCTGCCTGGCCGCGGTTAGCGCGGACCGATTCCTGCCAACTGCCATTGTCCGGCCGTGCCTGGGACGCCTGCAGCCGTTCGCCGCGATTCCAACCGGCGCGATTGGCGTTGCCGTGCCAGCCACCGGCCTGGGCCCGCGGTGCGGCAGCAGGCGCCGCGTGCGCCCCTTGGCCGCGATCGCCGCGACCGCCGTCGCGACCACCTTGCCAACTGCCATGGTCGTGGTGGTCCTGAGCCTGCGCGGCGACTGGAACCAGGGCTGTCGCCGCCGCTAGAGCCGCAAGTAAGGAAATGCGCATTCGTCGAAACTCCTTCGCGCCGGCACGATGTCGACGCCATGATAGATCGAATGTGCCCGAGAGGCGATGAGCCGATGCTGAATTGCCGCGTCAGCTTGCGGAAAGCTTGGCTTGAAGAATCATCGAGGCACGCGACGCATCCGGCGCAACTCCAAACCTAATCGGGCGGTGTCAGCGCTGGAACGAGCTTGGCCGCTTCCGCCGGGCTGATGCCAGGCCGCGGGCCGACCGCGATCGTCTCCTCGCCGCGCTGGACACGAGCCGCCCGCTGGATTGCATCGACTAGCCGCGGGTAGATGCCGCAGCGACATAAGTTGGTGATTGTCGCCTTGATGTCCTCCTCCGAGGGATCGGGGTTCTTCTTAATAAGGACGGCGGCGGCCATCACTACGCCGGGAATACAAAAGCCGCATTGCGGCACGTTGCCCGCGATAAAAGCGAGTTGCACCGGATGGTCGCGCTCGCGCGACAGCCCCTCGATCGTGGTGACGAAGCTGCCCTCGATCGCGCCGATCGTCACCTGGCAAGAGCGCACGGCATTGCCGTCGATGTCGACCGTGCAGGCGCCACACTCCCCGGTGCCACAGCCATACTTGGTTCCGGTGAGATTGGAGGCGTCGCGCAGCGCCCACAAAAGCGGCGTCGACGGGTCCATCTTGTATTCGACGGGCTGGTTGTTGACGGTGAAGCGAGTCATCGAAACCGCCTATCCCACAACCATTAGCGCGGTTCCACACTCTCGCCCGGCTTACCCGTCATCCCAGCGACAGAACCATGCCGCGTTTGCAAGTCGTCAACTCCGCCAGCTCGTATCAATGCGATCGACCAGCCGCACCATCGCGTCGAAATCGGCCTTCCCGGCGCCGCCGGGAATTTGGACCTTGGACAAGTCTCGCTGGTGGACCGCGACGACTTCCGCGGGGACAAGAATCGGTGTGCCGAGCGAGGCGGTAGCAATCTGGATCTCGCAGGCGCGCTGCAGCGACCAGTGCTTGATAAACGCCTCGGGCAGCGTGCGGCCCATTACCAGAATGCCGTGATTGCGAAGGAACATGACTCGCTTGTCGCCGAGGTGTTCAACGAGCCGCTCGCCTTCTTCGGGCCGGACGGTAACGCCTTCGAAATCGTGATAGGCAATCTGGCCAATGAAGTTGCAAGCATAGAAATTGGTCGGTTGGAGCCCGCCCTCCACGGAGGAGACCGCCATGCCAGCAGTGGTGTGCGTGTGCATGATGCAATGCGCATCGGGCAGGTGGCGGTGAAAGACCGCGTGCTGGGTGAACCCGGCGAGGTTTACCGGGTAGGGCGAATCGTCGAGCTTGTTGCCGTCGATGTCGATCTTGACGAGGTTGGACGCTGTCACCTCGCTGAAATGCAGCCCGAAGGGATTTATGAGGAACGCGCCGTCCTCGTTCGGCACCTTCAACGTGATGTGGTTGTAGATCATCTCGGACCAGCCGAGCATGTCGAACACGCGATAACAGGCAGCGAGTTGCTGGCGCGCTTCCCATTCGGCTTCGCTTAGCGAATTATTCCTGGGCTGGGCGGTGGCCATCGGCCCTCTCCTCGCTAGCATCGAGCATTAAGCGCTCAAAGCGTGAGCTCCAATTATTGCACGGCATTGGTCGGTCGGCAACGAGAGCACGACTTCAGCGCAGGTTCAGCCCGCGCGGCTAGCCTCCTGCCGCAATGCCTCCCAAACCTGCCTTTGGCCGCCGGCCGTTGAACGCGCCCCGCTTTTGGCCGATAGGATAGCCATGAAGCGCTTGATCGCGGCGTTCCTCGTAATCATGCTGGTCGGCGCGAGGCCCGCGGCGGCGCAGGAGATCCTGCGCGATGCCGAAACCGAGGCACTCTTCGCCCAGGCATTCAAGCCGATCATTGTTGCATCCGGGCTGTCGCCAGCGAACGTCAAGGTAGTGCTAATCCAGGACGACGAGATCAACGCATTCACCGCCGGCGGACAAACGGTCTACATCAACTCGGGGCTTATCGAGGCGGCGGACAACATCAATCAGGTTCAAGGCGTGTTTGCCCACGAACTCGGCCACGTCGCCGATGGGCATGTGGTGTTTGCCGACCGCGGCGAAAAATCCTCGCTCGGGGTGATGATCCTCAGCCTCGTTCTCGGGGCGGCGGCGGCGGCGGCAGGATCGCCGGAAGGCGCGGCAGGAATCGCGGCGGCCGGGCAGCGCGCGGCACTGGGCAACTATCTCGCCTTCTCGCGCGTGCAGGAGGCAACTGCGGACGCCACCGGCGCCAAGTTCCTCAACCAGGCCGGGATCTCCGGAAAGGGGATGCTGGCGTTTTTCAAAAAGCTTTACAACGAGCAATATCGCTACGGTTATACCGACGTCGATCCCTTCTTGCAGAGCCACCCCCTGAGCGGCGAACGCATCAACAATCTGTCGAAAACACTCCAGGATTCACCCGCCTGGAACAAGCCGACCGACCCCAAGCTGGAAATTGCGTTCAAGCGCGTAAAGGCCAAGCTCAAGGGCTATGTCGATGATCCCAAGGACACGCTCCAGGCCTATCCAACGTCGGATCAAAGCGTCGAAGCGCATTATGCCAGGGCCTATGCCTACCACAAGGGCGGCTACCCTCAAAAGGCGCGCGCCGAGACCGCGGCGCTGGTCAAGGCCGATCCCGATGA
>Ga0164242_10009497_pt1 | contig 10482 bp, 5 predicted proteins | sample OricomgcompostMG_FD_108783 | JGI IMG/M metagenome (GOLD analysis project Ga0164242, IMG submission 108783) | Miracle-Growth compost microbial communities from Emeryville, California, USA - Original compost - Miracle growth compost (MG) ... | reverse complement strand
GTCGAATCCACAGGATCAAGCGTTCGCGTGCCTCTCCATCGAGGTCGAACATCGGTTAATTCCTCTCGCTTCGTCAAAGGCGTGACGTCGGGGTTCGCAACAATGCGTCTGCTCTGAAAAGACAGAGGCTTCGCGAACAGGATTGACGAAGCCTCGCTGTCTTGATGACGCAACCGGGGGAAATCATGGCCCCGGTCCATCAGGAGGGGATCTGCTGGTCCGCTGCTCCGCTCGCCACAACACGCAGCGCTCATGGGTGACGCCGCTGCAAGCGGAGCCCATCATACCGTGCGTGCATTGCGCAGATCAAGCGGTTTGCGGACTGGGGGCCTGCGTCGACGGAACCCGTGCGAGCACCGGCGCGAGCGCGGCGCCCGTATGACTCGCCTGCACGCGTACCAACCCCTCGGGATCCGCCGCAGCAACGATCATGCCGCCCCCGGCACCGCCCTCCGGACCGAGATCGATGATCCAGTCCGCTTCGGCGACCACGTCGAGGTCATGCTCGATCACCACGACGCTATGGCCGCCGTCCGCGAGCCGGTGCAGCACGCGGATCAGGCGCGCGACGTCCGCCATGTGCAGTCCGACCGTCGGCTCGTCGAGCACATACAGCGTGTGCGGCGCCTTCTGGCCGCGTCGCGTGATGTCGTCGCGTACCTTGCTCAATTCGGTCACGAGCTTGATGCGCTGCGCCTCGCCGCCCGACAGCGTCGGCGAAGGCTGGCCGAGCGTCAGGTAACCAAGGCCCACGTCCTTCATCAATTGCAGCGGATGCGCGATATTCGTGATCGGCGAGAAAAACTCCACCGCCTCGTCGATTTCCATCGTCAACACGTCACCGATGTTCTTGCCGCGCCACGTGACCGCGAGTGTTTCCGGATTGAAACGCTGTCCGTGACACACGTCGCACGGCACTTTTACGTCCGGCAGGAAGCTCATGCCGATCGTGCGTACGCCCTGTCCTTCGCATGCGGGGCAGCGCCCGTCGCCCGTGTTGAACGAGAAGCGCGACGCCGTATAGCCGCGCGCCCGTGCTTCGAGCGTATCGGCAAACAATCGCCGGATCGCATCCCACACGCCGATATAGGTGGCCGGGCACGAACGCGGCGTTTTTCCGATCGGCGTCTGATCGACTTCGAGCACACGGTCGATGGTTTCCCATCCGGTAATCGACTCGCAACCGTGCCACGTGTGCGTGACTTCGAGCTTCGGCTTCGCCGCCATGCTACGCGTCGACGCCGCGGCCGCGGCGCTCGTGCCGTTCGCTGCCTTGCGCGCGCGCCGCGTCGCCGGCGACGACAGCACCGAGCGGCCGACCGCATCGAGCAGGTTCGACAGCAATACGTCGCGGGCGAGCGTCGATTTGCCCGACCCGCTGACGCCGGTGACCGCGACGAGCCGTCCAAGCGGAATCTGCGCGGTCACGTTGCGCAGGTTATGCAGTTTGCCGCCATGCACCGTCAGCCACTGCGCGGGCACCGCGTCGCGCCCCGCGCGCGCCGGCCTGACTTCACGACGCGGCTGCAACGGATGCACGATCGGATGCGCGAGATAGCGGCCCGTCGGCGAATCGGCGTTGTCCGCCAGATCCGCGACCTTGCCTTGCGCGACCACGTTGCCGCCGCGTTTGCCCGCACCCGGACCGATATCGATGATGTGGTCCGCGCGGCGAATGGTGTCCTCGTCGTGCTCGACCACGACCAGCGTGTTGCCCTTCTCGCCGAGACTGCGCAATGCGTCGAGCAGAATCCGGTTGTCGCGCGGATGCAGACCGATCGTCGGCTCGTCGAGCACATAGCAGACGCCCTGCAGATTGCTGCCTAATTGCGCGGCCAGGCGAATGCGCTGTGCTTCGCCGCCGGACAGACTCGGCGCCGCGCGATCGAGCGTCAGATAACCGAGTCCGACTTCTTCGAGAAAGCGCAGCCGGCTGCGGATTTCGCTGATCACGTCGCGAGCGATCTGCGCGTCGCGGCCAGCGAGTTCCAGCGCATCGATCCAGTTTTTCGTTTCGGAAACGGTCCACTGCGCGACGTCGACGATCGCGTGCGTATCGAACGTGACCGCACGAGCAACCGGATTCAGCCGTGTGCCGCCGCAATCCGGACACGGCTCGTCGCCGACGCCTTCGGGCTCCTGCTCGTCCGACGGCAGCGTCTGCTCGCGGCCGCGACCGTCCTCGGCCGTCACCGTGTCGTCATACGCGGCGCGCTGCTCGCGCGTCAGCGCGAGACCGGTGCCTACGCAGGTCGTGCACCAGCCGTGCTTGCTGTTATACGAAAAGAGCCGCGGATCGAGTTCCGGGTAGCTCGTACCGCAGACCGGACACGCACGCCGCGTCGACAGCACCTTCATGTTTCCGATCCGCACGGTGGAGCCGCCGTTACCCAGCGCGTCATCGAGCCCATCGAGCGGCGCGAGTAGATGCACGATGCCTTTGCCCGCTTCGAGCGTCGCGTCCAGCAGGCCGCGCAATTGCGCCTCGTTTTCCGGGGCGATCACGAGATCGCCGACGGGCAATTCGATCGTATGTTCGCGGAAGCGGTCGAGCTTCGGCCACGGCGCGACCGGCACGAACTCGCCGTCGACGCGCAGATGGGTGTTGCCGCGCGCCTTCGCCCATTTGGCGAGGTCCGTGTACACGCCCTTGCGATTGACGACGAGCGGCGCGAGCAGCCCGACATGCTGACCGCGATGCTCGCGCAGCAATTGCGCGACGATCGCATCGACGCTCTGCGACGTCACCGGCGTGTGGTCGTGAATACAGTGCTGCACGCCGAGTTTCACATACAGCAGGCGCAGGAAGTGCCACACCTCGGACGTAGTCGCGACCGTACTCTTGCGTCCGCCACGCGACAGCCGCTGTTCGATCGCGACGGTCGGCGGAATGCCATACACCGCATCGACCTCGGGCCGGCCGGCCGGCTGGACGATCGACCGCGCGTACGCGTTCAGCGATTCGAGATAGCGGCGCTGTCCTTCATGGAACAGGATATCGAACGCGAGCGTCGATTTTCCCGAACCGGAAACACCGGTGATCACGTTGAAGCGACCGTGAGGAATGTCGACGTCGAGCGCCTTCAGGTTGTGCTCGCGCGCGTTGACGATCCGCACCACGTCTTCGCCCTGCACTTCGCGCCGCGCCCGCGCCGCGCGCAACGCGCTCTGCAACGCGACGCCGTCCTCCTCTTCGGCGACGAGCGCCGCCGCGGGGCCGCCGAGCGCGGCTTCGTACCGTTCTAGCGCTGCGCCGGTATGCGAGCGCGGACATGCGATCACGTCGTCCGGCGTGCCGACGCACACCACCTCGCCGCCGGCGTCTCCGCCTTCCGGCCCGAGATCGATCAACCAGTCGGCGGCGCGGATCACGTCGAGATTGTGCTCGATCACCAGCAGCGAATGGCCGCCCGCCAGCAGCTTGCCGAATGCGCGCATCAGCTTCGCGATGTCGTCGAAATGCAGACCGGTCGTCGGTTCGTCGAACATGAACAGCCGTCCGCCCACGGCCTCGCGCCGGCTGCGCGACTGCGCCGTTTCCGCAAGGAAACCCGCGAGCTTGAGCCGCTGCGCCTCGCCGCCCGACAGCGTCGGCACCGGTTGCCCGAGCTTCACGTATTCGAGGCCGACGTCGACGATCGGCTGTAGTACGCGCAGTACCTCGGCGTCTTCCGCGAAGCATTGCACCGCTTCGCTGACCGTCAAGTCGAGCACGTCGGCAATCGACAACGCGCGGCCGCCGCGCCCGATTTTCACTTCGAGCACTTCCGCCCGGTAACGGCTGCCATCGCAATCCGGGCAGCGCAGATAGACGTCGCTCAGGAACTGCATCTCGATGTGTTCGAAGCCCGATCCGCCGCAGGTCGGGCAGCGGCCGTCGCCGGAATTGAAGCTGAACGTGCCCGCCGTATAGCCGCGCTGTCTGGCCATCGGCGCCTTCGCGAACAGCTTGCGGATCTCGTCGAACGCGCCGACATAGCTCGCCGGGTTCGAGCGCGCGGTTTTTCCGATCGGAGACTGGTCGACGAAAACCGCGTCGCTGAGCTGTTCCGCGCCGAGCAACTGCCGATGCGCACCGGGCGCTTCGGTCGCCTTGCCGAGGTGGCGCGCAAGCGCCGGGTACAACACGTCCTGGATCAGCGTCGACTTGCCCGAACCGGATACGCCGGTCACGCAGACGAGACGCTGCAGCGGAATCTGCACCGTCACGTCCCGCAGATTGTGTTCGCTCGCGCCTTCGAGCACGAGCCGCGGCGTCGCGTCGTCGACCGGGCGGCGCTCCCAGTGCGACGCGTCGGCGACTTCACGACGACCGCCCAGATATTCGCCGGTGAGCGTATCCGCCGTCCGGATCGAGTCCGGCGTACCGTCGTAGACGATCCTGCCGCCGCGCTCGCCGGGCCCCGGTCCCATGTCGATCAGACGGTCCGCCGCGAGCATCACCGACGGATCATGTTCGACGACGACGAGCGTATTGCCCGCGTCGCGCAAACGATGCATCGCTTCGACGATCCGGTTCAGATCGCGCGGATGCAGCCCGATGCTCGGCTCGTCGAGCACGAACAGCGTCCTTGTGAGCGACGTGCCGAGCGCGGTCGTCAGGTTGATCCGCTGGACCTCGCCGCCGGACAACGTGCGGCTCTGCCGGTCGAGCGTCAGATAGCCGAGGCCGACGTCGCACAGATAACGCAGCCGGGTCCGCACTTCGGCCAGCAATAATTTCAGCGCGTCGTCGAGCAACGTGGACGACAACGTCAGTTCATCGAAGAAACGGCGAATGCGCCCGATCGGCATCAGCATCACGTCGTGCAGCGCGAGGCCAGGCAGAGCTTCGAGTTGCGCGCGCGTCCACTCGACGCCACGCGGCATGAAGCGATGTTCGGGCGCGAGCACGTCGTCGGCGTTCTGTTTCGTCCCGAGGCGCCACAACAGCGCTTCGGCTTTCAGGCGCGCGCCGCCGCACGTTTCGCACGGCGTATAGCTGCGGTACTTCGACAGCAGCACGCGGATGTGCATCTTGTACGCTTTCGATTCCAGGTACTGGAAGAAACGTTTCACGCCGTACCACTGCGTCTGCCAACTACCGGTCCAGCCGGGCGAACCGTCGATCACCCAGTCACGTTCCGCCTGCGTGAGTTCCGACCACGGCGTATCGCGCGAAATTCCGGCCTTCGCACCATAACGCATCAGGTCGTCCTGGCATTCCTTCCACGCGGGCGTCTGCAACGGTTTCACCGCGCCGCCGCGCAGCGTCTTGCGGCCGTCGGGCACGACGAGCCCCCAGTCGACGCCGATCACGCGCCCGAAGCCGCGACATGCATCGCACGCGCCGTAAGCGGAGTTGAACGAGAACAGCGCCGGCTGCGGATCCGCGTAGCGCAGATCGCTGTCCGGGCAATGCAGGCCCGTCGAAAACCGCCAGATAGTGGGTGTCGCTGGTGCGTCGGCATGCGGATCGGCGTCCGGCATCAGATAGACGTTCACGCGACCGCCACCGCGCTTGAGCGACGCCTCGATCGCTTCGATCGCGCGGCTCTTTTCGGTCGCCTGCAGACGAAACCGGTCCGCGACGACGTCGAGCACCTTGCGGGCGCCCGCCGCCGTTTTCACTTCGCGCTGCGCCTGCACGCGCGTATAGCCGCTCGCCGACAGCCATTGCGCGATTTCGTCTTCGGTCGTCGTGTCGGGCAGTTCGACCGGAAATGTCACGATGAGCCGCGGGTCGCCGGCGGCCGCCGCGCGCGCGAGCAGTTCCTCGTAAATCGTTTCCGGCGTGTCGTGACGCACTGGATGCGCGGTGACCCGGTCGAACAGATTCGCCGCCCGCGCATAAAGCAGCTTCAGGTGATCGTTCAGTTCGGTCATCGTGCCGACCGTCGAACGCGAGCTACGCACCGGATTGGTTTGATCGATCGCGATCGCGGGCGGTACGCCGTCCACGCGATCGACCTGCGGACGATCCATCCGGTCGAGGAACTGCCGCGCATACGCGCTGAACGTCTCGACGTAGCGACGCTGCCCCTCGGCATACAGCGTGTCGAAAACGAGGCTCGACTTGCCCGATCCGGATGGACCGGTCACGACGGTCATCTGCCCGGTATGGAGGTCGAGGTCGAGGTTCTTCAGATTGTGCTGGCGGGCACCACGGATACGGATAGTTCGGTTTTCGCTCACTTGCGCTGACGTTCCGGCTGGTTTACGGCGAGGTCCGGCCCGGGGACGATCCCCGTCCGGCGCAGGGCAGCAGCGCCCGTGCCGCGTAACGCGGCGACGGCGCCCGGCTGTCGTGCAGAGATTCTACTGTATGTTTATACAGTCGGCAGGACACCGTATCCGAAACAGCGTCGCCAAAAGTTGCCGATCCGATAATCCCGATAACCTTGCGCAAGCTCGGGACGGCAGTCGCACGTTCGGCGCACACTCGGCAGGTTCGATCCCTCCCCGCGCAGCAAGGCGTTTCCGATCGGAAACGCGCGCCGCTGCATGCCAGCCTCACCGTTTCCGGAAGGAGCCTGACCATGAGCAAGACGATGAAAGCCGCCGTCGTACACGCGTTCGGCAAACCGCTGACGATCGACGAAGTGCCCGTGCCGACGCCGGGCCCCGGCGAATTGCTGGTGAAAATCGAGGCGTGCGGCGTCTGCCACACCGATCTGCACGCCGCGCACGGCGACTGGCCGGTGAAGCCGAACCCGCCGTTCATTCCGGGCCATGAAGGCGTCGGCCACGTCGTTGGCGTCGGCGCGGGCGTCAGGCACGTGAAGGAGGGCGACCGCGTCGGCATTCCGTGGTTGTATTCCGCGTGCGGCCATTGCGAACATTGCCTCGGCGGCTGGGAAACGCTGTGCGAACAGCAGAAAAACGCGGGCTATTCGGTGAACGGCGGTTTCGCGCAGTACGCGCTCGCCGATGCCGGCTACGTCGGGCTGCTGCCGAAGAATATCGGCTTCGTCGAGATCGCGCCGGTGCTGTGCGCGGGCGTCACTGTATACAAGGGGCTGAAAGTCACCGATACGAGGCCCGGCAACTGGATCGCGATTTCCGGGATCGGCGGCCTCGGCCATATGGCGGTTCAGTATGCGCGCGCGATGGGCCTGAACGTCGCCGCCGTCGACGTTGACGATACGAAACTGGCGCTGGCGCGAAAACTCGGCGCGACGGTGACCGTCAATGCGAAAACCACCGATCCGGCCGCGTACCTGAAGAAGGAAATCGGCGGTGCGCACGGCGCGCTCGTCACCGCGGTGTCGCCGGTCGCGTTCTCGCAGGCGCTCGGCATGGTGCGCCGCGGCGGCACGGTGTCGCTGAACGGTCTGCCGCCCGGTGATTTTCCGCTGCCGATCTTCGACATGGTGCTGAACGGCATCACAGTGCGGGGCTCGATCGTCGGCACGCGGCTCGACCTCGAAGAATCGCTGCAGTTCGCCGAGGAAGGTAAGGTCAAGGCCACCGTTTCGACCGACAGGCTCGATAATATCAACGACGTTTTCGCGCGCATGGCGCGCGGCGCGATCGAGGGCCGCGTCGTGCTCGACATGGCCGCGTGAGCGTCACGACGAAAAACGATTCATCGCCCTTCAGGAGAGACACCCGATGACGTCACGCACCCTGCTTTGTTACGGCGACTCGAACACGCACGGCACGAAACCGATCACGCTGCCCGGCGTGCTCGAACGGTTCCGTCCCGCCGACCGCTGGCCCGGCGTGGTCCGGCAAATCCTCGGGAACGAATGGACCGTGATCGAGGAAGGGCTGCCGGGGCGCACGACCGTCCACGACGACCCGATCGACGGCCGCTACAAGAATGGCCTGTCCTATCTGCGCCCCTGCGTCGAAAGCCAGTTGCCGGTCGACGTCGTTGTGCTGATGCTCGGCACCAACGACCTGAAGGCCCGCTTTTCGGTGACGCCGGCTGATATCGCGAAGTCGGTCGACGTGCTGCTGGAGACGCTCGTCGCGTGCCGCGCGGGCCCCGGCGGTTCGACGCCGCACGTGCTGCTGATGGCGCCGGCGCCGATCGACGAAGTGAGCTTTCTCGGTGAGATATTGACGGGCGGCGCCGCGAAGTCGCGCAAGCTCGCGCCGCTCTACGAGCGCGTGGCGGTCAAATACGGCTCGGCGTTTCTGGACGCCGGCGATATCGTCACCGTCAGTCCGACCGACGGCGTGCATTACGAAGCGGAGCAGCATCACCGGCTCGGCAAGGTCGTCGCCGACCTTCTTCAGCAGCGCTTCGGCGCATAAGCAGAGTACACGCACGGCCGCCGCGAACCGAGGGCCGCGCGGCAGGCGGCACGGCCGACACCCGCGGAGGCGTGGTGCCAAATGAAAACGCCGCCACGGCAAACCAGGCCGTGGCGGCGTCTTTACTGTCGCGCCCGCCAGCCTGAAGCGGGCGGAGCACTACGCGGACATCATCGCGACATCATGTTCATCGTGACGTTGTGCATCACCCACAACGTGCCGCCGACCACGATCGCGAGCGTCAGCACGGTGAACGCAAATGCGGACACGTTCCAGCGCTGGCTCGACGACGTGTTCATGTGCAGGAAGTACACGAGGTGCACCAGGATCTGCACCACGGCCAGCACGGCGAGGCCGATCAGCGCGGTTTCGCGCGAGAAGCCGCCGTGCATCACGACCCAGAACGACGCGACCGTCAGCACCACTGCCAGCACGAAACCGATCAGATAACTGCCAACGGTGCCGTGCGCTTCTTCTTCGTGAATGGAATGCGTTTGAGCCATTTCAGATCACGCTCGCAAGATAGACAAAAGAAAACACGCAGATCCAGACGATGTCGAGGAAGTGCCAGAAAAGGGACAGACACGTGAGGCGGCGCAGTTCGCGCTCGCCGAGTCCGCCCTTCGCCTTCGCGACCTGCACCATCATCACGATCATCCACACCATGCCGAGCGTCACGTGCAGACCGTGCGTGCCGACCAGCGTGAAGAACGACGACAGGAACGCGCTGCGGTCGGGACCCGCGCCCTCCGCGATCAGATGGCTGAATTCGGTCAGTTCGAAGTACAGGAACGTCGCGCCAAGCAGAAACGTGACCGCGAGCCATCCAAGCACCTGCGCGTTGCGCTTGTTGTGCGCGGCGATCATCGCGAAGCCGTACGTGATACTCGACAGCAGCAGCACCGCGGTTTCGCGCGCGACGCCGGGAATGTCGAACAGATCCTTGCCGGTCGGGCCGCCTGCGAACTGGTTCTGCATCACCGCGAACACTGCGAACAGCGACGCGAAAATGATGCAGTCCGTCATCAGGTACAGCCAGAAGCCGAACACCGAGTGCGACGGCGGATGATCGTGATGATCGTGGTCCGCCAGCGCGGCTGCACTGGTTTTTTGCAACATCAGTTGGCCTCCAGAACTTCTTGACGCTTGCCGCCACGGCGCTGCTTGTCCTCGAACGCCTTGACGAGTGCGCGATTGCGCATTTCTTCATCGGCCCGGACCTTGGCGGCCGGGATGTAGTAGCCCTCGTTCTTGCCGAAGCTGTACGCGATCACGGTCGCCATCACGCCGACCAGGCCGATGACGGCGAGCCACCAGATGTGCCAGATCGCAGCGAAGCCGAGCACGAAGCTGAACACGCCGACGAGGAAGCCCGCGCTGGTATTCGACGGCATGTGGATGTCGGTGTACCTCGTGTTCTCGACGTCCATCGTTTCGCGGCCGGTTTCCTTCATGTACGCGAATTCGTCGAGTTCGCTCACATGCGGGATCACCGCGAAGTTATAGGCCGGCGGCGGCGACGAGATCGACCACTCCAGCGTACGGCCGCCCCACGCGTCGCCCGTCAGGTCGCGGTTTTCCGGCAGGTTGCGGTCGCGGATCGACACGTAAAGCTGCAGCAACTGGTGCGCGATACCGATCGCGACGAGCACCGCGCCGCAGAACGCGACGAGCATCCACGGATGCCATGCCGGATTGTCGTAGTGGTTCAGACGGCGCGTCGCGCCCATGAAGCCGAGCACGTACAGCGGCACGAACGCGACATAGAAGCCGACGAGCCAGAACCAGAACGCGCGCTTGCCGAGCTTCTCGTTCAGCTTGAAGCCGAACGCCTTCGGGAACCAGTAGTTGAAGCCCGCAAGGTAGCCGAACAGCACGCCGCCGATGATCACGTTGTGGAAGTGCGCGATCAGGAACAACGAGTTGTGCAGCACGAAGTCCGCGCCCGGGATCGCCATCATCACGCCGGTCATGCCGCCGATCGTGAACGTGACCATGAAGCCGATCGTCCACAGGATCGACGTGCTCATCTCGACGCGGCCGCGATAGATCGTGAACAGCCAGTTGAAGATCTTCACGCCCGTCGGGATCGAGATGATCATCGTCATGATGCCGAAGAACGCGTTGACGTTCGCGCCCGAGCCCATCGTGAAGAAGTGGTGCAGCCACACGACGAACGCGAGCACCATGATCGCGCAGGTCGCGTAGACCATCGCCTTGTAGCCGAACAGCGGCTTC
>Ga0164242_10009496_pt1 | contig 10484 bp, 4 predicted proteins | sample OricomgcompostMG_FD_108783 | JGI IMG/M metagenome (GOLD analysis project Ga0164242, IMG submission 108783) | Miracle-Growth compost microbial communities from Emeryville, California, USA - Original compost - Miracle growth compost (MG) ... | reverse complement strand
CACCATAATTCTCACGAAAAGGCTGTCTATAACACGGTTACCACACCGCCCGGCGGGCAGTTTCAACTGGTGTTGTCCGACGGGACCAAAGTCTGGCTCAATGCCGCTTCATCCCTCAAGTTTCCGACAGTGTTCACGGACCGGGAGCGCTCGGTTACACTTACCGGAGAAGCCTATTTTGAAGTAGTTCATCATGCAGATCATCCCTTCAGGGTGATTGCGGGAAGCGTACTAGTGGAAGATTTGGGCACACATTTCGACATCAAAGCCTATGAAGATGAGACAGTGCTCAAGGCAACCTTACTGGAAGGCTCCGTGAAAGTGTCCAGGGAAGGCAAGACCACTACCCTGTCGCCCGGACAGCAGGCACAGGTAGCTCCGGGAATAGGCATCAAGCGGCTGAATGTAGATGTGGATGAAGCAATTGCCTGGAAAAACGGCTTTTTTGATTTCACCGATGCCGACGTTGCATCCATCATGCAGCAGATTGCCCGATGGTACGATGTGGAGATCGTGTACCAGGCCGGAATTCCGGGCGGTCATATTACCGGAAAAATACCCCGGCACACCGATTTAAGCAACGTGTTACAAATGATGGAATTAAGTGGTATTCATTTCAAAATTGAAGGAAGAAAATTAATTGTATACCCACAATAAAATACAATCACGATGGGACCATAATCTCAATTGAGAGGGACTCCGCCCATGTCCAAGAGAAATGCCGAAGGCGATGGAAGCGCCCCCGGCATGAATACGGGCTAATATTAAGATCATCACGCTGAAGTGATTTATCGTTTAACCCGCCGGAGTCTAGACTCCGGTATAACACATCAAATATATGCAATTAACTGTAAAACGTAGTTGCAGTTTTTTAGCAGGTTCCCCTTCTGTTAAAAGCTTGCTCATCATGAAAATGACGTTTCTTTTGGTTTTGACGGCGTGTCTCCAAGCCAGTGCAGGTGCGAATGCGCAGAAAATTTCTCTTTCCGAACAAAATGCTTCGCTTCAATCTGTATTGAACAAAATTGAGCGGCAGAGCGGCTATTTTTTCGTGTACCGGAACGAATGGCTTAAGGATGCCAATAAGGTAAGTTTCAACATCAAAGATGCACCCATTAAGCAAGCGCTCGACGCATGCTTTTCCAATCAGCCGTTAACCTATACGATCATCAATAAAAATATCATTATCCGGCAAAAGCCTTTGCCTCCGCCGCAAACGCCGGCAGAGGAGAGCGAAGTCTCGAGGCCGCCCCTCACCGGCAGCGTAACTGACTCTGCCAGCGGAAGTCCGCTGGAAGGCGTTACGATTCAGGTGAAAGGAACCGCTACAGGAACGACCACAGATGCGGAAGGCCGCTTTTCGCTGGAGGTGCCCGACAACGCTGTCCTGGTCATCTCTTACCTGGGATATACCCAGCGGCAAATACGCGTCAACGGGAAAAAAGTACTGAGTATCGCTCTGGCACCTGCGACAACAGGACTGGATCAACTGGTCGTTGTGGGATATGGAACACAAAAGAAAAAGGATATCATTGGGGCGGTCTCTATAGTCAATACCGACGATTTGAAAAGTGCTCCCTCATCCAATGTAGTGGCACAATTACAGGGAAGGGCGCCGGGTGTCACCGTGAGCAGTTCGGGCGATCCCGGGAGTTCGGCCATTGTGAGGATCCGGGGATTTTCTTCTTTCGGAAATAACAGCCCGCTGTACATCATTGACGGCACCCCGACTACCAATGTTTCCTCCCTGAACCCCGAAGACATAGAATCCATGCAGGTCCTGAAAGACGCTTCATCCGCGTCCATCTATGGTGCCAGGGCTGCAAACGGGGTTATTATTATCACCACCAAACACGGGAAAGCCAATAAAACAACAATTACTTTTAATTCTTATGTGGGCGTTGAACAAATACCGTACAGCCGGATCCCCAAAATGCTTAATACGCCTGAACTGGTCCAGTATCTCTCTCAATCCTCAGATGACTCCTACATAGATCCGGTCTTTGGGAAAAAGGGATCTTTTACCATACCGGACATGTATGTTGTAAGCAATGCATTCCGGGGAGGCGTATCAGCCGATGATCCCCGTGCCGATCCAGACCTTTATACCATCTCGGATTATTATAATATTTATCAGATATTTAAGACAAGCCAGGGAACCGATTGGTTCAGGGCCATGTCTCAGAAAAGCGTCATACAAAGCCACGAACTGTCCGCCAGCGGTGGCACGGACCGGTCCACCTATTTTTTAGGGCTTAATTATTTCAACCAGGACGGTGTATTCAAATATACTGGTTATAACAGATACTCTGCTAGAATGAATGCCGAGTTTACCCTGACCAGTTACCTGAAGATCGGCGAGAATATGCAGGTTTCATATGGCAACAGGAAAGGAGATCCCACCATCAATGGAGAGACCAGCGCCTGGGCCAATGCTTATCGAAGTTCTCCTTTCGTTCCGGTACATGATATTAAAGGCGGCTGGGGCGGATCGCTGATCGGTGGCACCGCCTTTGGATCAAACCCCGTAGCGCAGTTATACAGAAGAAAAGACTGGACCAATAAAACGCTGGGCGCCTTCGGCAACATCTACGCTGAAGTCAAGTTCCTTAAAGGACTGACAGGCCGCGCTTCACTAGGCATCGATGCTGCTAGCCAAACCGTATTCCAGCCATCCAGGAAACAATACGAACAGGCGGAACGCCAGACGTATACCCAGCTCACCGAAGGAGCAACCAGCCACTTCAACTGGACCTGGACTAATACCTTAAACTATCAAAAAACCATTAACAACCAGGACATAAATATTCTGCTCGGTACAGAAGCGATCAAGAACACCGGCAGAGGAATATCCGCTTTCGAACGAGGATATGATTATGAGACTACCAATTTCTTAACGCTTAATACGGGCCTGCCACAGACACTCGGGGATATCGGCGCCTCCAACCCGGTTACCGGCACCAGTACCCTGTATTCCTATTTTGCCCGGGCCGATTATGCCTTTAAGAGCAAATATCTCGTGAACGCTACTTTCAGAAGAGACGGCTCTTCTGTCTTTGGTGCCGATGTTCGGTATGGAAATTTCCCCTCCTTCGGTGTCGGATGGGTACTTTCAGAAGAGAATTTCATGAAGGATATCAACTGGATTAACGAACTCAAACTCAGGGGCGGCTGGGGTGAAATGGGAAGCATATCCAATGTGCCGGGCATTAACCAGTATTCTACGTTCAGCTCAACGCCAAAGAATAATTTCTATGATATCTCTGGCGCCAATACCAGCACGACACAGGGTTATGGCGTTAGTACGGAAGGTAACGAAAAGACTAAATGGGAAACCACAGCGACTACCAATATCGGCATCGACGCCTTGGTTTACGACCACTGGAATATCAGCGTGGATGTCTATCGGAAAAACACCAAGGGCTTGCTGGTACCCAGTCTTAGAAACGGGCTCGAACCACTGGTTTCAAAACCACTGATTAACCTGGGGACGATGCGCAACACCGGCATCGATATTCAGGTCGGCACCCAGGGTAAATTTACCTCCGATCTGAAATATGACATCAGCCTGACATTCACTCATTATAAGAACGAACTGACTAAGTTAAACGATCAGAATACCCCGCTGTACCTGGCGGCCGGACGTTTGAACAATGTCCTGTTAACCACCAAAGGGCAGCCAGTATCTTCCTTCTATGGATATGTCATCGATGGCTTTTATAATAACCAACAGGACGTGGATAAAGGGCCTACTATTAATGATATGCCGGTACAAATCGGATCGTGGAGATTCAAGGACCTGGACGGAGACGGCAATATCACACCCGCGGATGAAACGGTGTTGGGAAGCCCGCATCCTGATTTTCAAGCGGGTCTCAATATCGGGTTAACCTATAAACATTTCGATTTTACTACCTTCCTGTTTTGGAATTATGGCAACCAAATCTTCAATTACACGAAGTTCTTCACCTACATGGGTGTATTGAACGGGGGCGTTGCCAAGGGAAAACTATATGACGCATGGACGCCGGAGACCGCCTCTTCAGCAAAGACGCCCCGGCTGGGAGTCGGCCTCGATAATGGTTATACCTCCTTTGTCACCGGTAATCCGAATTCGTTTTATGTTGAGAACGGATCCTATCTCCGGATGAAGAACTTGCAGATAGGATATACCTTTCCGCAAGTGATTGTCTCCAAGCTAAAATTCAGCAATTTGAGATTATATCTCCAGGCCGAGAATCTTTTTTTGATTACCAAATACACGGGCGCTGATCCTGATATGAGTCTGATTTCAGGAGACGGGACCGATCAGAGCCTGGGCGTTGATTATTCAGGCTATCCTCATACTAAAGCGTTCCTGGCCGGGATCAATATCTCTTTTTAGGTTTTATCAAAAAGAAAAATGATGAAAAATATTCATATAAAAATAATTGCAATCTGCACTTCTTTTTGCGTTCTGGGTGTCATTTCCTGTAAAAAGGATTTCCTGGACCAGGCACCCCAGGGGGTGTATGCTGAAACGGAGTTGCTGAACAAACAAGGCATAGATGGAATGTTGATCAATGCCTATGCGGGGCTAGACGGCAACGTGAATGCGGGACTCGGTAGCATCGGCATGAGCCTGGGGCCCGATAACTGGGTATACGGAAGCATCGCCGCCGGCGAAGCCTATAAAGGCGGCGTCAATTTTGGGGACCAGTCCGAGTTAAATACTATTATGCAATGGGCGGTGCCTCCCAGCAACCCCGAAATAGAAGGTAAATGGAACTCCCTGTTCGATGGTATCGGACGCGCCAACCAGGTATTAAAGGATTTGCCACTGGTGAAAGACCCGGGACTTTCTCCTAAGGAAAGGACGCAGATCAAAGCCGAAGCAAGGTTTATCAGAGCATTCCAGTATTTCCAGGCCAAGGAGGTGTTTGGGAACGTACCCTGGGTGGACGAAACGGTTACGGATTATAAAATCCCCAATACCGACGCGACCGGAGCTTACGTGAACATCTGGCCGAACATTGAAGCCGACTTGCGCTTTGCCTATGACAGCCTGGACGTTGTCAAAGACAATGTCGGAAGGGCCAATAAGTGGGCGGCAGCAGCCTATCTGGCCAAAGCTTATCTTTTTCAGCAAAAATACGATAGTGCCAAAAAGCTGTTTGACATCATTATCAGTCAGGGTACGAACAACCAGGGACAGCAATATGCCTTATTGCCCAATTTTAAAGATAACTTCCGGATTGCAACGCAAAATGGTCCCGAGGCCATTTTTGAAGTACAAATGGCACTTGATGCCTCCGGAACCAATGGCTTTATGGATGCGTTGCTTACCTACCCTAACGGGATCGCCGGAGGAACCAACTCCTGGTTCTTCCGGCCCTCTCAGGACATTGTTAATTCATTCCGAACGGATGGCAATGGACTGCCCATGCCCGATACGTACAACAACGAGGACGTCACATCGTTTGAAAACATTCCGGATGCCAGTCCTTTCACACCCTATCAGGGCAACCTGGATCCACGACTTGACTGGACCGTCGGCCGCAGAGGAATTCCATATCTGGACTGGGGTATGATGACCGGTGTGGCCTTTACGGCTCCTCCCGGAGAGTCTATCCAGAACGGAGGCCCCTATTGTGGAAAGAAACAGGTCTTTTCCATGGCCGAATACAAGGCCGGCCTGGCCACCAAGGTAAGCTGGTACTTTGGAAGTGCCCTGAACTACGTTACGATGCGCTACTCAGATCTTTTATTAATGGCTGCGGAATGCGAGGTGGAAGTGGGAAGCATGGATCAGGCTAGGGCTTATGTTAACAAGGTCAGAACCAGGGCTGCCAACTCACCGGTGAAAAATCTGGACGGAACAGCCAATGCTGCCAACTACAAAGTGGGGTTGTATACGACTCCCTGGGCAAGCAAGGATGCGGCGCTTAAAGCGGTTCATTTTGAAAGAAAACTGGAACTGGCCGAAGAAGGGCATCGTTTTTTTGATCTGGTCCGCTGGGGTATAGCTGACGCTTTTATTAATGATGAGTACTTGCCCAGAGCCCGGGCAAACCGTCCTTCCCTATTTCCCTCAGGGGTTCAATTCAACAAGGGGAAAGACGAATATATGCCGATCCCCATCTATACGATTACCCAAAGCGAAAAGGACGGGAAGGCAACGATCAAACAAAATCCTGGTTATTGACGGAGTGCGATCCAGGCATGATAGCATAATGGTGGATGAAGACGCAGGCGAATGGTATACCTATATGCGTGGATAATCTATCCAGGACTCGAGTGTGAAACGTTGAACACCGGTCCGCCAGCGGAACTTTCAACAAGAACCGTTAAAGCGTAGGAATAATTTCAAGCTATCAAAGACTAAGATTGAAAATATGATCATAAAACGGATAAGACACGCAACCTTTGCTTTACTGGCTTGCCTGGGAGCTTTCCTTTACAGCTGTACTTCCAGGCATGGAGAAAAAAAGCATACCACCTGGTCCCAATACCTCGGAGATAACTCCGTGAGTCATTATTCTTCTCTTGGCCAGATCGATACAACCAATGTCCGAGAGCTAAAAGTCGCCTGGATATACCATACGGGAGACGCCGATTCCAGCGGGCATTCTCAGATAGAATGCAATCCGATCATTGTAGGCAGTACCCTGTATGCCACTTCTCCCCGGCTTAAATTATTTGCACTCGATGCGTCCTCGGGTAATGAGAAATGGGTTTTTGATCCTTTTGCAGATACGTCAGCAGGAAAGGTGCAGATCAATGCAAGCCGTGGTGTCACTTATTGGTCTGATGGCTCCGATCAACGGATCTTTTTTGCCGCGGGATCTTATCTTTATGCCATCAATGCCGTTACCGGAGCATTGATCTCATCCTTTGGCCGGCAAGGGCGTATCGACCTGCACGATGGGTTGGACCGGAATGTCAGCAACCTGTATATTGTGACCACCACGCCGGGTATCATTTACAGGGATCTGTTGATACTTGGCTCGCGTGTCGCAGAAGGCGGCGATGCCGCGCCCGGAAATATTCGCGCTTTTGATGTACATACCGGAAAAAGGGAGTGGATTTTTCACACTATTCCACATCCCGGTGAGCCCGGATATGAAACCTGGGATAATAAAGACGCCTGGAAGTTTGTGGGCGGGGCCAACGGCTGGGCGGGAATGAGCCTGGATACCGGGCGGGGTGTCGTATACGTTCCTACGGGGTCGGCTACTTTTGATTTTTATGGTGGGCTACGCCGCGGAAAAGATCTTTATTCTGACTGTATCCTGGCACTCAATGCTGCGACCGGAAAACTGATCTGGCATTATCAGACCATCCACCATGATCTCTGGGACCGGGATCTTCCTGCACCACCCAACCTGGTTACGATCCGACATGACGGACAAAAGACGGACGCCGTAGCCCAGGTGACCAAAACCGGTTTCGTTTTCGTATTGAACCGGGACAACGGAAAGCCTCTGTTCCCTATACCCGAAGTCCCCGTACCCGACTCGTCCACCTTGGAAGGCGAACAGCCCTGGCCTACCCAACCTATGCCGGAATTGCCCAAGCCCTTCATGCCCCAGACTTTCGGGGAAGTGGACATCAATAACTTAATACCGGATTCATCACAGGCGATTGTCAGAAAAGAGCTGGCACAACTTGAATCAGGCCACATGCTGATTCCTCCGAGCGAAAAGGGCAGTGTTGTCTTTCCCGGCTTTGACGGGGGCGCGGAATGGGGCGGCGCATCTTATGACCCGACGACTGGGTATCTGTATGTTAATGCCAACCAGGTGCCCTGGACCTTGCATATGGTTAAAGTACAATCCAATCGACGTAAGACAGGCCAAACTGTTACCGATCATGGCAAAATGGTTTATCTTGACCATTGTATGGCCTGCCATGGCCAAAACCGGGAAGGTGGGGGAGATTATCCCTCCTTACAACACATTGGTCAAAAGTATTCCCGGTCTGAAATACTCCATATCATTAATAACGGCCGCCGTATGATGCCGGCTTTCAAGCAAATCTCCGGTCATGACAAGCAGGCCCTGGTAACTTTTTTATTGGGGCTCAAAGCAGGAAATACGGCCTTCCGGGGTGAAGGACAAAAGGAGGTGATCAGTGAAACAAATCAATCTCCCTTTATCCCTTATACCATGACGGGATATAACAAATTCGTCACCCCGGAAGGATACCCGGCCAATAAGCCACCCTGGGGAACCTTGACCGCCATTGACCTAAATACAGGACAGCATGTCTGGCAGATACCGCTTGGCGAATATCCAGCGCTAACAAAAAAAGGGATCCCGGTTACAGGTACTGAAAACTATGGCGGAGCGGTTGTAACTGCCGGGGGCCTTCTTTTTATTGCCGCCACTTCCGACGGCATGATCAGAGCCTTTAATAAAGCCACTGGCAAGCTTCTATGGGAAGCAAAGCTTCCGGCACCTGGTTTCGCCACACCGTCTACCTATGAGGTCAATGGTAAACAATACCTGGTTATTGCCTGCGGAGGGGGAAAGCTGAATCGACAATCCGGCGATGCCTATGTCGCTTTTGCATTACCCTAAGCCGTTGAGTTCAGACGACGAGCAAAAGGGGGCCACGACGTCCGAATGACTGATAAGCGGGGTTCTGTGAATGATGGGCTGGCATTCGGTGAAATTGTGAAGACGAATGGGGGTATTTGACTGGCTGAAGAAGGGGAAACGAGATCTTCCTTTTCCCCTCCAGTGTTTAATGAGCCTCATAAGAGTTGTTAGGTTGCTCCATGACCTACGCCGGCTTATCAATAAATTAAGGCGGCTATTGGAAGTATAGTTGCTGAAGTATTTGTGGTTCAGTAACTTCTTTTTGCTTCAGCAACGAGATTTTTCCAGCTGACTTCTCATGGTCCGGGTGAACTCATGAGCGCTTTGTGACAGCCTCCTGATTTTAGACGATGTTTATTGCGCGCGTTCATAAGAACGGTGTACTACGGAGCATGCTTGTCGGCGTCGAATGACATCAAGAAAAAGTGCTGGGTAGCATAGGGGATGTCGTTTCTATAAGGGCTTTGCCTATGGCAGCGAGGTGTAAGGGAGGGCAGATCTATAGCATTCCCCGCTGGGATATTCCTATTGGATCTGCAAGTGGGCCGATGCTTATTAGCAGCGGGCATCTGTGATGACCGCATCGATTATTTTCTGAGGGAATGCGGCAGGCCGATCCTTTTTCACGGTCCGATCGTCTGGAAAAGAAGTTTTGAACGCTGCTGGAAAGTTACCCTGTTTTTCGCTGTTCATAACGGTCCTGGTCGACAGCTTGTTTGGGGAAGCAACGGTTAAAGCGCTTTTTTCGGGCCTGCTTGCACTGGTGCGTTTTTTACTCTCCGGAAATGTCTGGTTGCCTTGTTAAAATTTTGTTAAAGAGGTTAGACGGGAAAGGTGTTAGCGCATTTTTTCTAAAATTAGAATCCTGAAAAAGCACTACTATGGCATACCCCGATACCCTGTTATTTGATCAGGTGCCCGGCATCATCTATGTTTCTGACAATGCGACCAAGACCATTCAATGGTGCAATAAATATTTCGAATCAGAGGCAGGATATACTCTTTCGGAAATGAAGGCCATGGGCATTGAGTTCTTTCGAAAGATCATGCATCCGGAAGATTTTGAACAGGCGGTGAACGCGCAAACCAAATTTTCCAAAAACAGTCAACCGCGGTTTTATGGATTTTGCCGGTTTAAGGGGAAGAACAGTGAGACTTGGGAATGGGTAAACGGAACGGCCGTACCCTTTAGTTTTGACGCTCAAGGTAACATCAAAGAAGTGATTTGTGTTTTTGTCAAAGTTTTCCCAAAGGTGGATACGCCCCTCCAGGCAGAACATTTATTCAATACGATCAAACAAATCATGTACGAGCATGAATTAAAAAAGATCACCCCTAAAGAAAAGGCGGTCATCATTCTAGCGGTACAGGGATATAGCGAAAAAATGATCGCCAACGCCATGCAAATTCAAAAATGTACCGTAGAGTTTCATTTGCGTAACATCCGGAGTAAACTGAATGTACCTAATATGCAAGCGCTGATAAGCAAGGCAAAGGATCTGGGTTTATGAGGACGCTCCTCCCCCACCGTTTTCCGTTTTCTGAATAACGCATAGGCTGTTTATTTTAAGGCTGTTCTCCGGCTAACGGGGACGCCTATCTTGCCACCAAGCAAGGAAGGCTGCATTGCTATTTCATACTTCCCATAACGCTTGTTGTTTATTGCCCAATCCTATGGAAATCAATAGGTTTTTGCCTTTGTAATATTACCTAAATTTGCGTTTGTAAAAAATGATCCGACTGTCTTTTATTCCTACATGAAAGACTTTTTTTGGAACGTCAATGCTGCCGGGAAAATAAGAAATTGTTTCTCCCACCGATTCAGAGTGCCCTATTTTTTAATATAGTAGTGTTAGAGCCGATCTCCAAGACCGGCTCTGATTTTTTTAGAGACAGGCCTGT
>Ga0164242_10009495_pt1 | contig 10484 bp, 13 predicted proteins | sample OricomgcompostMG_FD_108783 | JGI IMG/M metagenome (GOLD analysis project Ga0164242, IMG submission 108783) | Miracle-Growth compost microbial communities from Emeryville, California, USA - Original compost - Miracle growth compost (MG) ... | reverse complement strand
GCGGATTGGTTGCCGGACAATCCAATAAAGCCATTGCTCACGATCTGAATTTGAGCCCCCGCACCGTCGAGATCTATCGCGCCAACGTCATGACCAAGATGGCAGCCTCCAGCTTCTCCGAGCTTGTACGTATGGCGCTTTCCGTAAAATAGCACCCGGACGGTCGTGCCGAAGGTGGAAGGGTAGGCTTAGGCCGAGACGCGCGCCGGCGTGACGGCCGCTATTCTGAATGGCCGGTCAACGCCGTCTTCTTCGGTAATGGTCACATAGAGACCGGGCGCGATAACATGCCGGTCCAGCTTGAAGAAGGGCTGATCGTCATCGGTGCGGCCCGGAAGATAATCGAACCGCCATCCGCGCCCCACACGGCGCAGCATTCCTCTGCGATCGGGCTGTCCGGGCCGGAAACTGCGGACTCCGCACCGGTCCCTCATGGTGGACCACTCCGCTACGTCCAAATGGCCGTCGCGATTGAGCGGCGCGATAAATTCATATCCATGTTGCGCGTCACCTTGCGGCGCGCCTGCGGTCCGGCCCAATTCTAGGCGGATGGTCATCAATGACATGTTTGCCTCCCAAAGTGGCGATCGACGATCTTGCGGACGTCATCAAGGCGTGCCTGCACGAAGTACTGGCTGGCTCCCGGCGTGACATTGCCGATATGGATATGGTCGAGGACTGTCATGCCGCAGAGACTGGCAAAATAGTGGTCGAACAGGTTTCTGACCGCCGGAAGATTGCCGGTCTGTTCCAACCAGTCGGCTGGCGCACCGCTTGAGCTGAAGCTGATAAGTTTGCGGCCTGCGAGAAGGGGATTGTAGCTGTGGCCGCCGGCGCCATAGGCAAAGCCGAAACCGAACACGCGTTCCAAATATCCCTTCATCATGGCCGGGGGCGCATTCAGCCATAGGGGATAGAAAAAAGCGAAGACGGAACAGTCGCTAAGCAGGCGTCTTTCCGCGATCACGTCGGAACCGGGCTGGAAAGCCTCCTCAAACGGCAATTCACTGGCCTTGAGGCAGGGGTCAAAGCCGATGCGATACAGATCGCGAATGACCAAATCGTGCCCCAAATTCTTACCGGAATGGACATACGCCTCAGCGATCGAGCCCGTAAAACTGCCGGGCTTGGGATGGGCGATGATGACGGCGTGTTTCACGAACTGCTCCTTCGAAAAACAGTTTGAGGGGCTGTAAGATTTGTGCCTTGCGCCAGATCAAGTCCCGATGGGAAATTTTGTTGCACCTTTGAAGCATGAACTGCCGATCCCTGATCGCTGCCTCATTTCTATTGTGCGTGATTTCGGGCACGGGCCCGTCGTTCGCGCAGCTGGCTGGCGACGACATTCTTGTGCGGCAATTCTACCAACAGCGCCAGGGTGCCTTGGCCTGGAATGGAGACGCGAAATCCGATGCTCATGCGCAGCAGGCGCTCGCGATCCTTTCACATGCCTCAAATGAAGGGCTTGATTCAGGGCGTTACCGCGCGTTGCGCGAGAACAACGATCGGGCTGCAAGCGATGCTTCCCTGAGCAGGGCCGTTTTGACCTATATGCGCGATGTGTCGGTTGGCCGGCCCGAGCTTCGCTCCGTGGATCGCGATATCGGCCTGCCATCTCCTTCGTCGGACTTCGCTGCAATGTTGAATGATGCGTTGCGCCAAGACCGGCTCAAACAGATGTTGGAAGGGCTTCCTCCAAAGCATGCCGATTATTCGGCGCTGAAAGCGGCGCTGCCAAACAGCGGCGAAAAATCCGACACCATCATCGCCAATATGGAACGGTGGCGCTGGCTGCCGGCCGTTCTAGAGCCGGATCGTATTGTAGTGAATGCCGCGGACGCCCGATTGGAACTATGGCTTGACGGCAAACTTGTGCTGACATCCCGGGTCATTGTTGGCCGGCCCACCCGTCGAACCCCGATCTTGCGCGCGGAGGGCGCCGGCGTCACCGTCAATCCGCCTTGGACGGTGCCGCGATCCATCGCCGCAAAGGAAATCCTGCCCCAGCTCAAGCGCAACCACGCCTGGCTTGCCAGCCACGACATGGTTCTGTTGGATGGGCCACCGGGCGATCCGCATGGTCTGGGCATCAACTGGCGCGCCATCCCGGCGGGCACCTTTCCTTACCAGGTCCGTCAGTATCCAGGACCGCGCAATTCACTAGGACAGATAAAGCTGGAACTGCCCAACCGGTTCGACGTCTATCTGCATGACACGCCCGACAAGGTTCTCTTCGGGCGAGCGGAACGGCACCTCAGCCATGGTTGTGTCCGGGTGGAAAAAATTCTGCCGCTGGCGTCTTACGCAATAGCCACCGATCTTTCCGCGATGCGGGGTATCACTCATGCGATAGAAGGCGGTGAGACAACCACCACGCCGTTGCAAAAGAAACTTCCAGTCTACTTTGTGTACTGGACCGCAGTGCCTGAGCCTGAGGGTGGGCTGACTTATAGTGCCGATGTCTACGGCCGCGACCGCCGCCTAATCGCGGCCATGCGCGCCAAGCAGATTCGCATTGCGAGCATCGATCCGCCTTGCACGAAAGGATAGGTTGTGCGGTTCAGATCTTATCATGACAGGGACACGTCTTCTCCGACCGCCGGGCCGCAATCTCAATTCAAACGACGGCATTTCTTGGTCGGTGCTGGCGTCAGCCTGTTTGTTCCGCGCCCCGCCCGCGCCAATATGCAAACCGGGCGCGAACTTTCCTTCGCCAATATCCATACCGGCGAAAAGCTGAAGGTGGAATATTGGGCCAATGGCCGATATCTGCCCGACGCACTGACAAAAGTAGATCACCTGCTGCGCGATTTCCGCACTGGTCAAGTGCATCCGATAGCGCCGCAACTGTTGGATTTGCTGGTTCAGCTACGCGACCGGCTGGAGACGGTTCAGCCCATTAATGTCATATCCGGTTTCCGGTCCCCTGCCACAAACGCTATGTTGCGAGCGGAGCATGAGCACTCCGGGGTAGCGTCCAAAAGCCTGCACATACAAGGAATGGCGATCGACATTCGTATACAGGGGCGGGAGCTATCTGATTTGCACGTCGCTGCTTTGGCGGCGCGCGGCGGGGGCGTAGGCTATTATCCCAAATCCAACTTCATTCACGTGGATGTGGGCCGCGTTCGGAGTTGGTAGCTTTGACTTGGCGCTGGGCACGCTCACGGTTCCTATCCATACTGTCGGCCTTATCCTGATCGCAGCCATCGCCCGCCACCGGCGCGTTGGTTCGGCTTCCACAATCACGATGTGGGCCGCACCCAGGTACACGGGAAGGTGCCAAGGTGGGAAGATGGATCGATAATATCCAATTCACACAGTTGATGGAGATCAAGTTATCCGGTTTCGCGTCGCGATAATGTTGCGTCGCTCAATTGGAGGTTCCGATGCGCTGGAGAATTGCAATGGGGCAGGTTTCTCTCCTCCTCTGCCTCGCTATTGGTCCCGCGCTTGCCCAGACAGACGTTGAGAAAACCGCTGCTGTACTGCGGGCATCCAATTGCAGCGCTTGCCACGGCGGAACCGGCGACAGCCCGACCGCTACCGTGCCGCGCCTGAATGGGCAAAACGCGGCATATCTGCGCAGCCGGTTGGAAAGCTTTCGCTATCCTATCCGGGAAGCCCCCCGCATGATTCATGGCATGGGCCATCTTTCACCGCAGTTGACCACCGGGGTGATTGCCGAATTGGCGAAGTTCTATGCGGGGCAACCTCCGCCCTCCCAAGCCGGAAGCGACAACAAACTGGGCGCTGCCATCTATAGGACGGGCGCGAAGGACATTCCCGCCTGCCGCGGTTGCCATGGTGAGCGCGGAGAAGGACAGGGCGGGGTTCCACGTCTCGCGGGCCAGCATGAAGAATATCTGCGGCTGCAGCTTCAAGGCTTTGCAATGGCCGCTCGCATCGCCGATCCGATGAACCATCATGTTTGGATGATGAAGCCGGAGCAGGCAGACGCCGTGGCGGCCTATCTTGCGAACTAGCGGGATCTGTGGAGCTGGAAATCTCCACCTCGGCCTTTGCCAGTTCCAGACTCGGGCGGCGGAATAGGTACTGCGGCTATACTGGCCGACTTATCGCGTCTCGGACCCATTTCAGCCAGAATTGCGAGCCGTTAGAACGGAAGCTTTGCCAATCCCGCGACCAGGCCTAACGTCGCGGCTGTGAATGCAAAACCCAAAATGGCTGCCAATCCATCGTGCATGAGGAGGGCGACGCCGAAGGCCGCGAAGGCGAGGGCTGGGACAGTGGAAACCAGGGGGAGAAGCTCCAGAACTGGCATCAATGCGGCCAGGAAGGCGCAGCAAATCGCGATAGCGATCAGGAACGGACCCTGGGTGAATGCCGTGAGGCGCATCCCCACCCAGCCGTCGGCTTTTTCGGCATAGGGCTCAAGCCAGCGCAGCGCTTTTAGAAGACGGTCTGCCTGGACTGCTCTCCGGGCAATGAAGTTGGGTAGCCAAAGCGAGCGTCTCCCAATCAGCATTTGGCCCGAGGTCAGGAATACCACGATGCCGAATGTCGTAGGAAATGTGGGAATACTGTCTATCGGCGTGATTGCTATGAGGCCCACCGCGAGGATGACGGGAGCGAATGAGCGCACACCAAGCATCTGTATGACATCGCCGACGGAGACTTTGGTTCCGTGGTTGCGTGAACACAATTCCTCAAGCATGCGAACGAATGTTTGAAGGGTGTGAGGCGTGGGAAAGGCATCGCGAAGGTCCTCGGCCCGGCCATCCATGGCGTAATCCTCTCAAACATGCTCACGGTACAAGCGTCACGGTGGTAGACATTGCGGCACCTCAAATGGGTGCGCTTATGTTCAAGCCCGCCGGCGCGATGGTACGACGCGCTCCCAGGCTCCGGGACCGCGATGCAGCTATTTGTTGGGAACATGTTTCGAGGAGCGCCATGGGATCGACACTTCCGTGTCCGTAGCGCCCGACGGAGCAGCGCCCAGGCATTCCTGTGCGTGGTGATGGGCTCTGCTCGGCGCGAGTCGGGCCTCGCTTATCGCGCCGTGTAGCCGCCATCCACCACCAGCTCGGCGCCGGTTACGAACTTTGCCTCGTCGGAAGCCAGATAGACCGCCGCCCAAGCAATGTCGTCCGGTTCGCCCATGTGCCCCAGGGGATGCAGCGCATCCACCGCCACGCGCCCGGCGGCAACATCGCCGAGTTTCGCCAAATGTTTCTCCACCATCGGTGTCCAAATAAACCCCGGGTGGATGGAATTCACACGGATATGGTCGGGTGCATAGATCAGGGCATCCGTCTTGGTCATCAGGCAGACCGCACCTTTAGACGCATGATAGGGCGGGACATCAGGAGCGCCCACAAGACCATAGATTGACGAAAGATTGATGATCGACCCACCCCCCGCTTTCCTAAGATGGGGTATTGCATGCTTGGTGCCGAAGAACACGCCCTTCACATTGATGGATTGAACAAAATCCCATTCCGCTTCCGTGATCTCATGCGTAGGCTTGCTCGCTCCCGAAACGCCCGCATTGTTGACGACAATATCCAGCCGCCCAAAGTGTCCGGCAACGGCGTCAAACGTCGTTTTGACCTCTGCTTCTTTCGCAACGTCGCAGGACCAATATTTTGCGTTCAATCCTCGGCCCCGGACAGCTGTTTCCAACGCGATGCCTTGGTCCGCCAAAACATCAAGAATCGCAACCTTGGCTCCTTCGCCCGCCATGCGTTCGACGATTGCTTTGCCCAGCCCGACCGAGCCGCCCGTCACGATAGCCACCTTGGCAACCAGCCGATTCATGGGCTTCTCCCACCATGTCGCATGGAGGTTAGAACTCCATACTCAAATCGTCTTTGATCGAGCGCAAAGCCGCGGCCACAGAAACCGTTAGCTTGGGGCGATGGAGAAGATCATGGCGGCGAAGCCCGCTGCGTATGCGCTCCTCGCGCTCATGAACCGGGCATGAAGAACTTGCTGATCATAAATGGGCACCCTGATGCATCGCCTGGGCGGCTCTCCAGCGCGTTGGCCGCCGCCTACCAAGAAGGCGCGGAGGCAGCCGGTCATACCGTACGGCGTATCAATATTGGAGCGATCGAATTCCCGGTCTTGCGTGATCCTTCAAAATTTACCAGCAAGCCCAGCGAGGTGGCCATTCTCGATGCTCAAAACGAATTCTTGAAAGCGGATCACCTTGTTTTCATCTTTCCGCTTTGGCTCGGCGGTCCACCAGCCCTTCTGAAGGCGTTCCTGGAGCAGATCGCATGCGGACAGTTTTTGCTACGCGAGCGCAAACATGGGTTTCCGACTGGCGGTCTCAAGGGCCGTTCTGCCAGCGTCATCGTCACCATGGGAATGCCGCCCCTGCTTTACCGCGTCATTTTCGGCGCCCGCGGCATCAAGTCCTTCAATCAAGGAATTTTGCGTTTATCCGGACTTTCGCCAATCCGCGCCTATTATTTTGGCGGCGCGGCGATCACGCCGCCGGGCTGCACGCGCCTGATCCAGAAACTGCGGGAAATGGGAAGGAAAGCGGCATGACAAACATCGAACTGAAGTCGGCCATTTCGGTGGCTTCGGAATTGTGGGCGACGAGCATCCTGCCCAAGGGCATTCTGGAGAAATGGAATTTTGCAGAGGGTGGGCTGGTTGAAGCCGGCGATCCGGTGGCCGTGGTTCGCATCGAATCCGCACCGCACGACATTCTTGCGCCAGCCAGAGGTCGGTTGCACATCCATTGCAAGGCGAATGCCGTCGTGGATCCTGGATGCGTGATCGGCCATATCTATCGCGAGCTTCACGGTATCAGGCCGGCCACGCCTTCAAATGCGCCCGCGCGAAGGTCGGCCGGCGCCTGATTGGCGCTGGAGAGTGGATAGCATGCGGTATGCGTCTTCATTTCGACCGCTGAGGCCAGCGAAAGAAAGTCACGCCCGGCCGCCCTTGTGGCGCAGCAGGGGCAGATGCCACACCTGTATGGGAATCCAACTGTGAAGAAGCATTCCCGCTTCTAAAGGCTGCGGCTCACGAAGCCGCTCGACCGTGCCAGCTTAATGCGACAGCAAAACGCAGAAATCCGGATCGAGCAGCACGTCTTTCGTCACTCCGCCAAACATCCATTCGCCTAGGCGATTGTGACCATAAGCGCCGGCGATCAAAAGATCGCATTTCTGGTTCAATAACTCGGCGTGCAGATATCCAATTTCACCGCTCTGGGTCCCAATGGCCTGCGGTGCGGCAGAGATTCCGTGGCCTTCCAGCCAGCGCTCCACATCCCGGACGCGGGCTTTCGCGTTTTCCTGATCGCTTTCCGAGGTGACTTCCAGAACGCCGGCATGACCCGCAGCCTCCAACAACGGCAATGCGTCGGCAACCGCTCGGCGAGCTTGCCTTGTGTCCTTCCAGGCCACGAAGACATGCCGGAGCGATAAGGAGCTGATTCCTTGCGGCACGATCAGAACCGGCCTGCCCGCCTTGATGACGAGGTCACCAATATTGACCCGGCGGCTATTGTCCATCAGCGAGGCGCCGATATCCGTGCCTGTGATGATCAAGTCGGCGCAGCGTGCTTCCTGGGCGATATAATCCGCCAACGACGCGTGGGTCACGGTTGAGCGCCACTCGATGTGCTTGACGCGAGACGTCAGGGCCTGACGGAATTGAGCATGGCAGGCGGCGATCTCCTTATCGACTTCGGCCCGATGTTCAGTGGCCACGTCCGCCGTGATGTATCCTTCGCCATAAACCGGAAGTATCGGCTGTGCGGCCGCAATGCCGATCACCTTGGCGCCAAACTGTTCCGCCAAATCGCCGGCAATTTTCAGGAGCCCGTCGTTATCGCCGTTTAGGTCCAGACGCACCAGAAGCGTTTTGTAAGTCATGACCCGCTCTCCTCTAAGGCCGCGAAAAGTCTGCGCGAGGATCGGTCAGACGGCTTTGATCCGGGTCAAGCCAACAGGCCAAAAGCGTGCCGGGCGATGACCAGTTCTTCATTGGTAGGGATCACCCAGACTTTGATGGGGCTTGTGGAAGCGTTGATTTCAAACAGATCGTTAGCGTTCGCATCGGCATCCAACAGGACACCCAGCCACGACAGACGCTCGCAAATCCCCTGACGGATTTGAGGCGAATTTTCCCCAATTCCGGCCGTGAACACCAAACCATCAAGCCCGTTCATCGTCGCCACAAGGGCAGCCGCCTCCCTCGCCGCGCGAAAAACGAATAGGTCCACCGCTTCCAGGGCCTTCGGGTCAGCGCTATTAAGCAGGGTCCGCATGTCGGAGCTGATGCCGGATATCCCTAGCAATCCGGAACAGCGGTACAACATGTCTTCCAACGCGGAAGCATCCATGCCTTGCCTTAGCAGATGTAGAATTATTCCCGGGTCAAGCGCTCCCGGGCGCGTCCCCATCAACAAACCATCCAAGGTTGAGAAGCCCATGGTGGTATCCACACTATATCCGTGATGGATCCCGCAAAGGCTGGCGCCATTGCCTAGATGCGCGATCAAGATGCGACCATCCGCATGCTCGGGCACCAATTCCCTCAAGCGGCCGGTAATATATTCGTAGGAAAGGCCATGAAAGCCGTAGCGCCGAATATCCCCGCGCTCGAGATCCCGTGCGAGACCATAGCGGCGCACAGTGGGCGCCATGCTTCTGTGGAAAGCTGTATCGAAACAGCCTATCTGCTGCAATTCCGGGCGCAGATTCGTCACCGCGTCGATGGCCGCAAGGTTGTGCGGCTGATGCAGAGGCGCCAGCCGCTCCAGCTTCTTAAGTTTCGCCAGAACGGGTTCGGTCAGAACACACGGGATCGAAAATTCGTCGCCGCCATGCACAATCCTGTGACCCGCGGCCAAGAGCCGGTTTCCGCCCAAATGCTCCTCAACCCAGGACAGGAGCGTATCCAGGAAAGCCTCATGGGTACCTGCTTGCCATCGTTTGTCGGCTAACAGCGCGCCGGTGCCGTCAAGAGCCTGAAAATGCGGAGCTGTCCCCAATCCCTCAATTTGCCCGTACGCGATGCGCTTCGGCGGATCACTTTTCTCGAATACGGCAAACTTAATGCTCGAAGAGCCGCAATTGAGCGTGAGGACGGCGTCCGTCATGGTCAGGCCGCGCGCCTGGCCTCGGCCAATAGCAGCGCCAGTGCGGCGGATGCCAGCCGGGTGCGCGGTGGATCGGCTCGGCTGGTGAGGATGATAGGCAACCGCGCGCCCAGTACGATGCCGGCACCGTCGGCTGCGTTAAAGAAGGTGAGTTGCTTGGCCAGCATATTGCCCGACTCCAAATCGGGCACCACGAGGATATCAGCCTGCCCGGCAACGGGCGAGACAATCTCCTTCGTGCGTGCCGCCTCCGGACTGACCGCATTGTCGAAGGCGAGTGGGCCATCCACCAGGCCGCCGGTGATCTGACCGCGCTCGGCCATTTTGCTCAAGGCGGCAGCATCGACAGTAGACGGCATTTTCTCGGTCACGGTTTCCACGGCCGACAGGACAGCAACTTTCGGCCGAGCGATGCCGATAGTGTGGGCAAAATCGATCGCGTTCTGACATATATCGCGCTTTTCCGACAGGCTGGGTGCGATATTGATAGCGGCGTCTGTGATCAGCAGTGGCCTGGGATAGGCGGGAACGTCGAATAGGTAGACATGGCTGATACGGCGGCCCGTACAGAGCCCCGTCTGGCGTGAAACAACCTCGTGCATCAGCTCGTCGGTATGAAGGCTGCCTTTCATGAGGGCCTCAACCTCTCCTGACCGCCCCATCCGGACCGCTTCCGCCGCAGCGGCATGGCTATGCGGCGTGGTTATCAATCGAAATGGAGTGATATCCAGTCGACAAGCCTCTGCTAAAGCGCGGATCTTCTTTTCTGGGCCGACAAGAACAGGCAGGATCAGTCCCTGTCCGGCGGCTTCGAGCGCCGCCGTCAGGGACGGTGCGTCGCAAGGATGGACAACCGCCGCCAGAACTGGTCGCAACCCGGCACAGCGCTGAATGAGCTGGTCGTGCCGCAAATGAGCGTACGTCTCCTCCGATGCAGGCGCCGCAAAAGTCTCGCCCCTGGCAAAGGGCGGAGCCGTCGCCGAATCGCCGGCATATTGCGCCTGCTCCGGCAGCGGCTTTACCTCCGACACATTCAGCCTGTTATCCGAAGACGGTCAATGACGCGTGTCACGCCCGGCACAGACCAGGCTGCGCGCTCACCTTTCTCCACGGCGACGCCGATATGAGTAGCATCTATTGCCGGCTCGAATTCCAGCTCATCCATCACTTGTTCCTCCTGTCTGGTCTCCATCGGGGCTCGACGGCCTTAGGCAGCATGACAAAGATGGAGCGGCCACCCCTTGCGCCGGATCAATTCGAGGATGAGCGATCTGGCCCGGGCAAGCAAGGGTAGCGGCCGCTATCTCCGGCACATGTTCATGTTCGGCCATGGCGGCGATCTCGGCTTCCGTCAGCCCGCATTGCGCCAGATCAAGCAGTTGTCCGGTTG
>Ga0164242_10009494_pt1 | contig 10484 bp, 8 predicted proteins | sample OricomgcompostMG_FD_108783 | JGI IMG/M metagenome (GOLD analysis project Ga0164242, IMG submission 108783) | Miracle-Growth compost microbial communities from Emeryville, California, USA - Original compost - Miracle growth compost (MG) ... | reverse complement strand
TCCGAGAGGAGCCCCACCAACGCGGCGCGACCCTGACCGTCCAAGACGAACACCGGCGCACCACTGTCGCCGCGGCTGATGAACGGCGCCGGCGCGTCCGGACCGCGACTGAACCCGAGCACGCCGCCGGTGTCACCGCTGACCACCCCGCAGCGCAGGCCCGACACCGCACCGTCGAAACAGATGGGGGTGTCCGGCGCCAGACCCTTCGCCGCGGAGGCGGTGAGCATGCCCGCGACCCGGTAACGGCCGGCGATCATGGTCGCGTCGGGTGTTAGGCCGGTGAGGGGGACCAGTGCGGAGTCGTTGACGACGCCGGTCTTCGCGTCTGGCCGGCCATCGGTGTCGATCACGTGGGTGTAGGGCTTCGGCAGGTGGACGGTATCGACCCCGGAGATGTCAGCGGAGGGGTACAGCCACAGCTGGTTCCCGGGACGCTCGTCGGAGTGCCCCGCGGTGACGAAGGCCGGGTCACCCTCTGCGGTGCGCACCGCTGCGCCGAGAGTGCACCGGCTTGGGGAGCCGTCCCCGTTGGCCTGTGCGATCGTGATGCCCGGAACGGGAGTCGCGCCGTACTGGTCGCCGGCCTTGTTCGCGTTCACCTTGCCGGTCCACGGCGCGGTGACCCAGGTCGGCTTCACCGTCGCACTCGTCTCCGACGCAACCGCGCCGCCGGTGCCGACGTTCGGCCACGGCTTCGGCTCGGCCGGTGCGGTACCCGTGCACGCCGACAGCGCCACCGCGGCGGCTGCCGTGGCGGCGATCAGGGCGAGTCGGTTCCTGCTCATGCGTTCGAGTCTACGGCGCGGGTCCAAACGAAACGCCGATTCGAGTGTCACGTCCCCCGCGGAGAAGCGTGTTGCAGCAGTGGATTACGGCGCGGTGATCGGGGTTTGTTCCGGCGGTGAACGGTGGGAGGTGCTGAGGCGCAAGGTGTTTCGTGAGTCACGTCGGTCGCGGCAAACGTGAGGAGTTCTCTGTTTTAGAGAATGAGCCCAAGGGGGACATGGTGATTCGGCATCGAGATGCGGTGAAAAAAATCTGCAGCAACGTGTCGGCTGGCTTGCATCGGCCAGGATCGGTGCTATCTATTGAAGGGAAGCCCAAGCCGATCGAACCCAGCAAAGGAGAAGCTGATGAGCGAGACCACCACCGCCGTCGCGGTCGAACCCGCCGACGACACCGACGAGATCCTCGGCCCAGAGGCCGGGGCTGACTACCTCAAGGTCAGCCTGCCGACGTTCATGGACCTGATCAAGACCGGACAGTTGCGCGCGGCTCGGGTCGGGCGCCAATGGAGGATCCGCAAGGTGTGGATCTACGAGTTCCTCGACAACGCTGCGGCTTCGGCCGCCTGACCAACCCCGAGAACGAGAAAAGCCCGGCCGTGGGGGCCGGGCCTCGTTCTCAACCTTCGCACGTCACCAACGTTGAAAGGCAGTACCTAGCATGACACACCCGCAGAATCCTGCAACCCCCGACACCGCCGACACGCCGACGGCGCCGCCCGCCGCAGCGTTCGACGACCCTGCGTACGAGACCATCACGCGGATGGTCGACTTCCTCGGCCTCGCGCTGATTCCGATGCCGACGGGCACGAAGTGGCCGCCTCCGGTGGGGTTCCCGACCCGCCTCGGCCTGAGTGTCGATGATGCCTACGACCACCACGCCGCCGGCGGCAACCTCGCCGCCGTGATGGGCACCAGCCGCACCGTGTGGATCGATTGTGAGAACGCAGCGGCCACAGCGGCGATCCTGCGGGCGGGCGGCGTGCCGTTCGCCATCCCCGCCAAGGCGCAGTACGACCACGACGTGCTCGCGACCGTGCCCGGCGACGACGACTCCGGCAAGCCGAACACCAAGCGGGGCGGCGTCCACGTCGGGCTCGCCCTCCCCGCGCACATCGACCCGAAAGCTCTGCCGCACGACACCATCGGCATCGAGCTCGAGGGCGGCGGCGTGGTCGACGTGCTCGCCGGTAACCGGTATGCGATGGTCCCGCCGTCACGCCTGGCGGTGGCTCCCGGCGTCGCGTACGCACCGGCGGCGGGTGGCTCGCTGGACCCTGCGTTGGACTGCCCCGATGTCTTGCCCGAGGCGTGGCCGTGGCTGTTCGACCGCTCGGTGCCGTGCCCGGAGGGACTGGAGCCGCTGCACGGGATCCTCACCCCGAAGCCGCCGCGCGAGAAGATCGAGAAGGACGCGAAGTCCTCTGAGCTCGACCGCATGATCGACGAGATCCCATGGGATCAGTGGCTGATGGGCGCCGGCAAGATCGTCTACACCGGTCGGCACTCCGGTTGCGGTTGCCCCGAGTACCACTACATCGGCGCCGACCACGCCAAGAGCCTCACCCTGCACGAGGGGTGCGGCGAAGCGGGGTGGGGTGCCCACGTGTGGTCCGGCACCATGATCCGCGCCGAGGGGCTCGACGGAGATCACCTGAGCCGGGCCCAGCTGCGGATGGCGCTGACGGGGGAGACGTTCAAGGAGGCCTGCGAGTCGGTGGGGCTGGAGCTGGGTGACGACTCGGACAACCGCACGCTGACGGGTCTCAGCGCCGACATGTTCGACGAGCACGCCGAGCGTGCCGAGGAGCGCGGCGATCAGGCCCACGCGACGGAACTGCGCAAGGTGGCCGACACGCTCCGGGAGGCGGCTGGCGTCCGTCGTGAGCAGGCGATCGCCAACGGCGAGGTGTTCGACCTCGGACCGGTGGTCGGCGCCCCGCCGCTGCGGGTGGTGGAGGGCGGCGCCCAGGACGCCCCGCCGCCGAAGGCCACAACCAACCCGGCGTCGGCGAGCGCCGGTCCGAACCCGATCGCAGACGAGGGCAAGGTGGATTTGTCGCAGGAGACGGACATCGACGCCGGGATCCCGGACGACAAGATGAAGGCCTGGGCGAAGGTCAAGGCCAAGGGCTTCGACCCCACCAACCGCGCGGTGTATCCACTCGGGTTCCACAGCACGCCGGAGATCATCGCGGGCGTGATGGATTACAGCGACAGGACCCGCGCGCTCTTCCACAAGGCCCGCTCGGAGCGCAACGTGCATCCCATCGGTCTGTACCTGATGGACCTGATCCGGTTCGGTAACCGCCTGCCCACAGATCTCGGGCCCTACCCGGGAGCGCCCCTGTCCACGTACGTGGTGCTGGTCGGTCGCGCCGGTACCGGCAAGACCCAGACCGGCCGTGCCGACCTGTCGCCGAACGACTGGAACACCTTGGGGGTTGTGCGCCGGAATTTCGAGGACGGCTCCTGGGAGTACCCGCTGACCGGTGCCGACGTCGCCACCACCCACCGGCTGGGCAGCGGCCAGGTCCTCGTGGACCTCTACGGAGGCAGCGAGCCCGTCTTCAACGAGGACACCGGTGCGCAGCTGAAGGGGCAGAAGAAGTTCAAGCCGAACGATCACCGCTCCATCCACGTCCACGAGGACGAGCTGTCCGCGTTCATCGCCCGGTCCACCGGCCCGCAGAACACGAGCCTCCAGACGGTGTGCTCCGCGTGGGCGCGGGCCGACATCGGCGACTCATCGAGGACCGCGGGACCCAAGCTGACTCTCTGCGGGTCCGTGAGCCCGTACAACCTGTTCATGTCCTCGGGGCTGCAGCCCAAGAAGTCCGGTCCGTACTTCGCTTCCGAGGGCGTCGGCTACGTGCAGCGCAACATCCACTCGGCCGTCACGGATCCGTACCGGAAGGTGGGCTTGCCCGTGCTCGCCGACCCGGGACCGCAGCCGGCACCGACGGTGGTGTTGCGCGACGAGACCGTGTTCATCCTCTGCGAGTCGATCAGGGTCGCCATGGACGAGAACGAGGAGGATGGCTCGATCGACACGCTGGTCGGCGCCAGCGACTTGGACTCGCATCTGCTGATGGTCCGGGTGCGGCTCGCCTGTCTCGTCGCCGCGTACCACGGCAGCCTCACGGTGACCGAGGAGTGCTGGGAGCACACCGGCTGGATCATGGAGCACGCACGCCGCAGCCGCGCCTACTGCGAGGCTGCCAAGGACCACGCCGCTGAGGATGAGGCCGGCGACGTCGAGAAGCTGCGCAAGCACGGGCAGCGCGTCGCCAACGCGACGGATCGGGAGAGGGTGGAGGCATGCGCGCAGCGGATCATCACGAAGATCATCGAGTCGGGCGACGCCGGTGTCACCGAGGGTGAGGCGCGCCAGCATCTCGGCGGAGCACGGCGCAAGGGTCAGCCCTCGGAGCGTGACCTGTACGCGGCCGACGCCATCAAGGTCGTCAAGGCCACCGAGAGCATTGCCTTCGACGGCACACGGTTCAGGCTGGCGACGCTGGTTTCGCAGCAGGGAGTGGTGCCGCACATCGGCAACGTCGCCTAGCGCATACCGCAGCTGCTGACAGCAGCCCCGTCATCGATCCGGGTGGCGGGGCTGCTTGCTATCCGCAGCGGGGGTGCCGCTTGCCGCAAACATGGACGAGGGTTCCGGTTGATGCCCTACAGGGGAGTTCAGGGAGGAACAGGGCAGGAACGGGGCAGGAACCTATATCCGCAGCTCAGCGGGGGTAGGAACACAGGAACCGTTCCTACCCCCCCTCTCGCTCAGAAACGGACATTGAGAGACATATGGTTACTAGAAACTACTACTTAGACTAACTTACTATTTACTGTACTTAATAGCTTCTGGGGCTGACTCGGAGAAAGGGGGGGTAGGAACGGTTCCTGTGTTCCTACCCAGCCTGACCTGGCCTTTTATGTTCCTGCCCCGTTCCTGCCCTGTTCCTGACCCCAGCTGTGTGGTGAGAGGCCAGGCGCGCCGAATCCGTAGGCGGTCGCGGCACGTTCATCACGCCGACGAGGTGCCGCCGCGCACCACCAGCTCGACCCGCTCCCGCGGCGGTAGACCGGCGGCATGACCGACAACCTCCCCACCACCGACCTGATCGAGAGAGATGGCTCCTCGGCTCTCTGCCCCGCGCGCCCGATGACCCCCGCCGAGTTCGAGAAGGCGAGTACTTGGTACGGGGCGACGGTGAACTACATGGCGAGGTGGGAGGAGGCCGTCGCGCACGCCGCTCGGTTCGGCCTGATCCTCGAGAAGGTGCCGTCCACCTGACCCGCCGCGCCTCACCCACCCGATCAGCCTTCGCAGCGGTAGACCGGCGCGCATGAACGAGACCGCGCACCACATCCTCGCCGCCGAGCGGCGCATCACCGAGTTGCAGGAGCAGCAGCTGCGGTGGGCGGAGTCCAGCCCCGAGGCTGCCGGCGCCCTGCGCGCGGCGCGCACCCGCGCCGCACTCCATGTCGCGGCGCGGATGAACGCCACCGGGGAGCAGCTGCACCGGCTGCGGCAGATCATGTGCGACAAGTGGACGGTGACCGGCGAGCGCGCCGGCGGGGTGATCGACGCGGCAAACGCGTGGGCCGACGACATCGACGAGGGAGACGATGACGACTGGGAGGTGCTGGCCTTGGTGCACCTGCTCGACGAGATGTGGCCGGACGTCGTCGCTCAGACCGACGCGTGGACACGCGGAGTGTTGGGAGACGCGAAGTGAGCGGGTGGCCGATGCTGCTGGGATGACCGCACGCCCGACACGCAGTGATCGGTTGTTGAGGTGCCGGCGGACCTACCGAGAATCAGATCCCGTCCAGGCACCGCCGGACCACGCCGAGGTCTCGCGACCGGTCACGGACGATCCGCCGCGATCGCAGCGTGAACTCCGACTTCTCGATCACCACGAGCCGCAGCCCGTGCGCAGGAATCACGGTGCGCTTGCGCTCGTCGTACCGCCGGCGCTGCTCGCCGCGGCCGACCCCGGACACCGTCTGCCGGCGGTCGAAGAACGGCGAGGGTTGTGTGTGCTGTTCCTCCTGGAACTCGACGACGAGTCCCAGCTCCGGCCAGTACCCGTCTACGGGGAGCGTCGAACCCCGGGGCCGTGTGGGAGACGGGTCTCCGCGCAGCCAGTCGAACCTCTCCTGGCGGCGGCCAACAGTGCCGAGGATCTCGTCGCACAGGTCGAGGACGTAGTGCTCATCGGACTGGGCGCGACCGGCCATGGCGCGATCGTCTCACCGGTGCCCGCCCCGTGGGAACCGAGACCTCGACCCGCTGAGGGCCATCCCAGTCGGGCTACCTTGTAGCGATGCGGTGGTACGCGCGCCCCGAGGGAAGCTGCGCACAGTTGAACCTCGCGCCCCAGCTCGACTCTTGGGACCGTGCTGACAACCGCAGCCAGGTGCAGCTGGGGAGCTTCCTGGACGAGGCGGAGACGCTGCTCGCGGCGTCGAGGATCGAAGACCCGTGGGCACTGCGGCTCGACGTCGGCCTGGCGCCGCACCTGGACCTGTTGGACAAGCGGGATCTCGACAACTACGCGAAGCCCCTTGCTTCCCGCCTGTCCGACAGTGGGCTTATGTCGGTCTGGTGCACCAAGCGCAGCGGTGGGCACTCCGCCGTGCGGATCGAGGCCGCCCGCGAGGTGCCTGCTCCGTCGGCAGGGGTGCTGCAGGCGACGACGACGGCCTCCTGGGACGGACCCGCGGCGAAGGAGCAGATCCGCTCGGCTCTCGCGGGTGTCCCGGAGCTGCCGGATGGACCCGTCAAGCTCGAACTTGCCTTCACCGTCGGGCCGAGTAGGAACTGGATCAATCTCTGGAAGCCGGCCATCGACTCGCTGGGCGCCCTCCTCGGCCATGATCAGCCGTTCCGTCCGTGGAACCCCCGCGACGGCAGGATCACCGAGCTGGGGATGCACCTCCACATCGATCCGTCGCTTCGATACGAAGTCGCCATCGGCATCGCAGCCGAATCCACCACGATGACGGCGCCGTCGTCCGTGTAGTCACCCAGTCGTCGCAACGCGGCCTGCGGAAGCGTGGCCCTCGACGCCCGTTCTCAACAAGGGCAAGAGCATCATCGGGTCATGCCGGATGGATAATCGCGGGCCAACTCCGACCACCCGGACGACCGCGAGGACTGGACCCGCCCACGAAGTCCGCTCGCCCCGGTCACCCTCAAACGACCTGCCGCAAGCGCCAGCTCTCCCTACACTCACCGAGGTGAACCAGGACGCCGCGCTGCCCGACACCGTCGAGTCCCGGCGCCGGCTCAAGATCGTCCTCGACGACGAGATCAAGCGGTGCCGCCGCTGCGAGGGGCTGAACATCTCCGGCGTCACCGAATCCGCCCCCGGCTACGGCTGCTTGACCTCACCGGTGGCCTTAGTCGGGCAGAGCCTCTGCGAGAAGTGCATGGACACGCAGATCCCGTTCACCGGCGGCAGCGGTGACCTGATCGACAAGGGCATCAAGCTCGCCGGCCTCAAGAAGAAACAGGTGTTCATCAGCAACGCGGTGCACTGCCACCCGCCGAAGAACCGAACGTCCCATCAGCACGAGATCGTGAACTGCTCGACGTTCTTGCACCGCGAACTCGAGATCGTGCGGCCCCGGCTGGTGATCACGCTGGGCCGCGACGCCGAACGCGTCCTGAGGTTCTTCTACCCGCGAGCACGGGCGTCGGAGCCGCCCTTCGAGCCTCCGCGCGGACGGCTTCCGAAGGGAGTCCCGTACATCGTCAACGCGAAACACCCATCGTGGATCCAACGCCAACACAACGCCGAACTTGAGGAGGAGTACGTGTCGAATCTGGCGGCGGCCATCCGGTGGAGCTTCGACCGCGCACGCGACGACGCGAAGGAGTAGACGGCAGTGGAGTTCCCGACCGACGAAGAGGTCCTGGCTCACGGCTTCCGGTTCCGGCCGGCATGGTGGACGCCGAGGGTGCCGCAGGGATGGGGTGACTTCCTGTCGCAGCTGCCGGCACGGGACCGCGGCTACCGCATCATCACGCGCGCCGACCTGCTCGACGCCGCGACGAGTCACGGGCTGCCGCAGGCATTGCTTGCCAGCTACGTGTGGGGGACTGGTTCCTCGGCGTTCCTCGTTGGCCGCCGGGCACGGGTGTTCCGGGACAACGATGTTCAGCGCATGGGCGAGTCGGTGCGGGCGGTTGCCGACGCCTTGCGCAGCGACGATACAGGCGAGGCGTATACGTCGATGCTTAGAGGACATCCTCACAACCTCAAGCACCTCGGCCCGTCGTTCTTCACCAAGTTCCTGTACGCCGCGGACGCACGTGACGGCCAGCCGGGAGGAGCCTTGATCCTCGACCAGTTCGTGGCTGTGGCGCTGAAAGAAGTTGATGGGTGGGATATTTCACGGAACGGACCGTGGGATGCGGCCACCTATGAGAAGTGGATCGACCACGCCCACAAGATCGCGACCGCCGAGGGCGTCCGGGCCGACGCGGTGGAGATGGCCTACTTCAAACTCGGTAAGGAGATCGCTGCTGGCGGAGCGTACTGATTCCGTTCGGTGGAACCGAAGAACTGAACCGGCTGCCCTTGGTGACCGTCACGACTAACGTTCCCGTGCATCAGCTCGGGTGCCCTTCCTACATGCCGCTCGTACATCGATCTGTCTAGACCACCTCGTCGGCGGCGACCACGGTGTCGTAGAGACCGTAGTGCGTCAGGCCTTCATGGGACTCGATTCCTGTGTAGGACAGCGACGCGTCCTCGTAGCGGCGGAAGGCGAACACCGCCTGATTCATATGGGTCGCGTTGAACACCCCGAGGTTCACGAGCAGGTGGAAGTCGGCGACGCTCAGACCGGTGACGGCTTTGAACAGGTCCGGCTCGAGTTTGGTGATCACGTCTTGGAGCGTGTTTTCGCGGAAGTCGGTGAGGTACATGAACGCCGGGATGCGGGTAGCGAACTTGATCAGCTTTTCCTGGATCTGCTTCCGCTTCGACTTGTATTCCCGCTCCTCAGCGGTGAGCTCTCTCTTCTCCTTCGTGGAGAGGTCGTCGCCCTTCTCCTTCTTCGTCTTCTTGACCGCCTCGCTCTTGTTGACCACGGTCTCGAAGATCGCGCTTCCGAGGGCACGGAAGCCCTCGATGTTCATCACTGCCGCCATCGCGGCCTCGCTGCTCATGATGCGCCGCAGGGTGTCGTTGTCGACGTTGACGAGGATCGCGGATTCCCACTTGCGAGCGAGCAGCGTCGCAGAAGTACCGGCCATCGCGATGTCGAGGATCCCGGCGGCGTCGACCTGGGTCATGTTCGACCCGTCGTACGCGAGTACCGGTAGGAAGCTCACGAGGTCTTCGACCGCGTGCTCGGGGTTCGGTGTCTCAGGCGACAGGCCGGCGCCGTAATCGGCGATCTGGCGCAGCGCGCGAGTCGGTGCGAAGTCGAAGACGAAGCACACGGGCTTGAGAACGGCCTCCGCGGAGGGGTCATCGCCGTCGGGGTTCTTGATCGACCAGGGCGACTGCACGCGGAACGCGGCCTGGAAGTACGTCTCGGGCGAGCTGAGGTTACGCAGCATCAGGATCGACGACCACTGCTTGACAGTGACGCCGGTGGTCAACTTGCCGCACGACAGGGTGATCGTCTTGGTGTCGTTGCCGTCCCGGATCGCGTCGCGCACCGGGGGCAGCGCGTTGAGTCCGATCCCCGCCTGCGGACCGGCGACGGTGAGGACCTGGTAGTCGTGCCAGAACGCGTTCTGCGGTTCGGCGAGGAGATTCGCCATCGCTTCGCACGCAGCGACGTTCGGCAGGAACCAGAACGAGTGCTGCATGTAGGGCAGCAGACGCGCATCAGAGTACGGGAAGGGCGGTCGTGTACCAGTTTTCAAGGCACTGACCTGGGTGGGTAGGTGACCACCCCGGATGATGTCGAGCCACTTCTGCACGTCGGTCTTGTGGGTGAACTGGGCGGCCGCGCCTGCGCCGGTGGCGTCGAAGAACGCGTTGAGGTCGAATTCGTCGAACTCGCCCTGGCGCGCCACCGCGATGAGTTCGTCCGGCATCTGGTACGTCAGCAGCCGCATCTCGGGCAGTGCCGCGTATGGGTTCCACTCGCCGGGATGATCCCGGGCGAACTCCGCCTTGGCGCGCTGCTCGTCCGTGTAGGTCCAGTTGAAGATCTGCTCCTCGATGAACTCACCGGTCGCGAGCGCCTTGAACGGGGTGCCCGACAGGTACAGGTAGGCGCGGGTGGTGATCGGAAGGAAGTCGTCTTCGCTGTTACCCAGCTCGTCGAGCTCCTCCTCGAACGAGTCCAGGCTCTCGTTGAACTCGGCGGCGATCTCCTTCTTCTTGACCGCCTCTTCTTCGCCCTCGAACAGCTCCTTGGCGCTGTCACGCCACGCTCCGAAGTGGTACTCGTCGAAGATCACCAGGTCCCAGTTGGTGGTGTGCACCCACTCGTTCTTGGACTTGATGAGTCCGGTCTGCCGGTCGCGCCCCAGCAGGTCCTGGAACGAACCGAAGTACACCAGCGGCTGAGCGGGGTCCGCAGAAGCGGGATCGCCCCCACTGCCTGCGGAGAAGAACTGCCAGCCGTCGAAGTCGGCGTGTGATTCCAGGTCGGTCTGCCACGCGTCCGCGACCGCCGGCTTGAACGTCACGACGAGGATCCGTTTGGCCT
>Ga0164242_10009493_pt1 | contig 10486 bp, 13 predicted proteins | sample OricomgcompostMG_FD_108783 | JGI IMG/M metagenome (GOLD analysis project Ga0164242, IMG submission 108783) | Miracle-Growth compost microbial communities from Emeryville, California, USA - Original compost - Miracle growth compost (MG) ... | reverse complement strand
AACCGGCTGGCCCCGCCGCCGGCACCGACTCCACCGCCTGAGCCGACGCCCGCCGCGCCCGAGCCCACGCCACCGTCGCCCGCGCCGTCGCCCGCGCCGCCTCCCGCGCCATCTGCCGCGCTGCCTCCGCCCGCGCCCGCCGCCGCGGAGGAGAAGCCCAAGGAGGCTGCGACGCACTTTGAGGAGGAGCCGGCCGCGCCGCCGCTGCTGCACGTGGAGCTCGGGATCGATCTCGAGCGGCGCACGCTGAGCTACAGCGGGCTCTCCAGCGCGAACCTGAGCGAGTACTCGGCGCCGGCGATCTACGCGCCCCGGCTCCGCGTCGAGCTCTACCCGCTCGCGCACACCGACACCGCGCGCGGGCTCGGCGTCGACGTGGACTACCGACTCGCGGTGGGGCTGAAGTCGGCGGTCGCGGGCGGGGTGACGCACCCCACGCGCATGTCGGTGTTCGCCGCCGACCTGCGCTACCGGTTCGGGTTCGGCGAGCAGGACGCCTCGGGCGTGATTCCCTTCGTGGGCTACCGCCGCGCCGGCTTCCGGGTGGACCCGAGCGATGACGGCGCCACCTTCGCCGGGCTCCCGCAGATCATCACCGGCGGCATCCGGCTCGGCGTGGCGGTCGATCTGGTCCCGGTGGACGGGCTGCACGTGCTCGCCCAGGCCGACTACGAGATCGAGCTGGCCAAGGGCGACCTCATCAGTTCGGCCTACTTTCCCAATGGCAGCGCGAGCACCTTCGATGCCGAGCTCGGCCTGGGCTACGCGTTCAGCGCGCTCATCGATCTGCGGCTGGTCGGTGCGTTCACCCACACCGGCTTCAGCTTCGACCCGGCCGGCCAGACCACCTACCGCGCCGAGGGCGCGAGCGAGAACCTGCTCGGCGGAAGGCTGATGCTCGGCTTCAGCCTTTGATCTCTTCGGAAAGCGGCGCATTCTGCGCGCCGCGATGAGCGTCGAGACCCTCCTCTGTCCACAGTGCAGCGCGCCGATGGAGCTCGACATCGAGCGCGCCCGCGGCACCTGTCCCAAGTGCGGCGCGGTGCGGAGCATCGAGCTGGTCGACGGCGATGCGCCGAGCGCGAAGACCCGCGAGGCGCTCGGCATGCCGCCATACGCGCTCTGGCTCTTTCTCTCCGGGATCAGCGTGACCGCGCTGATGTTCCCGGTGCTGCACTGGTGGCAGGGCCGGATCAAGCCGCTGGCCAGCGTCCAGGCGGCGCCCTCGGCGCCGGCCAAGCTCATCTGGGACGTGACCCGGCCGCCGCTGCTCGTGGATCTGAACGCCGATGGCATCGCCGACCTCATCGGCCGCTACCGGCCCGACGACGGCGCGCAGGCCACGATGCGGGTGGGCGCCTTCGACGGCAAGACGCTCGCGCCGCTCTGGACCACCGGCTCGCTGGGCGAGTGGGCCGATGCGCTGGGCACGGTGCAGCTCGCGCTCACCGGCAGCGCGCTGCTCCTCACCGATGCGCACGGCGGCGTCGAGCTGCGCAATGCGCAGAGCGGCGAGCTGGTGCACCGCTTCGCGCTGGTGGCGCCGGCGGTGCAGGCCTGCGCCTCGCCGGACGGGGTGCTCAAGTTCTGGGTGGCGCTCGCCGACGGCCACGGCGATTACGTCGAGGACGCGGTGCCGCAGCCCACGCCCGCAAGCCGGCCGGACTGGTGCCCGGAGAAGCAGGCGACCGGCAGTCGGGCGCGGACGATGAGCCTCCAGGCCGCGCCGTCGGTCGCGGGGTTCTCGCCCAGCCTGGTGCTCAACCACGGTACCGACGCGCTCGCGGTGGGAATGCTTGACCAGGTCCCCACGCTGGTCGCGTTTGATCCCAGCCGTCCCGGGGTGCGCTGGCAGCGCGCGGTGGCGCCACCCTCCGCGCACCTCCGCGGCGTCGCGCCGCTCGGGGCCGATCTCGTCGATGGCATCGCCTATGTGCCATACCAACTCGATGACGGCCGCAGGCTCCTCGCGCTCCAGGCGAGCAGCGGCAAGCAGCTCTGGGATGTCGCCATCCCCGGGCGCGGTGCCGGCACGGCCGTCTGGGAGCGGCTCATCGCCACCCATGCGCGGGTGTTTGTGCCTGAGCCGCTCGGGTTGGCGGTGTTCGATACGGCGAGCGGCCAGCGCGTCGGCACGCTGGGCGAGTGATCGCTCCCTTCCCCGGCAGGCTGGGAAGGGGGCCTGCTCCGCGTGACTTCCCAGGCGAATTGTAGTTAATCGGTCGCCCAATGAACGCGTCCGACTCGCCCGAGATCCCGCCGGCCGACTCGCCTGAGAGCCCGCCGGAGGAATCGCCCGCGCCGGTCGCGCCGCCGCCCGCTGAACTTGCGGTTGAAGCCGCACCGCCGCCCGCGCCGCGCGGTCCGCTGGCCTGGTACCGCGGTCTGTCGGTGGAAGCGAAGTGGGTTTTCTGGGCCACGGTCATCGGCGGCATCGGCCGGCTCTGCTTCATCGCCTTCGTGCACAAGCCGTGGAAGCTCGTCTACAGCGACATGCAGAACTACGTCGGCGCGGCCGAGCACTACGCGGACCTCGGCCGGGCCACCGACTCCGGCGACTGGTACTACCCGAGCGGCACCGCGGCCAACATCGGCATCTGGCTGCTGGTCTTCGGCAAGCACTACGGCCTCATCCTCGCCGGGCTCTGGCAAGCGCTCCTGGCCACCGCGGTCATCCCGCTCACCTTCCTCGCCGGGCGGCGGTTCTTCGGCGCGCGCGTGGGCATGTGGACCGCGCTCATCTACTCGGTCCACTACCTCCCCATCGGCTTCGCCGGCCTGTTCATGTCGGAGAACTACCTCACCATCGGGCTGGCACTGGCGATGGCGGCGTACGTCCCCGATTCGCCCAAGCGCAGCTTCTGGGCGGGGATGGCGTTGGGCTTTGGCGCGTGGGCCAAGAGCCAGGCGTTCCTGCTCGCGCCGCTCTGGGGCCTGCTGCTGCTCTGGCGCGGGCGGCGCTGGAAGTCGGCGGCCGCGGTGATGGTGGGTGTGCTCATCTGGGTGATTCCCATCTCCATCGTCGCTTCGAAGAAGAGCGGGGTGCCCTCGTTCATCTCCGCCAACGGCGGCCAGACCTTCGCGCTCGGGCAGTGTCCCATCCGCTCGATGATCTACGAGCACCCGACCCAGCACTGGCGCATCTCCTGGAGCGCGCCGGATCTCAACCAGCGCGCGCCGCGCGGCGAGCCCGAGGGCGCCTGGGGCGATGCGCTCTTCCACGTGCCCTTCAACAACTCGCGCTACTACATGCGCGTGGGCTGGGACTGCATCCGCCGCTGGCCGGCGAATGCGGTGCGCACCGAGTTCCTCCACTTCATGGACACGTTCTCCGGGCCGCCCTGGTCGAACATCGTTCCCTGGCCCGAATCCCATGACGGCTACTGGGTCCCGGCCATGCTCAGCAACTGGTTCGTGGCCTACCTGATGGCGCCGCTCGCGTTCTTCGCCTGGTGGAAGAAGCGGCGCGAGGACAACGTCTGGATCACCTTCGGGCTGCCCTTCGTCTCGGTCATCTTCACCGCGGTGATGTTCCACGGCGATCCACGCTTCCGCGAGCCCTACGATTTCCTCTTCATCATGGCCGGCGTCGAGGGCTTTTTCCTGGTGTGGCCCGGGCTTCGCGACCGCTGCAAGAAGATCCAGTTGGCGCTTGGACTGACGGGCGCATAGCGTGGGCGCGCCTCGGAGGGGCGCCCCATGCACCGCAACATCCTCTTTCTCTTTGCCGCACTGCTCGCCGGTTGTGGGTCGGGCGGCGGCGGCACGGGCGGCGCCGGCGCCAACTCGCTCACCGGCGATTTCCAGTTCACCCTGGCCGAAGCCGATGCGGCCACCGGAAGCAGCAGCAAGAACGGCTGCAGCAGCGCCACCAACTCGGTGCGGTTCTCCGATACCTGCGAGGGTGGAAACGGGCAGACCTTTGATGTCGCCGAGCACGTCGCGCCAGGCGGCACCCCGCAGACCGGCACCTTCCAGATTGCGGATTTCGAATGCGGCTCGGGCGCGCCCACGGCATCGGTGGGCTACGAGGCGCTCTACCCCGACGGCGGCCTCGACAGCTTCGACGCCACCAGCGGAACGGTGAGCATCGCCAGCATCGGCGCTGGCGAGTTCCCCGACCTGAAGGGCACCTTCGACGTCCAGTTCGCGCTCGCCGATGGCGGCGTGCTCTCGGCCAAGGGCGCGTTCGACACCGCCTCCGCGGCGGGCTGCCTTCAGTAGAGCGGGTTCTCGCAGCCGCCGTCGGCGGAGATGGGCGAGAGGGTCACCTCCACCGGCGGGTTGTCGCCGGCGGTGATCTCCGCGATCGGGCTCTTCACGCCGCGGGAGATGAGCCGGTTGTCGGCGCTGATGCCCTCGATGACCAGCACCACGTTCTTGGCCGGCGGGATCCCGGTGATGCTCGCCGACTGCGCTGCGTTGCTCGAGAGGGTGATGATTTGCGAGGGGTGCTGGGCGCCGTCGGGGCCGGTGAGCGGCAGCGCGTCCTCGGCGGGGATCCAGTCCTTGGTGCACGCGTCGGGGTGCTCCAGGGGATCGAACAGCTCGCTCGGCGCGGCCAGCACCACCTGGAGCTTGGCCACCGAAGGGCCGGTTGCGCCCTCGAGCACGATGGAGAGCGGGACCCGGGGCCCGGAGTCCGCCGCACCGCAGCCGCCCAGCACCAGCAACAGCAGCGCGCGCTTCATTGGAAGGTCACCTGGATGGGCAAGGTGCCGGTGTTGGGGCGCGAGAGCAGGTAGTAGGTGGTGGCGCCGCCGGCCACGAGCACCGCGCCGATGGCGGTCCAGGTGTACCAGTGCTGGTACCAGCGCGGTTCGCTGGCCACCTCCGGCGCGCCGCTCGTAAGCGACTGCCCCGAATCCGGGGCGCGGACGCGAACCGTGAGCGGCGCGAGCGCATCGCCCTTGCCGGCGAGGCGCCGTCCGGCCGCGTCGTCGACCTCGAGGTAGTACTCGATGGCAAATGGCGCGTCGCCGAGCGGCAGCTCCGCGGCGGGGAGCGCGGCGGTGGCGCGGTCATCCGCGACGTGCAGCTCGAGCAGCCCGTAGGCCTCGCTGCCGACCCGCCGATAGAAGAAGCGAACGTGCGCCGCGGCGGGCAGGTCGCGAACCGTCGCCTGGATGGACGCGGGGCCGCCGGCGACCAGCCCGTCGAGCGGCTCGAACTCGAGGGTGACCGGCTTCACCCGCTGGGCGCGCACGTCGGCCTGGACCTCGGCGAAGAGCGCGCGGATCTTGGGCGCGGTGCCCGGGGGCAGCTCGTAATCAGGCCGCGCCTGGAACAGCTTGACCAGCGCGTGGCGCGCGGCCTCGCGGTCGCCCTTGTACAGCGCCACGATCCCCTGGAGCCGGTAGATCTCCACCAACTCGTCGTCGGAGTTGTCCGGCTGCTCCAGGGCGGTGGCGAGCTCGCTGCTCGCGTGGTCGAGGTCGCCGGCATCGAGCGCCTTGGCGGCCATGTCGAGGTGGCGGTTGTGCACGAAGCCCGCCGCCCAACCCACTTGCGGCACGGCGAGAAGAACGAGGGTGAGGAGCGCCACCTGCGGTTGCATGGCCAGCGAGCGTACTGGCGGTAACCGGGGTGGGCAAATGCACCTCCGCGCCCGCTTGTTCTAGCCAAGAGCGTTGGCGCGCTGCGTTTGACAGCAGGCGAGCTGTCCGTATATTGCGCCGCCCCTTTGGAAGCCGTCATGCAACTGAGCATCAAGGTAGAGGAGATCCGCGAGCAGGGCCTCGACCTCGACCGCGAGCTCTCGCACGAGCTGCTCGAGTCGGCGTTCGCCGACGAAGGCGAGCTCGGGTTCCACGCGGTGGGTGGCGGCCACTTCCGCGGGCACTTCGAGAAGCTGCCCGGCCGCGTGCTCCTCGATGCGCACCTGCAGCTCACCTACCGCGCCCCCTGCAAGCGGTGCCTGGCCGAGGTGGTCTGCAGCGATCCCATCGACTTCCGCCTCACCTTCGTCTCCAAGCGGCCCGACGTGCAGAAGGCGCTGGAGGAGGCCGGCCTCGACAAGTCCGAGAGCGAGGCGCTCGCTAAGCCTGGCGCGAGCGACGACGTCGACACCGAGCCCTTCGACGGCGAGACCATCGCCCTCGAGCCGGTCATCCGCGAGCAGATCCTGCTCAGCCTTCCCATGGACACGCTCTGCAAGGAGTCGTGCCAGGGCCTTTGCCGAATCTGCGGGCAGGACCTGAACGAGCGCGAGTGCGGCCACGACCGCACCATCCGCGACCCGCGGTGGTCGGCGCTCAAAGAGCTCAAGCTTCACAACTGATTCTCAAGGAGAGACACCGTGGGCGTTCCCAAGAAGCGCACCAGCGCTCAGAAGCGTGACCAGCGACGGGCGAACTGGAAGTTCTCGCCGGCCGCCGTGGTCGAGTGCCCGAAGTGCCACGAGCCGAAGGCGCCGCACCAGGTGTGCCCGAGCTGCGGGCACTACAAGGACCGCGAAGTCGTCAGCGCCAAGGCCTGAGCTGGGCTCCGGCCCTTGCTCGGCTTCATGCTCCACGGGCGGCGCGGCGGCGTCACGCTAGACCTGCGTCAAGCGGCCGATTGCCCGGCAATCTGAGTCTTCCCAAGGACGCATTTCCCTGTCATAGGGAGGGCCTCTCCGAGGTGTCGATTGCACGCGCGAATTGCAGGAACCGGCAGCTACGCGCCCAAGACGGTGGTCCGCAACGTGGACCTGGAGAAGCTGGTCGAGACCAGCGACGCCTGGATCGCCGAGCGCACCGGAATCCGTGAGCGTCGCAAGGCCGATCCCGACGAGGCCACCAGCGACATGTGCGTCAAGGCCGCGCGCCAGGCGCTGGAGATGGCCGGCTGGACCGCCGCCGACCTCGACCTCATCATCGTCGGCACCATCTCCCCCGACTATCCGTTCCCGAGCTGCGCGGTGCTGGTGCAGTCGAAGCTGGGCGCGAAGAACGCCTTCGCCTTCGATCTCTCCGCGGCCTGCGCCGGCTCGCTCTTCGGCCTCTCCATGGCCGACAAGTTCATCCGCGCCGGCACGGTGAAGAAGGCGCTCATCGTCGGCGCGGAGCTGCTCACCCGCATCACCAACTGGAGCGACCGCAACACCTGCGTGCTCTTCGGCGATGGCGCGGGCGCGATGCTGGTGGAGCCGACGGATGGCCCCGCGGGCCTCATCTCCGCCCACCTCTTCACCGACGGCGACGCGGCGAAGATCCTCTACCAGCCCGGCGGCGGCAGCGCCGAGCCATGCTCCCAGAAGGTGTTGGACGAGAAGCTCGCCACCATCCACATGGAGGGCAAAGAGGTCTACAAGTTCGCGGTGCGCTCGCTGGTCCAGGCGATGGAGACCGCGCTCGCGGCCAACGGCATGCGCGCCGGCGACCTGCACCACATCATCGCCCACCAGGCCAACCTCCGGATCATCGAGGCGGTGTGCAAGCGGCTCGATGTCCCCATGCGCAAGGTCTGGCTCAACCTCGAGAAGTACGGCAACACCTCGAGCGCCAGCCTGCCCACCACGCTGGATGAGGCCAACCGCGCGGGGATCCTCAAGCCGGGTGAGCTCATCGGCATGATGGCGATTGGCGCGGGCATGGCCTGGGGTTCGGCCATCGTCCGCTGGTAGCCGCGCGGCGGCTTTTGGGAGAGGACATGGGCAAGCTGGCGTTCGTGTTTCCGGGGCAGGGCTCGCAGTCGGTGGGGATGGGCAAGGAGCTCGCGGAGAAGTTTCCCGAGGCGCGCGCGGTGTTCGACGCGGCCGATTCGGCGCTGGGCGAGAAGCTCTCCACGCTCTGCTTCGAAGGCCCCGAAGACGCGCTCAAGCTGACCGCCAACACCCAGCCCACCATCCTGGCGAGCTCGGTCGCGGCCCACGCGGCGCTGGCCGCCCGCGCCCCCAAGCCCGACTTCGTCGCCGGCCACTCGCTGGGCGAGTACAGCGCGCTCTGCGCCATGGGAGCGGTCGACGTGGGCAGCGCGGTCAAGGCGGTGCGGGCCCGCGGGACCTTCATGCAGGAGGCGGTGCCGCAAGGGCAGGGCGCGATGGCGGCCATCCTCGGGCTTGATCCGGGCAAGGTCCGCGAGGCCTGCGAAGCGAGCGCCCAGGGTGAGGTGGTGGCGCCGGCGAACTACAACTCGCCCGAGCAGACGGTCATCGCCGGCAGCGCCGCCGCGGTCGAGCGCGCCATGGCGCGCTGCAAGGAGCTCGGCGCCAAGCGCGCGTTGCCGCTCCCGGTGAGCGCGCCCTTCCACTGCGCGCTGATGGCGCCGGTGCAGCCGCGGCTGCGCGAGGTGCTGGCGCCGCTGTCCTGGAAGGCTCCGGCCGCGCCGGTGGTGAGCAACGTGGAGGCCGCGCCGAACGCCGAGGCTTCGCGGATCGTCGGGCTTCTGGTGGAGCAGGTCACCGCGCCGGTGCGCTGGATCGAGTGCGTCCAGGCGATGAGCCGCGAGGGCGTCACCCGCATCGTCGAGGTCGGGCCGGGCAAGGTGCTCTCGGGCCTCATCAAGCGCATCGACAAGGGCATCGAGGTCTTCAACGTCGAGGACGCGGCCTCGCTGGAGAAGACCCTGGCTGCGCTCGGCACATGAGCGGCGGTGGGCCCAAGACCGGCGCGGGTTGTCTGTTCTGGGCGGTGATAGCGCCGCTGGTGATCGCGCCGCTCGGCACCTGCGCGGTGGTCGGCTGGTCGCGGCTCAAGAGCCCGCACCACACCCCGCTGCTCAACTACGCCCAGACCGCCCGGCCCGAGGCCGCGGCCGCGGTCGACCCGGCGGTGCAGCGCGACGGCGCGCGGATCTGCGCCGCGTACCACGCGCTGGCCAAGACGCTGCCCGGCGATGGAATGGCCGATCAGGCGACGGTCTGGAAGCAGCTCGGCCTCGCCGCCGCGCCGCAGGATCCCTGGGGCCGGGGCTACGAGTGGCAGCCCTGGAACCGCACCGTGCGCAGCTACGGCAAGGACCGCGCGCGCGGAACGCCCGACGATCAGGTCGTGCGCTGCGACGGGTGAGCCTTGAAAGACCTCCGCAAGAAGCTGCGTAGCCTGCGCTTCCTCATCTGGTTCGCGCTCGCCTTCGCGATCTTCGCGTACGTGGTGAAGCCGCTGAAGAACGCGCTCTGGGACGACGCAGGTACGTCAACCGAACTTTGCCGTGGCGCACGCGCCGGCGGTGAACTCCGGGATCGGCAGGGCCACTTGTACAAGTGGGCCACGCCGGGGCGAACGCTGGTATGGGTAGGCGCCGACGGAGTCGAAGGCACCGCGGACGACGTTCACGTCGAGTGCGACGCACAAGGGAAATGACATGGATCTCGGACTGAAAGACAAGGTCGTGCTGGTCACCGGCGGCTCCCGCGGCATCGGCCAGGCGTGCGCGCTGGCCTTCGCCGGCGAGGGCGCCCAGGTGGTCATCAACTACGCGGGCAACGAAGAGGCCGCGCAGAAGACCCTCGGCGAAATCGAGAAGCTCGGCGCCAAGGGCAAGGCCCTCAAGTTCGACGTGGCCAACGCCCAGGCCTGCCAGGAGGCCATCGAGGGCATCGTCAAGGAGATGGGCAAGCTCGACGTGCTGGTGAACAACGCCGGCATCGCCATCGACGGGCTGGTGATGCGCATCAGCGAGGACGACTTCGACCGTCAGCTCGACGTGAACCTCAAGGGCGCGTTCCTGCTCACCAAGGCGGTGACCCGGCCGATGATGAAGGCGCGCAAGGGCGCGATCATCAACCTCACCAGCATCGTGGGCGAGAGCGGCAACGCCGGCCAGGCCGCGTACGCCGCGAGCAAGGCTGGCTTGCTCGGGCTCACCAAGTCGGTGGCCAAGGAGCTCGCCAGCCGCAACATCCGGGTCAACGCCGTTTCGCCCGGCTTCATCGAGACCGACATGACCTCGGGCATCCCCGCCGAGGCGCGCACCAAGATGCTCGAGAACATCCCGCTCTCGCGGCTGGGCACCGCCCAGGAGATCTCCGACGCCGTGCTCTGGCTGGCCAGCGACCGCTCGAGCTACGTCACCGGCCAGGTGGTGCGGGTCAACGGCGGCATGTACACCTGAGCCGCAGCGGCCGTGCGTAGAAGGCTACGCACCTGCGAGGTTTGCAAAGTGTGTTTGGGATGGACCGCGCGAGAGGCTGTGGTAGAAGGCGCGCGCAAACCGACCGGGTGCAGGACCGCCCGGCCACTTCGGGAGCCTAGGAATGGCGGACACCAACGTCGAGCAGAAGGTCAAGGGCATCATCGCTGAGCAGCTGGGCGTGGGAGAGGACGAGATCAAGCCCGAGTCGAACTTCATCGACGACCTCGGCGCCGACTCCCTCGATATCGTCGAGCTGGTGATGGCGATGGAAGAGGAGTTCGAGGTCGAGATCCCCGACGACGAGGCCGAGAACATCAAGACCGTCGGCGACGCCATCAACTACATCAACAGCCACAAGAAGGCTTAAGCCGCCTTCCTGCGCTGTTGTGGTTGGGGTCGAACACGGGCCGTCATGGCCCGTGTTGCATTT
>Ga0164242_10009492_pt1 | contig 10487 bp, 10 predicted proteins | sample OricomgcompostMG_FD_108783 | JGI IMG/M metagenome (GOLD analysis project Ga0164242, IMG submission 108783) | Miracle-Growth compost microbial communities from Emeryville, California, USA - Original compost - Miracle growth compost (MG) ... | reverse complement strand
GCGGACGTCCCCGGCTTCATGATCGGCAGCGAGGTCGAGCGGCAGGGCATCATCCGGCACGGCGCGAAGATGATCACCGCCGTGTCCGAGGCGACCGTCCCGCAGGTCTCGGTGATGGTCCGCAAGGCCTACGGCGCCGGCCTGTACGCGATGGACGGCCCGGGGTTCATGCCCGACGCGTGCATCGCGCTGCCCACGGCCCGGATCGCGGTCATGGGCCCTGAGGCGGCCGTCAACGCCGTGTACGCGAACAAGATCGCCGAGATCGACGACGCGGACGAGCGGGCCGAGTACATCGCCGCGCGCCGCGCCGAGTACGAACAGGACGTCGACCTGCTGCGCCTGGCGTCCGACCTCGTCCTGGACGTGATCATCGAGCCGAGCGAGCTGCGCGCCGAGCTGGTCCGCCGCTACGCGGTGCTGGTCGGCAAGTCGCGCGACCGCGCGGCCAAGCACCACGGCGTCCCCCCGGTCTGAGCCGATGACCGAGATCGAGGTGCGCGGCGGCGCGACGGACGAGGAGCTGGCGGCGGTGCTGGCCGCGCTCGCCACCGGCGGACGGCGCGCCGAACCGGACCGCGAGGACGGCTACGCGCGGTGGCGGCGCGGGCGCCGGCGGGCGCTGTCCGGCCGGTTCCTGGCAACCAGGTAACAACGAGCTAACGGTCCGGGTTTGCTGGCCGATACTGGGCGCGACCCCCCGCACGAATTGCTGCAAGTTCCGGGAAGTTCCGCATGATCGAAGTTCGTGGCCTGACCAAACGCTTCCGTGGTCGGACGGCCGTCGAGGACCTGACCTTCAGCGTCCGGCCCGGCACCGTCACCGGATTCCTCGGCCCGAACGGAAGCGGCAAGACCACGACCGCGCGGATGATCCTGGGCCTCACCCAGCCGGACGCGGGGACCGCCACGGTCGGCGGCCGTTGCTACCGCGACCTGCCCCACCCGCTGCGCGAGATCGGTGCGTTGATCAACCCCGGGGCGGTGAACCCGTCCCGCTCCGCGCTGGACCACCTGCGCTGGCTCGCCGCGGCGAACAAGATCCCGGCCGCGCGCGCGGAGACCGCCCTGGCCCAGGTGGGACTCGACGCGGTCGCGGACCGGCGCGTCGGCGCGTTCTCGCTCGGCATGCGCCAGCGCCTCGGCATCGCGGCCGCGCTGATCGGCGACCCGGCCGTGCTGCTGCTGGACGAACCCATCAACGGCCTGGACCCGGAGGGCATCCGCTGGATCCGGATCTTCATGCAGTCGCTCGCGGCCGAGGGGCGCACCGTCCTGGTGTCCAGCCACCTGATGAGCGAGATGGCGCTCACCGCCAGCGAGCTGGTCGTCATCGGCCGCGGCCGCCTGGTCGCCGCCGAGAGCGTCGCGAGCTTCACCGCGCGCGTCGACAGCTCGGTCCGCGTGCGGACCCCGCAGCTGGACGCCCTGGCCGCGGCGCTGACGACCGCGGGCGCGACCGTCTGGCGCGAGGAGGGCGCCCTGGACGTCGTCGGCATCGCGATCGAGCAGATCGGAGCCGTCGCGGCCCAGATCGGTGCCGTCCTGTACGAGCTGTCGCCGCAGCAGGCCTCGCTGGAGGAGGCGTTCATGCACCTCACCTCCGCCGAGTGCGAGTACGTCGTCGAGCGCGCGGCCGCGCTCGTGCGCGAGAACGAGCTGGTCGACGAGGTTGCTGCCTGATGAGCTCCGTCGCCATGGAGTGGACGAAGCTGCTCCCGCTGCACAAGACGTCCCGCACGGTCGCCAGCGCCGTCGCCCTCGCGGTCACCGTGAGCGGACTGCTGTCGCTGGCGATGGCCGCGAACGCCGGACAGATGTCGCAGGACGCCCGCGCCCGGTTCGACTCGATCGGCATCGCGCTGCAGGGAGTGAACGCCGCCGTGCTCGTGGTCGGCGTCTTCGGCGTGCTGTGCGTGACCCGCGAGTACGCCACCGGAATGATCACGACGACGTTCCTGGCCCAGCCCTCGCGCCTGCGCGTGCTCGCCGCCAAGCTCGGTACGCACGCGGCGGTCGCGGGTGTCGCCGCCGCGCTGACCTGCGCAGCCTCGTACGCGATCGGGCAGGCGGTGCTCGGTACCGGCGGCCTGTCGGTCGGCTGGGGCGCGCACCGCGTCGGTCCCGCGCTCGCCGGCGGCGCGATCTACCTGGTCCTCTCCTGCGCGTGGGGCGTCGGGATCGGTGCGCTCACCCGGTCCTCGTCCAGCGGCATCACCTGGCTGGCCTCGCTGCTCGTCGTCGCTCCGGTGATCGTGCAGATCCTGCCGGCCAGCGTGCTGCACGTGGTCGGCCCGTGGCTGCCGTCCCAGATCGGGATGAGCGCGACGGCCGGGCACGGCATCCCGAACTCGTTCGGTCCGTGGACGGGCCTGGCCGTGCTGGCCGGGTACGTCCTGCTGACCCTCGCCGCCGGGGCGTGGCGGATGGTGCGCACCGATCCGTGACCGCGTGCCCGCGATGTCCGCGGGCGATGCGACGATTGGCGGCGTGACGGAGACGGCCGCCCGTGCCGCGCGGCGACTCGAGGCCCGGGTGGCCGCGCTGAGCATCGCGCCGAAGCAGGTGCCGTTCGTCCTCCGCACGGTCGTCGGCCTGGCCGTGATCGGGGTCGGCGCGAACGTCGTCGGCGCAGTGGTCGTGGCGCTGCTGATCCTGGCGGTCAACGCGAATGCGACCGATCACCAGCTGTTCGTGCTGCTCATCGGCACGATCTGCTCGGTCGCGGCCTCGGTGGTCGTGGGATCGCTCGCGGCGATCGTCCTGCAGCACCGCACGCTGCGCTGGGTGCTGCGCGGCCGCGTGCCGAACGCGACCGACGCCCGCCGCGCCATCCGGTTGCCGCTGGACATGGCCGTCATCGCCGCGGTGATCTGGCTGATCGACGATGCGGTGATCAGCGTGCTCGCCGCGGTGTCCGGGGCGGACGCGTCGCTGGTGAGCGGCATCACCGCCGGGATCCTCGTCGCCGGGCTGTGCTCGTCCGGCGTCACCTACCTGCTGGTGGCGCGGGTGGCCCAGCCGGTCAGCCGCATCGCGCTCAGCGCGCATCCGCCGGGACGCGCGCCGATGGTGTCCGTTCGCGCGCGGCTGATGCTGGTCTGGGTGCTGACGACCGGGGTGCCGGTGCTCGGCATCCTGCTGATCCTGTTCGCGCCGCACGGCCGCACGCACATCCGCGGCGCCAGCATCGTCACCGCCTGCATCGCGATCGTCGTCGGCGCGGTGTCGACGGCACTGGCGGCGCGCTCGATCGGCAACCCGCTGCGGAACCTGGTCGGCGTGCTCGAACGTGTCGGCGAAGGCGATCTCGACACCGAGGTCGTTATCGAGGACCCCGGCGAGATCGGGCTGTTGCAGGCCGGCGTCAACGACATGCTGGCCGGGCTGCGCGAACGCGAGCGCATCCAGGACCTGTTCGGCCGGCACGTCGGCCCAGCGGTGGCGGCGGAGGCGTTGCGCAGCGGGGTCACGCTCTCCGGCGAGGCGCGTGACGTGGTGGCGTTGTTCGTGGACATCACCGGCTCGACCGTGCTCACGCGCACCACCGAGCCGGTCGAGTTCGTCGCCATGCTGAACCGGTTCTTCCAGATCGTGGTCGATGCGGTGGAGCGTAACGGCGGGCTGGTGAACAAGTTCGAGGGCGACGCGGCGCTGTGCGTCTTCGGCGCGCCGGTCGAGCTGGCGGACGCGGCCGATTGCGCGCTGCGTGCCGCCCGAGAGATCCGCGACGAGGTGCGCGTCGCCGACGAGGTGCAGGTGGGCATCGGCATCGCCGCCGGCCCCGCGGTCGCCGGGCAGATCGGCTCGTCCAGCCGGTTGGAGTACACCGTGATCGGGGACGCGGTGAACGAGGCGGCGCGGCTGACCGATCTCGCCAAGGGCGTTCCCGGCGGGGTGCTGGCCTCGTCCGCGGTGCTCGACCGCTGCGGCCCGGCCGAGCGCGCGCACTGGCGCGACGCGGGCGAGGTGGTGCTGCGTGGGCGGACCGTGCAGACCGCGATCTGGACCGCCTGAAAACCCCCACTTTGACCCCGCAGTGGCTGTGATCCGGCCCGATTCACGACCGCTGTGGGGGCAACGTGCAGGTGTTGATCAAGGGCTGGTGGGGTAGCCCAGGTCCGCGAGCGTGTAGCCGAGCTCGGTCAGCAGCTCGCGCAGCGCGGGCAGCGACAGGCCGACCACGTTGTGGTGATCGCCGTCGATGGACTCGACGAACCAGCCGCCCAGACCGTCGATCGTAAACGCCCCGGCCACCCGGTTCGGCTCGCCGGTTGCGCAGTACAGCTCGATCTCGGCGTCGCTGGCGTCCGCGAAGCGCACCGCCGTCCCCACCGCGCGACCGGCGCTGCGTCCGCTGGCGCGGTCGATCAGGCAGTGACCGGTCCAGAGCGTGCCGGTGCGTCCGCGCATCGCCTGCCAGCGGCGCACCGCGGCTGCGGGATCACCCGGCTTGCCCAGCGCGACGCCGTCCAGCTCGAGCATCGAGTCGCAGCCGAGCACGAGTGCGCTGCCGTCGAGCTGTGCGGCGACCGCGCCGGCCTTCGCCTCGGCCAGCCGCTGCACCAGCTTGCCGGTCGCCGACTCGTCGGCCGCGAGGACGGCGTCCTCGTCCACGCCGCTGACGATCACCTCGGGACGCACGCCCGCGTCGCGCAGGGTGCGCAGCCGCGCGGGCGACTGCGACGCGAGGACGAACCGCACGGCCGGCTGCGGACCGGTCACAGCCCCAGCGACTTGCTGACCACGCTCTTCATGATCTCAGTCGAGCCGCCGTAGATGCGGGTCACGCGCGCGTCCGCGTACCGCCGGCAGACCGGGTACTCGGTCATGAAGCCGTAGCCGCCGTGCAGCTGCAGGCACTTGTCGATCACGCGACCCTGCATCTCGGTCGCCCACCACTTCGCCTTGGACGCGTCGGCAGTCGACAGCTCGCCGTCGTTGAGCCGGTCGACGCACCGGTCCACCCAGGCCTGCGCGACGTCGACCTCGGTGGCCAGTTCGGCCAGCACGAACTTGGTGTTCTGGAACGAGCTGATGCTGGTGCCGAACGCCTTGCGGTCCTTGACGTACTGGATCGTCTCCTCGACGGCACCGCGCGCCTCGGCGACCGCGGAGATCGCGATCGACGTTCGCTCCTGCGGCAGCTTCTGGGTCAGCTGCGCGAAGCCGGAGCCCTCCTCGCCGAGCAGGTTCTCGACGGGGACGCGGACGTCGGTGAACGACAGCTCGGCGGTGTCCTGGCTGTGCAGTCCGAGCTTGTCCAGGTTGCGGCCGCGCTCGAAGCCGTCCATCCCGCGCTCGAGGATCAGCAGCGATAGGCCGTGGTGGCGGTCCTCGCCCGTGCGGACGACGGTGATCACCAGGTCGGCGTTGATGCCGTTGGTGATGAACGTCTTGGAGCCGTTGACGATGTAGTGGTCGCCGTCGCGCCTGGCCGACGTGCGGATGCCCGACAGGTCCGAACCCGCGCCGGGCTCGGTCATGCCGACCGCCGTGATCAGCTCGCCGCTCGCGATGCCTGGCAGCCAACGCTTCTTCTGCTCGTCGTTGCAGTACGTCAGGAAGTACGGCAGGCAGGTGTCGTTGTGCAGCGTGATGCCGAGCGCGGACCCGGTGACGCCGGCGAGCGCGGCCTGCTCGTTGAGCGCCTGGTTGAAGCGGAAGTCGCTGGTGCCGCCGCCGCCGTACTCCTCGGGGATCTGCATGCCGAGGAACCCGCTGCGCCCGGCGGCCGTGAAGACCTCGCGGGGCGTGATCCCGGCCCGCTCCCAGTCCAGGTAGTTCGGGACGAGCTCCTTGTCCACGAACGAGCGGAACGCCTCGGCGAAGGCGAGGTGGTCGGCGTCGAAGTGCTTGCGGTCCATGCGTCCTCCGGGGCGTGTCGTCGCAGCCCATTTTTACGGCATAAGGAAGCCGGAGCGAGGATCGGGGGTTCCCGCGCTCCGGCTTCGTACCCCATCATGCTCGACCGAGCGGAGGGTGCCAACTCGAAGTGAGATTTGGCATGAACCTGCGGTATGCCAGGTTTCGCTCAGTGGGCGTGCCAGGGCCATTTCCGCGGCCGATAGCCTGCACCTCATGCCACCGGTACGCCTTGATCACGACGGCCCACTCGCGATCATCACGCTCGACAACCCGCCGCTGAACCTGTTCGACGCGGCGACCGTCGAAGCCCTGTTCGACGCGGTGCGGGCCGTGCCCGGCTCGGGCGCGCGGGCGGTGCTCGTGCGGGCGGCCGGGCGGGCGGTGTCGGCCGGCGTGGACGTGAACACGTTCGCGGCGCTGACTCCGGCGACGGGCACCCAGCTGTGGCGCGACTGGTTCGAGATGATCCACGCGCTGGAGGATCTGAAGCTGCCGACCGTCTTCGCTGCGCACGGGCTGTGTCTGACCGCGGCGTTCGAGGTCGCGCTCGCGTGCGACCTGCTGCTCGCGGCCGAGTCGGCGAAGTTCGGGCTGGTCGAGATTGTTGTCGGCCTCACTCCGTCGATGGGCGGCCCGCAGCGGCTGGCCGAGCGCGCCGGCCCGGCCCGCGCGCGTGAGCTCGTCTACACCGGCGACCTGTACGACGCGGCGACGCTGGAGCGGTGGAACGTGGTCAACCGGGTGCTCCCGGACGACGGGTTCGCCGACGCCACGCGCGAGTTCGCGATGCGGCTGGCGAACGGCCCGACCCGCGCGCACGCCGCGACCAAGGCGATCATCCGTGAGCAGATCGAGGTCGGGACCGGCGGCGCGGACGAGATCACGCCCGAGGTCAGCGGCGCGCTGTTCGGCACCGAGGACCTGAAGAACGCGGTCGCGTCCTTCCTGCGCGACGGGCCCGGGAAGGCCAGCTACACCGGTCGCTGACCGGCGGCCGGTGACGCGCCGGCCAGGCAGCCGCTGCCATGCTCGCGCAGGATCGAGCGCTGCGTGGGCCGCGCCTGCCGGTAGCGCTCGATGCCGGCAGGCGTGATCGTCGCGAACACCGAGCGGCGGTCCTCGGTGCACATGGTCCGCTCGACGAGGCCGTCGCGCTCCAGCCGGGCGATCAGCCGCGACAGCGCGCTCTGCGTCAGGTGCACGTTCTCGCCGAGGTCGTGCATGCGCACCGAGCGGCAGTCCGAGCCGTGCAGCTGCTGCAGCACCTCGAAGTCGCTCGCGCTCAGGCCGTGCTGCGCCTGCAGCTCGCGGTCCAGCGTGCAGGTGATCCGCTGATAGCGGGTCATCAGCTCGTGCCACTCCCGGGCGAGCTCGTCGTCGTCACAGGCCTTCGCCATGCCCGCACCCTATCACATGCAGCTACAAAATATGCGCTAGAAAAAAATGCTTGCGCATTAGATGCACATGCATAAGACTGGCCGGCATGACAACTCTCGACACGCAGCGCCGGCAAACAGCGCCGGCCGCGCACGCGCCACTGACCGTGCACGCGAACACCCGCTGGACCGCCGCGATCTGGGGGCTGCTCGTCGTGCTCTGCGGCGCGCTCTTCCTGGACGGGCTGGACGTGTCGATGGTCGGCGTCGCGCTGCCATCCATCGGATCGGACCTGCACCTGACGCCGGGTGCGCTGCAGTGGATCGTCAGCGGGTACGTCCTCGGCTACGGCGGGCTGCTGCTGCTCGGCGGCCGGGTCTCGGACCTCGTCGGGCGCCGGCAGGTGTTCCTCGCCGCGGTCGCCGTCTTCGGCGCGGCCTCGGTGATCAGCGCCGGGCTGAGCAACGACACCGCGTTGATCGCGCTGCGCTTCGTGAAGGGCGCCTCGGCCGCGTTCACCGTCCCCGCCGGGCTGTCCATCATCACCACGACGTTCGCCGAGGGCCCGGCGCGCAACCGGGCGCTCAGCATCTACACCGTCTGCGGCGCGAGCGGGTTCTCGTTCGGGCTGATCTTCGGCGGCCTGCTCACCGAGTGGGGCTGGCGCGCGACGTTCCTGCTGCCCGGCCCGGTGGCGATCGCGCTGCTGATCGCCGGCCTGCGCGTCGTGCCGCGCAGCACCCGGGAGCGGGTGTCGCTCGGTCACTTCGACCTGGCCGGGGCGTTCACCAGCACCGCCTCGCTGCTCGTGCTCGTGTACGCGGTCGTCGAGGCGCCGAGCCGCGGCTGGGGCGACGTGTCCACGATCGGGCTGCTCGCGCTGAGCGCCGCGCTGATGGCCACGTTCGTCGCCGTCGAGCGCCGGCACGCGCGTCCGCTGCTGCGGCTGGGCATCCTGCGCTCGTCCTCGCTGGTGCACGCCAACGTCTCCGGCGCGGTGATGTTCGGCGGGTACGTCGCGTTCCAGTTCGTCGCGACGCTGTACCTGCAGGACTCGCTCGGCTGGTCGCCGCTGTCGATGGCGCTCGGCTTCCTGCCCGCGGGCCTGCTGGTCGTCGCCAGCGCGACCCGCATGGGCGTGGTGCTCGAACGGGTGCGGACGCCCGTCCTCATTCTGGGGGGCCTGACCTCGCTGATGATCGGCTACCTGCTGTTCCTGCGGGTCAGCCCGTCCATGTCGTACGCGGACTTCCTGCTGCCGACGATGATCTTCCTCGGCATCGGGTTCGCGCTCGCGTTCCCGTCCGTCAACGCGCAGGCGACCTCGGGCGTGGCCGACCACGAGCAGGGGCTCGCGTCCGGCCTGGTGAACACCAGCATCCAGATCGGCGGCGCCGTCGTGCTCGCGGTGATCACCGCGATCCTGGGCGCGGGCTCGTCCGGTACCCCGACGCGCCACGGAGAGCTGCTGCCCGGCATGACGACCGCGATAGCCGTGCTGGTCGGGCTGTCGCTGTTCGGCGTGCTGCTGACGGCGGTGCGCCTGCTGCCGAGCCGCAGCTCGCGCTAGCTCCCCGATGATCATGGCCGGAACCCCGGGATTCGGGGGTTCCGGCCATGATCATCAGCGGAAGGACGAGGCCCAGGCGCCAGGCCCCGGGTACGGCGCGGGGCGGTGCTGCCAGGCCGGGTCGCTCCAGCGGCCGCGGCGCGCCGGTTCCGGGGCGTCCTCGGCGCCGGAACCCGCGGCGGCCACCACGGCCGTCACCACGGCGAGCTCCTCGGGCGTGGGCGCGCCCCGCACGATCCGCAGCGCCGGCCGGTGGACCACGTCGTCGGCGTCGTCGCTCATGGGTTGGCCTCCCAGCAGGCCGACACGCCGGCGAAAAGCCTGCTCGGAGGCCAAGACGTGCTCACAGTGGGATGTTCCCGTGCTTGCGCGGCGGCTGGGCCTCCCGCTTGTTGCGCAGCATCCGCAGCGCCTTGATCACGTACGAGCGGGTGTGCGACGGCGGAATCACCGAGTCGACGTAGCCGCGCTCGGCGGCCACGTACGGGTTCACCAGGGTGTCCTCGTACTCCTGCACCACCTGCGCGCGCACCGCCTCCGGGTCGTCGGCGGCAGCGATCCGCTTGCGGTGCAGGATGTTCGCCGCGCCTTGCGCGCCCATCACGGCGATCTGCGCGGTCGGCCACGCGATGTTCAGGTCGGCACCCAGGTGCTTGGAACCCATCACGTCGTACGCGCCGCCGAACGCCTTGCGCGTGATCACGGTGACCTTCGGGACGGTCGCCTCCGAGTACGCGTAGATCAGCTTCGCGCCGCGCCGGATGATGCCCGCGTGCTCCTGGTCGACACCGGGCAGGAAGCCGGGGACGTCCACCAGGGTGAGCACCGGGACGTTGAACGCGTCGCAGGTGCGCACGAACCGCGCGGCCTTCTCGGACGCGTCGATGTCCAGGCAGCCGGCGAAGTGCATCGGCTGGTTCGCGACGACGCCGACCGGGTGCCCCTCGATGCGCCCGAAGCCGCAGACGATGTTCTGCGCGAACAGCGCGTGCACCTCGAGGAACTCGCCGTCGTCCAGCAGGTGCTCGATGATCTCGTGCATGTCGTACGGCTGGTTCGCCGAGTCGGGGATGAACGTGTCGAGGAACGCGTCCTCGGGCTCGACGGCGTCCGAGACGGCGGTGTCGTACACGGGTAGCGGGTCCAGGTTGTTGGACGGCAGGTAGGACAGCAGCGCCTTCACGTAGTTGATCGCGTCGTCCTCGTCGGTGCCGAGGTAGTGCGCGTTGCCGCTGGTCGTGTTGTGCGTGCGGGCGCCGCCGAGTTCCTCGAGCGTGACGTCCTCACCGGTCACGGTCTTGACGACGTCCGGGCCGGTGATGAACATCTGCGAGGTCTTGTCGACCATCACGATGAAGTCGGTGAGAGCGGGGGAGTAGACGTGCCCGCCGGCGGCCGCGCCCATGATCAGCGAGATCTGCGGGATGACGCCGGACGCCTTGACCGTGCGGTGGAAGATGTCGCCGTACAGCCCGAGCGAGACGACGCCTTCCTGGATGCGCGCGCCGCCGCCCTCGTTGATGCCGACGACCGGGCAGCCGGTCTTGATCGCGAAGTCCAGCACCTTGACGATCTTCTCGCCGTAGACCTCGCCGAGCGCGCCGCCGAACACGGTGACGTCCTGGCTGAACACGCACACCGGGCGGCCGTCCACCGTGCCGTAGCCGGTGAT
>Ga0164242_10009491_pt1 | contig 10487 bp, 9 predicted proteins | sample OricomgcompostMG_FD_108783 | JGI IMG/M metagenome (GOLD analysis project Ga0164242, IMG submission 108783) | Miracle-Growth compost microbial communities from Emeryville, California, USA - Original compost - Miracle growth compost (MG) ... | reverse complement strand
GAGGTGCGTGAAGCCCTCGAGAGCCACGGTGTCGCCGTCGTGGACGAGCTCGGCAACCGCGTCGGACAGCGTGGTGATCCGCGCCCTCATCGGTAGGACCACCCTTGCGTGAAAGGGAGTCCGGTGTAGTTCTCGGCGAGCGAGGTCTCCATCGCCCGCGAGCTGACGACGTACTCCAGCTGCGCTGTCGCGAGCTCGTGACCGAACGCGTCCTCGCGGGGGTCGACGTGCAGCATGGTCGTCATCCACCAGGAGAAGTGCGTTGCGCGCCAGACGCGCGCCAGCGCCGCTTCGGTGTAGCCCGCGATCAGGTCCTCGCGGCCGTCGGCGTAGTACCCGCCCAGCGCATGCGAGAGCAGTCGGACGTCGGCCATCGCCAGGTTCATGCCCTTGGCGCCGGTGGGCGGGACGATGTGCGCGGCGTCGCCGGCGAGCAGTAGCCGGGCGTGTTGCATGGGGGAGCAGACGAAGCTGCGCATCGGCGTGATGCCCTTGTCCCGCAAGGGCCCTTCGGTCAGGGTGAAGCCGTCCTCGGTCTCCAGCCGGGTGTGCAGCTCGGACCAGATGCGCTCGTCGGACCAGTCCTCGAGGTCCTCGTCCGGACTGACCTGCAGGTACGTCCGGATGATCTGCGGCGTGCGCATCGAGTGCAGCGCGAAGCCGTTCTCGTGCCGGGCGTAGATCAGCTCGTCCGAGGACGGCGGCGCCGCGGCGATGATGCCCAGCCACGCGAAGGGGTAGTGCCGTTCGTAGACGGTCGCGTCGGGCAGGTAGCCGCGACTGACGCCGTGGAACCCGTCGGCGCCGACCACGAAGTCGCACTCGATCCGGTGGCGCTCGCCGTCCTGGACGAATTCCACCACGGGACGATCGGTGTCGAGGTCGTGCAGGCTGACGTCGTCGACCTCGAAGCGCACGTCGCCGCCGCCGGCCAGGCGCAGTGCGATGAGGTCCTTGACGATCTCCTGCTGGCCGTAGACGGTGATGTGCCGGCCGGTCAGCTCGACGAAGTCGATGCGGTGCCGTCGGTGGCCGAACCTCAGCTCGGTGCCCTTGTGCGGCATCCCCTCGGCGTCCATCCGCTGCCCCGCGCCCGCCTCGCGCAGCATCGCTTCCGAGCCGTGCTCGAGCACGCCGGCCCGGACCCGCTGCTCGACGTAGTCGCGGCGGTGGCGTTCGAGGACGACCGACTCGATGCCCTGCAGGTGCAGCAGCTGGGACAGCAGCAGGCCGGCCGGGCCGGCGCCGACCACGGCCACCTGGGTGCGGATGTGCAATGCCTCGACCTCAGAACGGGTACGCGGGGATCTCGCTGCGCATCGTCACCCACTGCGTCTCGGTGAAGGCCTCGACGTTCGCGGCGGCTCCGCCGAAACGGGAGCCGGTGCCGGACGAGCCGACGCCGCCGAACGGGATCACCGCCTCGTCGCTGACCGTCTGGTCGTTGATGTGCACGATGCCGGTCGGGATGCGCGCGGCGATCTCCAGGCCGCGCAGCGGATCGCGGGTGAGGATGCCGAGCGAGAGTCCGTACTCGGTGTCGTTGGCCAACGCGATCGCCTCGTCGATGCTGCCGAAGCGCAGCACGGGCGCCACCGGGCCGAACACCTCCTGCGCAACCGCGGGGGACTGCGGGGTCAGGTTGGTGAGCACGGTCGGGCGGTAGAACAGCTCCTCGTAGCTGCCTCCCGCCGCGACCTTCGCGCCGGCGTCGACGCTGGCGGTGACGAGTCCGTGGATCTTGTCGCGCTGCGCCGCGTCGATGATCGGCCCCATGGCGACCTGTCCGGTCGCCGGATCGCCGACGGGCATCGCCTCGGCCTTGGCGGCGAGCGCTTCGACGTATGCGTCGGCCAGCCGCTCGTGCACCAGGTGCCGTCCGGTGGTCATGCAGATCTGGCCCTGGTGCAGGAAGGAGCCGAACGCGCCCGCACCGACCGCCAGGTCGAGGTCCGCGTCGTCCAGCACGATCATGGCCGAGTTGCCGCCGAGTTCCAGGTGCGCGCGTTTGAGATGGCGCGCGGCCGCCTCGCCCACTTTGCGGCCGGCGGCGGTCGAGCCGGTGAACGAGATGATCCGGACGTTCGGGTCCGCGACCAGCGCCTCGCCCGCGTCGGCGCCGCCGGGGAGGACGTGCAGGACGCCCTCCGGCAGCCCCGCCTCCGCGAAGGCGCGCGCGATGACCACCCCGCCGCTGACCGCCGTCCGCGGATCGGGCTTGAGCACCACGCTGTTGCCCAGGGCGAGGGCCGGGGCGACCGACCGGATGCCGAGGATCAGCGGCACGTTGAACGGCGCGATCACGCCGACGACGCCCGCGGGGACGCGGCGCTCGAGGCTGAAGCGCGGCTGTTCGCTCGGCAGCAGCTGGCCGAACGGCCGCGACGGCAGCGCGGCGGCTTCGAAGCACTCCTGTGCGGCGACGTGCGTTTCCAACTGCGCCTTGGGCAGCACCGAACCTGCCTCGCGGATGATCCACCACTGGATCTCCTCCGCGTTGGCCTCGATGATCTCGCCCGCACGGCGCAGGATCGCGGCGCGTTCCTGGAAGTCGGTCGCCGCCCAGTCGGCCTGCGCGCGCTTGGCCGCCGCCGCGGCGCGCGCGACGTCGCCCGCGTCGGCCAGCCCGATCCTCGCGAGTTCCTTGCCGGTGGCAGGCTCGACCACCGGGCGCGTGCCACCTGCCGACTCGCACCAGCCCGCCGTGAAGATCCGGCCGTCCCAGAGACTGGTGTCGAGCAGCGTCATGGTCGTCTCCTTGCACTGGCGCGAGCACATCGCTATGTTCGGCTAGCGAACAACTGTTCTGTCAATGAACGCTAGGCGCTGTCCTGCCGGACCGTCAATACCTCGTGCCCGAGAGCTGGTGAGCAGGTGGAAGAACCGTCCGCGGCCGTACGCAACAGCGAGTTCGTGCAGTCGCTCGAGCGCGGGCTGGCAGTCATTCGCGCGTTCGACGGCGAGCACCCGGAGCTCACCCTCAGCGACGTCGCGCGCGTGACCGGCCTGACCCGCGCGGCCGCGCGGCGGTTCCTGCTGACCCTTGTTGACCTCGGCTACGTGCGCACCGACGGCCGGCTGTTCGCGCTGCGGCCGCGCGTGCTCGAGCTCGGCTACTCGTATCTGTCCAGCCTCGGGCTGCCGGAGGTCGCGTTGCCGCACATGGAGGCGCTCGTGGCGCAGGTGCACGAGTCGTCCTCGTTGTGCGTGCTCGACGGCAGGGACATCGCGTACGTCGCGCGCGTTCCGACGCACCGGATCATGACGGTCGCCATCACGGTCGGGACGCGCTTTCCCGCCTTCGCGACCTCCATGGGACGCGTGCTGCTCGCCGGGCTGCCGTCCGCCGCGCTGGACGACTACCTGGCCGGCGTCGAGCTCGCCGAGCTGACGCCCAAGACGATCACCCGGCCCGATCGGCTGCGTGCCGCGCTGACCAAGATCACGTCGCAGGGGTACGCGCTGGTGGACCAGGAGCTCGAGATCGGGCTGCGCTCGATCGCGGTTCCGGTGCGGGTGCGGGGCAAGGTCGTGGCCGCGCTGAACGTGTCCATGCACGCGTCACGCGGCAGCTCCGACGCGGCACGTCGCGAGCTGCTACCGCCGCTGCGCGCGGCCGCGGACGCGATCGAGGCGGACCTCGCGGCGGCCCCGGTGAGCGCGCGCCTGCTCGCGCCGCACGGGCAGGGCTGACCGCCGCAACGACATCGGTTCGTGACCATCGGGTCCTTGACATGCCTACGGGGCGGGTCAACAGTGTGACCAGCAGCGCGCGGACACTTGTTCGTATCGCGAACAAGCTGGTCCGGTGGCCCTCACGAAACGGAGCCCGGCATGGCAGATGGCGGTACCGAGAATCAGCAGCTCGCCCTGAGTGAATCCCTGTTCGGCCGTGCCGTGTCCAGGCGGAACGTGCTTCGCGGTGTCGGCGCTGGGGCCGCGATGCTCGCCGGTGGCTCGCTGCTGGAGGCGTGCTCGTCCGGCCTGAAGGGCAACTCGAAGAACTCGAGCAAGAAGATCACCATCGGCTTCGTGTCGCCGCTGACCGGTGACCTGGCCGGATTCGCCGTGGCGGACAAGTTCATCATCGACACGATCCGCAAGACGTCTGCCTTCAGCAAGGGCATCAAGCTGGGCGGAACCACGTACGAGATCGACATCGTGATCGCCGACAGTCAGTCCTCCACCAACCGCGCGTCCCAGGTCGCCAAGCAGCTGATCAACAACAACAAGGCGGACATGATCTTGGTGACTTCGACGCCCGAGGTCACCAACCCGGTCGCGTCGGTGTGCGAGTCGCTGCGCACGCCCTGTGTGTCGACGGTGGTGCCGTGGGAGTCGTGGTACTTCGGCCGCGGCGCGAAGCAGGGCGACACGTTCAAGTACACGACGATGTTCTTCTTCGGCGTTCCCGAGTTCGGTGAGTGCTTCATCCCGATGTGGAACCGCGTCCCGAACGACAAGGTCATCGCGGGCATGTTCCCGAACGATGCGGACGGCAACGCGTTCCGTCAGGGCTGGCCGCCGCTGGTCAAGCCCGCCGGCTACACGCTGGTCGACGGCGGGGCGTACCCGGACGGCACCACCGACTACACGTCGATGATCACGGAATTCAAGAAGAAGCACTGCGACATCTACCTGAACGGCCCGCTGCCCCCGGACTTCAACGTGATGTGGAAGCAGGCGGCGCAGCAGGGCTTCAAGCCGAAGCTCGCGACGGTGGCCAAGGTGCTGTTGTTCCCAGCCGACCTCGTCGCGCTCGGCTCGCTGGCCAACAACATCGCGACGGACGCCTGGTGGACGCCGACCTGGCCGGGCAAGAGCTCGCTGGACGGGATGACGCCCAAGCAGTTGGCCGACAGCTTCGAGTCCTCGGTCGGCCAGCAGTGGACGCAGACCCTGGGCAGCACGTATGCGCTGTTCGAGGTCGCCTACGAGGCGTTCAAGCAGGTGGACGACCCGCACGATCACGATGCGGTCGCGGACAAGCTGCGCAGCATGAACCTGGCCAACACCATGGACGGGCCGCTCAACTTCACCAACGGACCCGCGCCCGGCGTCGCAATCGTCAAACCGGCGGGTGCCCAGTGGCAGGCCGGTACGGGTAAGTACCCGTTCGACTTCTTGGTGGTCGACAACTCGGCGAACAAGTCGGTGCCTCTCGGTGGCGACCTGAAGCCGACGAACGCCTGAGGGGCGCGGCACCGGCATGGGTGCTTCGGCGCTGCTGGAGCTCGACTCGATCAGCAAGCGGTTCGGTCGGGTGGTGGTCGCGGACGGTCTGTCACTGTCGCTCGCCGAAGGCGGGACGCTCGGCGTGGTGGGTCCGAACGGGGCCGGCAAGACCAGTCTGTTCGGGATGATCTCGGGCGAGATCCGTCCGGATGCCGGCGAGATCCGACTCGACGGGGTGGTCGTGTCCAGGATCGGCACCTCACGGCGAGCGCGGATGGGCATCGGACGAACCCATCAGGTGCCCAGGCCGTTCACCGGCATGACCGTCTTCGAGAACGTTCTGGTCGCGGCCCAGCAAGGTGGCGGGCTGCGCTCGGCGGGCGCGGTGGCGCGCGCACTGGACGCGATCGACGAGACGCAGCTCAGCGAGCAGGCGAACGTGCAGGCCGGACGGTTGGGCCTGCTCTCGCGCAAGCGGCTCGAGGTCGCCCGGGCGCTCGCGACCGGGCCGCGCCTGCTCCTGCTGGACGAGGTCGCCGGCGGGCTCACCGACCCCGAGGTGGCCGAGCTGGTGGCGATCGTGCGCGCGGTGAATGCGCGCGGGGTGACGGTGGTGTGGATCGAGCACGTGGTGCGGGCACTGCTGTCCACCGTGGACCGGCTGGTGTGTCTCGCCTTCGGGACGCTGATCGCCGACGGTGACCCGCGCGAGGTGCTGGGCCGCCAGGACGTGAAGGAGCTGTTCCTGGGAACCGAATCGGTGGTCGCCGAGTTGGACGGCACCGACGGCCCGGGTGGACAGATCGGGCTGACGCCATGACCGAGGTGCTGCTCGACGCGCAGGACGTGACGGTGCGGCACGGGCAACTCGTCGCGTTGCACGAGGTCTGCCTGCACGTCGCCCCCGGTGAGGTGTTCGCGGTCGTGGGCGCGAACGGCGCGGGCAAGTCGACGTTGCTGCGCACCCTGGCCGGACTCCACCCCACGCCCGGCCGTATCAGCTTCGACGGCGAGGACGTCACCACCGAATCCGCCCACGGCCGCGTGCGCCGCGGGATCGTGATGGTGCCCGAGGGGCGGCGGTTGTTCCGTTCCTTGAGCGTGGAGGAGAACATCCGCATCGGGCAGGTGAACGCGCGGCCCGGCAGCTGGGACGTGGCCGCCTGCTACGACCTGTTCGCCTGGATGGGCAAGCGCCGGCACGAGCGCGTCAGTCACCTGTCCGGGGGAGAGCAACAGCAGGTGGCGATCGCGCGGGCGCTCGTGGCCAACCCGAGGTTGCTGCTGCTGGACGAGATCTCGCTAGGACTCGCTCCGGTGATCGTCCAGCAGATCTACCGGGTGCTACCCACCTTGCTCGAGCAGGGCATCTCGATCCTGCTCGTCGAGCAGGACGTCGCGCAGGCGCTGCGGGTCGCGAACCGGTTCCAGTGCCTGCTCGAGGGGCGCACCACCTTGCAGGGGACGTCTGCCGACTACACCGCGCAGGACGTCGAGGCCGCGTACTTCGGATTCGCCTCGAAGGACGCGTCGTGATCTGGATCAACGCCATCGTGCAGGGGCTGCTCCTCGGCGGGCTGTTCGCGCTGTTCGCCTGCGGCCTGTCGTTGCTGTTCGGCGTGCTCGGGATCATCAACCTCGCGCACGGGGACCTCGCCGTCCTCGGCGCGTACGTCGCGGTCGCGCTGCTGCCCTCGGTGCACTCGAACGCGTTGTGGGCGCTGCTGTTCGTACCGCCGATGTTCGCGATCTTCGGCTACGTCTCGCAGCGGACCCTGCTGCAACGAAGCATGGACAGCGGGCCGCTGACCACGCTGCTCGTGACCTTCGGGCTCTCGGTCGTGCTGCAGAACGCGCTGCAGGAGGGCTTCTCCGCCGACAGTCACTCGCTGAGCGTGGGGTCGCTGGTGACCAAGGCGTTCCACCCCGACTCGTCCATCTCGATCAGCTATCTGCGGCTCGGCATCCTGGTCGCCGCGGTGATCATCCTGGTCGCGGTCCAGTTGTTCCTCGGCGGCACCAGCACAGGGCGGCAGATCCGGGCGCTGTCGGACGACGTGGAGGCCGCGTCCATCGTCGGGATCAACACCCGGCACGTCGCTGGTATCGCAGCGGGCATCGCCTTCCTGACGGTCGCGATCGCCGGTCTGGCCGACGGAATGTACGCGCAGTTCGCGCCTACGAGCGGTAGCCAGTTGCTGCTGTTCGGCTTCGAAGCGGTGATCATCGGCGGCCTCGGCTCGCTGTGGGGCACGCTGCTCGGCGGCTGTGTGTTGGGCCTGGCCCAGACCATCGGTGCGCAGGTCGACCCGACGATCGGCGTGCTGGTCGCGCATCTGGTGTTCCTCGCGATCCTCGCGGTGCGCCCGAGCGGACTCATGCCCGCGGCGGTGGAGGCCTAGTGAGCGAGCAGACGGAGTTGGACAAGACCGAGTCGATGGCGCCGCCGCCACCGACGAGGCGGATTCGGCGGTCGACCCGCGCCTCGCGCTGGGCGATCGCTCCCGGTGTGGTGGGACTGGTCGTGCTGGCCTACCTGCCCTACCTCGTCAGCCCGAACAGCACCACGACCCTGGTCGACTTCTTCATCCTGCTCACGCTCGGGATGACGTGGAACCTGCTCGCCGGTTACGCGGGCCTCGTGTCGGTCGGCCAGCAGGCCTACATCGGCGTCGGCGCGTATGCCGTGCTCTGGCTTGCCCAGCACGGGCTCGAACCGTTCGTCGCCCTGCCGGTCGCGGCCGTGTTCTGCGCGGTCGTGGCGATGCCGCTGTCGTGGTTGGTCTTCCGGCTGCGCGGCGGTTACTTCGCGATCGGGACGTGGGTCGTGGCCGAAGTGCTGTCGTTGCTGACGATCCGCGATTCGTCGCTCGGCGGCGGGACGGGCACCAACCTGCCCGGCCTCGACGGGTTCGACCCCGTCGTGCTCGGCGCCTACACCTACTGGGCCGCGCTCAGCGTCGCGGTGCTCACCCTGATCGCGTGCTACGTCGTGCTGCGCAGCCGTGTCGGCCTCGCCCTCACGGCCGTGCGCGACGACGAACGGGCCGCCCGTGCGGTCGGCGTACTGGTCCCGCGCGCCAAGCGGATCGTGTACCTGATCGCGGCACTCGGAGGTGGCGGTGCAGGCGCTCTGCTGGCCATCAGCCAGCTGAACGTGCAGCCGAACAATGTCTACGGCGTCCAGTGGTCCGCATACATGATCTTCGTCGTCCTGATCGGCGGGATCGGTACCCTCGAGGGACCCATCATCGGCACGATCGTGTTCTTCACGCTGCAACAGACCCTCGCCAACCAGGGCGCGTGGTACCTGATCATCCTGGGTTCGCTCGCCGTGTTCATGGCCGTCTGGATCCGGCAAGGACTCTGGGGCCCGCTCGACCGTTGGGGCCTGCGGCTGTTCCCCGTGGGCTACCGCGTGCTCGGAGCACGCTCCGAACGGACGTGACCGGGCCGACGACGATGTCGATCGCCGAGGCCGCGGCGGCGCTGGAGCGTCGCGAGCTCAGCGCGCTGGAACTGACCGAGGCGTACCTGGACCGGATCGCGGCGTCCGAACCCGAGCTGAACGCATACGTCGCGGTGACGGCCGACGCTGCGCGTGCGGCAGCCGAGCAGGCGGACCGGTTGTTGCGACGGGGCGGTGCGGTTGGCGCGCTGTGCGGCATCCCGCTCGGCATCAAGGACCTGTACGACGTGGCCGGCGTGGCGACCACCGCCGGTTCGCCGCTACTGCGCCAGGCCGTCGCCGGCTCCGACAGCACGGTCGCGGTCCGGCTGCGGGCTGCCGGGGCGGTGCTCCTCGGCAAGCACAGCACGCACGAGTTCGCCTGGGGCGGCACTACCAACAACCCGCACCTCGGGCCGACCCGCAACCCGCACGACCGCGCCCGCATCCCGGGCGGTTCGTCCGGCGGTTCGGCGGCGTCCGTCGTGGCCGGCTCGTGCGCGGGCGCCTTCGGTACCGACACCTGTGGCAGCATTCGCATCCCCGCTGCCCTGTGCGGTTGCGTCGGCCTCAAACCGACCTTCGGACGGATCAGCCTGCACCGCGTGGTGCCGCTGGCGTACTCGCTCGACCACGGCGGCCCGCTCGCACGCACGGTGCGAGACGTCGCGCTGCTGTACTCGGCCGTCGCCGGCTTCGATGCCGCCGACGCGCGCACGCTGCCCGTTGCGGTTCCCGACGTGGTCGCCGAACTGGAGAGCGGTGTGTCCGGGCTGCGGGTGGGGCGCTTGCGCGGCTGGTTCGAGGACGTGCTCGACCCGGATGTGCGGTGCGCGCTCGATCGTGCGAGCGAGGCGTTGGCCGATGCCGGCTGCACCGTGAGCGATGTGCTGCCGGCCGGCACCGATGCGCCCGTGGACGACGTCTTCACCGTGGTCGCCGCGGACGCGGTGCCGTGGCACTGGGCCACGTTCGGACGCGACGCCGAGGGTTACAGTCCCGCACTGCGCGCACAGCTCGCCGGTGTCCCCGGTGCTGAGGCCGCGGCGCGCGCACGCGAGGCGGTCGCGGTCGAGGTGGCCGCGTTGCTCGACGCGCTGCGCGGGGCGGATCTCCTGTTGTGTGCGAGCGTTCCCGCGCCCGCGCCGCTCATCGGCGAGGAGCGGGTGAACGTCGACGGACACGAGCTGCACATCGAATGGATGCTGACCCGCCTGACATCGGTGTTCGACGCAGCCCGACTGCCCGCACTGTCCGTGCCGTTCGGCCGATCGCGGGACGGCCTGCCGGTCGGCGTCCAACTGGTGGGGCGGCACCTGGACGAGGGCACCGTACTGCGCGCCGGCCGCGAGCTCGAGCGCCGCGAGGGGAGCCGCCCGTCCTCGAAGATCCGGAGCTCGAGGGACGACGATCGCTGAGACCGTGGTTTCGCGGATCCTCGGAGAGGGTAGTGGCTTTGGCGAGCCGGCGACCGCCGGCCTTTGTCGCGAGAACGGGGCCGGATGCTCGCAGCGTTACTGCTCGCCGGTCTGCTGGCAGCACCGATCGCCACGGTGATGCTCTTCGTGCGGATGCCGATGCGGGGACGCGCGACGGGGGCGTGGCCGACGACCCGGCGCTTCCTGTTCGCGGTGGTGACCACCGTCGTCCTGGCAGCGGTCGTGGCGGGGTTGCTCGCGCTCATCGGCGTCACCCGCGACAACCTGATCGCGGGCGCCGCGGCGCTCGTCGTCGTCAGCCTGTTCTGGATGCCGGTGACGCGGCGTTGGAGTGCGCGCGCACACCTGTGCTGGTCCGCGACGACCTACCTGTTCCTCGGCTACCTCGCGTTCATGCTGCGCTGGACGTTCATCTCGCACCTCGG
>Ga0164242_10009490_pt1 | contig 10489 bp, 8 predicted proteins | sample OricomgcompostMG_FD_108783 | JGI IMG/M metagenome (GOLD analysis project Ga0164242, IMG submission 108783) | Miracle-Growth compost microbial communities from Emeryville, California, USA - Original compost - Miracle growth compost (MG) ... | reverse complement strand
GGCGGTCATAGCGTAGGGGAAACGCCCGGTCCCATCCCGAACCCGGAAGCTAAGCCCTACAGCGCCGATGGTACTGCAACCGGGAGGTTGTGGGAGAGTAGGACGCCGCCGAACACAACCCCTAGGTGAGGGGCCCCGCCAAATCGGGTGAGCAGCCACCAACACACCATGTGTTGGGACGGCGCCACCCCCGGCAGGGCCCCTCCCTTCTTTTATGCCCAAGAATTCCTGGGCTGCACCGGAGCGTCGCCAAGCAGTCGGCGTCCACTACCCCCGCCTGCGGGTACCGCAATTTCCCACCTGAACGCCCAACGGGCAGGCACACGTCCAATCACAGGGCACCGCGCCCACCCATGGCTACCGCAACTTCTCACACGAACGCCCAACGGACAGACACACGTCCGGCAACCACTCGGCTGAGGAATGCTGGAGGTGGTGCGAAGGTGCGAGCGGGCGTCGGGCGCCGCCCTGCAGCCCACCCGCGGCCGGGGCCTCAGCCCCTGTAGAACGCTCTCCGGGAGTCTCCGCCTTGTCTCAGAGATGCGTGGTGCCGCTCGTGCCCGAAGGCTTGGAACCGGTGACCTTGTAGTTGACCAATTCGACCAGGGCCCCCAGCTTGTTCCCGCCGACTCCCCAGCCCTGAGCAGACACCGCATCGAAGTGGAGGAGACCCACATTCGGGTCGTCTTCGCCGCCGTCGAACCATGAGGCTGCTGCATCGTTCCATAGCTCACTGACCTTGCTTCGATCCTGGACGAGGTGAACACGCCCGGCTACGGACAGCCATTCGCCGGTGTGGGCAAACGCAAGGTTGGCTTCGGAGGTGCCCCGCACTGAAGAGGCTTGCTCGCCCTGTAGTCCGATGAAGAACCACGTTGTTGCATCGTCCTCGACCTGCTGCACCGTCATCGGGTGCGCGTGGAGATGCCCATCCTCAGACACGGTGGTGAGCATGACCGTGCCGTTCTTGCGCATCGTCTCGAGAACCGCCGAGGTATCCATTTCGCTCATGGTGCCACTCTCCTGTGTTTGTGTTCGACCAACGCTCATGAGCCAGTCATCCGACCGTTTGCTCGGCTCGCATGGTGCGTTTTGAGTAGCCGACTTCTCCAGCCGCGTCCGGTGCGCGTGCGTTGTCCGTGACGAAGTTCGATGTCGCCGCCGGCCCACTCGGGATCAGACGCGGACAGGGCTTGTTCGCCGGACCCCTCCGGCTGCAGTGAGGTGCGGAAGGCCTCTTCCACGCCCATGACTGTCTGTTCCCTGCCCTCCAGGAGCCCGTGCTGATTCCTTTCGGCACGCCCTGTGAGATCCTCCCCGAGGCTCGGGATCAGGGCCCTCACCGTGGGGCCGGGCAGCCCTGTGATCCACTGGGCCGGGGCCGAAACCAGAAGGTATGGGACGTTGAAAACGTTGATGAAGCGTCGTCCCAAACCAGCCACCTGCGCGAAGGTACGTACGAGTTGGCGGTAGCTGAGGATGTCCGGTCCCACGACGTCCACTGACGTGGTGGGAGTGGTGGTCTCGAGCGCTGCGACGAGTGCGGTCAGCGCATCGGCGGTGGCCACCGGCTGAATTTTGGCGCTCATGAACTTAGGCAGGGGGATCACGGGCATCCGTTCCACCAAGCGGCGAATGAGCTCAAAAGATGTGGAGCCTCCACCGATCAGAATCCCGGCCCGCAGAGCAATCACGCTGGGCACACCACTGTCCCTGAGCGCTTTTTCGACCTCGAGACGGGATGAGAGGTGCGTGGAGAGTTTGCCGTCTGTCGGTACCAGCCCCCCGAGGTACACCACTCGCTGGACCCCGGCATCGACACAAGCGCGCCCGAAGATCTTGGCCAGCTTCAGATCCTGCTGCGCAAAACCGGTACCTGACATGGAATGCAGCAAGTAGAACGCGGCCTCTGTCCCTTCGAGAGCGTCTCGTACTTGCCTCTCATCCGCAGCATCCATGCGCGCGACGTCCGCGTGAGTGCCCCACGTGAACGCGGCGGCTCGAGCAGGCGAGCGCATGGCAGCCGTGACGTCGTAGCCGCGATCGAGGAGCCGAGGAATCAAGCGGGAACCGACGTACCCCGACGCCCCGGTGACCAAGACCCTGGCAGGCCGGTCCCCTGCCCGGCCACGAGCCCGCTCCCTCGGTTGCATGCTGATGATTCCCACCCCCCTTGCTTGGCACCAGTCTGGTCCTTCTCGGAGATGAAGAGAAGGGAGGACGCCGTATCGGCGCGCATGAGTTGGCCCGTGCCATGCACGCCTGCCAGACTCGCGACATGACTCTCCTGCGCCCGGGTGTCCCCACTGCATCCTGGGTCACTCTTGCCTTGGGCTGTGCCTTCCTGGGCGTGGCCTTTGCCGGTGCGAGTATCCCACCGGTCTTCGTCTCAAGTTCGCTCCTGGTCGCCGCAACGTGGTTCAGCGGCGGAGTGATCCTCCACCGTGCCATGGCGGTGGGCCGCACGCCGCCGGCGATCGGACGTGAGGGGAGTGCCCTGCGGCGTCGCCCACTCGCTCTCGGAGCCGGGGCGACGAGGGGGCGTCCAGGAGCTGCGCGTGCCTACCGGCTGGCCGCGCTCGTTGCTCTGGGCACAGTGGTGTTCTTCTTTGCCGGCGCATGGGTTCTCAGCGTCATTCCATGGACGGCTGGGCTGGTCCATGCTGCCGCCGCTTCGGCTTCATGGACGCCATTGTGGCTCACGGTTGCGTTGGCAACCATCACGGGCTGGGGCGAGGAGACATTTTTCCGGTGGGGCCTGCCGAACGCCTGGAGCCGCAACGGACAGTGGTGGGCGCTGGGGATCTACACGCTCTCAACGGTCTTCACCGGAAATCTGGCCTTGGTCCTCGCTGCGCCCATGCTGGGGGTGGTCTGCCAGTTCGTGCTCAACGCCACCGGTCGCCTAGGAGCTGCCTGTCTCGTCCACACGGGTTTCAGTCTAGGAATCGTTGGATTGGTGCCGCTCGTCTTCGGGACGTGACGCGTTGGGTGGTGGGGGCTCGTTGTTCATCCGAGCGGCAGTGGGAGCGCCGACGTCGAATCGTGCGCCCTTGGAGATCCGAACCGGCCCACGGACAGCCGTGACCTCCACAGCGTTGCCCCGCTGGGTGCTCTGGAGCCGGCCGGACCTCACTTCTTGACCGATGCTCTCGCGGACAACGACCATGAGGTCCCGCCAGTGCCCGCCCCCGACGGCTCTGGCGACGTCGCTGGGGCAAATGCTCTTGTCAACTCGGTGCCTCAGAAGGGCGTTGGCCGTGGCGACGATTCGCCGTTGCCTGTCCTCCGCGCTCGGCTTGTCCCACCAAGGTGCGCCACGTTCGCCCAGGGCGGTCTTGGCGTCCGAGACCCGTTCGCGTGCTCCAGCTTCTCGGTCCTTGACGGCTCGGCGAGCGGACATCAGCTCATCGACGAGTTCTTGACGCAGCCCGCCGGGGATCGAGGGATCCGACGCCCGCCAGCGGCGACCATGAATGAGGATGTAGTGCCCGTCATCCGTATGGGGTGCTCCATCAGCGCTCATGGCAGAGAGCCCTGAGTATCGATGGGGTCACGCCGCCAGGAGCTTTCATGGCGGACGACGTTGTGGGCCAGCGGCAGTTGATGTGAGGGGCTCTCGACAATGTGCATGAGGTAGCCGGCGGTGTTGACGAAGGCTGCTATGTCAGATCGCTTGACACCCGAGGGGAACGTCAAACGACGACGCAGTATCGCCTCGTCCTCGACGCAATAGGCCCCTACCAGGAATCCCCGTATCGATTCGCCGCGCACAGTGGCCTCGGTTCGGACCCAACGAGGATCGACGAGGACATCGACGGAGGTGGATCTCATCTGTGTGCGATTCATGTGCAGGCCGACGAGTCCCTGCCCGTCTCTGTCCTGCTTGACGAAGGCAACGGACGCCAACGTCATACCGCATCCGTCGAGCACGGCACGGCCGGGCTCACACCTGAGCTCGAGATGTCGTTCATTCAGCATTTGCGCGATGCTGGGAGCGTCATCGCCCGCTGAAGCCGGTTCCGCGAAGCCGAGTATGGAGTCCAGCCACGGTCCGCGCACCGGGGACTGCCAGAACGGGTAGAGCGCCGAAGATGGTCGATCGGACAGGGGGTCCGTCAAGCCGAGGCGGTCGCCCTTCCACGTGGAGTTGCCATCAGTGTCCTGCTCCAGCGCGCTCCAGAAGGTTCGCCAATTCTTTCCATCCTCGAGGTAGCTCATGGGGACGCCCCCGCCCATGTCGATGAACTCGACGGGGTGGCCTCGGCCTCGCAGGGTATCGACGAAGTGGCACGCGTGCCTGAGCATGCGGCGCCGTTCGTCGGCGGAGTAGCCGTTGAGATGGAAGTGGACTCCCTCGACATGCACGTCGGTCGAGCTCAAGGCTTCGCGCTCTGCGGCTGATGCGGTGAGAGCCGTGAGCCATGCTGCGTCGGTGAGACCGAAACGAGAAGCGGGGATCTTGGGATCTGACGGGGCCAGACGCAGAGCCACACGGGCTCGGGCCGATCCTTCAGGAAGTGAGGTGGTGATCTGTCTGAGGTCAAGGAGTTCGTCCTGGTTGTCCAGACTGATGATCACGCCGGACCGCACGGCCAGCTCCAGCAATTCACGCGATTTCACTGCAGCGGTCACGATCAGATCGTTCGCGCGCACCCCCCTGTCCAGGCACTGCTGCAATTCGTGCAGTGAAGCGACGTCGAGGCCAAGCCCTCCCTGCGCGGCGGCATCGACCAAACCGAGGGTCTTGTTGGCCTTACGAGCTACGAAGACTCGCAGCCTGAGGCCGTGCGCTGCGGCGGATTCGGTCAATTCGCCCGCATTCCGCGCCAGAGCAGAGAAATCGAGCACGTTCACAGGGGAGCCGTGCTCCTGAAGCAGTTGCTGGCACGCCGCTGGGTTTGCCAGCAGTTCTTCCATCCACGGCTCGGTGCGTGCGGTGAGCGGTGGCTCTCCGTGACAGGCAGGCATGTCGGAAGTCGTCATGCTTTGGCTCCTTGGGTGGGCGCATCAGCGAGGCGTGTCGTGTAGCGCTGGAGGAAGCCGACCGCCCAGGTGCGGAACTCCGGCCGCAAGGCTCGCTGGAGGGAATCGTGGCCCATGGTCGCATCAGAGGTGGGGCGCCCGAGCGCGCTCAGACCTGGAGAGATCGTTCCATCCGCGCGCAGACACTGACCGTCGGATTGTGTGAACACGCCCCGCTCACCGGGACGCACCAGGACTTGACCATCGCGGAGCAGCGCCGCCCACAGGGGGGAGGTGGCTGGCGTGGAGCAGTTCGCAGGCCCACACGGCGTCCCTCCTGCCGTGTCCCAGGCGCGCGGGCGTCGGAGCACTCCGGGGCCCGGGGTATGGGCGCGGACTCGAAGTGCAGTCGCGCCCGATACGGTTTGCGCAGGGGAACGGTGAGCGAACAGAAGCCGCGACCGGGAGAGTTCGAGGAGTCTTTCGATCGTGGAAGCAGGCGGTCCAAAGGCCCAACGTTCCAGTCGCGCTGCCCGATGCAGAAACGATGCCCATTCCTGTTCTCGACGCGGGGCCCGATCCAGGCCGACCACGATGTCCGGGTATCCGCCGGCCCAGGCGCGTCCCCACCACCAGCGAGGGTCTGAGTCGACCCTTCCATCTGCCCGGGTCAGGTCATCTGTCCAGCGGCGCGCGGTCGCAGCGCTGATGTCCCCCGCAGCCAGGTGGGGCTGTGTCCAAATCTTCATCAGAGACCGCTGCTCTACTTCGATCCCGTGACTTGCCGCGGCTGCCTGAGCAGCTCGGCATAGGACGAGCCACCAGTCGCGGTCCGGGTGTGCGCGCCCACGCAATGCACGCGTGTGGGGCAGGATGGCTTCGGACTCCGCCGCTGTCGAATACTGAGGCTTCGGGAGCATGCTCTCCCCGGACCGGCTCCATAGCGTGATGCGACGTGGCTCTCTGCCCGAGGGAACGTACTCGAGGCGGCCTCCCCGGCTGCGCGCATAGGAGCCGCCGCGGCCCAGGGTGAGGTCGGCGACGATGTCGAACGCGGTGAGGGATGCTCCTTCGAGGACGACCTCGACTGGATCGTCCGTTGCTGCGGTGCCCGCGAGAGCCCGATGCTCGGGCAGCGTGTTGGCGGCGTGGCCGGTTGCCATGAGCACCTCGTGTGCCACGGCAGCAGCACCGCTGTCGAAGGCGATCTTGTACCCCCCGGCTGGGCCGAGTGGGACGACGGAGTTGACCCGCGCGGAGAGGTGTGTCAGCGCCCAATGCCGCGAGCATCTCAGGCGATCGAAGCACCATGCGAGATACGCGCCAACGTGTGCTCGGGCAGGGTAGGCCTCCTTTGCCCCGGAGAACTCGAGAAAGGTCAAAGGAACACTGGGGCAACGCAGATCGATCATGCCCGCGTCGGCGTTCAGGGAAAGGTGATCCGGCTGAGCCGGATCCCAGATGAGACCAGCACCCGGCGTGGTCGGCTCCACCACGAGGATGCGCGGGCCACGGCGGCCAGTGCGTCGAACGGCTTCCTCACCGTCAGCGAGGTCAATCTCCAGTTCGGCCAGAGCTCGCATGGCTGTCGGTCCGCCGCCGACGATGACCAGGTCGAATCTACTCACGTTGGGCCGAAGGGGTTGTCGGTGGAGAGTGTCTGCGCATCCAGGCGTGCGTTCGGCAGTTCCGCGGCGACCCAGGCGTCGCTGTAGACAGTCGGGAGGTATGGGGTCCCTCCGTCATGCATCAAGGCCGCGACCAGCTCGTCTGCGGCGAACTGGTCGGCGTGGGCGCCCATGGCGGCGACGACGGCTCCGGTGGATGCCCCGGCCAGGAGGCCCTCTCTTCGGGCCAGGATCCGGCACCCGAGCACCATGTCGGCCTCGTGCACACGGACAACGACATCCGGCTGCGCCTGTTCGGAGAGTTCGGTGGTGACGCCTGCTCCCAGCCCGGGCAGCCTGCGGTCTGCAGCTTTGCCGCCGAAGAGCACAGAGCCTTCGGCATCGACGCCGATGAGTTGCGTGGCCCAGGCGTTCTCGACGATGGCCTGTTGGCAACCGAGCAGCGTTCCGGTGGTACTCATGGCCACGTACAAGCGTGTCGGAGGTCGTCCCAGGGACTCCACCAGCTCGGGCAACGTGCCCTCGCGATGAGCGCGCGGATTATCGGGGTTGGAGTACTGGGACGTAGTGACCGCTCCTGGCAGGTCCGCCAGGAGTTGTTGTACCCGCTCGCGTCGCGCGCGCAAGCGGTTGCCGTCGGAAGGAGTGGAAACGAGATCGACACTTGCGCCGAATGCTCGCATGGTTTCGCACGCCGCTTGGTTGGCGCGTTCGTCGACGACAGCAGTGAAGTGCACGTCAAGCAGAGCGCACTGCCGGGCGAGGGCGATGCCGAGGTTGCCGGAGGTGGATTCCACGACGTTGCCGCCGCGCGTCAGTTCCCCCCGCGCGAGCATGCCGCTCAGCAGGGAGTAGGCGGTGCGTTCCTTGGTGCTGCCGGCCAGCTGCAAGGAATCCAGTTTCATGAACAGTGGGGTGCGGACGCCAGGGAAAAGGCGCGTGAGCTGTGTGGTCGGAGTGGGGCGCGGAGCCAGGTGATCGTCCTGGATCACTGGGGCATCACCGGCCCTCACGTTGTTTGCGTCTTCGAGGGGAGCAGTGGAGGGCGCGGCATGATGGCAGCCTACGCGTGCCGCCGCCGACTATCGAGGGCAATAACCCATCCGCGCAGGGCGGCATGTGCCAGGGAGCCGACACCGATGAGCGGGCCCGGGGGACGTCGACCGATGAAGGTGGCCTGTCCGCCGTCGTGCACCGGGTCGCGCCCACAGCGAACACCACTCCTGTGGCGAGGCGCCGGCTAGGCCAGGGCGATAGGCTCGGTGGTGGCGCGCGTCACGGAGACTGCACGCGCGGGATGAGCAACGCGCCCGACCCCAGCAGCAGCAGGAGGAATCTTCATGTCCGTCCCCCGTCCGCAGGATGACCTCTACCGGTCCGTGAACCACGACTGGTTGGCGGAGGCCACGATCCCGGGTGATCGCGGCAGCTACGGTGCCTTCGAGATCCTCCGCGACCGTTCCGAGCAGGACGTGCGCGAGCTCATCGAGGAATCAGCGGAGACGGTGGATCGCGACGACGCGGACGCCAATGAGGCGCAGCGGCGCATCGCCGCGCTGTGGACGTCGTTCATGGCAGAGGAGCGCATCGAGCAGCTGGGCGCGGACCCCCTGCAGGAGACGCTGACGCGCATCCGTGAACTGCAGGACTTGGACGGCTTCCTCACCCTGGCGGGGGAGCTGTACGTCCGCGGCGTCTCCGGGTTCGTGGATGCCGGCGCCTCCAGCGATGCCGGTGACCCGGACGTGAACCTGTTGACCTTCCTGCAGTCCGGCATCGGCCTGCCGGACGAGTCCTACTACCGCGAGGACTCCTTTGCCGAGATCCGCGACGAGTACGTCAAGCACCTGACGCGCCTGCTGACCCTGGCCGGGCAGCCGGATCCCGAGCAGAGCGCCAAGGGTGTCATGGCCCTGGAGACCGCCATCGCCTCCCACCACTGGGATGCCGTGAAGTGCCGCGACGCCGTGGCACGCTACAACCGCATGAGCGGCGATGACCTGTTGGACCTGGCGCCCGCACTGGCCACCTGGCTGGCCGGCGCCGGCATCGACCCGCGGTACTGGGGCACCGTGGACGTGTGGCAGCCCGACTTCCTCACGGGCCTGCAGCAGGAACTGGACTCCCAGGAGCTCGCGTCCTGGAAGGTGTGGCTCGTGGTGCAGTACGTCCGCTCCCGCGCCCCGTACCTCTCCTCCGACTTCGTCACGGAGAACTGGTCCTTCTACTCCCACATCCTCGGCGGTGCCACGGAGCAGCGCCCTCGCTGGAAGCGTGGGGTCGCGTTCGTGGAGGGCGGCGTGGGCGAGGACGTGGGCAAGCTCTTCGTCGAGCGGCACTTCCCGCCGAGCTCCAAGGAGCGCATGGACCAGCTCGTGGAGCGGCTGTTGGCCGCGTACCGGGCCTCCATCACCGAGCTGGAGTGGATGTCGCCGGCCACGCGGGAGCGTGCTCTGGAGAAGCTCTCCAAGTTCCGCCCCAAGATCGGCTATCCGGTGAAGTGGATCGACTACTCCTCGCTGCGCCTGTCCCCGGAGGACCTGGTGCACAACGTGGAGGAGATCGCGGCCTTCGATCTGCGGCGTGAGCTGCAGAAGATCGAGGACGGCGTGGACAAGGACCTCTGGTTCATGTTCCCGCAGACGGTGAACGCCTACTACCACCCGTTGTTGAACGAGATCGCCTTCCCGGCTGCCATCCTGCGCGCCCCGTTCTTCGACCCGGAGCGGGACGACGCGGCGAACTTCGGTGCCATCGGCGCCGTGATCGGGCACGAGATCGGTCACGGTTTCGATGACCAGGGCTCGCAGTTCGACGGCGACGGTGCACTGAACAACTGGTGGACCGACGAGGACCGTGCCGCCTTCGAGGAGCGCACGGGCGCCCTCGTGGCGCAGTACGAGGCGCTGGTCCCGCCGGAGGCTCCGGAGCATCACGTGAACGGCAAGCTCACCCTGGGCGAGAACATCGGTGACCTGGGTGGCCTCGGGATCGCCTACCAGGCGTACCGCGCGGCCGTCGCCGAGCGTGGGGACGACCCCACGGACACTGTCGACGGCGTCACCGGGGACGTGCGCTTCTTCCAGGCCTGGGCCACGGTGTGGGGTTCACTCACCCGCCCGGAGACCATGGTCACGCGCGTCACCACGGATCCGCACTCGCCGGCCGAGTTCCGCGCCAACCAGGTGGCGCGCAACCTGGACGCGTTCCACACGGCCTACGGCACGGGCCCGGAGGACGCCATGTGGCTGGAGCCGGAGGATCGCGTCACCATCTGGTGACCCGCCTCCGGTAGGCGCGGGGGCCCGGGGCTTGGGGACGGTTTCCCGCTCCGGGTGCTGTGCCCGACGCCGCGGGGTGACCTCACGCGCGTGAGGTCACCCCGCGGCGTCGGGCACCACCTGCCCTGTGATTGGACGTATGAACGCCCAATGGACGCGCAGGTGAGAAATTGCGGTACGCGGGGGCGTGGTCAGTCGCCCGTGAGCCAGTCGGCCACCACGCCGACCGCGTTGTGACGGACCGCCGGGATGGAGCCGTGGAAGCCGCGGGGCGCCACGCGCAGCTGGGAGCCGGGGACGGCCTTCGCCAGGGCCTCGGTGGTGGCGTGGAAGTACTCGGCGCTGCGTTCGCCCACCACGAAGAGGGTGTTCCTGGGCAGCCCGGCGAAGTCCTCGGCGGTGGCGGAGCGGCGCAGTGCGGCGGAGAGTTCGGCCACGGCGGCGGGGAACACGGCCTTGCCGATCTTGCGCAGGGGCGTGCGCAGGCTCAGCGCCAGCGCGCCTGCGCTCATCCAGGTGGGGGCCTTGGACAGGGTGGGGGTGGCGCCGAACCAGCGGTCGGCCAGGTCCATGGCGCGCCCGTAGTGGCCGGCGTCCACGGCCTGCTCGAAGTCG
>Ga0164242_10009489_pt1 | contig 10490 bp, 8 predicted proteins | sample OricomgcompostMG_FD_108783 | JGI IMG/M metagenome (GOLD analysis project Ga0164242, IMG submission 108783) | Miracle-Growth compost microbial communities from Emeryville, California, USA - Original compost - Miracle growth compost (MG) ... | reverse complement strand
GTGCGGGACAACAAGACGCTGACCTTGCAGGAGAACCGCGCCAAGGACGTCATCGCCGGGGAGAAGACCGCACGGACACCCCGGTTCGTGAAGACCACCAATGGCACCAGGTCCCTGGACGTGGCCTCGCTCGCCCGTGCCAGGCGCCTGGTCGGGCTGAAGGGCTACGTCACCAACATCCCCGCCGCGATCATGGACCCCGACGAGGTGATCGGGTCCTATCACGACCTGTGGCGAGTCGAGCAGTCCTTCCGGATGTCCAAGACCGACCTACGCGCCCGGCCGATGTTCCACCACAAGCGCGAGTCGATCGAGGCCCACCTCACGATCGTGTTCGCCGCGCTCGCCGTCGCGCGCTACCTACAGCAGCGCACTGGGGTCAGCATCAAGAAGCTCGTCCAGACCCTGCGGCCCCTGCAAGACATCACCATCACTCTCGCCGGCCAGACCATCGACGCGCGGCCGCAAATACCGGCCGACGTCCAGGAACTACTCGACCGCGTGACCCACTAAATCTGTGCAACTCAGGTGTGACGGACGTCTCAGGTTCATACCTTCGGAGGCTTCATGACCGCGAGATCGGTGCGGCTACGTGTCTCCGGTGGTCGATCGGCCGTCATCCGGCGGCTATTTCCAGGCGCATTCCATCGGCTGCAAGGCACAAGCCAGGAAGCCAGAAAAGGCGTCCGGATCAGTACCAAAGACGACGACGGTCTCCTCGCCGTCTGACACCATCCACGGCGCTTTTCCCGGGGTCGGCCTCAAGCCGGCGGCGCCGCCCCGTCCGGGGTCCGTTCAGCACCAAGGGAAGGCATAGCGAAATGCAGACCAAACGTTGGATCATCTCCGCGGCGGCAATCGCGGTGACGGCGCTGGTCGCCGCAGGATGTGGCTCGTCCTCCACTGCCGGGCCGACGACCGGCGCGTCGTCGCCTTCATCGGCTACGAGCGCGTCGGCAGGCACCTCAGCCGCCGCTGCGGCCAGCGGCTCACCGATCACGATCGGCTATATCAACGAAGAGAACGACCCGGCGGCCAGCTACCCCACGATCCGTGACGGTGCGAACGCGGCGGTGAGCTACATCAACAACCAGCTCGGCGGCCTCGGTGGGCACCCGATCAAGTTCGACGTCTGCCTGACCCAGCTCTCGTCCGGGGGAGCTCGCTGCGCCCAGCAGATGGTGCAGGACAAGGTGCGTGCCGTCACCGGTGGCATCAACCTCACCTCGACGCAGATCTGGCCGGTCCTCAAGCAGGCGGGCATCCCCTACTTCGGGATGTTCCCCGTCTTCTCCGCGGACTCCACCTCCGACGGCAACCACTTCTACTTCGGTGGCGGCAACCAGGCGACCTTCCCGGGCGCGGCCAAGTACATCGCCCAGCACGCGAAGAAGATCGACGTCCTGTCCGCGGACGTCTCGCTGGACGAGATCAAGCAGCTAACGCAGAGCGTCTTCACGGCGAACGGGGCGACCTCGGTCAACTACATCCCCGCGCCGCAGGGTCAGGCCGACTTCTCCTCCTACCTGGTCCAGATCGCGAAGGACCAGCCGGACGCGGTGCTCGTCGTCTTCCCGAACCCCGACTGCGAGAAGATCATGCAGGAGGCCCCCTCCGTCGGGCTCAACACGCAGATGTACTACATCTCCTCGTGCGCGAGTCAGCAGATCTTCCAGACGGCCGGCTCCGCGATCGCCGGTGCCCGGTTCATCCTGGACACGACGTCCTTCGGGGACAGCAGCGATCCGCAGGTCGCGGCGTACCTCCAGGCCATGAAGGCCGACGGCCAGAGTCAGAACATCGACGGGTTCTCGCAGGACGGCTTCGCCGACGTCATGAACCTGTACGGCATCCTCAAGCGCGCGGGCGGCCCGTCATCGACGGCCGCTTCCATCAAGAAGGCGGCCCTCTCCTCCCAGTCGCAGGCAGGCTTCATGAGCCCGGACTACGACTGCGGCAACCCGCCGCTGAAGTCGGCCACCGCCGTTTGTGGCGTCGGCGGCAGGATCGCCCAGCTCGGCAGTGATTCGACCACGCTCGCCGACATCGGCGGCGGCTGGCTGACGGCCGGCTGAGCGCCTGACGACGAGCGCATGAGCGCAGGAGTAAGCCGATGAGTCTCTACTTCATCTTCGCCGTCCTCGGCCTGGGCTCCGGAGCGGTCTACGCCTCCTTCGGCATCGGCCTGGTCACGACCTACCGAGCATCCGGAGTCATCAACTTCGCGTACGGCGCAACCGCGATGACCGCCACCTACGTCTACGCCTACCTGAGGTCGACCGGCGACCTCACCGTCCCGATCAAGGGCATCGGCGGCATCAGCCTGGGCGGTCCGATGTCCATGATGCCGGCAGCGGTGATCGCGGTGCTGTTCTCGTGCGTGCTCAGCATCGTCCTCCACGTCTTGGTCTTCCGGCCGCTCCGGCATGCGCCGACCCTGGCCAAGGCCGTCGCAGCGGTCGGCGTCATGCTGACGCTCGAGGCGCTGGTCGTTCTGCGCTACGGCTCCAACTCGGTGCTCGTCCGCCCGGTCCTGCCGTCCAAGCCGATCAACCTCTTCGGGCAGCTGGTGCCGCAGGATCGACTCTGGCTCAGTGGTGTGGCGATCGTGGTCGCCGTCCTGTTCGCCGTGATGGGTCGCTACACGCGGTTCGGCCTGGCCACCCGCGCCGCGGCGGAGAACGAGCGTGGAGCCAGCGCGCTCGGTTACTCACCGGACCGGATCGCCTGGACGAACTCACTGCTCAGCGGCGCCCTGGCTGCGATCGTCGGCATCCTGGTGGCGCCGGTCGTCTCCCTTGCTCCGGAGACCTACACGCTGCTGATCGTGCCGGCCCTCGGGGTCGCCCTGCTGGCCCGCTTCCAGTCGTTCGCCATCTGCGTGGTCGGCGGTCTGGTGATGGGCGCGTGTCAGTCGATGCTGCGGCACTGGGCGCTCAGCGCGGGGGGATGGGTGTCGCAGGCAGGCATCCAGGATGCGCTGCCCTTCGTGGTGATCGTCGTGGTGATCGCCTGGGGTGGGCGCGGGCTGCCCACACGAGGCGACGTGATCGATGGGAGGCTTCCGGCCGCACCCCTCCCGCGGCATGTCGCCGTCAACGCGGCGGTGTGGTTCGTGGTCGCGCTGGTCGCCCTCGTCGTCGTCGACTCCAGCTGGCGCCTGGCCCTGATCACCAGCTTGATCGAGGCGGTTCTGTGCCTCTCGATCGTCGTCCTCACCGGCTTCCTCGGGCAGGTGTCGCTTGCGCAGCTCACATTCGCCGGTGTCGCCGGGTTCTCGCTGTCCAAGTTCGGCCACAGCTGGGGGGTCCCGTTCCCGCTCAGTCCTGTCCTCGCCATCCTGCTGGCCGGCGTGCTGGGCCTCGTCGTGGGACTACCTGCCGTGCGCATCCGCGGTGTGAACCTGGCACTCGTGACCATCGCCGGGGCCGTCGCGGTCACCGATCTGGTCTTCAAGAACCCGGGCTTCACCGGCGGCTTCCAGGGAAGCCCGATCCCCGATCCACATCTGGGTGGGCTGAACTTCGCGATCGCCAGCCCGGGCCACTATCCGCGGCTGACGTTCGCCGTCCTCGTCCTGGTCGTCCTGGCCTTGCTCTGCGTGGGGGTGAGCCGCCTGCGGCTGAGCGCCTACGGTCGACGGATGCTCGCCGTGAGAGCCAACGAGCGTGCTGCGGCAGCTGTCGGCATCAACGTTGCGATGGTCAAGCTCTCCGGCTTCGGGCTCTCCTCGCTCATCGCCGGCGTGGGTGGTGTTCTGCTGGCGTACTCGCAACCCGGAGGGAACCTGTCCGCGGACTCCTACGCCGTCCTCGCCTCGATCGGGCTCTTCGCCATCGCCTACCTCGGCGGCATCGGGACGGTGTCCGGGGCGGTGGTCGGCGGCGTTCTGTGCACCGGCGGTCTGGTGTTCTTCGGGCTGTCCCAGCTCGCGTCCGGATTCCAGTCCTACCAGGCGCTCATCGGTGGTCTCGGCCTGGTGCTGACCGCGGTGCTGAACCCGGATGGCATCGCGGGTGGCGCCCTCACGTCCCTGGGCCGACTGCGGTCCAGATTGGCGCGACCACCGGCCACCGCGGACGGTGACGCGGCAGGTCGGCAGGACTCACCCGCGCCGCAAGGGGTTGCGTCGTGAGCGCGGCGTTGACGGTCTCCGGGCTGTCCGTCAGGTTCGGCGGCGTCCGGGCGGTGAACGGGATCGGGCTCCGCGTCGACGACAGTGCGATCGTGGGCCTGATCGGGCCCAACGGCGCAGGCAAGACGACGACCATCGATGCCATCTGCGGCTTCGTGGCCTCCGACGGGGAGGTCGCCATCCGGGGCCGCGACGTGAGCGGGGTCAGACCGCATCTGCGCGCCCGGAGCGGCATCAGTCGCACGTTCCAGACGCTCGAGCTCTTCGAGGACATGACCGTCGGCGAGAATCTCACCGTCGCCGCCGAGTCGCTGGGGATCCGGGAGCGTCGCAAGGCGTCCAGGGAGCGGGCGGCACGTGCCCTCCACCGAGTCGGGCTGGACACGGATCTAGATGTCGTCCCGCACGAGCTGCCCCACGGCGACCGCAAGCTGATCGCGGTCGCGCGTGCACTGATCGGTGAGCCGGCGCTCCTTCTCCTGGACGAGCCCGCAGCCGGCCTGAACTCCGCCGAGAGCGCGGTCCTCGGCCAGCGTCTGCGGCAGCTGCAGGGCGAAGGGACGGCGATCCTTCTCGTCGATCATGACATGGGTCTCGTCTCCTCGACCTGCGACCACGTCTACGTGCTGGACTTCGGCGAGGTCATCGCCGAAGGCCAGTACGAGCAGATACTGCACGACTCCCGTGTAGTCGCCGCCTACCTCGGCGGCACCGAGCAAGGAAGGAGTGCCTCATGACCAAGGAGTCATCCGGCGGGATCAGCGTCCGTGGGCTCTCGGCGGGGTACGCAGGCGTCCCCGTCGTTCACGACCTGGACCTGGACGTCGCACCCGGTGAGGTGGTCGCCCTGCTGGGCCCGAACGGCGCCGGCAAGTCCACCACCCTGTTGACCATCTCCGGTCATCTTGCTCCGCTCGGCGGACAGATCGAGGTCGAGGGCCGCGCCGTCGACCGGAATCCGCACCAGGTCGCACGTCGCGGGCTCGCCCACGTGCTGGAGGGTCGCTCTCTGTTCTACTCGCTCACGGTGAAGGAGAACCTTGCGCTCGGCGCCCGTCGCGGTGGGAAGTCCGTGGCCGAGGTGCTGGACATCTTTCCAGCCCTGGTGCCGCTCTTGAGCCGGAAAGCCGGCCTCCTGTCGGGCGGCGAGCAGCAGATGCTCTCGTTCGGACGGGCCATCGCGGGACGGTGCCGGGTGGTCCTTGCCGACGAGATGAGCCTCGGACTGGCCCCCGTGATCGTGGAGCGGATGCTGCCCGTCCTCCGCGATCTCGCCGACCGCGACGGGTGCGCAGTGCTTCTGGTCGAACAGCACATCCAGCTCGCGCTCGCGATCGCCGACCGCGCCTACATCCTGAACCACGGGGTCGTCGTCCATTCGGGTTCCGCCGCGGTGCTGCGCGAGGACTCCGCGCTGCTCCAGTCGAGCTACCTCGGTGCGGGCCCGCTGGACGAGGCGTCATGAGCCGGTCTGGCACGCGTCGTGCGGATCGAAGGGCTTGATCACGAACCCCGCCGCCCTCGCCGCGGGGGCGCCCGATCAGCGGCCCTCGGGTCACCGTCTCGACGCACTGTCGGTCCCCAAGGCGTCCGACCTGATCGCGGACGACCTGAGGGAGCGGATCCTGTCGGGCGCCCTCGCCGCTGGTACGCGGCTGCCCTCCGAGCGCATCCTCATCGCCCAGACCGGGCTGAGCCGTTCGACGGTGCGCGAGGCGCTCCGCATCCTGGAGGTCCAGGGGCTGCTCGAGATCCGGACGGGCCGCGACGGCGGCGCGCGCGTGATCCGGCCTCACTCAGGACACGTGACGACCTCGGTCACGATGCTGGTGCGCGGGCACCGTCTGGGACCTCGTGCGGTCCTGCAGGCCCGTGAGGCCGTCGAGCTCGCCTGCGCTCGGCTGGCGGCTCGTCGGACGTCGCCCGAGGGGTGGGCGATCATCGCCGCGGCCGAGCGCGCAGCGGCCGCCGGGCCTGAGGACGCGGCGACGGCCGACGTGGATTGGCACCTCGCGGTCGCCGCCGCCGCGGGCAACGAGTTGCTGCTCGGGCTTCTCACCGCCTTGGTGCCGTCGATCCATGCGGTCACGGCCGGATGCGGATGCGGCGGCCCTGCGCTCCGGTCTCGGATCATGCGCGAGCATGTCGCGATCGGTGATGCGATCCGCGCACGAGACGTCGACGAGGCGGTACGACGGTCGCGCGATCATCTCTCGACGCTGTCGTCGCTGGCTTCGGTGCCCCTGGGGTCACCTCACCCGCGCTGACCGAGCAACCGTGTCGGCCGCAGCCCGCGCCCCTCGTGACCGAGGACTGCTCACAGCCCGAGGAACTCGATGGCGTTCTCCCGCTTGATCCGCTCCTTGGTCTGATCCTTGAGCGGCAGCTCCTCCAGCTCGCGGACGCAGCGGCTGAGGTCGAAGCCGTTGCTGCCGAGCATGATCTTGCCGCGCAGTTGGCGGTCCATCGCCCTGACGAGCTCGGGGTCGAGCGTCTTCGGGAAGTACGCCGAGATGTCGCCGTACACGTTCGGGTGCCGCCAGAGCATGGAGATGAACTCGCCGGTCCAGGGCCAACCGGTGTGGGAGAGGTTGATCTTCAGGTCGGGGAACTCGATGGCGACGTCGTCGACGAGCATGGGGTGTCCGATGTTGCTCGGCAGCGTCTCGGCGGAGTGTCCGACCTGGAGCCCGACGGGGATGCCGAGCTCGGAGCACTTGGCGTAGAGCGGGTAGCAGCGCCGGTCGTTGGGGGCCACGCCGAACGTCATCGGGTGGAAGTAGACGTACTTGAAGCCGTGGTCGCGGACGAACGTCTCGATGCGTCGCAGGCTCTCGTCGATGCGGAACGGGTTGTAGCCGGCGGTGCCGATGAACCGGTCGCCGCCGATCTTGACGGCCTCGGCCACGACCTCCTCCGGCATGTCCATGATGAGCTGGTGATGGTGGTGGTAGGACCACATCTTCAGACATGCCAGCACGATCGCGTCGCAGTTGTCCCGGTCGAGCTGGGCGAGCGCCTGGTCCACCCGGAGCGTCGGGTCGGGTTCGGTCGGCGGGTTGTCGACCTCGACCTCGCGACCCCACTGGGTCGTCACGACACCGTCGTGGAGCAACGGCCGCAGCGTCGTGCGCACCATCGTCTTGAACTCCTCGTACTGGTACTCCGTCCCCGAGAGACCGGGAGCGACGTAGGGCGCGTAGTTCATGATGTCGATGACGCCGGGCATGGCTGTTCCTCCGTATCGAGCGGGTTCTGGTCTGACCATAGGAACGTAACTCTGTGAACGATCGTTCTCAAGGGTGCGCCGCCCACCGTACGAGCCTCGCTGTGCAGGTACACAGTGCGCCGCGTCACGCGACTCGTCGCGGCGCCGGGTCGTGCGTACCGTCCGCGGCATGGCTGCCCAGGGAGAGCTCGCTGACAAGACCGTCGTCATCACCGGCGCTGCCGGTGGCATCGGGAGTGCGACGGCGCGGCTCTTCGTCGCCGAGGGGGCGACCGTCATCCTGCTCGACCGCGACGCCGGCCCGCTCAAGGAGCTCGCCGCCGACATGGGCGCTCACGCCTACGACCTCGACCTGCGCGACGAGGACGCGATCGACGCGTGCGTGGCCGGCATCCTGGCCGACACCGACCACGTGGACGCGCTGGTCAACATCGCCGGCGTCTTCGTCGGCTCGGAGGGCCGGGTCGAGGAGAGCGTGCGCAAGACCTGGGACCTCAGCCTCGACGTCAACCTCCGCTCGACCCACCACCTGACGGCACGGCTGCTGCCGCATCTCGTCGCCCGGGGCGGCGGATCCGTCGTGATGACCTCGTCCACGCAGGCCAGCGCCGCGGACGTCGGCTGGGCGTCGTACGGCATCGCGAAGGCGGGCGTCGAGGCGTTGACCCGGTACGTCGCGACGCAGTACGGCCCCGACGGGGTGCGGTGCAACTGCGTCGCCCCGGGCGTGACCGCGACGCCGCACGCGATGGAACGCTTCCCCGAGGACCGGGCGACCTCGATCAAGGCCAACACGCCGCTGCGACGGTTCGGTCGCCCGGAGGAGCTCGCCGAGGCCTACCTGTTCCTCGCCTCGCCCCGGTCCTCGTTCGTCACCGGACAGGTCCTGGCCGTCGACGGCGGCATGGTGGTCCACCTGCCCACGACCTGACGCCGCGCCGGTACGCCGGTTGCGAGCCGCCGGTGAGACGCGGCGCGTGCGCTCCCGGCGCAGCGACGGCTCACGGCAGGACGCTCAGGATGCCGTCGGCGACCTGCGTCCGGATCGCCGGCTTCATGACCTTGTTGGTCGGATTGAGCGGCAGGGCCTCGGTCGCGTAGAACTCGCGCGGCACCTTGTAGGCCGCGATGCGCTCGCGGCAGAAGGCCTCCAGTTCCACCTTGCCGATCCGCTCCGACGCGCGCGGGACGACGACGGCCACGGGCACCTCACCGAGCCGGTCGTCGGCGCGGCCGACGACCGCGCACGACGCCACCGCCGGGTGCTGGGCCAGCACGGCCTCGACCTCGGCCGGATAGACGTTGTTGCCGCCGCAGATGATCATGTCCTTGAGCCGGTCGACCAGGAAGTAGTAGCCGTCCTCGTCGACGTAGGCGATGTCTCCGCTGTGCCACCCGTAGGGACCGAATCCGCTGCCGTCCTCGACGCCGAGGTAGCCCGGAGTCACGCTGTCGCCCTCCACGACGAGCTCGCCGGGCTGTCCCGGAGCGACGACGCGGCCCGACCGATCGACGATACGGATCGTGCTGCTGCCCACCGCGCGCCCGATCGAGCCCGGCTTCCGGGGCTCGGCCGGGGACTCGCCGATGACGATGCCGGTCGTCTCGGTGGCGCCGTAGGCCTGGCTCATGCGGGCACCGGTGATGGCGTGGAAGCGATCGATCAGCGCTGGGGGAGCGCTCGCGCCTGCGGTGACGGCGGTGCGGATGTGCGAGAGATCGTGACGATCGGAGCGGTAGCGCTCGCAGATGTCGGCGTACATCGTGGGCGTGCCCAGGACCATCGTCGCCCGGTGGGCGGTTATCAGCTCCAGCGCGGCCTCGCAGTCCCACCGCTCGAGCTGCACCATCGTCGCACCCCCGAAGACGCAGAGGTTCATCGTGCCGCTCGCCCCGAAGTTGTTGAACAGGGGCAACGCGTTCAGCACGGTCTCGGAGCCGAACCGCAGCCGGCAGTGGACGAACATCGTGGTCAGTGCGGTCTGCTGGCCGAGCTCGGTCTGGACCACGGCCTTCGGACGACCGGTCGTCCCCGAGGTGAGGAACATGCTGGCCACGCCGTCCGGCGGCCGGCTCCACGCGTCGGCCGCGAGCGCCTCGGATCCGCCCATGCCGTCCCGTCCGCCCGCCTCGCCCTGGTCGCCGGGCTGCCGGTCCGTGCGCACGAGCGCGGGGCGCTCCGTGGCCAGTCGACCCATCTCATCGGCTCCCGCGGCATCGGTGACCACGACACGGACCGGGGCGACCTCGAAGGCGGCCGCGATCTCGGGCGCGCGGAACATCGGGTTGATCGGGAGGGGGACGGCGCCGACGCGCTGCGCCGCCCAGTACGCCAGTGCCAGATCCACGCCGCTGGGCAGGAAGATGCCGACGCGTTCGCCGCTGGTCACGCCCGCGGCCGTCAACCGCGAGGCCTCGGCGTCGACGCGGCGCGCGAACTCGCGGTAGGTCAGTGACTCCTCACGTGTGACGAAGAACGGCCGATCGCCGTAGCAGGCGACCGCGGCGGCCAGCATCGAGTTCAAGGTGTGCACGGGGGTCCTGTCACGTCGTCGGCGGTACGGCGCGGCGGCGCCGCTCGAGGCTTCGCCCACTGTCGCCACGCCCCGGACTCCTGTCGAGGAGGTCGGCCGCGCGGCTGTGTGGCCATCTCCAGATGGCTGTCGGAACGGACAGGATCCCGGGCGCACGTGCTTGGCATCGCCGCGCCCGGACCTCAGGCTGGGTGCGTGACCGAGCAGACCGATATCGTCGCGTCCCGCGCCATGGTGGCAGGCGGGTCGTTCAACCTGCGCGACCTGGGCGGGCTGCCGACGCCCGGTGGCGTCGTACGCCGAGGGATGATCTACCGCAGCGACTTCCCCGGCTTCGCCCTGAGTGATCCCCAGACCCTGGCGCGCCTCGGGCTGCGCACCGTCGTCGACCTCCGCCGCTGCGGCGAGATCGAGTTCGAGTGCGCGGTCGTCGGGGAGCGTGAGCGGGCACATGTCGGTGGCGTCCAACGCCCACGCCACGTGGCCGTCGGCGACGTCCAGCGCCACGGTCGCGGTCTCGCCCGGCTCGAGCCTCCTGCCCGGATCGGCGACGCTCATCTCGAGCAGGACGCGGCCGTGGTGGGAACCGCTG
>Ga0164242_10009488_pt1 | contig 10491 bp, 9 predicted proteins | sample OricomgcompostMG_FD_108783 | JGI IMG/M metagenome (GOLD analysis project Ga0164242, IMG submission 108783) | Miracle-Growth compost microbial communities from Emeryville, California, USA - Original compost - Miracle growth compost (MG) ... | reverse complement strand
GCCTCGACGATGTGCTCGAGCTTGTACCCGACGACGATCGTGACCTTGACCTTCGGGCCGAACGCCGCGTGGATGTTGTCGAACTGCTGCTGCATGATGGTGCGGCCGTCGCTGAGCTCGGTCAGCGGCTTCGGCAGTGAGCGTCCGAGTCGGCTGCCCATCCCTGCCGCGAGAATCACTACCTGCGGTGTGGTGGTCACGTTTCGTCTCCTGTCGTTCCAGCGCATAGTCGACCCCCCATGAGTTGAACTGTGTGACTAACGGATGACAGTCGATCGGCGGACCAGGGCACCGTGCCCTGCACCGACGGCTTCCGTTCACCGAAGTGTCACTGATGCGTATGTACAAAGACACCGCGTTGTGCCGGTGATTTGAATTTACCCGGCGCTTGCGCCCCGAATGCGGGACGTTGCCGTTTCGTGATCGTTTTATGGGAGTGCTCTTAGAAAGCGGGATGCCCGCTCACAGCAGCCGCCGGTCGCCGCGTCCGTCTCCGTCCCGGCGAACGGCTCCGCCGTGCGGAATCGCCTGTCCTTCCTATGCCATGACACCGCATGACGTCGCGTTCCGGCCAGGGGTGTCCAGGAAGCGATTGGTAGGTTAGCGTAAGGAATTCGATGGCTCCGATGGGGGAGGTCACCCGGGTCGGTCGGTGCCGACGAAGGGGACCGTGCCCCGCTGGTGCAGCAGGTAAGCGCGGGGTCGCATCCGTGCGGCTCATGGGTTCGAGGGGACCACGGTAACGGGGGTAGGGCGCGTGCAAGAAGACCCGCAGGCAACGATCGCGGGTGGCGCCGAGGCGTTCGAAGAAGCGGAGAGCTCCGGCGCCAAGGCCCCCGACGCCCGTGTGGTGAGGGCGCGAGGACTCGGCGCAGCAGAGGATCGTCGTGGCAGGCCACGGGCGACGGGTGCCGCAGCGAATGCCTCGGTCGTTGGCGACGCGGCCGGCGGCGAGTCGGCTCCGGTCGTGGTGACGACGGCGCCGCGTGGCACGAGAGGTGCGGCACGCAAGCGGAGTCACACCGCTCGCGCGACGAAGGGCACGGGTGTGGTCGCCGGTGCACCCGAGGCGCGCACAGCCGTCGACGAACCGACGCAGACGTCTTCCGGCAGCATCACGCCGCCTGGCGATTCGGCAACGGCGGCAGAGGCTGTCGCGAGCGGTTCGGCAGGGGCGCCACCCGCTGCCACTCCGGCCTCTCCCGTTGCGCCTCCCGATGTTGCGCTCGCCGTCGAGTCAGCCCCGAGCGGCATCGAGCCCGCCACACTCGTCGGCGAGCAGGCCTCGCAGCAGAAGACGGGCGATCCCGACGTCGACACGGGCCCGATGCCCGCGCACTCCTCGCCCGTCGACGAGAACACCGGCTCCCGTCAGCGCATCACCCTGTTCGGAAGGCGACGCCGCGCGGCAGCAGCCTCGGCGGCGGCAGAAGCTGCCGACTCGCAGACCGCGGCCGAGGAATCGGATCTGCTGGCCGAGCTCGTCCGCGAGACCGAGACCGATGTCGCGATCGAAACCGAGGCCCCGACCATTGCTGCGCCGGGTCCCACGCGCACCGGTCGGTCCGACGTGCCCGATTGGGTCGTCGAGCAGGTGTACGCATCCGACGAGCGCGACGAGGCGCTCGCCAGCCCCGCGAGCGACGAATATCTGGTGGAGACGGTGGACCGCAACGCCTTCGCAGGTGCCGGCGCAGCAACCGCGTCCGCGGAAGCCGAGTCGGAATCCGCGCACCGGGCCAGGGCGCGTCGCGCAGCCGAGACCAGGGCGTTCCCGCCCGCGCGCCCCGCTCCACCCTCGACGGCCCCCGTCGTGCTGGCCGTGAACGGCCTGCACAAGCGCTACGGCGACGTCGTCGCGGTCGACGGCGTGAATCTGAGCGTGCGAGGCGGATCCCTGTACGGCATCGTGGGGCCGAACGGCGCAGGCAAGACCACGACGCTGTCGATCATCACAGGACTGCTGCGAGCCGACTCGGGTTCCGTGTCCGTCAACGGCGTGGATGCCCGAAAACACCCACGCGAGGCCAAGCGCGTCATCGGCGTGCTGCCCGACCATCTGCGCACCTTCGACCGACTGACCGGCGCCCAGCTTCTGTACTACGCCGGCACCCTTCGCGGCCTGGATGCCGCCACCACGCGACAGCGCTCGTCGGATCTCGCCACGGCGTTCGGCATCGAGGACGCCATGGGACGGCTCGTCGCCGACTACTCGGCGGGCATGACCAAGAAGGTGTCGCTCGCGGCGGCCATGATCCACTCGCCGAGGCTCCTCGTGCTCGACGAGCCGTTCGAGGGCGTCGACCCGGTGTCGGCGGCGACGGTGACCGGCATCCTGCAGCGGTATGTGGATGCCGGCGGCACTGTGCTCCTCTCCAGCCACGGGATGGACCTCGTGCAGCGCATCTGCGACAGCGTGGCGATCATCGTGGGCGGCGTCGTGCTCGACTCCGGCCCCGTGGACGACGTGCGCGGCGAGAAGACGCTGGAGGACCGCTTCATCGAACTCGCAGGCGGCCGCAAGGCCGTGGAGGGGCTCGAATGGCTGCACAGTTTCTCCGACTGAAGCTCGCCTCGCTGGGCAGCGGGTTCCGGCGCGGCGGCTGGCATGCTTTCGGTCTCGTGGTGGGGCTGCTCTACACGGCCGCTGCCACGGTCGTGGTGTGCTGGGTGCTCGCGTCCGCCCGCACGGCCGCCGACGGCCAACTGGTGCGCGACATCCTCGTGATCGCGGGTGCCGTTGCTGCGCTCTGCTTCCTGCTCGTTCCGTTGTTCACCCGGCATGACGGCACGTTCGATCCCCGGTCGTACGCCGCGCTCGGTCTCGAGACCAGGCAGGTATCCGTCGGTCTGGGCGTCACGGCGCTGGCGTCGGTGCCGGCCGTCGTGCTCGCGATCTGCGCGCTGTTCACGGTGGTGACCTGGTCGGCGTATCCCGGCGCCGCCGTGCTGGCGTTCGTCGCGGCCGTGATCTGCGTGCCGACCTGGGTTCTTCTCGGCCGACTGAGCTCGTCCGTCGCGGCGTTCGCGTTGTCGACACGACGCGCCCGCGAGTTCAGCGCCACGATCGCCGTGCTGATCATCGTGATGCTCTCCCCCTTCCTGTTCTTCCTCGTCACGCTGAACTGGAGCCGCGACGGCCTCAAGGTCGTGCACGCGGCGGCGGACTGGCTCAGCTGGACGCCGCTGGGCGCCGTCTGGGCGGTCGGCGGCGATGCGGCGGACGGCCAGTGGGGGAGCGCCGTGCTGAAGCTCGTGGTCGCACTGGCGACACTGGCCGTCATCGCGCTGGCGTGGTGGGCGCTCGCCGCGCACATGATGGTCACTCCCGACCATCAGGTGCAGGCAAAGTCATACGTCGGCCTCGGCTGGTTCGGCAGGATGCCGTCGCGTCCGGCCGGTGTCATCGCCGCTCGCAGCCTGACGTACTGGGGTCGCGACTCGAGGTACTGGGTGCAGCTGGTCCTCGTTCCGCTGTTCCCGCTCATCATGGTCGCCGCGCTGCTCATCTCCGGCGCCGTGCGGCCGCACGACGTCGCGCTCATCCCGCTGCCCGTCATCTGCCTGTTCGTGGGATGGGTAGCGCACAACGACGTGGCCTACGACGGAACGGCCATCTGGTTGCACATCGCCTCCGGCACGAGCGGAGTGGCGGACCGACTGGGGCGACTTGCGCCCGTTGTGCTGATCGCCGTGCCCGTCGTGGCGGTGGGGAGCATCCTCACGGTTCTCGCGTACGGCAGTTGGGACGTTCTGCCCGCCGTCATCGGCGTGAGCACCTGCCTGGTGCTCACCGGACTCGGGCTCTCCAGCGTGTCGTCGGCGCTCGCGCCCTACGCCGCGCCGCGGCCGGGCGACAGTGCGTTCTCGCATCCGCAGCACACGGGCGGATCGGCGACGCTCGCCCAGTTCCTCAGCCTCGCGCTCACGGCGCTGTTCGCCGGTGTGCCTGTTGCGATGATGGTGCTCGGCGTCGTGCAAGACCCGGCGTGGTTCGTGCGCTGCCTCGTGACGGGACTCGGAATCGGAGTGGTGGTGTTCGTCGGCGGCGTTCTTCTGGGCGCGATGGCGTTCAACAAGCGCGGGCCGGAGATCATGGGCTTCGCGCTGCGCAACGCCTGACGACGTGATTCCACAGGGGTGTGAGCAGGGCCTCGATGACCGGGCTCACCGCCTAAACTGGACGGATGGTCGACAACAGCATCGCAGAGCCGGGCGGACCCGGCGGAGCGCCCGAAGGCGGCGGCACCGCGACTCTCGACCGGGAGCTCGAGGAGCTGCTGCAGAACGAGCAGATGGAGCCCGGCGACCACGAGCGCTTCTCACACTACGTGCGCAAGGAGCAGATCCTCGAGTCCGCCGTGACCGGCAAGCCCGTCATCGCGCTGTGCGGCAAGAAGTGGACGCCCAACCGGGACCCGCAGAAGTTCCCGGTGTGCCCGGAATGCAAGAAGATCTACGAGGGCCTGAGCGACGAGTAGCGGAGCGGCGGGGAGTCGAATGACGCAAGCCGAGCGGCGACACGCTGAGCGGCGAATAGTCGAGTGACGCCAAGCTGAGCGGCGCGTAGCCGAGCGTCGACAAGCCGAGCGGTGAGCAGCCCGCCGAGTGCGCCAGCGGCGCCGGCTCAAACGTACTCGGTCGGAAGCGCGGGTTCTCCTCGGCCCAGCCGGAGTGCGGATTCGGGAAGCTCGTCGCGCGCCAGCGCGTGGTGGCGCCTGGCGGACTCGACGCCCTCGGCACCGAGATGCTCCGGAACGGCCACTCCGTTCTGCATGAGCGGCACGTGCAGTCGCCTCCCCTGCGGAACAGGGCCGGGGCTCTGCACGATGTGGATCTCCTCGGCGACGGCGACCCCGACCTTGTCGAGCGCCCGCACCGGGATCTTGGCGCCTCCGATGGATGCCTTGCCCGTCGACGTCTTCGCCACCGGGATCCACTCGCCGGCCGAGTCCTTCCTGGCCACCAGCTTGTACACCATGCCCGCCGTGGGGGCTCCCGATCCGGTGACGAGCGACGTGCCGACTCCGTAGGAGTCCACGGGCGAGGCGCGCAGCGCGGCGATTGCGAACTCGTCGAGGTCGTTCGTCACGGTGATGCGCGTGTTCGTCGCGCCCAGTGCGTCCAGCTGCGCCCGCACGGAGGCGACGAGCACCGGAAGGTCGCCGGAGTCCAGGCGCACGGCGCCGAGCTCGGTGCCGGCGACCTTCACGGCCGTCTCGATCGCCTTGTGCACGTCGTACGTGTCGACGAGCAGCGTGGTTCCTGGGCCGAGGGAGCGCACCTGAGCGCGGAAGGCATCCTCTTCGCTGTCGTGGAGGAGCGTGAACGCGTGGGCGGCGGTGCCCATCGTGGGGATGCCCCACCTACGTCCCGCCTCCAGGTTGGAAGTCGCGCTGAAACCGGCGATGTACGCAGCCCGGGCGGCGGCGATGGCCGCCTCCTCGTGCGCTCGCCGCGACCCCATCTCCGCAACCGGACGCCCCGCGGCCGCCGACACCATGCGGGCGGCGGCGCCGGCGATCGCCGAGTCGTGGTTGAGCACGCTGAGCACGAGGGTCTCCAGCAGCACGCCCTCGCCGAACGGCGCATCCACCACGAGGATGGGGGAGCCGGGGAAGTACAGCTCGCCCTCGCGGTAGCCCCGGATCGTGCCGTTGAACCGGTAGTCCGCCAGCCAGTCGAGGGTCTCCTCGCGCACGACGTGGTTGTCACGCAGCCAGTCGAGCTCGGCATCCTCGAACCTGAACCGTTCGATCAGCTCGAGCAGGCGACCGATGCCGGCGACGACGCCGTAGCGCCTGCCGCCGGGCAGCGACCTGGCGAACACCTCGAACACGCATTCGCGTTCATGAGCGCCTGAGAGCATGGCGGCATCGAGCATGGTCAGTTCATAACGGTCCGTGAGTAGCGCTGAGGAGCGGCGCTCGCGTGCTGGCGTCACGATGACGAGCCTAGGACCAGCTGGGCCATTCCCGTCGGCGGCGAAGGCAGCAGGCGCCGAGAGACAGGATCTAGGCTTGTCAGCTGTGTCACCTGCTGCAACGGATGCCCCGATCGGGATCTTCGACTCGGGCGTCGGCGGCCTGACGGTCGCTCGGGCCGTACGCGATCAGCTGCCGAACGAGTCCGTGCTCTACGTGGGAGACACGGCGAACTCTCCGTACGGCCCGAAGCCGATCGCGCAGGTGCGCGCGCTGGCGCTGGAGGCCCTGGACTTTCTCGTCGAGCAGGGCGTCAAGATGCTCGTGATCGCGTGCAACACGGCATCCTCCGCGATGCTGCGCGACGCGCGGGAGCGGTACGACGTGCCGGTCGTCGAGGTGATCCAGCCTGCCGTGCGCAGGGCCGTCGCCACCACACGGAGCGGTCGGGTCGGCGTGATCGGAACGCTCGGCACCATCAACTCCAGGGCGTATGAGGATGCCTTCGCCGCAGCCCCTGAGCTACGGCTCTTCACGCAGGCGTGCCCCCGGTTCGTGGAGTTCGTGGAGTCGGGCGTGACGAGCGGGCAGGAGCTGCTGGATGTCGCCTCGGACTACCTGAGGCCGCTCCAGCAGGCGCAGATCGACACGCTCGTGCTCGGATGCACGCACTACCCGTTCCTCAAGGGTGCCATCTCGTACGTGATGGGCGAGAACGTCGCACTGGTGTCCAGCGACGTCGAGACGGCCAATGACGTGTACCGCGTGCTGGTCTCCCGGGGGCTCGAACGCACAGCGGCGGGCGAGCCGAGCATCCGTTACGAAGCGACCGGGGATGACACGGAGTCGTTCGTGCGCCTGGCGCATCGCATGCTCGGCACCGACGTGTCGAGCGTCGACGTCGTGCGAACGGGCGCCATCGACCTGCGCGAGCTGCGTCGCTGAGCACTCTGCTGTGTCGTGGACCACAGGCATCGCCCGACGTCGGACCGCGCGGTCGCCGTGACGAGCGCGGAGTCGCGCCGCGCCGACGATGCATCGCGCGCGGATAGGCTGGAGCGGTGACCGAGATCATCCGAGCCGACGGCAGAACCCCCGACCAGCTGCGCCCGATCACCATCGAGCGCGGCTGGAGTCAGCAGGCCGAGGGCAGCGCGCTCATCTCCTTCGGGCGCACTCGGGTGCTGTGCACCGCGTCGTTCACCGGCGGCGTGCCGCGCTGGCTGAGCGGCAAGGGCAAGGGCTGGGTGACGGCCGAGTACTCGATGCTGCCGCGCTCGACCAACGAGCGCACCGACCGCGAGTCGGTGAAGGGCCGCATCGGAGGCCGCACCCACGAGATCAGCCGGCTGATCGGCCGGAGCCTGCGCGCCGTCGTCGACACCAAGGCGCTCGGCGAGAACACCATCGTGCTGGACTGCGACGTGCTGCAGGCCGACGGCGGAACGAGGACGGCGGCGATCACGGGAGCGTATGTGGCGCTGGCGGATGCGCTGGCGTGGGGCAAGGAGCACCGGTTCATCGCCCAGCGCGCGAATCCGCTCATCGACAGCGTGGCGGCCGTCTCCGTCGGCATCATCGACGGTGAGCCGATGCTCGATCTCGCCTATGTCGAAGACGTGCGTGCCGAGACCGATATGAACGTCGTCGTCACCGGTCGCGGTCTCTTCGTCGAGGTGCAGGGAACGGCGGAGGGCGCGCCGTTCGATCGCCGCGAACTGGGTTCGCTGCTCGACCTGGCGGAGAGCGGATGCCGCGAGCTGGCCTCGCTGCAGTCCCGGGCGCTCGGCTCGGGCGACGACGACCAGGACGTCGCGGCCTCGTGAGCGACGCGGGCGTCGCGGGCCCGTCCGCCACCCGTGTGCGGGCTGTGCTGGCCACCCACAACAAGCACAAGCTCGAGGAGTTCGCCGCCATCATCGCCGAGCACCTGCAGCAGGTCGAGCTCGTCGAATACGACGGGCCGGAGCCGGTGGAGGACGGGATCACGTTCGCCGAGAACGCGCTGATCAAGGCGCGGGCCGCCGCAGCACACACCGGGCTGCTGGCGCTGGCCGACGACTCCGGCATCTGCGTCGACGTTCTTGGCGGTGCACCCGGCGTGTTCTCGGCCCGGTGGAGCGGGCGACACGGAGACGACGCCGGCAACCTCGAGCTCCTCCTCGCCCAGCTCGCCGACGTTCCCGATCGCCACCGCGGAGCCCATTACACCTGCGCCATCGCGCTCGTGCGGCCCGGGGCAGATGGCGAGCCGGGGGAGGAGCGCACCGTCGAAGGCGAGTGGGACGGCGTGCTCGCGCGCGCGCCACGGGGCGCCAACGGATTCGGATACGATCCGGCATTCGTGCCGGCGGGATCCCGGCTTACCGCCGCGGAGCTCGAGCCGGCCGTCAAGAACGCGCAGAGCCACCGGGCGCGTGCCTTCCGGGCCATGGTCCCGGCGCTGCAGCAGCTGCTCGGCGGCTGACCACGGAGCCTCGCCGACCAGGGCGCCTTATCGACCAGGCAGCCTCGCCGACCGGGGAGTATCGGCGACCGAGAGTCTCGCCGACGTGACACGCGCGGCGCGCCGCACATGGTGCATCCCGGGTGCCGCGATCTACCGTTGAGGAGACATGTCACAGTCCCACGATCACGGCGCGCACGGCTCGAGCAGGCAACGCCTCCTCGTCGTGATCGCGATCGTGCTCGCGGTGTTCCTGCTCGAGATCGTCGGAGCGGCGCTGAGCGGATCCCTGGCGCTGTTCGCGGATGCCGGCCACCTCGTGAGCGACCTCGTCGGCCTCGTCGTCGCGCTCGTCGCCGCCACCGTCGCTGCGCGTCCCGCCACCGATCGCCAGACGTTCGGCTTCCGTCGCGTCGAGGTGTTCGGTGCGCTCGTGAATGCGCTCATCCTGATCGGCGTCGCGGTGAGCGTCGCCATCGGTGCGGCCCTCCGTCTCGGCGGGCATCCGGAGGTGCAGGGCGGCTGGATGCTCGCCATCGCGATCACCGGTCTCGTCGGCAACGTCGCCGGTCTCCTGGTGCTGCGCGGCGGTGCGAAGGCATCCATCAACATGCGAGGCGCGTACCTCGAGGTGCTCGGCGACACGATCGGATCGCTGGCCACGATCGTCGCGGCTATCGTGATCGTGACGACCGGCATGGAGTGGGCCGACTCCGTCGGGTCTCTGATCATCGCCGTGCTCATCGTGCCGCGTGCGCTGTCGCTGTTGCGCGAGGTGGTGCGCGTGCTGAGCGAGTCTGCGCCGGCATCCACGGATGTGGCGGAGATCCGCAAGCACATCCTCGGTACCACCGGTGTCGTGGACGTGCATGACGTACACGTGTGGGCGATCACATCCGGCGCTCCGGTCTTCTCGGCGCACGTCGTCGTCTCGCCCAAGGTGTTCGCACAAGGACGGGCCGGCGCTCTCCTTGACGAGCTCGACGGATGCCTGAGCGCGCACTTCGACGTGGCGCACTCCACGTTCCAGCTGGAGCCCGCGGAGCACGCCGCGCACGAGGGCGACACGCACCGCTGACCGGGATGGTGTGCACCGGCGGGCTGCGCGAGCCCGCCGTCGGCGCTGGGATCTGTCGGCGCGGGGATCAGTCGGCGCTGGTCGCGCTGTGCTTGGGGCTTCGGAACGTCTCCGGCTCAGCGGTGAGCGGGCGCTCGGCGCTGGACATACCGCCGTTCGATGCGCCGGTGCTTGCTGCTCCGGTGCTCGATGCGGCCGTGTTCGCTCCCGAGTGCGGAACCGCCGCGCTCGACGTCTCGGCGCGGTGCGCGGCCGAGTCGTGGGCATCCTCGTTCTTCGCGTCGCCCGTCGCGTCCGTGTCGCGAGCATCGGCTGCTTCGGCCTTCGCCAGCTTGCGCGACTTGCGCAGGCCGAGCAGGTAGTGCACGAGCGCGGGGACCACGGTCACCAGCACCGCGAGGATCAGGATGAGGTCGATGTATTTCTCGACGAAGTGCGCGACCGGCGGGATGAAGCCGAGCAGCCATCCGAAGAACGTGAGACCTGCGCCCCAGAGGAAGGCGCCGATCGCGTTGTACGCCGTGTAGCGGCGGTAGCTCATGTGGCCGACCCCGGCGGCCACCGGAGCGAACGTGCGCACGACGGGGACGAACCGGGCGATGATGACGGCCAGGGCTCCGAACCGCTCGAAGAAGCTGTTCGTGCGTTTGACGTTCTCGATGCTGAAGAGGCCTGTCTCCTTGCGCTCGAAGATGGCGGGGCCGGCCTTGTGGCCGATGAAGTAGCCGGCCTCGCCGCCGAGGAATGCAGCCAACGCGATGAGCAGGCACACCCACCAGATCTGCAGCCCGAAGACCATGTTCGTGAACGTCAGGATGCCGCTGATCACCAGCAGCGTGTCGCCCGGCAGCACGAACCCGACGAGCAGGCCGGTCTCGGCGAAGATGATGCCGCACACCACGAGCAGAGACCAAGGGCCCACCGAGTGGATGATCACATTCGGGTCGAGCCACGGGATGAGTGCGGTGTGGAACACGGATCTCCTGTCGTCGGCGCCCGCCGTACGCGGCAACCGGTGTCGTCGGCGATAGCTGAGGGATGTG